>Ga0326726_10001239_pt1 | contig 23778 bp, 20 predicted proteins | sample MHFenrmetagenome_2_FD_207603 | JGI IMG/M metagenome (GOLD analysis project Ga0326726, IMG submission 207603) | Lab enriched peat soil microbial communities from Michigan Hollow, Ithaca, NY, United States - MHF15MN | ecosystem: Environmental > Terrestrial > Soil > Wetlands > Peat | place: USA... | reverse complement strand
AGGATTCATCCGAATCGACTCTCCACCGGCATTTGCATAGTTAAGCGAGGTTGATGTAATAGCAAACAAAATACCGAGTCCGACAGTAAGAATCACTAAAGTTACGGCCAGATAATCTGGTTGCGACGGTGTGGATCCTTTTTTGTGAGTTTTTTTCTGTTTTTTACTCCTTTGTCTCCCCTCTTTTCCCTCCTCATCGGATTCATCCTTATCAGTATCTGTCGATATTCTGGTTGCCAGCCTGCGGATATCGGTCCATCCATGTTGGAAAGTAAAACTGATACAAACGGCTGAAAGCAGGGCTATGTTTACGGCAAGATAATATTCATACCGGATATGCTGCCAGGTGGATATCAGCATAATAAGTGACCATACGAGTGCAAAGATCTGGTGGGGGTGTTCGTCCCTAAAATTATTGTAGATCATGACCAGCGCCCCACCCGCCATCAGAATGAGACCATAATTAAACGTCATCCATGCAAGATCAGGTGCCCAGCCCCTGGCTTCCTGCACGGTATTGGTGACTGCCTGCTGCCCGAAGAACGAGAAAAGTGAATTTATAAACAGATTATACAACTGGGGACTGGTGATAAGGAGGACGAGAGAAAATGCAATTCCACAACCGATCAGAATTGCAGGATAATAATACCAGTTTTTTTCTTTGACAAATCGTGCGATAACGTAGAGAAAACCCGTCCCACCGATTAATGCCAGGTACGCGTATATATGTCCAATTGAATAAAAAATAAGATTAACCCCGGGGTCTCTTAACCCGTACGCCAGAAGCCCTATGATCGCGATAGCAAAAATTACTGTGTTAATCACCAGCAGGTATTCACTTGTTTTGCCACGGGCAACATCAATAACAAACTGAATAATGGTAAATATTCCGGCGATCATAGCAAAAAGGATCATTGTCGGCATAACAAACAGTCCAAGGAGATAGGCGATGCCGGCAATTCCTGATAACAGGAGGGCTTTTTTATAGGAAACGATATTCTTCAGGTCGATTTTTTTATCTTTTTCTGAGAAGATTACGGTCATATACAAGAGGCAGAAGACCGTGGAAAAAAGTACCTCTGCTATGTGGTGATCCATGTATCCATACAGAGAGCGATAAAAGTACTGGCCGGATACTACGGCGATAAAACCTGAGGCCAGAAGTCCGGTTTTCCAGTCACCGCAGGTTTTTCCAACAAAGTACATGATCCCAACAATTAGGGCTCCCATCAAAGGGGGAATCAGAAGACCTGTGCTTATGATCTCCGGTCGCGTAGTCGCACCAGTTATAAGGCAAAAGATCGCGATGATAGTCGGGAAAAGGGGTCCCCAGGGAACTGACATCCCTGTGGGAAAAAAGGTCATTGGATCATACCATGCATAGTTGGGGAAGTTTGCCAGTATTTGTTCAACCTGGCGCAGATTGTAAAGCGGATCATCGCTTGCCACCATCGTCAGGATGTCAGTATTACCCATAGTGAGCAGGGGAATCAATCGAAGCCACAGGGCAAAGACAGAAAATAATACTACCAGGCCGATAATCAATTGGGTCCGGCGGTTTTTAAGATCAAAACGTACCATGAAATCAACCTTTCTTGGGTAATTGGTTTTAAGTTAAGACCATTAATAAATTTGGTTGAATTTTCAGGGGAAACAACCGAAAATCTCTCATACTGTTGATAGTTTCCTTCCCGGCAATTTTTTTGATTCCTGAAAAAGGTACCTGTGCATTACGACTGAAAATTAATCCTCTTCATACGGCTGTCACATGAAATAATGTGATTTTTCGATCGCGGTCGAGGTGGGATTTAACCTAACTGTATGCATCAGGCAATTTAAAAAACCGGTACGCAGGCATCGTCTTTTATTTATTATTCATGTGATTCCTGTTCATTTTCGAGGGCAGAGCAGTAATCCTTGCCGGAGTCCCGATTGCGAGCTTGTATGCCGGAACGTCGCGGGTTACAATTGCCCCGGCAGCGACAAGAGCCCCCTCCCCGATACAGACCCCCGGAAGCAGGGTAACATTTGCGCCGATCGCTGCACCGTTCATAATCTGTGGCCCTTTAAGTCCGCCTATGCGGGTAGGAGGATACCGGTCATTGGTCAGTACCGAATTAGGACCAATAAAGACATTATTGCCGATGACCGTACCGGTCGGAATGTAGACCATACTCTGCAAACTTACTTCGTTTCCGATAGTAGTATCACCTTCAATAACTGTTGCAGTTCCAATAGCAACCCGGTTGCCGATCCAGGTTTTTTCACGAATCATGACATTATGCCCGCTCTGAAAATTATCGCCGATGATCACTTCACAGTAAATGATCGTGCCTGATCGGATAACTGCATTTTTCCCGATCTTTGCACCGATAAAACTGGATTTACCGATTTTATCCCTCGAGGGAAATCCAAGGGTAACCGGTTCAAAAATCTGCGCTCCTTCTCCGATTGTATTTATACCGTATTCGGTCATTCCACAGTAACACTCTTTGCTAGATTCTTAGGTTTGTCCACATCCCGGTTCAAAGCAACTGCAGTATAGTACGCAAGAAGCTGCAGGACGACGAGACTCGTCAGTACCTGAATAAATGGATGGGTTTCCGGCAGAGGAATAAAAACATCCACTACATCGGCAAGTTCTAAATCACCCTGTTCGCCGAGGGCAATAACCGGTGCCCCCCGGGCTTTTATCTCCTTGATATTAGATATCATCACCCCGTAGGTCTCCCCGGGCATACAGATGGCAACTACGGGTGTTTCCGTGGAGAGCAGGGCAAAAGGTCCATGCTTCAACTCGCCTGCTGCGTACCCTTCGGCATGAATGTAGGAAATCTCTTTCATCTTCAGCGACCCTTCAAGAGCTACCGGATAAAACGGCCCTCTCCCCACAAAGAAGATGCTTTGTGCATTATGGCAAAGTGCGACGGGATCAGAAAGATCCATGAGAAGCATCTCTTCTATTGCACGGTGTCCGCTGAGCAGCACTTCAGTGAACTCGCCATTTCGCAGGAAATTTGTTATCTGCATCAGGATCGCGAGCTGCCCGATAAAGGACTTTGTTGCTGCCACACTGATTTCAGGTCCGGCACGCATGAAAAGGGTAAAATCTGATGTCCTGCTGATGGAGCTGCCAAGTACATTTGTGATCGCAAGACATGTGCAGTTATGCACCTTTGCTTGCTTAAGTGCGGAGATAGTATCAGCCGTCTCACCGGACTGTGAGATTCCGATTACGAGTCCTCTCATTGGGGGGGGGAAATATTTGAATTCAGAAGCGAAGTCAAGCCGTACCGGGATTGCGCAGGCATCTTCGAGAAGATATTTGAATATAAGTCCTGCATTGTATGAAGAGCCGCATGCTATAACAGTCATCGATTCTGCGTTTTTAACGGATTCCGGGAGAATTTCATTAGTAACGGACCTGACCGAATTATAAAATGCCTGGGGTTGTTCATAAATCTCCTTGAGCATGTAATGAGGGAACCCGCCTTTCTTGGTTTCCTCGCCGGACCAGTTTATTAGCTCCAGAGGTCGTTGTACTGGTTTGCCCTCATGAAACAGTTCAATTTTTTCATAGGATATGCTGGCAATATCTCCATCTTCGAGAAAAATTGCACGTTCCGTATAATCAATAACCGGGGTCATATCGGATGCGGCAAAAAATTCTCCGTCACCGACACCAAGGACAAGAGGACTTGCGTAACGGGCTGCAATAACACGATCTTCACCAGTGGCAATGACCAGCAGAGCATAAGAGCCGGTCAACATCGGGACGACCTTTTGCACAGCGGAGAGGAGATCTTTTTCCGATGCGTATGCCTCCTCCACAAGATGTGCGACCACTTCAGTATCTGTTTCAGAGCGAAATATATGTCCTCGTGAGATCAGTTGCTGTTTGAGCACCGTATAATTTTCGATAATCCCATTATGAACCACCGCGATACAGCCCGAACAGTCCGTATGGGGGTGGGCATTAACATCATTGGGAACGCCATGTGTTGCCCACCGTGTATGCCCTATACCGATCTTTCCCTTGAGTCGAGCCGAGGAGTCTGAAGAATCTGATATCCGCCCTTGGTGTTTGTCAAGCTCGATACCCCCACAGATTGTGGCAACACCGAACGAATCATAGCCCCGGTATTCCAGTCTCTTGAGCCCCTCTACAATGATCGGGGCAGCTTCCCTCCGGCCAATATAACCGACAATACCGCACACGTTATATCACCTTAGATTCATCAGGCAGGATCCGAGAGATAATCCTGCTCCCTCCATCTATAGTAACATTATTGCCAACTATGCAGTTGGTGAACGTGGTGAACGGTCCTGCAGTGACCTGGTCGCCAAATACAGCACCAAATTCCGGTTTAATGACCTCTCCCTCAATATTCATCAGGCATGCAGATGCTGAAATTGTCGTGTGGTCTCCAAGCCGGCATCCCTGTCCGGTAACCGCATCAATGATTCGTGAGTGCGAACCGATGGAAGTATCATCCATGATCAACGATTTTCCGATAAACGTAAACGGTTCTGCCTTAATCCTGGATCCGAGACTTGTGTTTGGCATGATGCAGCAGTTGGGACCAATATCGCAGTCATCACCAATGATAACCGGACCGGTTATAACGGTATTGGGACCGATTGTGGATCCTTTTCCAATCCTCACCGGCCCGTGAATGATTGTCTGCCTGCTGATTGACCCCTCGCGTGCTTCGGGCAAATCTTTTAACAGGCGCATGTTCATCTTCAGGAGGTCCCAAGGATAGATGGCGTCCTGCCAATCATCTGCGACAACTGCCTGCAGGTGTTCACCCGACGCGAGCATAGAAGATACGGCATCGGTGATATTGTTTCCGGAAATATAGGAAAAAAAGTCCCTTGTTAGCGAAAAGATGCCGGTGCTCACCATAAAACTTGGTGAATGCTCGGGTTTCTCGATGATACGGTTTACATACCCGTCTTTTAACAACACCACGCCAAAGTTTGACGGACTGGGATGCTCTTTAATCAGCATCGCATTTCTGATGTCTTTTATTCTTCCAATGGAATAGTGATCAATATAATTATCTCCTGGCAACAGGAGAAAATCTCCCGTGATATGCGATCTCGCACAGTTCAGCGCGTGAGCAGTCCCAAGCTGTTTATCCTGAACGACGACAGTAATGGGCACATCAAGCTCATTTAAAAACCGAATTACCTGTTCTTTCCGATAGCCCACCACCACCACAATATCTCGGATCCCGTTTTTCAGTAGTGCTTCGATTACATATCCGATGATCGGGCGGTTCGCTACCGGAAGCAGTGCCTTCGGCCTGCTCCTAGTCAACGGACGAACACGCTTCCCCTCTCCTGCTGCTAATATAATTCCCTGCATCCTTTTCACCTAGCGAATAATTGCATTATCCCCTACACACCCGGAAATATATGAGTTCGGTGCGAATAGGGCATTACTTCCGATTTTCGATCCGACATTGATTGAGCAGTTGATTCCGAACTGAACACCGTCACCGATAATCGCGCCAAATTTTTTCCTTCGTGTATCTTTTCCACAGACCCTGACATGGGCATGATCATGCCGAAGATTTGCGATTTTGGTACCTGCTCCGAAATTGCATTCAGAACCAATAACTGAATCCCCTATATAATTGAAATGGGGGATCTTCGTTCCATTCATAATGATGGAGTTCTTGAGCTCGGTACAATTCCCGATGTGACAGTCGTCACCTACACTAGTCGCCCCGCGAATGTACGCGTGAGGGCCTATACGGGAATTTCTGCCGATAATACACGGACCTTCAATATAGGTCCCGGACTTCACGATGCTTCCTTTCCCGATTTTCACAGGTCCTTGCATGTAAACCCCCTCTTCGACCATCCCTTCACAAACAGATGAAAGAGTGCTCATAAGCGAGAGATTTGCATCAAGCAGATCCCAGGGGTTGCCGACATCCATCCAGTAGGATAAAGGGTATGCCGTCAGTTTCTTTTCCCCGATATACCGTAAAAGAGCGTCGGTAAGTTCAAGTTCTCCCCGGCTGGAAGTCTGGACCCTGTCTACACAGTCAAAAATATCTGGAGAGAAAAAATATGCCCCCGCATTAATCTGGCTGGACATGAGATCTTTCGATTTTTCTTCGAGGGTAGTTACAATGCCGTTTTCCACGACAACTACACCATAATCCTGCGGATGATCGGTTGTGCATGTGCTCATACATGGTGTTTGGCACCTGCAGAGATTGGCAATATCTGAGGCTTTAATTATCATATCCCCGTTTAACAGAAGAAAAGGTTCCGTGACAAAATCGCGGGCGGATCGCAGTGCATCTGCAGTCCCACGCTGCTGCCGTTGTGGTGCGTACCTGATGTGAATCCCCCATTCTGATCCATCCCCGAAATGTTTTCGAATCTCCCGTTCCCCATAACCAACAACAAAGACAAAATCATAAATCCTCGCATCGCGTGCGGCAAGAACGAGATGCTCCATCATCGGGCGGTTCGCAAGGGGAAGCATGACTTTAGGACGCTTCGCTGTAAGGGGACGCATCCGCCTTCCCTCTCCCGCGGCGAGAACGACACATTCCATACGTAAAACTCGTACTACAATACTTAAGCAGTTTTCCCCTGCTTAATCATGCTGCGTCCTTTTTCGAGAAACTCCTTTGTTTTCTGCAGGTTTTTTCCTTCCGCTGTAATACGGATTTTTGGCTCAGTACCACTCGCACGGATCAAGCACCAGCCGTCTTCTTCAACAATCCGTATTCCATCTGTTGGTCGCTCTGCACCCAGTGCAATGACGGTTTCCCTCGCTGTCTCACAGACGAACGATTCCCGTAGGACCGGATAGGAGGGCATTGCATCAAGCATCTGCGCGACATTCCATTCAGATGAAATCTCGCATAATAGTGCAGCAGCAAATGGACCATCGGGACAATAGGAGATCTTCGGAAAAATCCACGCCCCCGATGGTTCCCCCCCGAAATCTCCCCACGTCAGAAGTTCTTCAGATACATATGTGTCGCCGACGGGGGTACGTCTGACTTCAGCGATCTCTTCAATGATCATCGAAGCATCGCTTGTCGTAACAACATGCTTTGCGTCAAGATACTCGGCGAACAACATGAGAAGATGGTCACCGTCAATGTACCTTCCCTGGCTATCAAATGCCATCATCCGGTCAGCATCCCCGTCATGTACAACGGCGCATTCTGATCCTGTTTTTTTCACCATCTCACCGATATACCCGAGATGCTCTTTTAATGGTTCTGACGGCCGTGCAAAATGGCCTGATGGATTGCAGTTAATACACACCGGTTTTGCACCTCCGTCAGTAAGAAGGGAAGGTGTGAGGACAGATCCAGCACCGTTGCCGCAATCAACCACAACGGAAATTCCGGATTTGATACGCACCTTGTCTAGAATTGAATTTTTATGGAGGGATAAAGCATCTATTGACTTTTCAATTCCCTGATGCTGCCAGCCAGTCCAATTCCGGGTTTTCAGGAGTTCCTCAGTCTCAGCCTGCTGAATATTCGTGAAAGATGAACCGTCCGGATTGAAGAGCTTCAATCCGTTGTATTCCTCCGGGTTGTGGGAAGCGGTAACCATACATCCCGTTTTCACCGTACGAGTCGCGAAAGCAACCGAAGGGGTCGGAGCAATACCGGCAACATGTGCGGTTCCACCGCTCCCGATAATACCGGAAATTACCAGATGGGCAAGAAGAGGGCTTGTTGTGCGGGTGTCCATTCCGATAAGAATGTCGGAAGATTGGGATGCCAGCACCGACCCAATCTTCAAAGCAGTATCAAGAAGCGTCTGATCGAATTTCCTTCGTATCCCCGAGGACCCGAAAAGCATGATAAGATATATTGGATCTCTCTCAAAAAGAATTTGCCTACCTTAAGGAAGATGGGCTATATTTCTTGGGTATTGTAAAGTCGGGGATTTACCGGGTTGTCTTTTAGCAGGTTCCAAAGGGGCACCAGAGCTCAATTTGGTTTAGCCTGGCATTACCCGCCGTTGAAGGGCCAACGCAAACTATCCTTTTTGTATCTTTGTAGTTCTGGACAATATTACCCATGTCCTGTGCAGAGATGCCTTCGCCGTTTATGAGAATAACATCCGCATTATGTGGATCATCGACTATGTAGGTCCTCAATGCAGTTTCTATAGCTGGCATGCTACTGAGGCAAAAAACTTTTTTTCCTTTTATTTCTCGTTCCAGTTGGTTACGACAGTCATTATGAGATAATCCCGGACAAGAATGAAGTATTCTTGAAATACAAAAGAATCCTGCCGTAACATTGATAATGGAACATGCGGCAGCCCGGGTTGAGCGTGTGTCGAGGGCCGCATCGAACATAAACGAAATTTTTGTCTGCGCCCGGATAGGATCCTGAGTGACAAATTCGGCGCTCCTTCCACCAAATACTGCCACCATGCATGCACCTTTGTCATACTGGCAATATACTCTGTCAGGATCAACATCCATCAAGACGCTGCCATCCTCGCACCCGCTGTTTTCAATGAGATTTTTGATTTTTTTCACAGATTCTATAATAATATCCATTTTCAATCCCCATCTTTCTTTATCAGCACAACACGGGCGGGAGAACCATCCAGTCCTTTCAGTCTCAGGGGAAGTGCCACCATATCATAATCCCCCTCGTCTATATTTGAGAGGTCAATGAGCTCGACGATAATACAGTCGCGGGAAAGAAGTATGCGGTGCACAGATCCATCACTGCTATAAGACTCGATGGATGGGGAATCGATACCGATGCATTTCATTCCGCGTGCTGCAACCATACGCGCCGCATCAGGTGCAAGTGAAGGGTACATATCCTCAAACTGGTCAGTTCCGGAAAATGACGTTTTAAGAAGTAACCTGCTAACGCCGTCCAATCGCCCATTCAGATGATTGGCGGAGATACTGTTGCCTGCACCGGAGAAATCCAGTACCCGGCACTTTCCAATGAGGTTAGAAAGGGGAATGGTATCAATTGTATTACCAGCTTTGAGATAATGAACCGGGGCATCGATATGAGTACCGGTATGAGTGCTAAGGTGCAGGTCACTGATCAGGTATTGCCCCCGATCCTCCTGATGGAATGTGGGATGGATATCCCCAGGATATACGAGCATGTTCTCAGAAAGTGGAAGGGAGATGTCAAAAATTTTCACGATTCCCCGCTGCCTTCCCATCCATGCTCCCCGATCAGGGGTACGAACCTGACACCCCCATGGAGTTCCTGGGAAATTACACCTTTATGGTTGGAAAGCACTACCAGTTCCTGAACTTCCCGCCCCCCCACCGGAGCTACCAGTCGGCCGTTTTCCGCCAGTTGTTCGAGGAGCGGCTTGGGTACTGAAGGAGTTGCAGCCGTAATAATGATCCCATTGTAGGGTGCATTTTCAGGATACCCGAGTGTTCCATCAGTAGTTATTATCTCAATGTTCGAAAAACCGAGAGCTGTTAGGTTTGATCTGGCAAGATCGGCAACCGCAGGGATCCGCTCGATAGAAGTGACCTTTTTTACAAGATGTGCCAGAACTGCTGACTGATACCCACATCCGGTTCCAATTTCGAGCACAGTATCGTTTGGTTCAGGCTTGAGCAATTCAGTCATAAGTGCCACGATATAGGGTTGGGAGATTGTCTGTCCATTTCCAATGGGTAGCGGGCAGTCTTCATAAGCGGAACGATCGTAGGGAGGAGGGATAAAGAGATGGCGGGGGACCTCCCGCATCGCGGCAAGCACACGAGGATTCCTGACACCCCGGGCTTCAATCTGGCGTTCCACCATTCGGTTTCGTTCATCAGATCGTGGATATCTTTGCATTATATCACTTTTCAGAACCCTGCTTTTTCTGCTTCATCGATGGAGGCGTCAATTTGTTTTTGTAAAGCTTCGGGGAGTCCTGCAATCTTTACATCAAGGAATCCTCGTATTATCGTTGCGGTTGCTTCATCCTCGTCCAATCCGCGCGACATGAGATATTCTATCTCGTCTTTTGCAAGCTTGCCTACCGCAGCCTCATGAGAAAGCTCTGTACCGACAACAGATCCTTCAATTTCCGGAATGGCATATATGATGCCGTCCTTAAGAATCAGGCCCTTGCATTCAAGATGTCCGCGGGTTCCGGAAGTTTTTCCATTGATATGACCCCGTGATATGATAGTGCCGCCTTTCGTGATGGCACGAGTGATCAATTCAGCGCTCGCACCCGTGCCTTCCAGGATAGCACGGGAACCGAGATCCATATATGAACCCGGCGTGGAGATTACAACACTGCTGAACCGTGCAACCGTGTTGACTCCCTTGAGTGTAGCAGTTGGGTACATCTGGATTTTTTTCACCGGCTGCATACAGACATAATTGGAAAGGAACACCCCATTATCTTCTACAATTGCGGCGCTTCTGGGATAAACTTCAATATTCTCACTCCAGTTATGGATCATCGTGAAACTGATCTTGGCATCTTTTTTTACAAAGAACTCTGAGATACCGTAGTGAGCGCCGCCTTTACCGACATGCTCCCCACTCGTGCAACCTGATATGATATGGAGTTCCGCACCCTCTTCAGCTACAATAATATTGTGGACGTGCTGGATCTGTTCCCGCCCGAGATAGAGGCACGCCTGGATCGGAAGGATGTTATTTGAGCCTTTGTGAGCAATAATGACATAACCTTTCGGGTCTTTCTGTGCTGCAACGTACCGGGTAATTTCATCCTTTTCCGGCGATACTGCTTTCCAGAGATACTCCTTGAGGCCGTCATATTTTTCCATCGCCTTCTTGAACGAGAGGACTTCAATTCCCTGCTCCGAGCATTCAGCCTGGACAACGTCCTGATCCATCTGGAGATAACTACCGCAGCGATTTTTCATGGCAAGATCGATTCCTACCTGGGCGACACGATCCTGATCAGCTCTTGAAAATTCAGGACTTTTTACTGGTGACGGCATTCGAGGCACTCCTTGTATCCGCGTTGTTTGATATCTTTTAGGATTTCCCGGGGATTCCCGTGACACTTGATCTCTCCATCGCACATCACGTGACCTTTATCAGCATCAATATAATCAAGAATAAACCCGGTATGGGTGATAACAAGTCCACTTTTTTTGCGTTTGATGAGATACTTATCCTTTTCCAGCAGAGAACCTATGGCGGTTCCAATGAGCGAGATATTTTCGAGATCCACCCCGCTTTCCGGTTCATCTAGCATGACGAAGTCAGGGTTCTGGATCATGAGCTGCAATACTTCACTTCGTTTGATCTCTCCACCGGAAAATCCTTTATTGATGTCACGTTCCAGAAATTTATCCATATGAACTGATTTGGCAAGCTCAGGAATGTCTTTCTCTTTATTCCGGGAAATGGCTGTAAGCATTTTGCCGAGCTTCAGTCCGGATATCGTGGGAGGACGCTGAAAGAGCATACCAATCCCCCGTTGCGCCCGTTCATGAGCTTTCATCGTTGTTACATCTTCCCCTTTGAAGATGATTTTACCACTCGTAATCGCATAATTGGTAAATCCCATTATGGTCATGAGGAGTGTTGTTTTACCTGACCCGTTAGGACCAAGCAGAACATGTGTTTCTCCTTCTTCGATATGGAGGTTTATATCGTGCAACACTTCTTTGTCGCCGACATTCACATGCAGGTCTTCGATATGCAGCATAGGATAATCGTAGAGAATATGTCGATTGCTGCATTAAACGCTTTTCAAGCTACCAAAAAGCAAACCCGTTTCGCATTCTTTAACACATTATCTGGTGATATACACAAAGGACAGCTCTTTATGAGACCTGGAAAAGTATTTGATAAGGAGGAAAAGGCGAAGGTCAGAAAGGGTACAAAAGGTGCAAAAATGGCAGTAATTTCTTGCGAACCAAATGGGATTTCACCTTTTTTAAACCGCATCATATGTGCAGACGCAGTAAAAGCTCTTGCCCGCTTGCCTGACAGATGCGTCGATCTTATCATCACGTCTCCCCCCTACAATTTCGGGCAGTCATATGCACAGGATTCTCATGATGATACGCACGAGTGGAATGTCTATTTTGAAAAACTCCAGGTCGTGTGGTGTGAGTGTGAGCGGGTGCTTAAGCCGGGCGGGCGGATGGCAGTGAATGTCCAGCCACTCTTCTCAGACTACATCCCGACCCATCACTATATCTCCCACCAGCTGCTAAGCCTCGGACTTCTTTGGAAAGCGGAAATCCTATGGGAGAAGAATAACTATAATGCAAAATATACCTCATGGGGAAGCTGGAAATCTCCATCGATGCCCTATATAAAATACACATGGGAGTTTATTGAGGTCTTTGACAAGGAGACTCATAAAAAGGAAGGGCGGCGTGAAGATATCGATATCACCGCGGATGAATTCAAGGAATGGGTGCTCGGCAAATGGTCGTTTCCCCCGGAAATAAGGATGAGAGACTATAACCATCCGGCGATGTTTCCTGAGGAAATGCCGCGGCGGCTCATAAAACTTTTCTCTTACAAAAATGATATCGTTCTCGATCCGTTTAACGGTGCCGGGACAACGACGCTCGTGTCGCGGAAACTAGGACGTCGCTTTATTGGAATTGATGTATCTCTGCAGTATTGTAATACGGCATTCCAGAGACTTGCTGCCTTTGGAAATGATGGAGTTGTTTATTCGCCGGAATATCCCCGACCTTCAGTTGTGGCTCTGAACCCGGACTAAAAAGAGAATAATTAAGTGCCTGTCCCCTTAGGCAGGGATGTTCTTTTTCACATAATCGTACACGCCTTTCCTATCGAACTTATGTTCGAAGATATAATCGTGGATAGCTGCATACCTTTCATATTCTGTATAGATTTGCCTATAGGAGGCAAGCCGGCTGTTATAGATGGAAGTAAGGGCTGTATATGTCGAAACCTGAGAATTATATTCCCCAATATTGTCGGAATTTCTCAGTTGGTCAATCTTTGACTCGAGTTCGCTGATTCTTGTTTGTTTCGCAATGAGATCATCGTTAAGCCTTTTAAGCCGTGAAGCAAGTTCCTCCACTTTCTGATCGGTCATCAAATAAGTATTGTGAATATACTGCGTTTCATTCCCGCTGCTGTAGATTTTCGTTCCATTGTTGATGACGATTATTGTTGGATCTGAATGCAGAGACAGGTTTCCCACCAGTTTATCAGTTGGTTCTCCGATGAACGAGTAATTGGTCGTTTCAATAAATGCATATCCTGTATTTTTGAAGAGATAATCGTATGAACTGACTCCTATCGCCATATGTGCTTCGGGCTCAAATGACAGAAGTGCGACTGAATAACCTTCCCGTGCTAATAGACCTGCTAATAGCAGGCTCTTGTCATCACAATCTCCTGCACCATCAACGATGGTCTCCACCGGCAATTTTGCAAAATTCTGTTTCAGAGATGTATAACGAAGAGATTGGACATAGACTGTAGTAAATTCGAGATATTCGTCATCAGAAAGGTTCTGAAGACTTCTGACTTTATTGAGTTCGTTGAGAAGATCGGAAAATGCTTGTCCCTGATCGGGATCTTTCACCATTGCACGATATATGTTCCCAATCTGCATGGAACCGGAAGCATTCGCAAAAGTCGATGTCATACCAGTCTTTTTCATTTTCTCTAATGAGGAACCATTGACGGAAAATGACAGATTTACCACTCTATTTTCAAAAGGGAATGATTGTGAAACGGTAACCCGTGGTGATTGAAATTTTACCGGATCCGGTACGATTCGAGATGCCGTTACCGATTCACTGGGAAAGAGAAGCCCGGATATTAAATTTACAGAGAGGATAAAAATAATTATCAGCAAAATACTGAGAAGATACTTTTTCCATTGATTAATCATTATTAATCACAATTTTTATTTTTTTCCATTTTCTTAAATTATAAAATTTCAACTAAGTGTGCGAAAGAGTCGATGATATATGTGGGTTTTATTCCTGAGTTATTTAAAGAGTCTTCACGATATTTCCCCGTTCTGACGAGGACACTTTTCATACCAATTTCGTAGGCTCCACCAATATCAGTGATGATGTCATCACCTATCATTGCTACCTGATTAGGTTGCAGGCACATATCCTTAAGAGCATGATCAAAGAATCCTCTTGACGGTTTCCCTATTATTGTTGCCGACTTTCCGGTTGCAAATTCCAGAGCATTTACGAAAGGCCCGGCTGACAGCGACAGCCCTTCAGGAGCCATCCAGTACCTGTCCTTTTCAAGCGCGATCAATTCAGCTCCCTCCATGAGATGACGGAATGCTGTGTTTAGGCTTTTATACGTGATTCTGTCACCGGCATCGCCAATAACAACACAGTCAATCCGGTTCCGGGAACAACAAATGCCTGCCTCCTCAAAATCCCGTTCAACGTCTCTGGTAACAAGCAGGTAACCTTGTCTTTTTCCGGTATTTTTCATATAAGCAAGAGCGGCAACTGTCGGTGTAAAAACCTCCTCTTTCGGAATAACAAATCCCATTGTTGTCAGCCGTTCCAGGATGGTTCTCCGACTTTTGCGTGTGGTATTGGATACAAAACGGTATCGGAACTTCCTTTTTCTGAGCAATTCGATTGCTTCATGTGCTCCTTCAATCGGAGTGTCCCCAACATAGAGAACACCATCGAGATCAATAAGAAATCCCTTGATGTCCTTCATTCATCCAGCCTCATCGTCTAATTAATATTATATGCTGATTCTTTAGGTATTGATTATTCTCTTCAAATTATCAAATCCTTACCTGGTATGAGCGGATCTCAATAGACTCAGGATGGCAACTCTTCAAACTATAGAATTTTGCACGCCAGATTTTTTCCAGGGAACACCCCAAAAAAGGTAATTTTTAGGGAAGATCAACGTCATCTTCGCACGAAGCGACGATGTGAATATAGGGATTTTACTTTCACTCTCCGCGGCTGGACATTTAAATCACGGATGTCGTTTGTATATTCAGATAATGTCGGCCACGCACGCTCCCTCGCAGATCGGCACACTCTGGCAGCAGCGCATGAAAGGGATGCGGGAATACGAAGTTGTCCGTGACGGAAATGTTTTTAGAAGCAGTTTTACGAACAGTGTTGTTTTTTCATCGGATTATGATAAAGCGCGCCATCATCTCGATGAATTGGTCGCTAAGTACCAGAATATCCCCTTTAACGAAGTCTTTTCGGGAAGTGAAATTTTCAATCAAAGTGGTGTCTGCTTTTTACAAAAAAGCTGGAGTCCTCTTAAAGTCACTGTAGTCGATAGTGACAGATTACGGTCTGAAATCCTTAAAGACCTCACTCTTGTGCATGGGATCGGGCTAATGACGCAATCACGGTTGAAGTTAAAAGGGTACCAAACATTGCCGGATCTGATTCAGCACCCGAAGTTCCGGTCTTCTTCCCATGAAGTGCTTAAATGTCTCTATAAAGGTAATTCCACAGAAATTATGGATTTAATCGGTTGCCGGCATACAAAATCCCATCCGTGTGTTCTTGGGATTGCAGGACTCCATGAACCGGAAGATTTCGTATTTCTTGACATCGAAACACTGGGTCTTTTTTCCCGTCCTGTCATCCTTTTTGGCGTCGGTACGATCGAGAATGGCGGTCTTGCGGTCCACCAGTACTTGCTGCGTGATATCGATGAAGAACAGTCGGCTCTCACAGCTACCCTCGATCACCTGTCAGGGGATCGTCCTGCTTTGGTAACGTTCAATGGCAAATCATTTGACGTTCCTTACTTATCAGACCGGCTTGCCTACTACGGCATGAGCCCTCTGGTGGGAATACCCCACTTCGATGTACTCCATTTCAGCCGCAGAAGATGGAAAGATCATCTCCCCTCCCTGCGCCTGACTGCGCTTGAAACGGAGATACTGGGCGTCTGTCGCGATGATGACATTCCCGGGCAAATGGTACCTGAATTCTACGAAACTTATCTGCGGACAGGAAATTGTGGCCCGCTGGTTCCGATAATAAGGCATAATAAGCAGGATGTGGTATCGCTCGCCTTACTCTTCTTCCACCTACTGGAGGAGTTTTACGGCTGTCACTGATGTTATCCGGCTCCTGAATGTGAATCCCGTATACAGGAACCGCGCAATTCACATGGAAACACTCGAACCAATACCCCCGCGGTACGGAACGCTTGATGCCCCTCTTAACGATACTCTTGAATCGTATCTCAGCCAGCACCGGATACTCCTCTACTCCCATCAATGTGAGGCGATAAACCACATACGAACCGGAAAGAACGTGATAATAACCACGCCTACGGCCAGTGGCAAGACACTTGCATTCAATATTCCGGTTTTTGAAGGCCTTGAAACAGACACAAAAGCACGTGCATTATACCTGTACCCGACTAAAGCCCTCTCCAATGACCAGCTCACCATGCTCGAGCAGATGACCCGGTTCACCGGTATATCAGCAAGGCCGGCAATCTATGATGGTGACACCCCCCAGTCAAAGCGGACAGCGATCCGTGAGAACTCACGGGTCATCATCTCCAATCCCCATGAACTCCACCAGGTACTCTCTTGGCATTCGAAGTGGCGCCCTTTTTTTTCCAACCTGAAATTTATCGTTTTAGATGAGGCGCACCGGTACCGGGGTGTCTTTGGATCCCACATAGCGCTATTATTACGGAGAGTAGTGCGGCTGTGCCATCATTATGGCTCATCACCGCAGTTCATTCTCTCTACTGCAACTCTTGCCAATCCACTGGAGTTTGCGGGCAAGCTCACCGGATTACCATTTGAGCTCATCAATGAGGACGGTTCTCCGCACGGCAGAAAACACTTTATCCTCTATAATCCGTTTTACGATGGTATCGGTGAACGATCCACGTATCAGGAGGCAAAGGATCTCCTGGTATCCTGTGTGAAAGACAATCTCCAGACACTCTGTTTCACCGGTTCCCGTAAAATGGCGGAACTTATTACCCTCTGGGCACGGGATGACGCCCGTCGTTCATCCGTCCGTCTTGCAGAATCGATATCGGCTTACCGGGCCGGCTATCTCCCCGAAGAACGACGGCTTATCGAACGCAGGTTGAAAGAAGGTACGATGAAGGGGGTCGTGTCAACCAATGCACTTGAACTCGGGATCGATCTCGGGTCACTCGATGCTGTCATCATCGCCGGATATCCGGGAACCATGATGTCGACCCGGCAGCAGGCCGGGAGGGCCGGGAGAAAAGGTGGCGATTCGCTCGCTATCCTCGTTGCATTGGCAAACCCTCTCGACCAGTATTTCATGCATCACCCGCAGCATTTTTTCAGCCGCTCACATGAGCATGCGATAATCGATACAGGAAATCCGTATATAGTTTCCGGACACCTGCTCTGCGCTGCTGCCGAACTGCCACTGCGGGAGGAGTATGACCGGGAATATTTCGGGGAGTCGTTTACCGGGCTCCTTCCTGAACTTGAATCCATTGATCTCATCAGGAAAACAAGTCGTGGATGGGTGTATTCCGGGAGGGGCAGGGCTGCAGATGCAGTGAGTCTTGATGGCATTCCTGGTTCAACATTCCGAATCTTATGCCATGGCCGGCTTCTTGAGACTATGGATCGGGCACAGGCCTACCGTGAGGCACATAAAGGAGCGATCATGCTTCACCAGGGTGAAACCTATGTGGTCAGTGAAATGGATTTAGCGACTCATACCGTCAGGGTAACCGAAACATGCGTCGATTACTATACCCAACCCCTCAAAAAAGTTGATCTCTCCATTATTGAGGTCCTGGAGACCCGATTGATACAAGGTGCTTTGTGTGCATTTGGCGAAGTGGAAGTGACTGAACAGTATACCGCCTACAAGATAAAACGGAAAGACACCATCATTGGTTTAGAACCCCTTAATCTGCCGCCGATTACCTTTCGGACAAAGGCATTCTGGGTGATACCCGAACCGGATACCGAACAACGTGTCGTACGCTCAAATCTCGATCTTGCCGGGGGTCTGCATGGTGCTGAACATGCAATTATTGCTCTCATGCCCCTGCATGTAATGTGTGATCGCTGGGATATCGGGGGTTTATCGTCACCCGCATTTGGGGAGAATTGCGAACCCACGATTTTTGTATATGACGGTTACGAAGGAGGGATCGGACTTGCCGAGAAAGCCTTTGAGATTCTTCCTGAGGTTTTTTTGAGTGCATATGAACTGATTCGGGATTGCGGGTGCGATAAGGGATGCCCGTCCTGCATCTATTCGCCCAAATGCGGAAATGATAACCAGCCGCTCGATAAGAAGGCTGCCCTGTCGATACTACAGGATTTGTGTACCATTAAGGAAAAAAGTGAATGTTCCGGAATGTCTGCTGAGTCCGGGCAGGCTTTTCCCTGATCCGGGGATTTTTTTTTAGTCTACCAGTATTACCCGTTGTTCAGGGTTTTCCGGCCCGGACTCATTATCGTCAAATATGAACAGGTCATCTATTACCGCGTGTAGTGCACGGGCAACATCATGTGCCAGCCTGAGCGATGGGTTATACTTTCCCTGTTCTAAAAAAACGATGGTTTCGCGTCGTACGCCGACTTTTTTTGCAAGATCCTCCTGAGTCATGGATAAACGCGAACGATACTCTTTAATTCTTGTCTGCATGGGGATACTCTCAACAGAATGTTATTCAACATCTCCTTTCCGGAAGAGATACATCTGGAAGATCACTCCCGAAAGTGCAAGGACCAGAATCGATCCCGAGAGTGCGTTCCGGGTGTTGAGATTGAGCACGCCAAGATAATCCAGCCAAAAGAGCCCGACCATGAATATGAGACCCGTCAGCCATGCATAGGATAACCCATATGCGCCAATCTTTTTCGATCGCTCATCGGATTCCGGGTCATCCCCATATCTCCGTTGACGGGAGATTCCGGTAATCAGGAAGGTGATCCCTGCACACAGCAAAATTGTACCAACGATCGCCTCTTCTGAAGTCAGCAGGATTGAGACGATACCACTTATGACCATCAGTGCTCCTATAATAATCCGATACCGGTTCCTTGGTTTCATTGAAATCACATTTGTATGTTAATTATTTCTAACACTCATCGATATTAATGTTATCTATTTCTAACATTACTGAAAAGAATGGTCTCTCTGCTGGTAAAGATTCCATAAAAAGAGAAAAGTTATTCTTTGATCTCTGAGCGGACTGAAAGGAAGACCGGCCCCCGAACATCGACTTTCTTATTATTATCAGTGACTGCTCTCATCGCGAATTCATCAATTTTTAAGTTAATATCGCTGGGGAGTTTTGCCATCTTTACCTGGACGAGCGTTGATTTTCCGCAACGGGCCGCCCCTTCAATCCGTGCTGCCGCAAGTGCTGATACCGCAGAGAGATAGGTAATTCCCGTGGATATCCCCTCGGTCCGTACCTGTTTCCATTTTTCAACGTCCGGGACACCAAGAACCGAACCATCGTGAACAAAGATCTCATTGGCACAGGCAGGGCCACAGAGTTTTGCATTCGATTCCGGTTCTTCGACTGCCACCTTCACCTTGGAACCCCAGAGAACGCCATCCCAGGCATCAAATGTGCACGGACCCTGGGCCGCTGCATTCGCAGAAGCAACGTGGGCTATTGCGACAGCGAGCATCTTTCCTTCCGGTGAAGAGGGTTCTTCATGTAATGTGACTGCATGAGCGATCTCCTGATCTGTCAGAATATGGGGAAAGAACTGGGGGAAACAGAGTTGCCGGACATCATTTGCATTGTATGCGATCATTGCGAGCCGTTCCACTCCGAGCCCGAGGTTCATGACGGGAACGCCGATGCCGTATTCAGCGAGGGCCGAAGGAGAATACATGCCAAATGTGGCAACCTCCACCCACCCGTGTACCGGGTGACGTGCATACACCTCTGTCTGAGAATCCGGCATATAGTATTTGGAGCGTTTCTCATCCGGCTGAAACCGGAAATCAGTATACCCGAATGCGGAGAGGAGGGCCATGCTTACGGCTTTTCCCTCTTCATTGGTTATGTCCTCACCTGCGACGATACAGGATGCAGAATGGTAGGTCATCAGCCGTGTGGGTCCTTCGGCCTGTTCGCGCCGGAAGCATCGGTCGACCGAGAAAAGCCGGAGAGGCATCGGGGAGCGATCCCAAATACCGCCGAGAGTTATAAACCAGCCGCTTGTCATGTGGCTGCGCAGAGTGTTGCGCGAGGATTCCGGAACCAGAGCCCGGAATTCCGGGAAGACTGCTTCAAGGATATGCACGACCAAGGCATCGTCGACACCAAGCACTTTTGACAGCTCAATGGTCAGCTCATCGCCATCGATCTCAGATTTCTTGTATGCATGGAGCGTCTCCCGTAAGCGTTCCTCGGTCTCTTTTGTCATCGGGGGATACGGTGTGTGATGATGCGCCTGGCCGGCCGGAACAGAATCACCATGGGTTAACGGACTTTTGTGGCTCAAGAGAATTTCGTTGATCTCATCAAGTTGTTTTCGAGCAATCCCCACATTCGGCCTGGGCAGCCCACCGATATAGAACACCCGGTCAAGTACCGCCATTGCCTCGGGACCAAACTGGCGGTAAATATCTTTATCTTCGATAATTACCGGATTTTCCATTTCATCAAACCCAAGCGAGAGGTAAGTCTCGCGCAGCCGGTTGATGGTGGCAAAGATCGGGTGCGCTATAGCCCGCTTATATTTCAGATGCGGATATTTCCCTTCTTGTCCCGATGGTGTCAGAACTGATGGCCCCTCATGCCACGCCCCTTCAAAATTCTCATGCGTCTTTCGCTTCCATTCTTCAGGATTGAATTTCATATTTCACGCTCCAGGCAGACCACTCTGCTCAGCATATTTTCATCTCTGATCCGGTAATCGCATGCAGATACGATCTTTTCAGCAAATGAGCGCACATGCTCATGCTCCGGCATATTCTCTCGTACCAATCGTTTTCTACTATATCCCAGATACATATATCCCTTTACTTCAACGAACATCGAGCCGGAATCCTGCAGAAGTGCTGCATATCGTTCAGGCATGAAATCGTTTAAACCTTTGACAAGGGTAATTCTGACCGCAGACCGGCGTAAGTTTAAGAGAGTGAGACTTTCTTTCACCTGTTCCCAGTAATCCTCACGGGGACAACAAACAGAACGGTAGGTTTCCTCGTCTGGAGCGTCAAGCGAGACGTACATCTGGTACGGATGGCAGCGGGCAAGCATATCGGGATTTGTACCATTGCTTACCAGAAATGTTGTGTAACCGTTTTGGTTAAAGAGGTCTATAAGTTCAGGGAGCTGCCGGTAAAGAGTGGGTTCACCCGAAAGCGAAATTGCTATGTGTTTTGGGTTAAGTGCCTCGTGCCACCGCTCATCAGTAACCGTATTATCGAGCACGGCATTATACCCGGCAAGCGCTTTTTTTTGAAGTCTGTGAATACCAGCCAGTATGGTCTCAGGTAAGCACTCTTCTTCTTCGGGTACTTCATGTTCAAATGAGCGCCAGCAGAAACGGCATCGCTGGTTACAGCGCAGCGTCGGGGTCATCTGGACACAACGGTGGCTTGCAATACCGTAAAACTGGTGCTTGTAGCACATCTTTCCGCCGGCAAGTGCCCTTTTGCACCACATACAGGGCTTGAGCGCCGCTGATGATAACGGTGAAAAAAACTGGTACCCCTGCCTGCACAGGGCTTCACATGGTGCTGATGGCATCGATCCCCAGCGTTTCGAGGGCCTCCTTTAAGGTATTCTGTACTGCCCTCACAAGAGTCAGCCGCCGATCCCGGATATTTCCTTCGCTTTTCAAGACCTGCTCAAAATGGTAAAAGGTGTTGAAAATGTCGGCAAGTTCATGGGAATAGGTGGCAAGTACGTGAGGATGGAGTTCGGTTACAACTTTTTCGATTACTGAAGGGAACTTTGCGATCTGCCGGGCGAGGGCAATCTCGTGGTCTGTTTCAAGTTCATAGCACAGGGTGAAGTGGCCAGCTTTCTCAAGAATACTGCAGGCTCTTGCGTGTGCGTACTGGATATAGGGGCCGCTCTGGCGCTCGAAGTCCAGTGCCTCCTTCCAGTCAAAGACAGTACTCTTCTCAGGGGTGACTTTTATGATATCGTAGCGGATAGCGGCAAGCCCGACGGATTTTGCGATTGAAATTCTTGTCTCTTCGTCAAGTTCCGGTCTCCTCATCGTTACTTCTTTTAATGCCCGTTTCCTGATCTCAGTGATCAGGTCGTCGGCCGAAACAAATTTTCCTGCACGGGTGCTCATTGAACCGTCAGGCAGGGAAACAAACTCGAAGTGGACGATCTCCGGTACTTTTTCACCGAGGAGCTTCATGGTGCACTGGAGCTGTGATGCAATCAGCTTATGGTCTGCCCCGAGCACATCGATGACCCGGTCGAAATTTGCCGCTTTCCAAGTATGATACGCAAGATCGCGGGCAGCATATACCGAAGTCCCATCACTCCGCCGGATCACATACTTGTTAGAAAAACCAAATTCCTTTAGATCGAGGGCAAGAGTCTCTTCATCCTGCGCCTGGGGGAGTTTTTTTATCCTCGCGATGATCCTGTCGGTATATCCATTGCGTATGAAATCACTTTCCCATACAAAGCGGTCGTGCACAACATTGAGGTCCTTTAACGTTACCGCAAACCCGTCAAGGCAACGAGAGACTTCCTTGCGAAACTTCTTTACGGTTGCAGAATCTCCCTGTTCAACCAGCTGCATCAGGGTATTTACCTGCTGGGTTATCGTCGGATCTTCCTCGATCTCCCGGTTAGCCGCGATGTAAATCCGGGCAATATGTGCATCCTCTTTTTCTCCTTCATGCCAGGTACTATCGAGATTATCAAATCCCCAGACTACGATTGCAATCTGTCGTCCCATATCATTGACATAGTACTGGACTTCGAGTCTGTACCCCGCTTTCCGGAACACACGGGCCAGCGTGTCGCCGATAATCGAGTTCCTGATATGCCCGACATGAAGGGGGCCGTTCGGATTGGCACTGGTATGCTCGAGGACTACGCGTATCTCCTTTTTCGGAAGGGATCCAAAACCGGGTTTTACTGCGGACGATAATGACTCGGCAAGATACGATATATCCAGTCTGAAATTGATATAAGGCCCTTTGGCTTCACTACGTGCACCGATCGCCTGTAATTCGGAGTTCTCATTCATTAGGTTGACAAGATCCTGTGCGATCTGAACCGGTGATATTTTTTGTTTTTTGGCCAGGGTGAAGGCAATAGTTGAAGCGAGATCAGCATGCTCCCCTCCATCAATCAACTGGACATCCGGTTCATTGGTTGATTCCCGGAGCACCTTAACGATAACATTTTTTCTTTTATTGAATGGGTCTTCATGGTCATTCATTAGTATCCTGTCCTGTAACGAAGAATTGCTGCAATTCCACCGAAAGCGGTAAAAAGAATCGACCCCTCTTCGAAATCATCGGAGATGATCTCCACTTTGGCACTGCTTGCATCGGCAAGTTTTGCCAGTTCATCAATGATATCGATCTCCTCTTCAAGAATAATCGGGGCGGTACACTTTGGGCAGGAGCCAAGGTCAATATCCCGGATGGTCTTTCCCGGTTCAACATTTATGGTTCGCTCGTGGGTATAATCGCAACTCTGGCATTTAACCTTGAGCCGGGATTTACGGAGGTTGGCAGAGAGCAGGAGGATGTCAACAGCGCCGATTTCGAGATTTTTCCTTATGCTTTCTTCGCCATACGCAGCAAGCCCGGCATCTTTGACGAGTTCTTTTAGGAAACGTTGCATGAACTCT
>Ga0326726_10001238_pt1 | contig 23780 bp, 19 predicted proteins | sample MHFenrmetagenome_2_FD_207603 | JGI IMG/M metagenome (GOLD analysis project Ga0326726, IMG submission 207603) | Lab enriched peat soil microbial communities from Michigan Hollow, Ithaca, NY, United States - MHF15MN | ecosystem: Environmental > Terrestrial > Soil > Wetlands > Peat | place: USA... | reverse complement strand
GGCATGGCTCAATCGCGCGCTGTACGCCGAGTGAGCGTTCCCGAGCACTTCACCTGTCATCCCGAGCGAAGCGAGGGATCTGCAGTTCCTGATGCCCTCAGAACAGCAGATCCCTACAGCGCCTCAGGATGCGACGGGACTACTGCCGGTGGTACGACAGCCCGGCACGCGCCGCTTGCTCGACCGCCACGACCATCCCCGGGATCAGATCCACGCCCGGCAAGATGTTCGCCTTGAGGTCCTCGTACACGACCTGTGCATCGAGCCCGCGCTTCGCGGCCAGCAGGCCGGAGAAGATCTGCAGCGCGTTGTTGCAGAGAATGAGCGTCGCGCCGCGCTGGTGCAGCGACTCGAGACTCGCGGCGGGCAACGTCATTCCGAGAATCACCGGCGCCGCGCGCCATGGATTGCTGGTCGCAGGCTTCCCCGTCGCCGGATCATTGGTCTCGAGGAACTCGCCGAGCCGGTACTTCGCCCACACGGCGTCGTTGAGGCCGTAGAAGGTGGTGGCGCCGTAGAACGTGAGCACGGCGTTGATATCGGCATCCTTCACGCCGAACGCCTTGTTGTAGGTGTCGTAGTAGTTCATCACGTGCACGAGCGCGATGCCGCCGTTCGGTGACGGATTGTCGAAGAACTGGCGGTGCTTCGCCTTGAGGCCCTTGAGCCAGCGGTTGCTCGGCTCCACGGTGGAGTGGGCCGGCTTCGGGCTGGCCTGGAGCGAGCCGGGTTGGACAGCGATGACGGCTGCGGCGGCAGCGATCGCGAACGATGCCGCGAGCGCCGCGCGCCGGACCAAGATGGGTGCGATCAACATATAGAGGAGATCTCCGGTAAACGGTCGAAATGATGACAGTGGGCGAAATCGGTGTATTCGCCCGTAATTCCTGTCTGCGCGCTTCTCGGGAAATCCGGACATCCCGGTTGGATCCGTGTCTCCGGCCGCTCCAGGCCGTCGCTGGCCCCACTCGTGCCCGGTGAATGGGTTCGCAAGGTTGGCGGTTCAGCGGGCTTCCTGATCTCGTTCGCGCGACGTACCTTCGCGAGCGGTGAGTGAGCGAATGTGATCGCGTCAGCCCGCTGTTGACGTGAGACTGAGGATGCGTCTCCGGCTCGCCCGCTCCCTCCTACCGAGCAGACAATGATCGCCCCCGCCGGATCACGATCGTTCGAGCTCCCCTCAGCGATCTCTCGACTGACATGATATTGTCGACGCGATGAGCAAGCCCATTCTCCTGACGGTCGATGACGACCCCGAAGTCCTGAACGCCGTCGAACGCGATTTGCGGCACCATTTCCGCGGCGACTACCGGGTCGTGAAGGCCTCGTCCGGCGCGCAGGCGCTCGACACCGTGCGTCAATTGAAGCAGCGCGGCGCCCAGGTGGCGCTCTTCCTCGTGGACGAGCGGATGCCGCAGATGACCGGCACGCAGTTCCTCACCGAGGCGATCAAGCTCTATCCCGACGCGCGGAAAGTGCTGCTCACCGCCTATGCCGACACCGAGACGGCTATCACGGCGATCAATCGGATCGGGCTCGATCACTATCTCCTCAAACCGTGGGAGCCGCCGAGCGAGCGGCTTTATCCGGTGCTCGAGGATCTCCTGTCGGATTGGTTCGCGCGGGCTCGGCCGGCGTTCGACGGCATCCGCGTCGCGGGGAATTCGCTCTCGCCGGCGAGCTACGCCGTGAAGGACTTTCTCGCGTCGAACCAGGTGCCGTATCAGTGGCTCGACATGGAGAACGATGCCACGGTGCGCGCGCTCCTGTCGGGTGCGACCGGCGGCGCCGCACGTTTGCCGATCGTGTTCTTTCCCGACGGCACGACGCTCGTCCAACCCACGCCGCGGGAGATGGCCGAGCGGCTCGGGATGCAGACGCGCGCGCAGAAGCCGTTCTACGATCTGATCGTCGTCGGCGGAGGGCCAGCAGGGCTCGCCGCCGCGGTGTACGGGGCGTCGGAGGGACTGCGCACGATCCTCGTCGAGCGAAGCGCGCCCGGCGGTCAGGCGGGAACGAGCTCGAACATCGAGAACTACTTGGGATTTCCGGGCGGCGTGTCGGGCGCCGACCTCGCGCGCCGAGCGGCCACGCAAGCGAAGCGCTTCGGCGCCGAGATCATCACGGCGCAGGAAGCCGTGCGAATCGCGCGCGAAGATCCATATCGAAAGGTGATTCTATCCGACGGATCGGAGCTGACGGGATACGCCGTGCTGGTCGCGCCCGGCATGGAAGTGAGACGGCTCGAGACGCAGGGCATCGACGAGCTGCTTGGCGCGGGCGTGTACTACGGCGCGGCGCTCACCGAGGCGGCGACGTATCGCGGGCAAGATGTGATCATCGTGGGCGGCGCGAACTCGGCGGGTCAGGGCGCGATGTTCTTTTCGCGACATGCGCGCAAGGTGACGATCCTCGTGCGCGGGCCCGAGCTTTCGGCGGGGATGTCGCGCTATCTCGTGGACCGCATCGCTGAAACACCGAACGTCGAAGTGCTGGTGAATACCAGCGTGGCGGGCGCGCGCGGGAACGGGCGGCTCGAGGCCGTCACGGTGTTGGACTCGCGGAGCGGCGAAGAGCGCGAGCTGGCGGCGGCGGCCATGTTCATCTTCATCGGCACGGCCCCGCGAACCGCGCTCTGCGCCGACCTCGTGATGCGCGACACGCAGGGGTTCGTCTTCACGGGGCGCGATGTGATGGTCGAAGGGCGCCGCCCGACCGGCTGGACGCCGGCGCGGGATCCGTACCTGTTCGAGACGAGCGTGCCGGGAATCTTCTGCGCCGGCGACGCGCGGCACGGCTCCGGCAAGCGCGTGGCCGCCGCGGTCGGCGAGGGGTCGGCGACCGTGAGCATGATTCATCAATACCTGCAGACGGTGTGACGCATGGAGAAGCCGCCGTCGGTCGCCACAAGCGCGGAGCCTAATGCCGGTGTGCTCGAGCGGCTCGCCGCGCATCGGACGTTGGCGGGAGTGCCGCGCTCGGAGTTGGAGTGGCTGGTCGCGCACGGCACGGTGGAGCGATGGACGCCTGGTCAGGCCGTCGTCCGGAAAGGCGAACCCGTCGCGGCTCTCTACATCATCTTGAAGGGACACGTGTCTCACCTCACCGATCAAGGTGGCACCTGGCGCAAGGTGATGGACTGGCGCGACGGCGACGTGACCGGACAGCTCCCGTATTCGCGGATGGCGCTCGCGCCCGGAAAATCGATGGTCGACGAGCCGACTGAGGCGCTGCAGGTCCCACGCGGCTACCTGGAGGAAATGATCGTCGCGTGTCCGCACGTGACCGCGGAGCTCGTGCACGTGATGATCGACCGCGCTCGCACCTTCAAGATGAGCGACCTGCAGGTGGAGAAGATGGCATCGCTCGGGAAGCTCGCCGCCGGGCTCGCGCACGAGCTGAACAACCCCGCGTCGGCCGCGGCACGGAGCGCACAGCTCGTTTCCGCCGCGCTCGCCGAGTCCGACGATGCATCACGCGCGCTTGGCGCGGCGGGGCTCAGCGCGAACGAGATTGCGCTGATCGATCGCGTTCGCGGCGTCTGTCTCGCCACTTCAGCAACGAGTGTCCTCTCGCCGCTGGAGCGGGCCGATCGCGAGGAGTCGATCGCCAACTGGTTGTCGTCTCACGACGCCGACGAGTCGTTCGCCGCGGCGCTGACCGAGACGGACGTGACGCTCGCCATGCTCGACGCGCTGGCCGGCACGCTGGCCGGTGAGAAGTTGGGCGCGGCGCTTCGCTGGCTCGCGACGGGTTGCACGGTTCGTGGGCTGGCGCGCGACATCGAGCGGGCGGCGTCGCGGGTGCACGCGCTGGTGAGCGCGGTGAAGGGCTTCACATACATGGATCACGCGACCGCGCCAGAGCCGGTGAACGTGGGCAAGGGCCTCACCGACACGATATCGGTGATGGCGGCGAAGGCGCGGGGCAGGTCGGCTTCCCTCGTCGTCGATGTGCCGCCGGATCTCCCGCGTGTCCGAGGGTTCGGCGGGGAGCTCAATCAGGTGTGGGCGAACCTCGTGGACAACGCGCTCGATGCGGTGAGCGACGGCGGTCGCGTGACCGTCGCGGCGCGCGCGGACGGTCAGACGATCGTGGTGCGTGTGACCGACGACGGGCCGGGAATCCCCGCCGAGGTGAAGAGCCGGATCTTCGATCCATTCTTCACGACGAAGCCCGTGGGAAAGGGCACGGGGCTTGGCCTCGACATCGTACAGCGCCTCGTGGACCGGAACGACGGGCGAATCGAGGTGGAGTCCGAGCCCGGGCGCACCGAGTTCCGGGTGGTGCTGCCGGCGGCGGAGTGAGGCGCGGTCCGACCTCGCCGCCGGCGTGTGATCCGACGCTCTAGTGGATCGACTTCAGCGACTTGTTGAGGTGGAACAGCCACAGCTCGTTGTGATCCACCTTGCCCGACGGGAGGAACTTCTGCAGGAGGTTTCCCTTTCCGTCATCGGTGACGCCGAAGTCGTCGTCATTCGAAACGCCGATCGTACGGCCTCCTTCGAGAAGGACCATCCCTTCGGCCTTGTCGTGCGTGTAGCCCCACTGCAGCATGTCCACGATCAGCGTCTTCGACACGGGCACGATCGCGTTCGCGGCGAGATCCGCGTCCGTCATTTGCTCGAGGGTCTTGCCGCCACGAATCAGGCCATTGGCGCCGTTGGCGGGATCGCTGATGTCGGTCGCTCCGGAGATGTCAATCAGATAGATCTTCTTCTGCACCGACGGCCCGTTCGGGTCGCCGAAGAACTTGCCGTCGCGCTCGTCCACCAGAAACTGCGTGGGTGACACCGCCTCGATCTCGCTCGCGCCGTAGCTCGCATCGTCCATGAGATACGCGAACTGATGGGTCCGGTGGCGTTGCACGTCGACGAAGACGATGCGAAGAAGCCGCGATACTTTGGCCGCGGCGTGATTCGGGTTGTCGAGCGGATTCTGGACGATGCCGACGAGCACCGTTCCACCGAGGACCGACGCGAGGCCCTCCATCCCCTTGTTCGCCTGCCGATGCGTGAGCACGGCGGGGAGTGGATTCGGACCGGCGCATGGCGAGTCCTGCTCGAGCGTGACGCCGCGTCGATCGAAGTGCGTGAGAAAGGGCCCGTACTCGTCCGAGACCCAAAAGCTCCCGTCGCCCATCACGCGCAGGCCTTCGCTGTCGATTCCGTTCGCGTCGAACGGCAGCAGCGTCCCGGTCAACGTCTTTGGGACCTCGCCGGTCGCTCCGCAGCCCGCCGCGCCGACGGGCAGTCCCGTCCTCGGTCCGCCAGTGGCGTCCTTGAGCGTGATGATGTCGCCTCGCACCAACATGCCGTTGTCGAAATGGAAGCGCGCGATCTGTGGGTTGAACGCCGGGACGACGAACAGCTTGTCGTTGCCGGTGCCGCCGACGTTCGGACCTCGATCGGTCAGCGAGTAGAAGTCGGTGCTTCCGCCCTCGGGCTTGTCGATCGCCGAACCGAAGCCGCCGTGGAACACCGACACACCATTGATCGTGGCGAGCACGTCGTTCGGAGCGAACGGAATCACTTCGGTGCTGACGACCACGGGCGCGTCGGCGGCGCGATCGGCGAGCGCTCCGCCGGGAGTCATCGCGCGGTCCGGAGACGTCGGCCGGTCCGGGGTGCAGGCGACGAGGAGCGAGGCCGCCGCGACGATCGCCACGAGCATCGGAATGCGCATCTGGCGGTGGTGCGGCAGGAACGACGGACGCGTGTGGTTCATGAGCGCGGTCTCCGATGGTCGGGTCAAGCGACGTCTCGCGTCGCGGAACAGTTCTCGAGCGACGGTAAGAGAACGCGCCACTGACGATGAGCCAATTCACGGAGCGCCACGGTTGGGCAACAGCCTGGTCACGGCTGCAGCGACTGCCCGAGTCCCGTTAGCGTTGAAAAATCCGTTCAGCGTCCAGTCGCGATCGGTACGGCCGGGTGGGGCGTCGGATGCGCGAATCGCCTCGTCCCACATCCTGATTCGCCTTCACGCGGAGCTACGCGAACGCATGCCCAGAGCCGCTGTCAACGGGATCAACATCGGATTCGACGTATCGGGAGAAGGACCCGACACCCTTCTGTTGGTTCATGGCCATCCCTTCAACCGGTCGATGTGGCGCCCGCAGGTGGACGCCGCCCGCAAGGCAGGCTGGCGCGTGCTCGTTCCCGACCTGCGAGGCTACGGCGAGACATCGGTCGTGCCGGGCAAGACGCCCCTCGAGGTGTTCGCGGCCGATCTCGCGGCGCTGCTCGACCACGTTGGATGCGACAGCGTCGTCATCGGCGGCTTGTCGATGGGCGGGCAGATCGTCATGGAGTTCGCTCGACGCTACCCGCTCCGCGTACGCGGCCTCCTGTTGGCCGCGACGTTCCCCCAGGCCGAGACCGAGGACGGAAAGCGCGCCCGGAGCGCGATGGCCGACCGCTTCCTTCGCGAAGGAATGCAGGACTACGCCCGTGAGGTGCTCCCGAAGATGCTGGCGCCGCGCAGCATCGAGTCGCTCCCGGCGGTCGCCAGGGACGTCATGGCCATGATGCTCGGCACGAATCCCGAGGGCGCCGCCGCGGCGGTCCGCGGGCGCGCTGAACGTCCGTCATACGAGGGGACGCTCGCGAACGTGACGGTGCCGGCGCTCGTCGTCGTCGGGAGCGAGGATGCATTCACCACCCGCCACGACGCAGAGCGAATGCGCGATCTGCTGCGAAACTCTGAGCTCGTCTGGCTCGACGGGGTCGGGCACATGCCGAACCTCGAGCGCCCGGAGGCGTTCAACGCGGCGCTGCTCGGTTTCCTCGCCAGGACCACGGAGCTCGCTGCGGGCGCGGGCGCTCGCCCGATGTAATCGGCGGTCGTCGATCTCGACGGAGATTGCCCCGGCGGTAGATTCGAGCGGCTCGGTCGTGCGACCCGGCGACCGTGCCGCTCGTTTTCGCAGCCACCGAATCGGCGATCATCGGAGGTTCCTGTGGAGACCGGAACAGCCGCACCTCCCGCGGACGCACCCGCGCTCACGGCGCTCGAGGCGCCGGCGCCCGCCCAGTCGTCTGGCCAGCAGCAGGCCCAGCCCACCTGGCCGCACTGGCAGCGGCTCCTCTTCCGATTCTTCTCCGTCTATCTCGTTCTTCAGATCGAGCCGTGGAATTGGTTCCGCGCGATTCCGGGCGCGCGGTTCGTCCTCGGCTACTATGAGACCGCGGTCGACTGGGCGGTGCGGGCCGGTAACGCACGCTTCGTTCGCGTTCGCGAGACGCTCATCCCCGAGAACGGCAGCGGCGACACGTCCTGGGCGTGGGCGCAACTCTGGCTCTATCTCGGCCTCGCGGCCGTCGCGTGCATCGTCTGGACGATCCTCGACCGGAAGCGCAGGAACTACGAGCGGCTCGCGTTCTGGCTGCGCATGGTCGTTCGGTACTACATCGCCGCCGCGGCACTGAGCTACGGCATCATCAAGCTGTTCGTTCTGCAAATGCCATTTCCGGCATTGAGCCAGCTCGCGACGCCGCTCGGCGACCTCCTGCCAATGCGTCTTTCGTGGTTGTTCATCGGCTACTCGGTTCCCTACCAGTTCTTCTCGGGCGCGATGGAGACGACGGCCGGCCTGTTGTTGCTCTATCGCCGCACCGTCACAGCCGGTCTCTTCGCGGCGACGGGCGCGTTCATGAACGTCGTGATGATCAACCTCGCCTACGACGTGCCGGTCAAGCTGTTCGCGTCGCATCTGTTGTTCGCGTGCCTCTTCCTGCTGGCGCTCGACATGAAGCGCCTGCTGGGATTCCTGGTGCTGAACACGGGCGCGCCGGCGACGACGGCGTACGATCCGCACTTCGCGGCGAAATGGCAGCGCTGGGGCAGCATCGGAGTGAAGCTCTTCCTCGTCTTCCAGTTTCTGGTGTTCCCGCTGCAGAACGGGTGGCACCGATACCAGGCCGCGAATGCGGCGATGGGGCCGGGGCCGTTCGAGCCGGGGGTGTACGACGTGCGGAGGTTCGTCGTCAATCGCGACACCGTGCCGGCGTCGAGCGGAGACACGCTGCGATGGAAGGACGTGATCTTCGATACGCGCGGCGCCGGCAGCGTGAACACGACCGACCAAGTGTTCTGGCAGCGGTATCGCCGCGGCTACTTCCGCTACCGGCCGGACACGGTCAAGCACACGGTCGCGGTGTGGAAGACGTCGGCCATCCCGCGGGACAGCACCTTCCTTTTCACGATGCGATACGAGGTGCTCGACACCAACGTCATTCGATTCCACACCGTGATCCGCGGCGACTCGATCCATGCGGAGCTCGTGCGCGTGCCGCGCCACTTCCAGTTGACGGAGCGGCAGTTCCACTGGCTGTCGGAATACAACAGGTAGGATCCTCGCGATCGCCAATGTCCGAAACCGGCATCGTGGATCGTCGAACAGGAGCGAATGCCATGAAGAAGAAAGGAGCCACGAGAGTCGGTCCCGCCGGGGGAGCGAAGACCATCGACGACTACCTGGCGGCGGTGAGCAGCGACAAGCGAGCCGCACTCCAGCGGCTGCGAAAGACGATCCACGCGGCCGCGCCGCGCGCGGAGGAGTGCATCAGCTATCAGTTGCCGGCATTCCGGCTCGACGGCAAGGTGCTCATGTGGTTTGGTGCCGGCGCGAAGCACTGCGCACTGTACCCGGGCACGGTACTCAAGGGGTTCGAAGGCGAGCTCGAGGATTACGAGACCAGCAAGGGCACCATCCGCTTTCAGCCGGACCATCCGTTGCCGGCAACGCTCGTTCGGAAGCTCGTGAAGGCCAGAGCGGCAAGAATCGCGGCCGGAAAACGTTGACCTGCATCAAAGAGAGACCATCACGCATGACGCCCTCGCCAGACGACACGACGACCGCCGGTCCGCCGAGCCACGTGCCAACGCGCGGGCTCTATGGGTGGATCACGCACACCGAGCTCGGGAGCACCGACCCAAAGGCGACGAAGGAGTGGTGCACGAAGGTACTCGGCTGGACCTTCAAGCCGAGCTTCCCGATGCCGAGCGGCGAGTATCATCTCTTCGCGTACTCCGACAAAGGCGGCGGCGGCATTCACATGGCGAATGCGCCCGAGGTTCCGGGCAGCGTGCCGTTCGTGCACGTCGAGGACGCGCACGCCGCTTTCGCGAAAGCGATCAGCGAAGGCGCGGAGCAGATCTCAGCCCCCGAGCGCGTGATGGAGGGCGTCACCATCGCGATGGTCCGTGCGCCAGGCGGCGTCACGATCGGTCTCTCGGGCCCGTAAGACCTTGTCATCCCGAGCAACAAGACTTCGTCAGGCCTTGTTGCTCGGGATGATAGGCCTTAGCTCACGACGGCGATCACCTCGAGGTACTCCGACTGCACGCGTATCGTGCCGTCGGTCGCGCGATTGTGTTCCGCCCAGAGCTCCTCGAGATCGCGGCGAAGTCCGATCTGGTCCGCCGAGCTTAAGGTCGCGAAAGCACGGACGGTCGGGCCGTACCAGTTACGGAACAGGTTGACGACGTCCACCGGACCGAAGGGATACTCGAAGGTCATCAGGCGCCGCGCAAACGTGAGCGACGTGCATCCCGCCGCCAGCCGCGCCTGGACGTGCGTCTCGCTGCCCCACAGCAGTGGCGACGGGATGCCCGCCGGCGGCTGCGCATAGCGAGCGGTGGTCTTGAGCATCTCGCCGACGAATCCCGTCGGCGTCCAGTTGGCCATCGCGATCCGTCCGCCCCGGCGAGCGACGCGGAGCAACTCGCTCGCCGCTCGCTCGGGGCGCGCCGCGAACATCGCGCCGAACATCGTCATGACGGTCTCGAACGCGCCGTCCTCGTACGGCAACCGCTCGGCATCGCCGACGTCGCACGTGACAGACACGCCTTCCTCCGCGGCGCGCACCCTCAGCTGGTCTACGAGATTCGGAGCGATGTCGATGCCCGTGACCGAGGCGCCGGTGTGGGCCGCCGGCACCGCGAGGTTGCCCGTGCCGCACGCGACGTCGAGCACCCGCTCTCCGAACTCGAGCCCGAGGCGCGCAACGAATTCACCGGCGCCTCGCTCGTAGCCCCGGGCGATGCGACCAAAGTCGCCCGACGTCCACGTCGTCCGCACCCGCTCGGTCAGGGGATCGGTCGCGACATTCGGCTCTGCAACAGTATTCAAATTAGTGTTCATATATATGGTTGGAGTCATGGAGTGAAAAGGCCCTGAGGGTGGGTGGTCTGCGGCCCCGCGCTACGACCTTTGTCAGCGCGTGACCGGAGTGCCGTCGGGGTTGACGTACGTGAGCGCGAACGGCCCGATCGCGTTGACCTGCACGATCGTTTGGCCACGCGCCATAGCGAAGTGCGCATGCCCGCCCGGAACGCTGATGAAGTCGCCGTGGCCGTACGCGTTCAGCTCGGATTCGACGAACCGTGCGCCCATGCCGGTGAGGAACGTTCCGGATAGCACCGTGACGTTCTCGGTCGTCGGATGCGTGTGCGGAGGAATCTTGTAGCCGTTGGGGAAACGAAGGCGCACGGTAAACGGCTCCGCCTTACTCGGGTCGCCCTGCAGTACCGCGAATTCGGCCCCCGGCGGGAACACGGCCGGAGCCGGGCCCCATTGAACTGTCTGTTGCGGCGCCATGTCGGTGGACGCCGCGAAGGACGGCTCGCTGGTCGCGTTGCTGTTCGCCGACCCCTGCGAGCACGCGGTGAACGCGGCCATGGCCGCGATGAAGATGAAATGGTTGCTGCGCACGAATGCCTCCCGTGTCGAAATCGTCGCGCCGACCCGACGTCAGTCGAACGCTCTGAACGCGATGGGAGGATACCGGAGATCCAGGAGTGGCACCGCGAGGAAACCACGCGGATTTTCACGCGCAGTACGGGGAACTCCGGCTCGCCACGGTGCCACGTACGGACAGCGGCGCGTCCGGACCGCTCGGAGCTACGTCCCGCGAGTCGGGGCCGACGAGGACGAGCCGGAGATGCCCTTCTCGACCGCCCAGGCCGCGAGCTGGGCGCGCGACCCGAAGCCGAGCTTCGCCAGCGCGCTCGCCACGTAGCCCTCCACCGTGCGCTCTCCGATGCCCAGGTCGCGGGCGATTGCCTTGTTCGACTTTCCATGCGCGACCAGCTCGGCGACGTCTCGCTCGCGTCGCGTCAAGCCGCCGAACGCCGCCTTGGCGACGCGATCCGGCGATGGCGCGGGCGCGGACGGAATGAGCACGTCCAGTCCTTCCTGGAAACGCGCGCGGAGGTCGTCGTCCGGAACCTTGGCCGCGAGCTCGTCGGCGATCGCTCGCGCAGCGTCGAAGGCTCGACGCGCCTCGAGCCGCCGCCGCTGCAGACGGTGGATGTGCCCGAACGCCATTTCGACTCTCCAGAGCATGGGGCGCGCGGCCTGGTGCGTCGCCTCGGATCTTGCCCTGTCCAGCGCCTTGACCGCCTCGTCGATGCGATCGAGCGCTACGAGCGCGTCCGCCTCGAGCAGCGAAAGCCTCGGAACGCCCGGAAGGCTTTCGGAATTCGCGGCGCGCTCGGCGGCGAGCCGTGCTCTGACGATATCCAGCGCCGCCTGCGGTCTCTGTTCGGCGAGCGCGATCTCCGCCCGAGCCAGCCAGAGCTGACGCTCGCCGAGCGTGAGTGAGTCGCTGTCCGGGCCGGGGGCCTCGCGTCGTTCGTTCGGTTCGCCCGCCGCGCGGTCGAGGACCTCCGTCGCGCCCGACAGGTCCGACGTTCGGCAGAGAGCGACGGCCAGCGGCGCCGCCGTCCAACGAATCCAAACGCGGGAGCCGAGCCGCAGCGCGATCGCGTGCGCAAGCTCGAGCTGTTCGCGCGCCGCGCGCGGTGCGAGAAGCTCGAGCGCCAGCACGCCGAGCAGCCGGCGCGTGCCGGCGGTCCACTGCAGGTGCTCGATCTCCTCCGCCTGTTCCAGCGCCTCGCGGGCCATTGGAATCGCGCGGTCATACTCGCCGCGCCAGGCGAGACAGTCGGCGATCAGCAATTGCAGAAACGCCTCGCCCGCGCGCCACCCGATATCGCGAGCGAGTCGCACCGACCGCGGCGCACGAAGCTCCTCGAGCGCCGCGGAGCTGATGGACGGCGTCGTAGACGACGAGTGAAACGATGGCCCGCACAACGCGAGAATCCCGAGTGCGTTCGCCAGGCCGCGACGGTCGTCGGACTTCGTGAAGAGCGCAACCGAGCGCTCATAGAAGCTGGCCGCCGCGCGCTGATCGCCGGCGACGTGATGCGCCATCGCGATCAGATCGACGGTTTCAGCGACGCCGGCATGGTCGGCGAGACGTTCCACGATGGCGAGTGCTTCTTCGTGAAACGGCAGACCGGCCCTTGCCTCATCGAGATTCGCGTGCCAATTGCCGACTCGGTTCAGGCTGCGCGCGACGAGCGATGCGTCCCCGAGCATGCGCGACACGGTCAGTGCGTCGCGCCGATAGTCGCCGGCACGCGAGTAGTCGCGCGCCGCCCACAGCATGCCCAGCGCGTGCAAGGCGTTCCATTCGGCGCGACGATCGCTCCCGGCGCGCGAGCGCGCGAGCGCCGCGGTGAAGTCCTCGTGCGATCGCTGGAACTCTCCGAGCGTCTCGTTCGCGCGGCCGCGCGCGAGGTACAGCCCGATGGATACCTCCCTGCCCGCTCGCTCGGTCGCGAGGAAGGCGCGACCGAGGTGCTCAACCGCCTCGCGCGGCGCCGACAGCGCCAGCGCGTGCTGGGCGGCTCGCGCCGCGTATTTGGCCGCGCGATCCCAATCACCGGCCTCCCACGCGTGGTACTCGAGCGCCTCGGCGAGGGCGACCGGCGATTGCCCGCTCGACTGCTCGAGCGCGACTGCGACCTCTCGGTGCAATGCGATCCGCTCGCGCGCGAGCAGCTCGGCGTAGATGGCCTCGCGCGTAAGGGCATGTCGGAACGCGAATCGGTCGGCCGTTTCCTCGACGACGAGCTGGGCGGCGATGAGCTCCTTGACGAGCCCCAACAGCTCCTTCTCGTCGTGATCGGTGAGAGTCTGGAGCAGCTGGAAGTCGAATCGCCTGCCGGCGACCGCAGCGACGGATGCCACCGAACGAGCCGGCACGGTGAGCGCGGCGAGCCGGCGCCGGACGGCCTCGAGCGCCGTTCGCGGAACGCGCACTCGCTCGAGGGGTCGCGCGCGCCAGCCGCCCTCGCTCGTGGGCGTGAGGTCGCCTGCGATGATGAGCGCCTTGAGCGTTTCCTCGACGAAGAAGGGGTTGCCCTCGGTGAGCTCGTGGAGCGTGGCGGCAAACTGGTCGCCGAGGCCGACGCGCGACCCGAAGATCGCGAGCAGCATTTGTCCCACCTCGTCGCGATCGAGCCGCTCCACCGCCAGCTCGGTCGTGACGCGGGCCCGCTCGAGGTCCGCGATCAGCCGGCCAAGAGTCGGATTCACCTCCTCGCGGCGGTATGTGAGCGCGATTGCGACCCGCTGGGCCGCGTGGCTCCGCGCGAGATGGAAGATCAGCTCGAGCGTGGCGTCGTCGCTCCAATGCACGTCCTCGAACGCGAGCAGGACAGGTTGCGTGCGCGCGAGGAGCGTGACGGCCTGGGCCAATGCGTGGAACAGCCGCCGCTTGTCGGATTCGGGATCGATGGTTGGGCTGGGGCTCGCGTCGGGAAGGAGGGGACGGAGCTCGGGAAAGATCCCGACCATGTCGGCGGCCGCCGGCGCCAGGACGTGGGCGACGAGCGACGGGGACGCCGAGCCGGCGAACAGACGCACCAGGTCGAGCAGCGGCGCGTACGGAATCGACCGCTCGGCTTCGAAGCTAACGCCGTGCAGGACGAAGAAGTCCGCGGCGCGCGCCTCGTCCATCATCGAGCGGAGGAGGCGCGACTTGCCGACCCCCGCTTCGCCGACGATCAGGGCGACACGGCCGCTTCCCTCGCGCACATTGGCCAACACGCGGCGCACAGCGGTGATCTGCCCGTCGCGACCGACGATCGTGGGACAGACGACGTCATGCTGGAGATGCATGGCGACTCACGCTGCAGCGGGGCGCGCGCCGAGTCAATGGCCGGGGCGGTCGCCCCGGACGGCTCGACCTGCGTGATGCGTGTCGGCTAGCGAACGAGCACGAAGACCCCGCCGAGCTCCCCGTGGATCGCCCCACGAACGAAGACCGCCGTGGGCCCGGGCTTGAGACCTGTCGTCCGACCCGTGATCGAGTCAACACGAATCAGCGCGGTGTCACCGGCGGTCCACCGGAAGGTGTCGGTCACCTCCACCCGGTTGCCGCACGTCGACAACGAGGCCGTCGGTGTGAAGCTCTCGCCGACGGCCAGCGTATCGGCGATCGGCTTGATGGTCACGTTGAGCTCGCTCGTGCACACGACGGTGATCGTCAGCGAATCCGCGATCAACCCGGTCATTCCGGGCAGGGACCCAACGACTCGCGCCTCTCCCATTCGCACGGCCTCGACGACCAATCCCGAGTCGACGCGAATGACCGACGAGTCGCGCGAGATGATCGACAGCGACGGCGGCGCTGGCAAGATGTCTCCGCGCCAATTGCGCACGGTGACCGACAGCCGAAGCCGAGCTCCGAGCCCGAGAGTAGCGGATCGCTGACCCCCCAGCAGGCTGATCGACGCCGGCGTCGCCGCGTTCAAGTCGATTCCCGGTGATGCCGGACGCGTCGAGTCCCGGCAGGCGATGACGAGCAACGCTACGACACAAGCGATACAATGGACGCAACGCATGAGGCCCTTCGACGACGGAAGACGAGCCGCATTGGTCGCCCGACATCGAGCGCTTCAGGATCCGCTGAGCGCGGTGCTCACGGCGGTGTACGTCGACTTTCGCGAAAACGAATCATCGAATAGTAACGCCTGCCCGTAGCCCGGGAATGTGCCCGGCACCCATGACTCGCCGTCGTTCAGTCCCCACACCACCATGGCCTCGCATTGCGGTACCGCGAGACACGCCGCGACGACGTTCGAGAAGCCCTGGGTCTGCGCCGTCAGCTCGGCGCTCGTCGCCCCCGGCGTACGAACGCGGATGTCGAGCTCGGTAATGTGGATCTTGAGCCCGAGCGCGGCGAAACGATTGAACGTCGCCGTGAGCACGTCCTTCGACGGAACGCCGGTGCCGTCGCTGTTGATCTGAAAGTGCGCCTGGAAGCCGATACCGTCGATCGGAACGCCGCGCGACTTCATGCCGGTCACGAGCGCATACGCGGAGTCCTGTTTCACCCCGGGAAATTCGAGATTGTAGTCGTTGTAGAACAGCTGCGCGGCGGGATCGACGGCTCGCGCTTCCCTGAACGCGAGGTCGATGTACGACGCGCCGATCGTCGTCGCCCAGGATGAGCCCGTCACGCGGAGCGTGCCGGTGCCGTCGTTGATCGCTTCGTTGACGACGTCCCAGGCGACGACCTTTCCCTTGTAGTGGCCGACGACGCTGTCGATGTGCTCCTTGAGCACGACCTTGAGCGTTTCGGGGTTCCACGTCGTGCCGGTGAGCCACGCCGGGTTCTGTTGATACCAGGCGAGCGTGTGGCCGCGCACCTTCATGCCGTTCGCCTGGGCGAAGGCGACCATCGCATCCGGATTCGTCCAGCGAAACGCGTAGCGGGCGTCGCGGTGAATCGAGCTCCACTTCATGACGTTGCCCGCCACGATCATGTTGAACTCGCGCGCCACCACCGTGTCGTACGCGGCGGGGCTCGTGCCGAAGAACGTCGCGTCCACCGCGACGCCGAACGACCGGCCGCGCGTCGCGGACAGGCTCCGCAGCGTGGTGGGCGGCGGCGTGTTGACGACGCACTTCGCCTGGGTGGGATCCTGCTGGCAGGTCTTGTCCCCCGGCTGCGTCGCCATCGGGGCCTCGCCCCCGCCGCAGGCGCCAACTGCCAGCAGCGCCCCGGCAGCCATCAGTCGAACTCCAGGATATACGGTCATCTTATGAATCATCCCGGATTATGGCAAAAAGGGCCAAATGGCGCGAGGGGCCGGCGCCTCAAATCCGACCGCGGTACGGGCGACGCCGGTTCAGATCTCGTGCGACCGCGCGAACCGCGCGATGTGGTCCGCGGCCCTGAACGCCAGCGCCTGGATCGTCATCGTCGGCTGACCGCGACCGGAGGTAACGAAACTCGAGCCGTCGCAGATGAACAGGTTGGGCACGTCGTGCGCGCGATGATACCGGTCGACAACGGAGTCGCGCGGGTCGTTCCCCATGCGCGCCGTCCCGAGCAGGTGAACGCCACCATCGGCGGGGAGAACCGGCTGGGTCCAAACGCGATCTGCGCCGGCCGCCTGCATCAACTCCTCGGTGCGATCGCGGAACCACTGCTTCGTCTTCATGTCGTCCGGATGATCCTGATACGTCAGGCACAGACCCGGGCGACCCCAGTGGTCCTTGTGGTCGGAGTCCAGCGTCACCGTGTTGGTCGGCAGCGGAAGTGAGGTGAGGTGCGACATAAAGCGCACCGAGTGCGCGTAGTAGTCGCGCAATGCCTGCTTGTACTCGCTGCCCCAGAGCGGTACGTCCGGCGGCAATCCGTCGAGCGCGAAACCGATCGGACCGAACGGGTAGCGCGCGTCGATGCCGCCGCCGCCGTAGAAGCCGCGCTTCGGGTCCGCGTTGTAGAAATCGAGGATGATGCGGCTGGCAACGGCGCCCTTGTATTCGTTGAGCGGATGCTCGAAGCGTCCGTTCGTGTAGGCCGCGCCGTTGAACATGATGTGCCGGCCGACATTGCCGCTCGAGTTCGCGAGCCCGTTCGGAAACGCAGGCGACGCGGACAAGAGCAGGAGTCGCGTCGTCTCGGCGCCATTCGCGGCGAGAACCACGGCGCGCGCCGACTGTCGTCGTTCCTTGCCCTCTTTGTCCCAGTACAGCACGGCGGCCGCGCGGCCATTCGCCGTCGTCTCGACGCGAAAGGCGGTGGCGTCGGTGCGAATCTCGCACCGGCCCGTCGCCACCGCTCTCGGGACGACCGTCACCAGCGACGACGACTTCGCGCCGAACTCGCACCCGTAGTACGTGCAGTGCCCGCACGCCATGCACGCCGAGCGGCCGTCGCGCGGCTGCGAGAGGATGGCCATTGGCGCGACCTGCGCGTGGAGACCGAGCGAGCGCGCGCCGCGCTCGAGCAAAACCCCGGACGACTTGTTGGGAAGCGGCGGCATCGGATACGGGCGCGAGCGCGGCGGATCGAACGGACCCGGCGCGCCGGAGACGCCAATCTCCCAATCGACCTTCGTGTAGTAGGGCTCGAGCTCCTCGTACGTGATCGGCCAGTCGGCGAAGCCGGTGCCGCTGATCGGCCCGAGCACCGATCGCTCCTTGAAATCGATCGGGCGGAAGCGCCAGTAGTTGGCGGCGAAGTGCACGCTGCTGCCTCCGACCGCGCGGCGGTAGAGCAGTCCGCGCGAGGTGGTCAACCGCAGCGGATCGGCGGCGGTGGGGCGGAACGTCTGGTTCGGCTCGAACGCCCGGTTGAGCATCGCGAGCTCCCGCTCGACCGCCAGCTCGTCGTGCGTGAATTGGGTCGACTGCTGCCACGGCCCCTGCTCGAGCACGACGACGTCGAACCCGGCGGTCGACAACTCCTTCGCCAGCACGCCACCCGCGGCGCCAGAGCCGACGATCACGAAGTCGACGGCGTCGCGCTCACCATACGTTCGCTGATTCATGCGGCGTGCGTCGCGTCCGTCCGCGTCTGTCCGTCATACCAACCGAACGGCGCCGAATAGCTCGGGCGGTGCTCGATGCCGATCATCGTCCAGCCGGTGGCATCGCGATTGCCGCCGTACGACGGATCGGCCAGCGTCCCGATGACCACCATCGTGCGCGCCGTCGTGAAGAACGCATCGCCTTCGATCGGTTGCATGATCGCCACTTGTTGAGCGGCGCTGAGCGACGCAAAGCCTCCCTGCGCGTCGAACGCTTTCGCACGCGCGTCCAGGTCGGCGAGGCCGGCACGAATGACCGGGACGCTCGCGGCAAAGAACGACATGCCGAACGAGCGATCGACGAAGTACACCGCGCCCGCCTCGTCGGCGCCGGGACCATCGTCGCCCGACGGAATGATCTGCGCAGCGAACGCGCGCATCGTGCGCGCCTCGGCCGGCGTGAGATGCGTCAGCGCATCGCCCGTGCGAGCATCCTCACGAGCACAGCTGGCGAGGGCAGCGAGCCACGGGAGCTGGAGTGCCAGCCAACCGGCGGTCGCGCCCCGAGTCGAAGCCGACAGGAAGTCCCGTCGAGTTTGGGGAGCGGCGTTCATACGAGCGAGAACGCGCTTTCGTCCGCGGCGCGGACATTCGAGCTCTCGAATGGATACACAGACTCTAATCTTGGCGGCCCATCCACGCGCTCGATGAGTTGCGCGAAACGTGCTTCGCCGGCGAGCGGTCGCAGCTGCGGATCCACCCGGAGCAAGGCGACCGAGTGCGCGCGATCCTTGTACGCGCGCTCGAAGCGCGTCATCGCGGCGGGAACGTCGCCGAGCGCGTGATACACCTTGCCGATCCCGTACGACGAGATGTACCGCCCGCGCGCTTCCCGCCCGAGAAGTCCGTCGAGCAGGGCGCGCGCCGCCTCGACGTTTCCGGCCAACGCATGAGCGTGCGCGAGCGCCGCCGTCACGATGTTGCAGCCGTTGGACTGGTCCAACGCACGTTGCAGCACCGGAATCGCCTCGGCCGCCTGTCCGTTTTGCTCGAGCGCGATGCCGAGATAATACTTCGCCAACGGGAAGCTTGGATCGAGCCGCACCGTGCCGCGCAGGTGTCGTACCGCGCGATCGTTGTCGTTCGCCAGCAAAAGAACCCAGCCGATCGCCGAGTGCGCACCCATCGATAGCGGATCGAGCTCGGCGCCGTGTCGCATCGCTCGCTCCGCCTCCTCGAACCGGCCGAGCGCGGCGAGCAGGTTGCCGTACCACTGATGCGCCATCGAGTAGCCTGGCTCGAGCTCGAGCGCGCGACGAAATCCGCGCTCGGCGGACGACCAATTCCAGTGGTAGAAGGTGTCGACGTACGCGAGCGTGGCGTACGGCGCCGCCATCATCGGGTCGAGTCGCATCGCCTGCCGCGCCGCGCATTCGGCGCGTGGGAACGCAACACGCGGCGGAAGAAAATCATAGAACGCTAATACCGCGTACGCATCGGCCAGACCGACCCAGGCGCGCGGGTGGTCGGGCTCTCGCTCCACGACCTGCTCGAAGAGCGCCGCCGAGTCCTTCAAACACTCCTCGGTTCGCCGATGCCACTGGAATCGCGCGCGCAGGTAGAGCTCGTGGACATCGGGCTCGAGTGCGTCGCTGGCCGCGAATGACGCGCCGGTCATGGGGACAGACGTCTCGAGGGGCGCCGGCGCACGCTCCGGCGATACCGCGACCGGGACGCTCGGCGTGGCAGCCGCAGCCGCGCCCGGCGCGGCGGCTCGCCGCGCGATTCGATCGGCAAGCTCCTCCACCGATCGATCCGGTTCCACGCCGAGCGTCTCACGAAGCACGACCGAGTGAATCCGCGCGTGGCGAAGCGCGCCCGCGCGGTTTCCGGAAAGCTCGAGGGCGCGCATGAGCTCCATCGCCACTCTCGAGTCATCGGGCGCGAGCGCGGCCAAGCGTTGCCACCATTCGGCCGATTCGGCGAAGCGGCCGCTGTCGTGCAACTCGACGGCGACCGCCTCGATCGCCTTGGACACCTCGCGCGTGTAGTGGGCGCGCTCCGCTTCCATCCACTGGTCGAAGTCCACTGCACCTGGGAGGAAGAAGCCGTCGAGAAACGGTCCGCTGTGGAGCTCCACCGCTCGCCGCCACTCGCGCGCGTCCAGCGCGGCCTCGAGATCCGCGACGTCGCTCCCGACCTGAATGCGGTTGAGACGAACGTCCTCGCCCGTTCCAACGACGGCGTCGTCGCCGAGTGCCTGGTTGATCCGATAGATCGAGTCGGAGAGCAGCTTGCGGCCGCGCTCAGCATCCGCGTCGGGCCAGAGCAGGGTGACGAGTTGATCGCGGCTTCTATAGAAGCGTCTCGTCGTGGCGAGCAGCGCGAGCAGGGCGACCCGATGGCGCTGCGCGGCGCGCCCGGTGATTGGACCCGCGGCGGCCGTGACGGTCGCGCCGCCAAAGAGCTCGAGGCGATTCACGATGACGGACCTGGCGACGGTGGGGCGATGCACGGGCGAGACCGAGGCGACACGCGGCCACGATCTTGGTGGCACACGCTCGGCGCGGCGACGGACGAATCGGCGCACGCCGGGCACGCAGTCATATCAGACACCATGGAGGATTTCCTAGTATGAAGGTCAGCATTCGCCCCATCATGTGCGCGGCACTGCTTTCGTTGGTGTGGGCAGGGGCCTGCGGCAGCAGCAGCGACAACAATGGCCCGACGTCACCGGCGCTGCCTCAGGACGTCGAGACGCTCCGCGCGTCGTTGGCTCCGTACACGAGCTTCACCCTCGCGAAGAACGCCGGGTACTCGGCGGCGATCACCGACTGCATGTCGAACGGCGACCAGGGCGCAATGGGAGTTCATTACGGCAACACCAGCCTGATCGACGGCACAGCGGATCCGGCCCACCCGGAAGTCCTGATCTATGAGCCCGGCGCCAACGGCGACATGAGCCTCGTCGGCGTGGAATTCATCGTCCCGTTTGCGGTGCTCCCGAAGACCGCGACGCCGCCTACGCTCTTCGGACAGAAGTTCACCGTCAACGACGTGTTCGGCGTGTGGGCGCTTCACGTGTGGACGCACCGCCTCAATCCGAGCGGGACGTTCGCGGATTGGAATCCGCGAGTGCACTGCTGATCGCGACACCGTTTCGACTCCACGCTTCATCCCATCGACCAACTCTCCGGAGATCGCAACGTGAATCGATACGTCATCCAACGAGATCTTCCCGGCATCGGAAGTTTCTCGGCCGACCAGTTGCGGGATGTATCGCGGACCTCGTCCGCGGTACTCCGCGACATGGGACCCGGCATTCAGTGGATTCACAGCCATGTCACCGCAGATCGGCTGTACTGCATCTACCTGGCGGAGAACGAGCGGTTGATACGCGAGCACGCCAAGCGCGGCGGATTCCCGTGCACGCAATTGACCGAGGTGGTGCACATCATCGATCCGGTGACGGCGAACGCTCGAATTGTTTGACGGAGACGGCGGACACGAGACGACGCCACCGCGCGCCGCCCCGTGTCGTCCATCGGCCGGTACCCACGAACTCTTCCTATTACGTTTTTTGGAGTGTCCGGCGGACATCGGGGCCCGGCGTCGGTAGGCCGCCCCGAGCGCCTGCTCCTTGTGTGTGCTCGGCCGAGGATGGATGATTGAGCCGGCCGCGGCCGGCAGCGCTGATAGGCCGCCGGTGCGAAGGGCCTCGGTCAGACCATCATCCGGAAGGAGGACGCATGACGACGAGGAGCCTCATGCGCATGAGTGGGATCCTGGTTGGCCTTGCTGCGCTCGTCGCCGCTTCCCCTACGTCGCTTACGCTCCTCAGGGCAGGCCTGCCCCGACCCGCGGCGCGCGTTCAGATCGGCGAGAGCGACATCGGAGGCGTCGTCACCGGACCACGCGGACCAGAGGCGGGCGTGTGGGTGATCGCCGAGACCAACGATCTGCCGACGAAGTTCGTGCGCATCGTCGTGACGGACGACCAGGGTCGCTACCTGATCCCCGATCTTCCCAAGGCGAGCTACAGCGTGTGGGTGCGCGGCTATGGCCTCGTCGACTCGCCGAAATCGAAGTCGGCCGCCGGCAAGACGCTCAATCTCACCGCCGTCGCCGCGCCCAATGCGCGCGCCGCCGCGGCCTACTATCCGGCCGGCTACTGGTTCTCGATGCTCAAGGTGCCGGACAAGAGCGAGTTTCCCGGAACCGGTCCGACCGGCAACGGCATTTCGCCGAACGTGAAGTCGCAGGGTGACTGGATCAGAACGATCAAGTCCGGCACCTGCATGGCGTGTCACCAGCTCGGCAGCCGCGGCACGCGCGAGCTGCCGCCCGCATACCGCGAGATCAAGCCGAGCGCCGCGGCGTGGGAGCGTCGCGTGCAGTCTGGCCAAGCGGGATCGCAGATGCTCTCGGCCATCGACAACCTCGGCAAGCCGCGCGCGCTCGAGTTGTTCGCCGACTGGACCGACCGCATCGCGGGGGGTGAGGTTCCCGCGACGGCGCCGCAGCGCCCGCAGGGCGTCGAGCGCAATGTGGTGATCACCGAGTGGGACTGGGCCGATCCGAGGTCGTATCTCCACGACGTCGTGTCGACGGATCGCCGCGATCCGACGATCAACGCCAACGGTCTCCTCTACGGTTCGCTCGAGCTGAGCAGCGACTATCTCCCGGTGCTCGATCCGGTGCACAACACGATCACTCGTGTTCCGCTCACCGTCCGCGATCCGGCCACGCAGCCCGCGACGGGGCCCAACACCGGCGCTCCGTCGGCGTACTGGGGCGACGAGTCGATCTGGACGAGCAAGAACAACGTCCACAATCCGATGATCGACGAGAAGGGACGCGTCTGGATCACGTCGACGATCCGCCCTGCCGACAATCCGGCGTTCTGCAAGGCGGGATCGACGCATCCGTCGGCGAAGCTCTTCCCGGTCAACCGCTCGGGCCGGCAGCTCGCGATGTACGACCCGAAGACCAAGAAGCTGACACACATCAATACCTGCTTTGGCACGCACCACTTGATGTTCGCCGAAGACGCGAACCGTACGCTCTGGACGAGCGGCGGCGGGCCGGTGGTCGGCTGGCTCAATACCAAGTTGTTCGACGAGACGGGCGACGAGGAGAAGTCGCAGGGGTGGACGGCGCTCATCCTCGACACGAACGGCGACGGGAAGCGCGGCGAGTACACGGAGCCCAACCAGCTGCCCATCGATCCGACGAAGGACCACCGCATCAACGCGAGCTTCTACTCCGTCGCGCCCGCGCCCGACGGCTCGATCTGGGCGTCGACGCTCGGCTATCCCGGCGGCGTCGTGCGGCTGGTGCCCGGCGCACATCCGCCGGAAACCGCGTTAGCGGAGTACTATGAGCCTCCTCTCAATAATCCCAAGGCGCCCACGGTGGGGTTCTCGCCACGCGGCATGGACATCGATCGCAACGGCGTCGCGTGGATCGCGCTGGCAAGTGGTCACATGGCAAGCTTCGACCGACGCAAGTGCACCGGTCCGCTCAACGGCCCGACGGCGACCGGACAACATTGCCCCGAGGGGTGGACGTTCTACGCCGAGCCGCTGCCGCAATTCAAGAACGTCACCGACCCGGGGAGCGCGGAGGGAAGCTACTACACGTGGGTCGATCAGTTCGACGCATTGGGACTCGGCAAGAACACGCCGATCAACACGGGGAACGCGTCAGAGGGGTTGCTCGCGCTCAAGGACGGCAAGTGGGTGATCCTGCGCGTGCCGTATCCGAACGGCTTCTACACGAAGTGGATGGACGGGCGCATCGACGACGCGAATGCGGGCTGGAAGGGGCGCGGCCTGTGGGCGACGGTCAGCACGCGCGCCCCATTCCATATGGAAACCGGCAAAGGGACGACGAGCAAGGTGATCCATTTCCAGTTGCGGCCAAATCCTCTCGCGCGATGAGGGGTCGCGGCACATCGAGCTCCTCGGCGGTTCTCATGGCGTCCGTGAGGCGACGTACGCCGCGACGTTGAGCATGTCGTCGGTGGACATCGTGCTGACCGCGCGCCTCATCAGCTCCGACCAGACACCGGATCGCACGCCGCGCTGCATGTCATAGAGCTGGCGCACGACATAGCTCGGCGAGCGACCCGCGATGCCCGGCACCGGACCGAGCCCCTC
>Ga0326726_10001237_pt1 | contig 23786 bp, 23 predicted proteins | sample MHFenrmetagenome_2_FD_207603 | JGI IMG/M metagenome (GOLD analysis project Ga0326726, IMG submission 207603) | Lab enriched peat soil microbial communities from Michigan Hollow, Ithaca, NY, United States - MHF15MN | ecosystem: Environmental > Terrestrial > Soil > Wetlands > Peat | place: USA... | reverse complement strand
CTTCGCCTGACGATACGCCTTCATCCCACCCCACCCCCGCTTCATCTCCAGATCATCAAAATCAATCACCCCGGAATGCAACCCCGACGACACATTCACAATACGCGACGGCGCACCCCGCTTCACTGAATCCAGCAATAGATTCGTCAACAGAAACGGCGCAAGATAATCCACCGCAAAAATACGCTCAACCCCATCCACAGACTCACGCCGCCGAAAATCCCACAGCCCCGCACAGTTCACCAACACATCCAACCGATTATGCGACTGCACAAACTCAGCCGCACACCGCCGGATCGATGCAAACGAACCCAAATCACACAAAACAATTTCAATATCCTTGTTGCCCGTCGACGCCACCAGCTCCTTACGCGCTTCCTCGCCACGCGTACGATCACGCGTCGCCAACACCAACGAAAACCCAAGACGAGCCAGCTCAATGGCTGTCACCTTCCCAATACCCGACGTCCCACCCGTCAACAACACCACCTTCCCACTCATACCACACACACCTCAACGCACCGCCCGACGCACCGCACCCACAAAACGCTCCACATCCACAGCCGTCGTCTGAAACGAACACACCAACCGCACCTCAGCCCGCCGCTCATCAAAACGATGGAAAAAAAACTCCTTCAACAACACCGGAATCACACGCTCCGGTAACAACGCAAACACCATATTCGCCTCCACCTTCTGCGTCACCCGCACCCCCGGAACCTCCCCCAAACCCTCCGCCAACAACCGCGCCATCGCATTCGCATGACGCGCATTCCGCAACCACACGTCACCTTCGAACATCCCCACAAACTGCGCAGAAAGATACCGCATCTTCGACGCCAACTGCATCCCCTGCTTCCGGAAAAACGGAAAACACCCCGCCAACTCCGAATCAAAAAACACCACCGCCTCACCCCCCATCATCCCGTTCTTCGTCCCACCAAACGACAACACATCCACACCCACCCTCCCGGCAAGCTCATTCAACCCCACCTCAAGAAACGCCGCCGCATTACACAACCGCGCCCCATCCATCTGCACCAACAAACCATGCTCATGCGCAAAACGCGACAACCGCCGAAGCTCCCCAGGACGATACACCGTCCCACGCTCCGTCGCCTCCGTCACCGACACCACACGCGGCTGCGCCATATGCACATCACCCACACCCACCAAACAAGACTTCACCAAATCAACCGTCAGCTTCCCATCCGGCGTCGGCACCGGCACCAGCTTACAACCGATGAACGACTCCGGACCACAACACTCATGGACCGTCAAATGCGCGACATCAGAACAAATCACCGACTGGTACGACTCCATGACACTCCGCAAACCAAGGATGTTCGCCCCCGTCCCGTTATACAGAAAAAAAATCTCCGATTCACGACCAAACATCTTCTGAAGCAAGGAAGTTGCCTGTGCCGTGACCTCGTCATCCCCGTACGCCACCGCATACCCGCCATTAACCTTCGCCAAGGCCTTCAGGACCGCAGGGTGAACGCCAGCATGATTATCGCTACCAAAACCGGTGAAGACTGACATAGCCGACGTATCACCTCTTCCTCTTAAAAATACTGCCCAGGCCCTCAATGGTCGGATAACGTTAAAAACACATTCGTCCTATTGCCGAGACCATGCAGGATCCTCGGGAAACAGCGCGGTTCTTCGGACGCTGGCACGCGACCGTCGACCAGGAAGAACTGTTCCTCGAATTCCTCCCTGACGGACGACTCGCCTATACCGGACTCTTCGGCGAAGACACCACGGATTTCATGGGCATGCAGCATCCCCTGGATTTCGGAAAACCCAACCCAGGACCAACCTGGGAGCTACGCGGCACCCATCTAGTGGTATACCTAAGACCAGCCAAGGAATTCACCTTTGAGTACACATTCTCCACCGATGGCAACGAGCTTTCTCTTAAAAGCCTGCGAACAAACGAAAGTCTGACATTCTCCAAAAAAAGAGCCTAAGCTCCCTTCTTAGTTTTCTTTGAGAGCGACGTTGTTTGGTTCAGTTCGTAACACGATCCGTCTCCAATAGACGAGAAGGACAGCGGCACCGACACCCACAAGCGACATCCCAAGCATCTTGTTCGCAAACTCATTGATAGGTGCCAGTAGAATCCAGAACACAAGCGAACCAATGATGAAACCAACAAGATGACGGGCCTCACGCTGCTGATGCAAGAGCTGACGAACCAGGATTACACCCACCACGGCAAGAACCACGCCCTGAATCACAATCGTCGAGGAACCCGGAACGTGATTAGAAGCTAGCACAGCAGCCAAAAGAAGAAACGCCTGCAAGAGGAACCCCAGGACAGCCAACGACAAAGGATGGAACAGCCTTCCACTGACGAAACACAGACGACTACCCCGCAACCGATAAGCACCCCAAATCAACAATCCGATGACCAGACAACTTCCTATTAGCAGCACCGGACTTGGGACATACGGAACCGGGTAGTTCTTTTGCAGCGACCAGACAAAATTCATGAACACGACCGTGTCGATGCCGACGGCAGCTCCGATGAGCACCAGGTTTCTTTTCCTCAAGATCGGAACATACGTATAGTGTGGCCAGAGCAACTCAACCATGATGATCGGGATAAGCGTGCTTATCGTCGCATGGTAGACGATGAGGTTGATAGTCCAAGGCCATTGGACGCCGCCGATCATCCCATACCCAGAGAGCGCGCCAAGGTCGACATGGTTGATGCTGAAGAACGATTGCACCACGACGCCTTCCTCGAGGATTCCGTAGGCGATGGCGAGGAAGATGACGCTCCATTGGAGCCCCCACCGTGCCCGTGCCTCACGGATAAGCAGAGTGCTCCCACCATAGAAAGAGACCAGGGTGATGATGCCAAACGGTGTGAAAAACTCCAGAGGCGGGGATGAACCGGATAATAGTTCACCAAGAGCTGGTGATAAAAAGAGCAAGAGCAAGATGATCTTTGACTCTGTCTTCATTCGGTATCGTCTCCCGGCCGGTCTCTTTAACCAAGGATTGTGAGGAACAGCCAGATGCCAAGTATAAAGGTCAACGGGTCAAGGATTTTCAGACGCAGCAGGATCGGGATGCGGGCGACGTTGGGGCCTTCGGATGGTGCGGCGGATGACGTGCTGAGGTAGTAGAAGTGGACGGAGTTACTCCTTAGGCTACTATTTATTGTCAAGGAGTCTGTGTTCTGGGTGGTGCGATTGGTGATTTGGAGATGATGGGTTTCGTCGATGAGGTACTGAGTAACAGTATAGGTTTGGTTCCAGGGGATATCTGTGAGAGTTAGGGTGTACGCGGTGTCTTTGGCGTTGAAGTTGGAGAGCAGGATGCTGATGTTCGTCTGGTCGTCGGCGATGCCGGCGAGGTACGTGATACCGGTGGAGGCGTCTTGTGGCGGTGTGACGAGTCGATTGGGTGTCTGGGTGGTCATGGTGTGGAGGGCTTGGTAGGCGAGGGCTGGTCGTTTGTAGATGCCGTCTTGGTCGAAGAGGCTGAGGTCGAAACCGACGAGGCGCATGAGCCAGTTCTTGTCTTGGGTGCCGCGGTAGCGGTAGGCTTGGTCAAGGCGTGCGTCTTGGAAAGCGGTGAGCGTGGCGGCGGTGAAGGCGGTGTTTTTAGCGTTGTCTTTGTCGCGTTGGGGTGAGAGGATGTTATAGTTCCATTCGGAGTTGATGTTCTCGGAATTGGTGTGGCCGTAGGTGTCGAGGAGGTTGCGGATGTGGAGGGAGGCGTTGTAGTAGTCGGCGGGGTGGCTGGCGTAGCTGTGCCAGGAGAAGAAGTCTAAGGGCAGTGAATGGTTCTGGCAGTATTGGAGGAAGGTGGTGGTGTAGTTGGGGTTGTAGGCGTTGGAGGTGCAGGGTCCGCCGACTTTGAGGCTTTGGTTGGAGGTTTTGAGGGCGGTTGCGGTGGTCTGGTAGAGGTGGTAGTAGAGGCTGGCGTTGGCGTCCCAGAAGGCGTTGATGTCGGGTTCGTTCCAGAGTTTCCAGTAGCGGATGTTGTAGTAGTGGCCGTTGGCCCAGCCGTTGTTGTAGTGTCTGGTGATGTGGAGGCAGACGTCGGCCCAGGCGGTGATGTTGGTGGGTGGTTGACGCAGGGTTGTGTTGCTGCTGGCGCTTTCGCCGAGGCGGTAGTAGACTTGGGCGCCGGTGTTGATGATGGCGGCGATGACGTGGTCGCTGGTGTTGAAGTGGTAGTTGGCGGGGTCGGTGGTGTCGAGGGTGAGGTTGGGGAAGATGGTGCTGATGTCGGTGGGGCCGAAGTTGTCGTGGGTGCGGATGCTGGTGATGCCGATGGTTTGGTATTGTGTGGTGAGGTCTGCGGAGGAGGGTTTGATGGGGAGGGGTCCGTCGTTGATCTGGCTGTAGGGTCGTATGAGGCCGTTGGTTTGGGTGCAGTTGAGGGTGATGGTCAGGGTGTCGGTGGTTGGCTGGATTGGGGCTTTGGTGGTCGTTGCGAATGTGATGGTTGGAGTGAGTAGTAAGAGGACTGCGAGGAGGCAGGCGAGGAAGATGCCGGGAGTGTGCATGATGGGTAGGTTAGGCGTGGTTTTCCTATATTAAGCTTCTCTGGAAGAATCCTGGGGTGGTTGTTCAGGTTCTCATGGTGGGGAGGTGGTTGCGGAGGAGTTGGATGGAGAGGACGAGGACCCAGAGTTCCATGATGATGGTTTCGAGGAGTTCAGGGATGGCGAACCCCAGGTTGATTGAAGTGAGGAGGATGGGGCTGAGGTAGATGGCGAGGAGGGCGGCGGCGCCGGCTAGGAGGCTGAAGCGTCGGAACAGGGTGTCCTGCGTGCCGTATCCGAAGAGGAGAAACCCTATGGGGGGTAGGATGAAGAAGCCGTTGGCGAAGATGACATGCAAGATGGGGTCGTTGAGGGTGAAGACACCGATGAGGATGAGGGAGATGCTGCCCAGGCTGAGACAGATGGTTGCGGCGTTCGACCATCGTCCTTTGGTGAGCACGCTATGAAGTGTGAGGGCGAAGATGAGGAAGAGGCTGCCGCCGAGGATGAGGGATCCGTTGAACAAAGGGGCGGCGTTGTGGACGCCGATGTCGCTGAGCGGGTTGACGTTCCATTGGAACCAGGGGGACTGTTGCAATGCGAGAAAGACCATCAGGGTCGGTAGGATGACGCCGATGATGCCACTCAGACCGCTGATGAGTCGTAGTGCTCGACGATCGTGGTGTGGCTCGGCTGGAATCATACTCATGATATGGGGAATGTGGTCATGATTTTAATATGCGTCGTGTGGGAAGGGTTAGCTGAAGAAACAGCATCTTGCGTCACTGTCTGCTGGCACTGTTTCGGTGAGGAACCCGGCTTTCTGGCCTAGGGTGTAGAACTCGTAGAACCCGGGTCCTTGGGGGAAGGTGAAGGTCCAACTCCATGGTGCTGCGGTGTCGATGGTTTGCGCCTTGGCCCATGTCTTATGCACCTGCCAGTTGATTTTGTAGGCGTTGAGGGAGTCATCGTTTTGGGTCAGGACGTAAAAGTACGTCGTGTCGCCGTTTTGATCCATGACGATATCATGACATCCATCAAGATAATTCGGTTCGCCCTTCCCTGTAAGAGTGTACACCAACCTGGGTTGACTAATGTTCGTCAGATCCCAGACCGAGAATCCTGAACGCCAATCCGAGATGTTATTATTCCCTGTTCCAACAATGAGATAGCCATTTCTGAAGCAGAACGCGCCTTCCGTCAGGTTTCCGCCATCATCCAGTGTACTGAGATCATACATGCGTTTTGGATGGGTTGCGTTTCCTGCGCTGATATTATACACGGAAAGATAACCTCGCCAATATTCCGCTGGTTTTTGAATACCTGCAAAGATCAGGTATTCAAAACCTTTCCAGGAGATCACCTTCGCAACTGTCACACTGGAATTCGGACTAAGGATATTCATCAAGACCGGGTTTGATTTGTTTGAAACATCATATATATAGACGCCTTTACCTTGATTTTTTGTCGTCTCATCCCTGATGGATAGGTACAAGATGTTGTGATAGGTCAAGGGATGCCATAGCTTCGAATGTGGCGGTATGCTCGTATTGAATTTTGTGATTAACTGCAGTTGATATGCTTGCTTGTTGCTGATGTTGTAGATATAACAATAGCGTTGGGTGGCTGCGAAGAGATAGTCATGATCGTACCATAGGTACATCCCCGGTTCTGCAGTCTTCGTGACATTGACGATGTGCATCGATGAGGCGTTCGTTACGTTTATCATGCACAGATAGACGTTGTCCGTTGTGAGGGTGTACGCATATTTTCCGTCGGGTGTCAGGACGATGCTGTTGACTTTTTTCAGATTCGGGTTATCCATGAGTACGGAGATGACGTGCATGGCTGATTTGTTGGTGAGATCTACGGCGACGACGGCGTTGCCATTCCGACAGGCTACGAAGGCGGTGTTATTTCGGATGACAACCTCGTCAGGATATCTGAAGCATCGTAGCTGCGAGGTCCTCCGGAAGACGCCGGCAGGTTCGATAGCCGAGAGGTTATTGGCAGCGTGACTGTAGAACAAGGTGATGTTATCCAGGTCATCGGGTGCATGAGCAGTGATCGTCACGGTCGGGCTTGCGCATTCATAGGGGGTGATTGGGTCGACGATCGTTGAAATTTTCCTGCTCCAAAAAGAGTAGCTGATATTAGTCCAGTTTCGATGAGTAGCCGTGATGTTGGCGCTCCACCAGTAGTGTCTCCCATAAACATCCATATGCTCTGTCGTCTGCGAGAACGTTCCGCCAACGATAGAATCATTCTGGCCGATTGTCGTCCATGCCCCCGAGGCGTTCGTCCGGAATATCACATGGAAGGCCACCATCGGTGTCACATTCACGATAAGCGACAACGTCGGGTTTTCCGCGACATTAACCGATCTGTTTGCAGGGAAGGATTCTAACCTGAGTAATGTCGGAGCTTTGAACATCGCCAGAGTACTATTTTCGTTAGAAGGAATCTCGGATGAGTACAACACCGCGGTTGAAATAAAAGAAACAGCGAAAATGAATGCTGCGAGGCCGAGGACTTTCTTCATGCTGAGTCGTACATTTTTCCATTGCTTCGGAGTCTTCATCGTCTTTCCCACCCTATGAGAGTATCGCTCTCCTGCACCCTTCAAGGGACTGTGATTACGAATCGCCTATGCTCTTTAGGTGCAGCCCATCAACCATTGTATCCACTACAAATTGATAATGGTAACGGAAAGGGAGAATCCACCGACAAGGCCTCCTGTTTTATATTATAAATAGATTGTTACAAAGGTCTATTATAGGGAGTACAAATCAACTGCACAAAGGGTTGGAAAGGGGTACGTTATGAGACAGAAGACCGTAGCATTGTGCATCATGATTATGCTTTTGATGACCACGCCAATGGCGGCTGGAAAGGGAACCGACACAACGATTCAATCACACGTTGATCGCGGCTGGTCGGAGATCGCCAAGCTTTCAGCATCCGATGGACGACCAGATGACGTGTTTGCCACTTCGGTCACCATTGATGGGACCACCGCGGTGATCGGTGCACCGCAAGACAACAATTACCGAGGCTCTGCCTATTTCTTTTCGCATGACGGGGATGGATGGACCGAGGAGGCAAAGGTGGCGGTCACAGACAACATCTCCGCAGACGGATTCGGCACCTCTGTCTCTATCAGCGGGGACACCGCGCTTATCGGAGCCCCGGGGTACAATGGCGCCGTGGGCGCCGCGTACATCTTTGTCCGGTCGGAGTCTACCTGGGTGAAGCAGGCGAAGCTGACGGTCCCAGACGGCGTAATGCTCGACTTCTTCGGCACCTCAGTCGCACTGAGCGGTGATGTCGCCGTCGTCGGCGCCCCGGATAAAAACAGTGACACAGGCGCCGCGTACGTGTTCACCCGCACAGGGACGACATGGACGTTAGCAACAACACTAACTGCTCCCGAAGGCGCGCCAAACGACGAGTTCGGCTGGGGCATCGGCGTCGATAAAGACACGATCATCGTTGGCTCCTGCCAAGAAAACGCCAAACACGGCGCCGCGTACATCTATATCCGCTCCGGTTCTACCTTCGTGCAGCAGGCAAAACTGACTGCAGTTGACGGGGCAGCCAACGATTGTTTCGGGATCTCTGTTGCCGTCAGCGGTGATATGGTCGTGGCCAGCGCGCCGTGGAACAACGGTGTGATCGGCGCTGTCTACGTGTTCACCCGCGCAGGGACGACCTGGACGCAAACAGCAAAGATCGTCCCGACATACCCCACGCCCGTCACGGGTTTCGGGATGGCCTGCAGTATCGATAATCACTACCTCTTGATTAGCGCCCCGTGGTACTATCATTTCGTCGGAGAAGTCTATGTCTATAAATTCAATGAGGACGGATGGACTTTAGATGGGATATTGCAGTCGTCCGATGGCGCATGGGATGATTTCTTTGGCAATTCGCTCTGTCTGAGTGGAGGTACGGCTATTGTGGGATCGTCGAATCATGACGAGTACACTGGTGAAGCGTACATTTATTCGAAACCATTGCCGGAGTTCCTCCTGAATATCTCAAAACCTGGAGTGACGCTCACCCTTACGAACATCGGTGGTGCCGATGCGACGAACCTTACGGTGAAGATCACTCTTTCTGGCGGATGGATTTTTGCTGGGAAACAAAAGACTGAGAACATTTCGCTCCTAGCCAAGACGGATACCAAGCAGGTGAGCCTTGGGTTCGTGTTCGGGTTTGGCAAGCCTACGGTGACCGGGTCGGTGTCGTGCGATGAAGGCGTAGCGGCGGAAGCGACGACGACAGTTAAGGTGTTCCTCTTCTTCGTCTTCGGATTACCGTGAACCCCCAGGTCTTTCAGATTTCCCTGATTTTAGTAGGTTTCGAACAATTAAGGAAAAATCGGGTCCAGAAGGCATCTTCTTTTAATATAGGAGAGAAAAATTTTAAATCAAAGGAACCAATATGGAATAGCCAAGAGGGAGGATATTGACATGACAAAACCGATATGTAAAACTATTTTAGTGATAGGAATTTCGACCCTATTACTTGGAGCTAGTGCCGTCCTTGCAACGAATACGAGACAAAATCAACCCGCCCCGACCCCACTCATGACCGACTGGTACGAAAACTTCGATTCGTACGAAGCCGGCAGCTACCTTGGTGGTCAAGGAGGTTGGGCAACATGGGACAACGCCCCAGTCAATAACGGCAAAGTCACCGACGAACAATCGTTAAGCCCATCCAACTCCTACCTAAGCCAATGGAACGGAACGACCTGGCAGGACATGGTCCACACCTATAGTGGCATCACATCAGGCCGCTGGATTTACACCGCCAACCTCTACGTCCCCTCAGAAGAAGCCGGCCAGCAATACTTCATCCTCATGAACAAATATACGCCAGGGACGACCCATAACCTCCAGGACTGGTCTCTGCAACTCGTGTTCGATGCCAACCGCAACTACTTCTCTGACATGAACGCACAAACCTGCAACGTGACCCTCGTCAAGGACCAATGGGTGAAGCTCGTCGTGGACATCGACCTTGACAGCGACACGCAGAATATCTACTACAATGATACCCTGTTCGAGACCTGCCCCTGGACGACCCATGTGTCGCCAAGCCCACCTGGAGCATTGAGCGTCGAATGCGTTGACCTCTTCGCCGGGAATTGGGCATCGACGGCCTGCTACTGGGATGACCTCTCACTCGTCCAATTCGCCCCGCTCGCCGCTGAAGCCAACGGACCCTACACCGGCTCTGTCGGCACCCCCATCCAGTTCACAGGCGATGCAACAGGTGGCTTCGCACCGTACACGTACGCTTGGGGTTTCGGTGACGGCGCAACCTCTACCGTGCAGAACCCGACCCACGCCTACAGCCATAATGGCGATTTCACCGCGACACTCACCGTAACCGATAACCAAGGAAGCACCGCTTCAGACACGGCAACCGTTACTGTTTCTGGGCCCGCGATCGCCATTACGAAGATTGCCGGCGGCAAGGGGATCACGGTCACCGTCAAGAACAATGGTGACGTGGACGCCACCGGTGTCAGCTATAACATCTCATGCAAGGGCGGCTTCCTCCTGAAGGGAAGGACGACCACTGGGACTTTTGACCTCGCAGCCGGCGCCGAGACGAATATCACCGCGAAGGTCTTCGGCTTCGGTAAAACCACAATTACCGCAAACTTCGGAGGTCAAAAGAAGACTGCGACCGGATTAGTCCTGTTCATGTTCGTACTGGGTGTCAAATAAAAACACCCCCCTCTCTTCTTTTTTTTCTTTATCTTTAATTTGGTCTAGATACTTGAAACGAAACACGAGACTTTCGGGCGGGGGCTTAGCTGGGACCTCAAAAAGTACCATGGTTGACGATAGTTATGGGCTAGGCTGGGATTGAACCGACTGTCTCCTATGAAAAAGGAGGTTGATTATTGCCCTTCCTTTTTCAACACATGCCTGACGGATCGTTCGATGAATAATGGCCGCAGAATGAAATAGACTGCCACGAACGTGTAAATCGCGACTGCCACGGCAGGCAGGACGAGCGCGAGTAGCACGCCGATGAGGCCCATCACTATGCCGAACCGCCGTCGCTGACGTGTCATCACCCGGAGTTCCTCTTCAGCTTGACTGTCGACGAGCAATTCTGGACGCCGGGTAAGGTAATGCATAATCCGTTCTAGCATAAACGATGTAATGAGTAGATCCAGCCCATAGATGAGGACCGAGATATTTGCGGTCGGCCCGTTGAGGTGTGTGGCCATCAGTTTCGTTGAGAATGGCATCAAGGAGATGAAGAAAAGCATGACAAGTGTAAGACGGAACGTCACTCCGTCTTCTCGTTCCGTTAATCGGGTGATGGCAGAATGTGCGATCCAGAATCCGCCGATGAAGACGAAGCTGATAATGTAGGCGAGGAAGCTGGGCCACTCTTTGAAAAGCGCCGATAAAAGGTCTTCGGTAACCTGCGGTACCGGGAGTTCGAGGACGAGCAGCGTGATAGCGATTGCGAACACGCCGTCGGCAAATGCGGTCAATCTATCGGCAGGGAGAATGCCGATCAGTCTGCTTCGGCGGGTCCTTGTCGTATTCTCGTCTTGGGCAACCATCTCCTATCACCTCTCTCGCAGGCATGAATGAGTGAAGGGAGTAAAAAAAGTATGTATCTCTTTTTTCTCTGTATAGAAATGGGCTAGGCTGGAATTGAACCAGCAGCTTATACCAATCAAATATTAAAACATAATACAGAATTTTATAAACTTTTTTGCATTACAATAATCGTTCTTTATAGGCCAGGCCGGGTCCGCACCAACTTCGTCCATTTAAATAAACATAAGTTTAATATAGTAAACGATAGTTTAATAAAATGCATGCTTGCCGATTTTCGAAAATTCGTTGGATGGAAAATCCTCGAACACTTTCTCCAGCACCCGACACAAAAGAAATATCTCAACGAACTCGCCAAGGAACTGGACGTCAGCCCACGGAGCGTCAAAATCTACTGCGACCTCTTCGAAAAAGACGGCATCATTACAAGGGAAATCACCGGCAACGTCCACCACTTCTCAACCAACAACAACCACTACCGCGTCAGGGAAATGAAACGAGCATATATTGCCAACCTCCTGGCTGAACACAACATCGAAACCAGTCCTCAGACCTGCATCTCTTTCGCCCTGTACGGTAGCCACGCCTCAGGCACCTACGATGAGAAAAGCGATCTTGACCTCCTTCTGATAGGCGACGAACGATACATTAACAAAGACAAGCTCCTCAAACTCCAGCAGAAGCTCAACAAAGAAATCCAACTCACCACCCTCTCGTTAACCCAATGGGAAACCAGGAAAAAAAACGAGGACCCCTTCACAAAAACAATCCTAAGAAACCATCTGCTTCTCGCAGGAGCTCCATTATGAACTTCAACGAATGCCTCTCCAAAGGACATATCAAACCAGACCCCCTCGCTTGCGAACGTATACCCGGGTCCCTCGAAGTCGCCCAACGATTCCTTACCTCCGCCAAGAAAACCCTCGATATTAAAGAGTATGAGATGTCTGAACTCGCCTCGTACAATACCATCTTCCACGCCGCCAGAGCCCTCCTCTTCAACAAAGGATACCTCGAACGAAGCCATATCTGCGTCATCATCGCTCTCCAAGAACTCTATCGAGAGAACCATGAACTCTCCGAACTCCTCAACACCTTCGACAAGATCAGAATTTCTCGGCACAATATCCAATACGGGGGCAACCTTGTGCAGAAAACCGAGGCGGTCTTCGTCATCGATTTCGCTCAACGCTTCCTAGAACAGACGAAAGCCATACTCAAAGCAAAATAACGTAAGTGGGCCAGGCCGGAATTGAACCGGCGACCTCCGCGTTGTAAGCGCGACGTCATAACCACTAGACCACTGGCCCAGATCTCAAGGATAATTACTTTGATAGAAACTATGAAATAACCATGGGGATTTAATCTTACTTGCTTTGAGAATGAATATTAAGGTCTTCCTCAATTTTATCAGAATTCGAAGTTTTGCTCCATTACTAGTTCTCGCCTTCACGGGAGCGTTCGCTGGTGCAGGGCTGTCAAGTTTTTCACTCCCCGTCCTGCTCGCGTTAATCTCAATCGCAATTGCGTGCGCCGGAGCTATTTCCCTTAATAGTATCAATGATTTGGAAATCGATAGGATTGTACATAAGGAGCGACCTTTGCCAGCGGGGGAACTTACGCGCAGCCAAGGAGTAGCAATCGTTCTCATTTGCTTGGTACTCGCATTGGTAATCGCTGCCTTCGTGAATCTCCCATTTTTTATCATGATGATATTAGGATATGGAATCTGTCTTCTCTATGAAAAAGTCACAAAGGATCAAGGATTCATTGGCAATGTCCTCGTTGCATTACTTTCTGGGGTCGCGGTGTGCGGTGGATTTGCCGTCAATAACCCCGTCCCCGCGTTGATAATATCGTTACTGGTTTTTCCCCAGACACTTGGTGGAGAGATACTCCGCGATGTACGAGACATTGCAGGTGATCGTTTACAACGATGCATCCTGCCGATACAAATCGGAGAAAGAAATGCCACGTATATCGGCTGCTTTTTCTTAGGCACGACCTTCATTTTCATACCCGTCGCACTCCTTTTACATACATTCAATGAATGGTACTTACCGGGCATGGTTCTTACAAGTATTCTCTTACTGTTAGGAATCGGATATTCTGTGTCTGATTTCAAGAACGTGAAAAAAACACTCACCATCACCAGAATAGCATTATTACTTACTCTCATGACGTGTATAATCGCAAGTATTTAAACAGCGATTAAAAATTTATTAATTCCTAAAAGATTTCTTAAACGGTTTTCATGTCGCAAAACACGATGTATATTCTTTCCCTTCATCAAGTGCGACGAACCGATGAAACACTCGTCGGACGAAAAGCAACCCATCTCGGGGAACTGTCTACCTTTCTGCCGGTCCCCCCAGGCTTTTGCGTGACGATTTCCAGTCTTCAAACCTTCCTAGCATACAACAGCATCGACAAAAAATCAATACCAGATTATTTGACAGAACAGGAATGCTCTCAAATACAAACGAAAATATTGAATGGCCAATGGCCTGCGAACCTTAAAAAAGAAATCCTTGACTCCTACTACAAGCTTCAGGCACCCGTCGTAGCAGTCCGCAGCTCCGGCCTTTCCGAAGACCAACCCCAGGCAAGCTATGCAGGGCAACTATCAACGACGCTGGGGATAACCACCGAGACAGCGCTTCTTGACGCCATTAAGACCTCCTGGGCTTCACTCTACGCCCCTCATGTTCTCGCGTATCGACGCACCATCAATGACCACGGCCCTTGGTGGATAGCAGTCATCGTACAACAGATGATACCTGCTGACTTCTCAGGTGTCACCTTTACTCAAGACCCCGGGGACAATCAGCGTCTCGTGGTTGAAACTATTGCCGGCTTAGGGCAAGGCTTGGTCTCCGGCATGATCACCCCCAGCAGGTACCTTTACACAAGGAGGAATCTCCGACTCCAGCAAATCACGCAGACGACCCAACCACAACAAATCACTATGGAACCGCAAGGCATCAGAACGACATCCTTCAAGCAAGTCTCCACCCTCAAACCCCATTTGGTAAAAGAGATTGTTCATAAAAGCATGCAGATTGAACGACACTTCGGAAGCCCCCAAGACATCGAATGGGTAGTGGAAGACGGCCATCTTTTCTTTGTACAAACACGACCGATTGCATTTCGGCCACCAGAACAAATCTGGACCCGGACTTTCGGCGACGAGTACATATCCGGTGTCTTGTCACCATTATTTTTCTCATGGGTAACAGAATCAATGGGCGCCGATATCGCAAAACAACAACAAGGATATATGTATGTAACCACGTCGTTTCTTCAAAATTTTTTCAACATCCAGCATTTACCACGATTTTGCAGACGCCGTCTCATCCAAAGTAATTTTCCCACCTGCATGCAAGAAAAATTGTCAAATCTCCCCTATGAGCCCCAGCAAAAACTATTCCTTGAGGTCATGAAACTCCTTACTTCACCTGATGTTCTACTATTTATTACAATCCAAGCTTACCGGCAATTCGAAAAACGATATCGTCAATCCATAGCAGAATTCGACAAAAGGCTTGCGTCGGCAACAACCCCACAAGAACTTCTTGGGTTGAATTCTCAACTCAACATGATGTTTGCCCCGCATCTCAAATTAAGCTTGACAGGGGTGGCACACTGTCTTGCACTCACCTCCTGGATGGAAGGTCTACTTGATCAGTGGCTAAATGACTCCTCTTTCCTTTACTCGCTGCTAACAAATACTTCCAATAGAACCACAGAAACAACTACCGCCCTCACCTCATTAGCCCAACAAGTACAACATACGAGCGATCTTACCGTTCTCTTTACTCATGAGAATGAATACATCCTAGAACATCTCCCAGACTATCCCTCGTTTTATCAAGACTTCACCCAATTCCAGACATACTATGGACATCGATCATTTTCCAGAGATCCTCTCTCCCCTCGATGGAATGAACAACCATCACTGGCTCTTGACCACATAAAAAGCATCATGAGGAAAGAAACCATACTGCATTCAACATCCCACCACGATGCAGAACTCCGTCTGAAAGAATTATCACTAGGAAAATATCTTTTCATAAAAGCGCTCCTCTCATACGCAGTCAAATACATCAATTTCAGAGAAAATGAACGCTTCATCCTCGACCTCCAAATTTCCAGAATACGACCCTTATATTTAGCTATGGGACAGATGCTCGTTGACAGAAAGTTATTGAAGAATAAAGAGGACGTATTCTATCTCAAAATGAGCACTGTCCGCGGTCTTTTAACGGGAGATAACCAAGACGTATTTTCACAAGTCACTCAAGCAAAACAAGAATTCGAAAAAAATCTACAAACAATACCTCCAAAATTTTTACGCGGCGATTCAGCTCTTGAAGATGTTCAACCAGAACTCGTTGGCACACCCGCAAGTAGCGGGATAAGAAAAGGGAAAGCCCGTGTCATCGCAACCTTCGATGAATTCCCCACCTTGCAAGTAAATGAAATCCTAATTACTCGCATCATCGATCCCGGCATGAGTCCCTATTTTTCAACAATCGCCGGCGTTGTGACTGAAATCGGCGGCATTCTCTCCCATGGTGCAATCCTCGCCCGAGAATATCACATACCTGCCGTCACAGGAGTAAACGGAGCTCTTGATAAAATATCAACGGGCGATGATGTCACCATCGATGGAGACACAGGAAGAATCTATCTCAAAAAAAAATAACAAAGTATCCTGAAAATTGAAACGATGATCCCCGCGGTATGGCCGCAATGTCATAACCACTAGACCACTGGCCGCCTCATCATGAACACTGGATTGGGATTTATCCTCAGATTAAAAGGAGTCATTGCCCTAATAACCCTGAGACTGCTCACAAGACATCGTTTCCTTTCTTAAATGTTTTCACATGAAGCAACGTACAAGAGAGAACAGATTTCCCTATTCATTTCTCATTAACTAATATGAGTAAAGGCGTCAGGTCCAGGAGGCATCGTTTCATTCACCCATTCATCTGCCTTATGAGCACTTTGGAGAGAATAGAATTGGTAGTACCCAGGGCCGTTGGCCTGTCCCGCATCAAACGTCCAATGCCATCCGTCCATCTCGTTTGCATCCGTCCCATAATACGTCCATGGCCCCCAGGAATTATTATCCGATGAATGGCGAATGTATAACTCCAATGCGACCACCCCGGAGGAATGCTCTGCGTTCCCTGCAACTGAGAACACAGCTGGTTGCTCATAAGGGATGATGGGCATTACCTGGGAAGCACCGTAGACAGGGGGAAGATCAGAGGTAGGGATTTTTGCACACCAGGCAATCGCTCGACGAGCGATCCACCAATTGTACGTCTGTTCATCTGCCAGCGTCTGATTATCCGGAATGAAACCCGTCCATGTATACAGAGAACTATTCAGACTATTATGAGCGGTATCGTTGGCTTCAACGATGTGACCGCCCCACCACACGTAAGCCTCAGGATGGCCTGAGCAAAGGAAGATACGAGCAGCATTCGCATTCGGATAGACTTCCGAGGTAATAAAGGGTTTATCTGAAAAATTCGTTTGAATAATTGTATCAGTTTTTGTCCAATCACCTGCATGAAGATACATGTTCAATAGGCCGTTCAGCACGGTGTTTTCCTTGAACAAGTACTGCAACGCATTTGGGAGAAATCCTCTGATGCCACCTGTATATCGCCATATGTGCAGCTGCGTATCAGGATTATCTGATATTTCCTCTGTAGGGTAACGGGCGACAACAGAAACGTCTCGGTCGGGGTGGACGGGAATTGTATAGGCTGGCCCCGCGATCCATCGGAAGTGTACCGTGTCATTGAGGTAGCCAGTGAAAATCGGATGGCTTCTGTTCACCGAGATGTCAAGGGGTGCCCCGCTATGGATGACCCCTTTCTGGTTCCATCCCGTGTAAAATAAATACGCGCCGATTCCAACGGCATCTGGTTTCAGTCCGGCCCATTGACAAAAAATAGGGGTCGCCCATGTCGGAAATGAGAGTTTTACGCAGGAGATGTTGATTGCACTTCGGTCAAATAAACGTTCGAAGGGCGTCTGCGGTTTCCGGTCGAGTCCAAGGAGTGAATAAGTGCCTCCGCATACACCAGCATAGCTGCCACCATTTTTCACAAAATCAAGGATATTTTGTTTCCAGATTTTCACCCTCGGAAGATTCGGATGGGATTTTGTCAGTGTCATATATCCGCCGCCACCGCCTCCTGGCATTAATAAGACGTCGTACGATGCGGTCGTCAGATGACCTCGATAAATATCTTTGTCATAAATTGATGTGACATCGATTTGGTACGTGATGTTTGCGGCAGTCCATTGAAACCGATCAAGCATCCGACTCCAGATATCAAGACCTGAAGGAACAATGACATCCTGTGCATACAGAGCGATTCGGAGGTGGCGCGTTTCCATATTTGTTGGAGCGTTTGCAGTGGTTGGCGTTGGAGACACCGTTAATATAAGAAGGAGAAAAAGAAGGATGGCAGTACTCTTATTCTTATTAGGGATAAATTCTTTCTTCATGGTCTCCCATCGTATAATAGGTGTTCTCCCATAATAATCTTTAGTGTAGATAAAACTCAAATCGGAGCTATTTATCACACGTCACCTTAGCTTTATCCTCAGATAATTTTTTGTTACTCGCGTTTATAAACCGCCCCGCATGAAAAAAGAGGAAAAAAAGTCACAGGCCCAACAGGATGCGAAATGGGCTTATTGTTCTTAGTAGGGTGCTGCAAGTAATTATTCAAAAGATACCATTATGAATTTTGGATTTGACACATTAATATTCCCAACTGCACGTCTCAATTGCACGATGAGAAATATGACTGTGTCACCTTCAGAGGAAAAGCGAGATGTGTTTTATTTTGATATATTCAGCCATGATGTTAAGGTGTGATAGCAGTCCGAGCAGATCAGTACTCTATCGCATGAGGAAAGTGTTTTTCCATCATTTATGCAATCCAGCTGTATAATATAGTAGGCTTTTCCTCCGATATTTTCACCGCATTTTTGACATATTATTGTGTTGGTGCCTTTTCTTTTTTCCATTATTTTTTCCCCCTTTTTTTGTCATCGTTTTTTTTCCATAGCGTGTAGATGTTAATGGAGAGAAGCGGGACCAAGATGAAAAAGAGATATTCTTCGATGGGCAACCCGAAGAGTGTGCCGATGATTTCTGTTGAAGAGAAAGTCCATATCCCCATCCAGACTGAGAGTTGGTCCCAGAGTAGCCCGATGAGAAAGAGGATCACGAGCGACAGGAGCAAGTATTTCCAATTTAATTTGGCTCTGTTCAGATACAGAAGAATGCCATTGGGAATAAGAACGAATGCAAGAAGCAAGATGAGATACATGTACATATAGGCGTGAGAAAAGCAGCCTATTATTTATGTATACCCCTCAATTACCCAGGATAACTGGACCCTCTTGCCTCACTTAGGGGAGAAATCTTATAACGAGATAAGGTAAATGCCGATGATGACGATGAGTGTTCCAGCGAAGCGATGCCAGTGGAATTTTTCCTTCAGAAAGAGAGTGGCGAGCAGAAAGACAGCCACAGAGCTGACTCCAGCCATGGGATAGACTTTGGAGGCAAATCCCTTGGAGAGCGCGGTATAGAGGAACGCCGCTGATATCGCGGCGAAGAAGGAGGCAGCAACGACAATGCGTAGATGAGGTTTAAGAGAGGCTTTTGTAAGGTTGATGGATTCTCGCAAGAGGAAGGCGACGATAGCAAGGACGAGAAATGACATCAGGTAGATGGCGACGGCCAATCCGATTGGTTCTACGGTTCTCAGGTACGTTTTGATGAGCAGTGCGTACGCGACATCGATAGGGACCAACGCTATAATGATGAGGAGGTTGCGGTCGATGTGGGGTGCTTTCCTGATATGTTCCGTGACGACGAGGTATATGCCGATGACAATGATGGCGATTCCGGCATAGTTCACACTGCTTGCGGGTTCCCGTAGGAGGAGAATGGATGCGAGGAAGATGAAGAGGACGTCGAGTGATTGAGAGAACGGTTGGATCTCGCTTGCATTTTTCCGTTGTAGGACGCGCAGGTATACGACGAAGCTGATGACGAGCAGCAAGGCAGGAATCGCGGCAAGCAAAAACAGTTCCGGGGTGAGCGTCATGTTGAGGATGAGCAGTCCGGCGGTGCCGAGGAAGATGGCGTTGAACAAGGTTCGGAACATCACGGTGGTCACCGGGTGGTACCGCTGGTTCATCATGTACTTGTCCAAGGTTCCTGAAAAGGCGCTAATCGTGTACCCACAGAGGCTGAGGAGAAACCAGAGTTCCATGCGATGTTGTCTCGCTGTTTGAACACTGCGTCTCTATAAAAACGCATTGGAAATTTTCAGTCGGAGGGAACGTCTTCTTTAGTATTTTTTCACTTTGTTGATCTGATGTTCGATGGCACGGTACGCGTTCCCTATGGCTTGCATGGGGCCGAATCCTTCCGAAGTGGTGTAGAAGATGCCGGGTCTCCCGGAGAGTTTCATCTCACAGACGACGCGATGGAGTCCTTGTTTTGTCTCCTTGTGTTGCTCCAAGGTGACGTGGAGGTAGCCGACTTCCAGGAATTTCTCGTAGTTTTTAAGAAACTCGCCTCTGAGGACGTCTGCAGCCTCTTGTTTGTCGAAGCCTTCGACTTTGTCGTTGTTGTGGTGGAATTGGATGGCGATGGTCTCCTCTTTTTCGTATCCTCCGAAGGGCGCAAGGAATTCTTGGTGGGTGACGATGCCGTAGAGGTGGTCGTCTTTGCCGATGAGGATTCCGGGTTGTTCGAACTTGTGCATCGTGGTGTGGGCTTCTTTGATGGTGGTTTCTGGTGAGAGGAGTGGCGGTTGTTCTTGCATAATGGTTTTTGCGGGGAGGTCCAGTTTCTGCCGTTTTTCTGATTCGACGTCGGAGCGTCCTTCGACGTTGGTGTGTGAATGGACGACTTTGTTGATGATGGTGTTGATGGTGATCGCGCCGACGACTTTCGTGTGGTCAACGACGGCGAGGTACGAGGCGTTCTCGCGTTGGAACACGTGCAGTGCCTTCCCTATCGTATCCTCAGGGCTGATGCTGAGGGGTTCGTTGCACATGATGGTGTGAACTGGTTGTGACCCCATGTTCTGCACCGTGAGTGCCTTCACGAGGTTCTCTGCGGTGACGATACCGACGACGGTGTCTTTTTTCAGGACGGGGAGGGTGTAGACGTGGTTTTCGATCATCGCCCGAGCGATTTCCTCTCCGGGCGTATCCGGGGACAACTTCGGTGGGTGACAGATCAGTGTGTGTAGTTTTGTTTTCATCGTGATATTGGTTTCCAACAAGGTGCGTTGGAGCAGCATTCCTTGGTATTTCTCATGGTCTGTGATGATGATGGCGTCTGTGTCTTTGAAATGGTTAATGGCTTGAGAGAAAAGGTCGTTAGAGTCTCGTGTAATTACGTCTTTGGAAAGGATGTCTTGTGCGGTTACCATATAGAATTCAACCCTCTCCCTGATAGGGGGAGAATTTATTAAGCTTTGTCAGAGGAAAAACTACGACAGATTCCCAGGAACCAGAGGACGGATGACCGGGCAAGGCGTCAATATCTGGGTCGAACGTTGAAGCCCAGGGCGTACCAATTATGCGATTTTCTGTGCGGGATTCCCCTGGTACACGCCACCCTTCTCCAACACTTGACCGGTTTGGACGACACTGCCGGGCTGGACCACCACATCATCCTGGATGACCACACCGGGTAAAATCACGGACTTGTTCCCGATAAAACAACGATTCCCGATCCGCACCTTCCGATGGGTCATCTTCTGAAAAGACAGATGGGAGTAGATCATCGCATACCCGCCGATCAAGGTGTGATCCCCGATCGTCACGGCGAAAGGCTCGTCGATCAGCTCCGTGCCCGCCACCATGCTGCCTTCCCCAATCTTTAGGCCGACGAGTTTCAAGAACGCCATACGCAGCGGCACCAAAGGAAAGACACCTATGAGGTTCAGCGAGGGACGATACAGGGCGAAATAGAGCAGATGATGGTAAAACCCTCGGTCTTTGAGCGAAAGCTCATAGTCCCCTTCCTCCACCCGGATACGAAAAAGCCTGATGAAGAGACCTGGGATGAACGTCTCAGACAGAATCAACACCACCAAGCAAACCACCAGCACCACAGCCAGGAACAAATAATACAAGACCCCTGAGAACGGGATGAGCCAAGTGAGCACCACATAAAAAAAGATCACAGGCAACAACCCAAGGAAATATGCGCCGACTGGAAGAAAGAACAAGACCGCTCCTCGCCCCACAGCCCTGGGTGAAAAACCCCCAGCCTGAACAGAGAACTCCTCACTCGTCATTCAACCTTCTTCGCAACTTCCTTTGCAGGAATCCCCGCATAGACCTTCCCCTTCTCCAAATGCATATCCTTCAACACAACACAGTTCAAACCAACAGTCACGTCATCCTCGATCACCACACCAGGCATGATGAACGACAACCCACCAATCAGACAATTATCACCAATCTTCACCTTCTTCACCGTCAGCTTCCTCTCACCGATATGACCCGTGATCTGCGACCACCCACCAATCAACGTCTGCTCACCAATCTCAAGCATATACGGGTCATGAAACAGCTCGCTGCCAGCAAGCACACTACTCTTCCCCATCTTCAACCCCACCAACTTCAAAAACCGAACCCGAAGCGGAAGCAACGGCATGAGACCAATCAACTTCAACGAAGGACGATACAAGACGAAAAACAAGGTATGCTTAAAAAAATTCCAATCAAGAATCGTAATATCATACACCCCCTCCGCGACACGGATACGCAACAGACGGATGAACAACCCAGGAATGAACGTCTCAACGACAATAAACAAAAAAAACCAGACCACCAAAAAACCTGAAAAAAAAACGACATGAACGATGTTACCCAAGTTAAGAAGCCGCAGGACGAACAAAAAAGACCACACCAGAGGAACCAGACCAATCGTATACGCAACCATGGGCGTAAGCAACAAGGCAAGCCCACGACTAAGAGACTTCAACGAAAAATCATACTTCGGTCTGCCTCCCTGAAACCCGTCACGATACCGTGCCATACCACACCCCGAAACCCACTCGGATTGTATAAGCGTTATTATAAAAAACAATACAGACCCCTCCCATAGCGACACCAAAACAAACGAATAAATAAACACCAGTCACTCTTCACCTCTAACATGACCTATGCGGTGTACCTCGACATCGTCCATCCCGAATGCCTCCAAAACCTCATCAGCAGCTCCCGACTCCACCGCTACCTCACCACCAACAGCCACACCATCACCACCACACCCACCACCGCAGACGTCATCCTCATCAGCACCTGCGGCTTCTGCACCCAGACCCAAGACCTCTCCTTCACCCGATACACCCACCACCACACCCACAAAAAACCAACCACACGCATCATCATCTACGGCTGCCTCGTCCACATCAACCCCGACCTCTTCACCGGATCCGACGCCCTCCTCATCGGCCTCCACGACAATGAAACACTAGACCAGTTCTTCTCCGCCACTACAAAATACCAGGACATCACGCCCTACTGCGCCGATGAACTGAAGACAACCCTCACAGACGAAAAAAGATACCGCCTGTGGAGAACCGGACCATTCCTGCTCACCAACCTCCTCAGCATCTTCTCCCGCAGAGTCGCCGAACGACGAGACGACATCCAGACCGCCATCGCACGACGACAACGAGACTTCATCGAAATCAGCCAAGGATGCCAAGGAGACTGCAACTACTGCGTCATCAAAAAAGCACGAGGCACCCTCCACTCCCGACCCATACCTGACATCCTCGCCGACATCAACAACATCACAAACCCTGCCCATACCTTATTCCTTGTCGGAGATGACTGCGGCTGCTACGGCCGAGACAGAGAGACGACCTTCTTGAAGCTCTTAGAAGAGATTCGACACCAACATCCACACCTCCCCATTGACATCAACTACCTCAACCCCCAATGGCTCATCGCCTCACCCGACGAGTACCTCCAGGCGTTCAGTACGATGGACATCAAAAGCGTCATCATCCCGCTACAGAGCGGCTCACAACGCGTCATACACACTATGAACCGCTCCTATGACGTCGCCAAGACGTTGACAACGCTTAGGAAAATCAGTCAAGCGTCTCCACAAACCATCCTCTACGGCCATTTCATCGTCGGATTCCCTGGCGAGACCTTCATGGACTCCCTCAGAAGTCTCCTTGCAGCACGGTACTTCGATTACCCCACCGTCTTCATCTACTCAGACACAAAAGGTGCAGCCAGCATCGATTTCCCTCATAAAATCCCTGAATTCACCAAACACCTTCGATGGCTTTTCTTTATGATCACCATCAACGCGACAATCGCACTACGAACCTTACAAAAAAAAGAGGAAAGAGAAAGACGAGCGGAGTAAGATCTTCCATAGCTCCTAGAAAAAATTAGATTTTTACAAAACAGAAAAAGACCCGTCCGGACTCTACGGTCTGAGAGGAGACTAGGGTAAACGTCACCCGTGTTTGCCCGAAACCGAGGACAACGACGGGCAGGGTGATTTCGTCACCGGACTCAAGGGACACCACACCGGATGTCGGCCGCTGGAAGAACAACCGGCCACCAGT
>Ga0326726_10001236_pt1 | contig 23792 bp, 29 predicted proteins | sample MHFenrmetagenome_2_FD_207603 | JGI IMG/M metagenome (GOLD analysis project Ga0326726, IMG submission 207603) | Lab enriched peat soil microbial communities from Michigan Hollow, Ithaca, NY, United States - MHF15MN | ecosystem: Environmental > Terrestrial > Soil > Wetlands > Peat | place: USA... | reverse complement strand
GGGCAGAGGAAGCCCACCTTGAGCGTCGGCTTGGCCGGGCTGGAGACGTCCCACACCTGGAAGCCGTTGTAGTTGCCCTGGATGGCAAAGTTGCGCGTGAACGAGAGGTCGGAGTTGGTGACGCCGGCGAACTTCTCGGACGACGGCGTGTTGGACACCAGCTTCAGGTTCCACGCGGCCTGGGCGGCGTCGGTCTTGCCGGCCTTGAGGCCGACCCGCGGGTCGGGCGACGGCGCGGCGGTGGACATGCTGCCGGTGGGGGCCGCCGCCGAGGTGGAGGAGGCGCATCCGGCCACGCTCAGCGCCCCGAGGGCGAGGGCGAGGGGCAGAAACGCGGCGGCGGGAAGACGTCGAACCCGGGGCGTGCGTGCCATGGAGGATTCCTGTGACGGGACGAAGGAGAAAAGGAGCCACGGACGAAAGGTCACTGACTGCCGCTCCCGGTTGCCGGAATGCCAAGCAGCATTTTCTGCATGCGTTCGATTTCGGTGGTCTGATCGGCGTAGATGTTGGACGCCATCCTGAAGCTGTCCTCGTCCTGGGTGGCGCCCTGCGACTCGAACAGCTGGTTGACCATCACGATCGCGCCCATGTGGTGCTGGATCATGTAGGTCAGGAAGAGGTAGTCGAAGTCGGCCCCGCGGGCGGCGTCCAGCTTGGCGAGCTGTTCCGCCGTCAGCATGCCCGGCATGGGGGCCCCGTGATCCATCCCGGGCATCATGGCGTGCGGGGAGCTCGGGTCGGGCACCGGCTGGCCGCGGTCGCGCAGCCAGCGCTGCATCAGGACGATCTCGTCGTTCTGGCCCACCACAACCCGCTCGCACAGCGCCTGGAGGGAGGCGCTCGCGCCGTGGCTCGGCGCCCAGCCGGCAATGAGCACCGCCTGGGCATGGTGGGCGATCATGCCGGTCATGAACTGGGCGTCGGCCGCCACGAAGGCGGGACGGGTCGTGTCGGGCTTGGCCTGCGCGGCGAGCGTCGGCGCGGCCACAGCGGTCGCGAGGAGGAGGGTGCGGGCAGCCCGTGAGAGCGAGAAGGACACTCGAGGATCCTTGACCTGGGTCTGGCAGGGGGTGCCGTTCGCGGCCACCGGGGGGTGGAGGCCGCGACGGGTTCCTAAGCTAACCATCCGGCCGGGTCCCGACAGGCCTGAGCCCGGCGGGACCCGGCCGGCGGGTCCTCCTGGCAGGGGTGGCCGGTCCGGCCGCTCACCCGTCGCGAGGTATTGCGGGCTGGTCCGGGGTGCCGGCCCTACCCTGCAGCAAGGACGAGGGAGCGGCCCCGAAGGTTTCGCGCCCGCCCGCAGCCGGCTGGGCTCAGGCGCCCGCGAAGCTCGTCTCGAGCTTCATCGGTACGCTCGCGAGCGCCCGGGACACGATGCAGTTCACCTTGGCGTCCTCGGCGACCTTCTGGAACTCCGCCGCCGACAGCCCCGGTACGTCCCCGCGGGTCGTCAGGTCGATCCCTGTGATGCCGAAGCCCTCGCCGACCTTGTCGAGATGGACCACCGCGGTGGTCTCGACGCTGCGTGGCGGCTTCCCCGCCTTGGTGAGCATGGCGGAGATGGCCATGGTGAAGCAGGCGGCGTGGGCCGCGCCCAGCAGCTCCTCAGGGTTGGCGCCCGGAACTCCCTCGAACCGGTTCTTGAAGGTGTAGGGCCCCTCCCAGGCGCCGCTCCCCAGCTTGAGCGTGCCTGCGCCCGTGCGGAGATCGCCGGTCCAGCGTGCGTTGGCCTTCTGGTCCATGTGGTACGCTCCTCGGTGGCTAATGCTCGACGACGCGCTTGAGATTGGCGAGGCCGGCCTCGAAATCCGGGCCGACCATGCGGTCCATGCTGACGAAGACGCTCATCACCTTGGTGAGGAAGGGGCTCGGCCCCGACATCGTCCAGGTGACGGTGGTGGAGTCGCCGGAGGCCGCCAGGGTGAAGTTGGCGGTGTTGTGGGACTCGAAGGGCGCCAGGAAATCCAGCGCGATCGTGAGGCTCGACGGCGGTTCGGCCCCGGTGATCTCCATCCGGCCGGTCCCCACCTTCTTGTTGCCGCTCCAGGCATACACGGCGCCGACCCCGCTGGGGGCGCCGGAGTAGGTGCGCGTCATGGCGGTGTCCATCCGCTCCCACGGCGACCACGCGGGCCAGTTGTGGAAGTCATCGAGATAGGGCCAGATCGAGTCGGGCACCGCCCTGATGGAGGCGGAGCGCCTGATCTGGAAGCTGTCGGGCTTGGTGGTCGCCACCAGGAGAATGACGACGACCAGCGCGGCGAGAATGGCGAAGATCTTCTTCAGCATGCGTCCCTCCTCAGGCCAGGTCGTGCGCGGCGCGGAGTCGCTTGGGCGCGACCAGCCGCCATCCCTCCTCGAGCGCCTCGCGCAGGCGCCGCCGGCCGATCCGCGGCAGCCGGACGAGGACCCAGGGATAGTCGCGGTAGTGGTCGGTCAGGAAGAAGATGTCCGCCTCGAGCCGCAGCAGGAAGTCCCGGTTGACCGGGTCCACCGGGACGACGAGGGTGGTCCCGTCCTCCCTGAGCCGGGCGAGCAGCTTGCCGCCCACCTTCAGGGCGGGGGTGCCGTAGCTGGTTCCCAGCTGAACCCCCGGAAGCGACAAGCCGATCGCCTCGACGGTCTTGAAGGTCGAGCCCATGTCCTCAGCGCCCCGCCGGCCCAGGCATCCCGTCGAAGAAGTCCACCACACCGCTCTCCAGCGAGTACTCGGCGCCCACGATCAACAGCCCTTCCCGCTCGATCAGCTGCTCGAGAATCTCCGAGCCGTGCCGCAGCTGGTCGACTGATGCACTGATGTTGGCCCGGACCGCGTGGCGCATCATCGCCTCGCGGTCATGCCGGAGGTCGGTCGTCAGCAGCGGCTCCACGGCGGGGCGGACCCGGTCCACGATGGAGCGGATGTTCCGCGACTGGCTGCCGGTCGGGCGCTGGAGTTCGTCGAGGGTGGCCTTGATCGCCCCGCACTGGGTATGTCCGAGCACCACCACCAGTCGGGTGCTGAAGAGGGCCGCCGCGAATTCGACGCTGCCAACCTGGGAGGGGGCCACGATGTTGCCGGCCACACGGATGACGAAAAGGTCGCCGAGGCCCTGGTCGAAGACGAGCTCGGCGGGCACGCGGGAATCGGAGCAGCCGAGGATGATGGCGAACGGCTCCTGTCCTTCCGTCAATTCGTCGCGGCGGGCCTGGCTGGTGAGGGCGCCGTGGCTCCGCGTGTCCGACGCGAAGCGTTGGTTCCCCTCGCGCAGGCGCTCGAGCGCTTCTCGTGCCGGGATCATCTAGGCCACCGCCCCGAAGAGCCGACCGACGAGGGCGGTGCACCCCATGGCCACCGCGCCCCAGAACGCCACCCGGAGGGCCCCGCGCATGCGGGAGGCGCCGCCGAGGTGCGCCGCAACACTTCCCAGCAGGATCAGGAGTCCGAGTGTCACGCCCATCACCCCCAGCGTGAGGAACCGCGTCGGCAAGAGCCCGGCGAGCAGCGCCGGCGGCGTCGCGCCGACGGTGAACGCGGCCGCGGAGGCCAGTGCGGCCTGGATCGGCTTGGCACGGGTCAACTCGTGGATGCCGAGCTCGTCCCGGGCGTGCGCACCCAGCGCGTCGCGGGCGGTGAGCTGGTCGGCGACCTGAAGCGCCAGCTCCGGCGTCAGGCCCCGGGAGACGTAAATCTGTGCCAGCTCCGTGCGCTCGGCGCCGGGGCTGCTCTCGAGTTCGTGGCGCTCCATGGCGAGGTCGGCCTCCTCCGTATCCGCCTGGGAGCTCACCGACACGTACTCGCCGGCGGCCATCGACAGGGCGCCGGCGGCGAGCCCCGCGACGGCGGCCAGGAGGACGGCCGCGCGACTCGGCTCGGCGGCGGCGACGCCCACGACGAGGCTGCCGGTGGAGATGAGGCCGTCATTGGCGCCCAGCACCGCGGCCCGCAACCACCCGACGCGGTCGACGCGGTGCGACTCGGGTCCCAGGTGCGGGGCGAGCAGGTCAGGACCCCGCGAAGTGCGCGAGGGGCAGGGCAGGCAGGGCGACGGTAAGCAGGGCGCTCTCCATTCCTGGGGCAAGTCGATCGGCGGGACCGGGCGACCCTAAGTAACGGGCGGGCGGGCGGGGGCGCCAGAGGAGGGTGCCTGCGCCGTCACCGGTGCAGGCGCCTTCATCCGAATCGCCAGGCAGTCGTAGGCGACCTTTCCGCCCTGATAGTGCACGACGTTCCGTCGGATCACTCGCCACCCGGCGTTCTGGTAGACGCCGTCGGATTCGAGCTTCGCGAGCACTTCCGTCTCGCCATCGAGCCACTGGGCGAGCGCGGCGTTCTGCGCCAGCACGACGGGCTTCGTGCCGGCACCGGCGATCAGCATGACCGGCTCCACCACCAGGTTGGAGAGATCCTGGAACGGGAGCTCCTCGAGGGCCACCTTGGTCTGGAGCCGGATCAGCTTGGCCCGGGCGTCCGGGCCCACGGCGCCCTTGGTGGCCTCGATGAGGTCGAGCAGATAATTCCGGACATCGTCCAGATTGGTGGCCTCGCGCAGCTTGTCCAACCGGGGGTAGGACTGGAGTGCCTTGGCCAGCATGGAGATTTCGCGGAGATAGTGATTGCGCTGGTTTTCCGGCACCAGGTACATGACGACGAGCTTGACGGGCTCACCGTCCGGCGTGCCGTAGTCGATCCCGCCCGGGCTCCATCCCAGGACGCACATGAGGTCCTCGTCGTACTGCACCCGGGCGTGCGGGCAGGCCCAGCCCTTGCCGATGGCGGTGCTGGCGGCCGCCTCCCGCGCTGCGACGAGGCCGACGACATCGGAGCCCGCGGGGATCTCCGGAAAGGCCTCGACGATGTGCGCCAGGAACTGCAGGGCGTGGGCCTTGTCGCTCTCGGGGAGCTCGAAGAGTCGCCCTTCCTGCAGGGCGTCGAGGATGCTGTCCATGGTCAGGTACTCCCGAACCGCTTGAAGAACCAGCTCTTCACCAGGTGGGTGAGCACGGCGTAGGTACCAAGGAAGGCCGCGATCCAGCCCCAGTAGGCGGCGGGTAGCGGCACCATCCCCAGGGCCGACGCGAGGGGCGAGTACGGCAGCCAGACGCCCACGGCCATCACGACCAGCGTGGTGAGCGTCATGTGCACGGACGCCCGGCTCCCGACGAAGGGTACCCGCTTCGTCCGGATGATGTGGACGATGAGCGTCTGGGTCAGGAGCGACTCGACGAACCACCCGGTCTGGAAGAGGCTCGCCAGCGACGCTTTCTGGGTGGCGCCGATCGCGGGTGCGAGGTAGGCGCTGCAGCCGAAGACGAACCACATCAGGGCAAAGGTGGCGTAATCGAAAATGGAGCTGATCGGCCCGATGCAGACCATGAACCGCTTGATGTTGCCGATGTCCCACTTGAGCGGCTTGGCGATCAACTCCTCATCCACGTTGTCGGTGGGGATGCCGGTCTGCGAAAAGTCATAGAGGAGGTTGTTGGTCAGGATCTGCACCGGCTGCATCGGGAGGAAGGGCAGCAGGTAGCTCGCGCCCACCACGCTGAACATGTTGCCGAAGTTGGAGCTGGCGCCCATCCGGATGTACTTGACGATGTTGGCGAAGACCTTCCGCCCCTCCAGGATGCCTTCCTCGAGCACGAGCAGGCTCTTCTCGAGCAGGACGATATCGGCCGACTCCTTGGCCACGTCCACGGCGGAATCCACCGAGATCCCGACGTCGGCGGCCTTGAGCGCCGGCGCGTCATTGATGCCATCGCCCATGTAGCCGACCACGTGGCCCGCCTGGCGCAGCGCCTGGACGATGTCCTCCTTCTGCGCCGGCGAGAGCTTGACGAACACATTGCTGCCCTCGAGCGTGGTCGCGAGCTCCGCCGGGGAGAGCCGGGCGAGCTCCGCACCGGTGACGATCCGTCCGGGATCGAGGCCGACGTCCCGGCAGACCTTTTCCGTGACCAGGCCGTTGTCACCGGTGAGGACTTTCACCTTCACGCCCGCGCGCGACAACAGCCCGAGGGCCTCGGTGGCGGACGGCTTGGGAGGGTCGTAGAACGCGATGTACCCGAGCAGGATGAGCCGGCTCTCGTCGGCCACCGTGAAGACCGACTGGGACTGCGGGAAGTCGCGATAGGCGATGCCGAGTACCCGGAAGCCGTCGCGGTTAAGCTTCTCGACCTCCTCGAAGAGATCGAACCGGATCATGTCGATGAGCGGATAGACCTCCTCGTCGACCTGGTACTGACTGCAGCAGGCGTAGATCTCCTCCACCGCGCCCTTGCAGATCAGGACGTGGTCGCCCTCGTAATTCACGACGACCGACATCCGCCGCCGCTGAAAGTCGAAGGGCAGCTCGTCCACCAGGCGGTAGTCCTGCTCGACATGGAGGTCCGCGACCGCCAGGACCGCCCGGTCGATCAGGTTTCGGAGGCCGGTCTGGAAGTAGCTGTTGAGGTAGGCGTAGTTGAGCACTTCGTCGCTGGGGTGCCCGACGATGTCGACGTGACGTTCCAGGACGACGCGGTCCTGGGTCAGGGTGCCTGTCTTGTCGGTGCACAGGATGTCGATGGCGCCGAAGTTCTGGATGGCCGGCAGCCGCTTCACGATGACCTTCTTCCCGGCCATGGTGAGCGCACCCTTGGCCAGGTTGACCGTCACGATCATCGGCAGCATTTCCGGGGTCAGGCCGACGGCGATGGACAGGCCGAACAGCAGCGCCTCCACCCAGTTTCCCTTCGTCAGGCCCACGATGAGGAACACCGCGCAGACCATCACGACCATGAACCGGATCATGAGCCAGGTGAAGGAACGCACCCCCCGGTCGAAGCTGGTCTCCTCCCGCTTGGCGGACAGCCGTTCCGCGATGGCCCCGAAGACGGTGCGGGCGCCGGTGTGGACCACCACGCCGCGCGCCGTGCCGCTGGTGACGGAGGTGCCGAAGTAGCAGGCGTTGGGAAGCTCGAGGCCCGACTGGGGGGCGGTCTGGGCGGGCGCGCTCGTCTTCTCGACCGGCATCGACTCGCCGGTCAGCGCCGATTCGCTGACGAAGAAATCCTTCGCCGCGATCACCCGCAGGTCCGCCGGGATGATCGAGCCGGCGTGCAGGACCACGATGTCGCCCGGGACGATGTCGGCGATCCGGACCTCCGACTCCGCGCCCGATCGCAGCACGAAGGCCCGGGATTGCACGCGCTTGCCGAGCGACTCGACGGCGCGGCCGGAGCGACGGTCGAGCACGTAGGACAGCCCGACGCTCAGCACGACCATCGCCGAGACGATGGCGGTCGACTTCCACTCGCCGATGACGCCGGACACGAGCGCGATCACGAGGAGCTGGACGACCAGCGGGCTCTTGACCCGCTCGAACAGGTCACCCCAGAACCCGAGGCGCCGGGCATGGGAGAGCACGTTGGGGCCGGTGTCGTGCAGCCGTTGAGTGGCGGTGTCTGCGGCGAGGCCCTGCGGGGTGGTCCCGAGGGCGGCAAGCGCCTCCGGGGTCGGGAGCGTACAGATGGCGATCAGGTGCCGCTCGTCGTCGTTTACCGCGCGCGGCGCGGGCCCCGGGCCGGCGGCGGCACCGGAAAGACGGGCGAGGAGGCCCTGGGCCATGACACGAGACTCCGGACCACGAGAGGGAGTGAACGACGACGACCCGAATGATGCCGGGGGCCGGCGGGTTTCGGAAGCGCGCCGGGGAGGGTCACCCGACGCCCGGGATCAGCGGCGGAGCAGGAACAACAGCGGAAACGCGCCGAGCAGGGCGCCCGGGGGGCCGAACAACCAGGCGCCGGCGAGCGCCAGCAGCAAGGCGCAGCCGGCGAGGAGCGGGACGCGGGCCCTGCGCAGGGCGCCGAACGCAACGAGCGCGAGGCCGACGCAGGCCAGCCCGCCAAAGACGAGGACGACCACATTGCCCACGGAGAGCTCCTTTCGCGGCGCGGTCCGCCCGGTGGGGCAACCTCCCGGCCGTATTCAACGTAAGATTGCTGACGCCCCGCCCTGGAGACCCATGCGCCTTCTTCGACTGGCCTTCGTCGCCCTGCTCCTCGCGGTGATCGTCGTCCTTGCGACCTACTGGATCATGGATCCCGAGCGTCGCGCGATGAGCGACCGCGCCCGCCAGGGCGTGCCCGGACAGTTCATCCGGCTGGCCGACGGCGTCACGCACTACGAAACGGCTGGCCCCGACACTGGCCAGGTGGTCCTGCTGGCCGCGGCCTTCTCGGTACCAGCCTACCTCTCCGATTCCCTGTTCCAGCGGCTGGGGCGCTCGGGCTTCCGGGCCATTCGTTTCGACTACTACGGGCGCGGATGGTCCGACCGCCCGATGGTGACCTACGATCTCGACCTCTTCGGCCGCCAGATGAACGAACTGCTCGATTCCCTCGGCGTTCCGGGGGCCGTGGACGTCGTTGGGCTCTCCTTCGGGGCGGCCATCGTGACGAATTTTGCCGACCGGTATCCCGGCCGGGTCCGCTCGCTCGTCTATGTGGACCCGGTATTCAACGCCGGGCGGCAGCTGCCCCCCCGGGAGCGCTCCGCGTGGGCGTGGGACATCTACATGGTGTTCCGCGGCGGCACCGACGAGATGGCCACCAGCCAGCTCGATGATTTTTTCCATCCCGAACGGCACCCCGACTGGGTGGCGCGCTACCGGGTGCAGCAGCAGTTCAGGGGGACCCGCGAGGCGCTCCGGCGCACCCGGGTGGCGATCGCGGTGGCGCCCGATCAGGCGGAACAGATCCAGCGGGTGGGCGCGAACCCCAGGCCGGTGCTGGTCGTCTGGGGCCGGCAGGATACCGGGGCGCCCATCGGCGAGAGTGACGCGCTCCTGGTCGCGATGCCGCGGGCCGGATTCGTCCCGGTGGACGCCGCGGGCCACCTGCCGCACCTCGAGCAGCCGGACGTCGTCGTGCCGGCGGTCGTCGGGTTCCTCGCCGCTACACGTCCACCATCACCCTGAATCCGCCGGCCACCATCCGCTTCACGTCGAACGGCATCGCCTTCATGTCCATCATGCCCGCCATGCGGGGATCCTGCATCGCCTTCGCGTTGATCCGGTCGCGATCGGCGCGCGACTTGTACATGATCCACGAGAAGACGACGGTTTCGCCGCGCTTGAGCCGGATGCGCCGCGGGAAGGGCACGGCGAATTTCATGTTGAGATCATCGCCGACGCACTCTCGAAACTCGAGCGCGCCATGGTCCCGCCAGACCTTGCCGGTCTTCCGCGACATCCGGCGATAGGTGGGGAGATTCTTCCGGGCGACGGGCAGCACGAAGGCGTCGATGTAGGCCACGGCGGGCTCCTTGAGGAAGGATGCGGCAAACCTGCGTGGGGGCGACGGGGGCGGCAAGCCCGGCGAGCGGGAATCACTCCCCTCCTGACCCGCCCCGGGCCCGGTGGAGCGCCTCGGCGCGCTTCCGGATGGCCGGCAGCAGGAGCCAGCGGATCGTGACGATGCCGACACGGGCCCAGCTCCAGTACTGGAGGAATCGTCGGCGCGCCTCCGCGTCGGTGGCGAGGGCGCGGGTCTCCGAGGCGAGTTCAGTCAGCGCCGGCCCGCGGACGGCACACTCGAGGGTCCACGCGATCTTCACCCGGTCCGGTTCCGCGAACGCGGCGAACCGTCCGGGGCCGACCCCTTCAAACGTCACATCGGCGAGCCAGGGCCGGCAGGCCGCACCAGCCACGTAGAGTTCTCCGGATCGTTCGAGCAGGCACTCCCATCCCAGGGCCCGCATCTCCTCGATGAACCCCTTGGTCAACCGCCGCGCCGGCCGGGCGCCCATCAGCCGTCCGCGGAGCCAGAAGAGGGCCTGGACCAGCGGCAGTGACTGGAGGTCGAATTCCCGGGCCACCTGGTATACCAGCGGCGCCGGCGCGCGCACGGTCACGGCGTGACGCTCGCGAACGTCGAAGACCGGCATGAAGGCGTCGAGGGCGTTGGGCATGAACGGCGCCTCAGCGGTACCAGACGTCGGCGTACGCCGGTGTCCGCTCGAACATCCTGCGGGTGAATGGGCAGAGCGGCATGATCTTCTGCCCGTGCTCCCGCGCCCATCCCACCGCCATCGTCACCAGCTGCTTGCCGACGCCCTGGCCCTTGAAGGCGTCGAAGACCTCGGTGTGGTCGACGATCACGAGGGAGGGGTTGGTCCTCGAGTAGGTCATCTCGCCCGCGCGCCGGCCCCCGTCCCACGCCGTGAAGGTGCCCTTGCCCTCGGACTCTGCCTGGCGGAACTCGAGCGTCATGGCGCCGCCTCGGCGCGGACCCGGAGGGCCACGACGTTCCGCGCCCAGCGCGAAGGGCGCTGGTCGCCGGCGATGAGCAGCCGGAACGGCGCCTCCTTGGCCGGCAACGGTTGGCCATCGACTCGATTGGCGAGCAGCGTGCGCCGCCCGCCCAAGCTTGGATCGAGATCGGTGAGTGCCAGGACAACCAGGTATCCGTCGGAGGCCTCCACCACGAGCCGGAGCGAGAGCGCCTTGCCCCGGAGCGAGTCGGTGCGCACGCCGATGAGTTGCAGCAGCACCGGCAGCGGCACGCCGGCGTAGAGCTCCGCCGGCTGCTCGTGAAACTGCACCCGCATCGTGTCCTGCGGCAGCCGGGCCCACTCCGCCGGGTGCAGCACGAGACGGGCATCGGGAGACTCGATGACCAGGGAATCGCCGGCCTGCGCCGCGGCGGGTGCCGCCTGACCGGCGAGGAGGAGCAGCACGAACGCGATGGGTCCGGAGCGGATAGTCACCGGGTTCACTACCTCGGTGGAGGGTTCAGGGTCGGGGGAGTCACGCCAGCACAAACGCCCGAACGGGAAACGTTCCGAACCCGCGCACCTTGACCGGCACGCCGAAGAACCGACCGCCCCGCTCCGGCACGGCGGCGAGTCCGCGCAGGTGTTCGACGATCGGGATGTCATGCCGAAGAAGCGTCGAGTGGACGGGCCGCTCGCCGGTGTCGGTGTCGTCGATGTTGTGCGAATCGATGCCGACAAGCGCGGCGCCGGCCCCTACCAGCCATTCCGCCAGCTCTCCGCTCAGGTGCGGATGGCCATCGTAATAGGCCTCGGTCCGCCAGTGCCGGTCCCATCCGGTCTGCACCAGCACGGCGCGTCCGCGGACCTCCGCGGGCTGGAGGGGCAGGCGGTCGATGGCCCGGCGGGCGGAGGCGCCGACTCTGACGACGACACAATCGAGGTTGGCCAGCGAGGAGAGCGGGAGATCGGCCAGGTCCTTCCCGTCGGCGTACCGGTGGAACGGGCTGTCCACGTAGGTGCCGGTGTTGGCGACCATCTCGATCTTGCCGATCTGGAACTCGGTCCCCGGCGCGTAGCGCTCGCGCGAGGCCTCACGGCTCAGGTAGTCGCAAATGTGGGGCGCGGGCAGCCCCTTGTAGGTGATCATCCCGTGCTCGACGGTGTGACTCACGTCGATCAGGCGGCCGGGCGGCACCGGCCCGTGGATGGAGGAAACCGTCAGGCGGCGCCGCCGTCCGACTTGCCGCGGGTGGAGAGGCCGAACGGCAGGTAGGCGGGGCAGACTCCGATGAAACTGGTCAGGATGAACACGGCGGCGAAGACCAGCAGGACGATGGCCAGCGTGCCGCTGATGCGCCCGGTATACCAGGCCCCCGCGACAACCACCGCCACGAGCACGCGGATCACCCGATCCGCCGTTCCCATGTTGCGCTTCATACGTTCCTCCTTGGGGAGAGTCGGGATTTACCGCCCCGACAGGCGCTTGGCAAGCAGGACCACCAGGGTGATGACGGCGGCGCAGAGCAGGCAGGCGAGCACGAACTTGGCGACCCTGGATGACACCGGCATCGGCCCCCGCAGTGGTTCCACCAAAGGTATCACGGCCGCCGTCGGCCGGAATCCGCCGCGGCGAGCGTCTCGATGTCCTTCGAGTAGAGAATCTTCGTGGGATACCCGTTGGCAGTCACTTCGATGAACGCACGGCCCAGGTGGGCCGTGGTGGTGGAGTACTGCGGGATCAGCCGGTGGAGCAGCGGATAGAGCGGTGCGGAAAGGGTGTACAGGGCCTGGACCCATGCGGTCTTGGAGCGGATCCCGTCCATCGGCTGGATGAACCCAGGGCGAAACATGTACGCCGCCTTGAAGGGGAGCGCCAGCAGGGCGTTTTCGGTTCGGCCCTTCACGCGGGCCCACATGACCCGGCCCCGTTCGGTGCTGTCGGTCCCCACCCCCGACACATAGCAGAAGGTCATCCGGGGATTGGCGGCGGCCATGGCGCGGGCCGCGGCGAGCGTGAGGTCGTGGGTCTGGCGGGTGTAGTCCGCCTCGCCCATGCCGGCCGAGGAGACGCCGAGGCAGAAGAAGCAGGCGTCGGCGGACGCGAACTTCCCTCGGAGCGCGCCGTAGTTGAAGAAGTCGTGGTGGACCACCTCGCGCAGCTTCGGGTGGGTCCGGCCGGTCGGTGTCCGGCCGATGGCGAGGAGGGAGTCCACCCGGGGATCGGCCAGGGCGGCGAGCAGGGCGCCGGCCCCGACCATCCCGGTGGCGCCGAAGAGCACGACCTTCATCGGGGTCCGTCCGCCTGTCGATAAGGAGCGGGCATTCGCATTCCGCAATGTATCAGGGGAGACCGAGGTTGAGCAGTCGCACCAACGGTGCCCATATCTATATATATGGAGCCATGCGCTTGATCCTCGATGCCCTGAACCGTGGCGGGTCCGACCAACCCGCGGGAACCCTCACATGACCGCGAAAGACCCGCGGGTCGCCGAGGCGCTGGCCTGGCTGGAGCGGCGCGGCAGCCAGCGCAACATCGCCGGCATGGCGCGCTACGGCATCGTGTCGGACAAGGTCTTCGGCGTGTCCGTCGCGATGCTCCAGCAACTGGCCAAGCGGTTCGGGCGGGATCACGAGCTTGCGCTCGCGCTCTGGGACACCGGCTGGTACGAGGCCCGGATGTTGACGGCGTTCGTGGACGAGCCGGAGCGGGTCACCGCCGCCCAGATGGACCGCTGGGCCAGGGACTTCGACAACTGGGCCATCTGCGACACGGTCTGCTTTCACCTTTTCGACCGGACCCGGCACGCCTGGCGCAAGGTCGACCAGTGGAGCGCTCGGCGCGACGAATTCGTCAAGCGCGCCGCCTTCGCCCTGGTGGCGAGCATCGGAGCCCACGACAAGCAGGCCCCCGACGCTCCCTTCCACCGCGCCCTCAAGCTGATTGAGCGTGAAGCGCACGACGAACGCAACTTCGTCAAGAAGGGGGTGAGTTGGGCGCTCCGGGTTACGGGGAGGAGAAACCCGGCGCTCCGCGCGGCCGCCGCGGCAGTGGCCACGCGGTTGGCCGGCTCCCCGGAGCCGGCGGCGCGATGGATCGGGAAGGACGCGCTCCGGGACTGGGCCAAGTTGAAGTTCAGGCAGCGGCGGTCCGTAGGGAAGAAACCCGCCGGGAAATGACCGGCGGGCCCACGTTACGCCAGGAGGGAGCGGCGATGCGAACAGGCAGGCGCGGTGCAGGAGAGTTCTGCTGGATCAATATCCTCTCATCTCAACTGTCCGAGGCGAAGTCCTTCTTCGGCGCGCTATTCGGGTGGACCTACGTGGAGATGCCCGGCATGGGCTACCGGGTGCAGGTCGGCGGACGCGAAATCGGAGGGCTCTGGGATCTCGCGAACCCGGGCACCCCGCCGGGGACGCCCCCAGGCATCGGCGTGATGGTGAAGGTCGACAGCGCCGACGCCACCGTGAACAAGGTGATTTCCCTCGGCGGAAAGGCCAAGCCGGCCTTCGACATCATGGAGCAGGGCCGGATGGCGGAGTGCTTCGACCCCAACGGCGCGCAGTTCGACCTCTGGGAGCCGAAAAGGAGCCACGGCGCCGACGCCGACAGCTCGCTGCACGGCTCGCCGAGCTGGCACGAGACGATGACCACGGACGTCGCCCGCGCCAGCGCCTTCTACACGTCGCTCTTCGGGTGGAAGGCGGAGGTCATGCCGATGGAGGGGTTCGAATACACCTCCTTCAAGCTCGGCGAGGAGTTCGTGGCTGGCATGATGGCGATCACGCCGGAGATGGGACCCATCCCGCCGCACTGGGCGGTCTACTTCACCGTGGACGACGTGGACCGCACGGTGCGCGAGGCCCTGGCGCTCGGCGCGGCCAGTTGCGTGCCGGCGCAGGACATCCCGGGCGTCGGCCGCTTCTCGGGGCTCACCTCGCCGCAGGGCGTCATGTTCTATGTGATCAAGTACGCCCGGTGAGGGTCCGGCGACAGGCGCGGGACGCACGACCGAGATTGGGCATCGCTCCCGGAGAATCGGTGTCGGATCTCGCGGGGAATGGCAGATGGCTCCGCCGGCCCGACCCCCCCCCCACTGGACAGCGCGGCGGGTTTCGGTATCGTGGAGCGCGAGTCGCGGCTCGCGGACAGTTCGGCTTCATGCACCGTGCGGACGGTGCATGCGCTCGGCACTATCGTCGTGCGGAGGACCGCTCATGTCAAGCAGCTTCCTGCATCGCGTCGCTATCGTCCCCTGGCTCGCCGTCACAGCCGCCGGGGGTTGCTCCTCGTCGTCGGACAGCACCGGGGCGACGGGCACAGGCGCCTGGTCACTTGCATCGGCCATGAATAGCGGTCGCACCGGTCTCGGGGTCGGGGTGATCGGTGGCATCATCTACGCTGTCGGCGGATTTGGCAACGGAGGATACCTCAACAGCCTGGAAGCATACGACCCTGCCACGGACGTGTGGACAGAGAAGGCCCCGATGCCAACACCGCGGGCATACCTCGGGGTCTGTGACCGCTCCGGCGTGTTGGTCGCTGTCGGCGGCACCAATGGCACGCCCTTGGCGACCACTGAGGAGTATCACCCCTCGACGGATACATGGACGACCGGGCCCGCGATGACGACCGCGCGCTCAAGCCCAGGTGCGGTGTCCTCACCAATCGGATCATGCTACGTGGTGGGGGGCACAGGACTCGGGGGTGATATTTCGGCTGTCGAACGGCTTGATCCAGGCGCCAACACCTGGATAGCGATGCCACCCATGCCCACGCCCCGCTCCGCCACTGGTATCGTGATGGTCCACGGTGTGATGTACGTGATTGGCGGGCAGATTGGCGCGAGTGTGCTTGGGACGGTCCTCGCCTTCGACCTCACCCACCAAACATGGAGCACGAAGCCATCACTCCGCCTCGCCCGGCAGGGATTGGCGGCCGCCACCGACAGCGTGTACATCTACGCCGTCGGCGGGAGGACCGGCAGCAGCGGCGCCGAGAGTGCGTTGGAGATCTACAACGTTGCCAGCGGCAGGTGGGTCGACGGGCCGTCGATGCCCTCCCCCCGCTCGGCCCTCGGCGCCGTCATGCTTGCCGGAAATGTCTACGCAATCGGTGGAATCAACACGTCACAGCAGGGAAGCCTGGCGACGAACGAGGTGTACGTCCCCAAACCATGAGAATCGACCACACCACAGCTCGCAATTCACCGTATCAGGTCGTCCCTAACGGGAGGACGGGAATCCGATCGCGCTGTTCGCCGCTACGGCAGGAAGGGGTCGCCGAACTTCGGATCGGAGATGACGCCGGGGTCGCTGAGCGTCTTGAGGAAGCTCACCACCGCCACCTTGTCGGTCGCGGTAAAGGGCAGCCGCTGCGGCACCCCACCGGGGCCGCGGAGCCGGACGTCCAGCGCCGGGCCCTCCTTGACCCCGCTCACGTAATGCTCCACCACCTGCTCCAGCGTCGCAAACCGGCCGTCGTGCATGTACGGCCCGGTCACCGCCACATTCTTGAGTGACGGCGCCTTGAAGATGCGGGCCTCGCCGGCGTCGAGGCCGTTGCTCCGCGAACTGCCGCCCAGCGCGAAGGTTGGGACCATGTGGCAGGAGCCGCAGCCCCCGCCTCCCGAGGGCGGTGCGAGCAGGAAGAGCTGCTTGCCGCGGTTTTCCTGCGCGGTGAATCCGGGAAAAGGGGCGTTGATCCCCCGATCCGGGAGCCCCGGATTGAACACCTTGGCGAATTCCCGATCGAACCGGCTGTCCAGCGACACGATGCTCCGCACGTACTGGGCAATGGCCCGCTGGATGCGGTCCTCCGTGATCGCCGGGTCGCCGTACACGAACGCGAACAGGTCGGGGTAGTACGACAGGTCCTGCATCTTGCTGATCAGTGAGTCGACGCCCCCGTGCGCGGCGTCGAATCCCATTTCCCCGCCATTCAGGATCGGTACCGACGCCTGCGCCTCGAGCGTGGGGGCCCGGCGGTCCCAGAACGCCTGCCCCTGCGTGAAGAACCGGGCGTTGGCCAGCCGCATCGCGTGCGCTGTAGTGCGAGTCGTGCCGTCGGCGCCGAGACTGAACCGCGCCGGGTCGGTGAATCCCGAGCGGCGCTGGTGGCAGCTCGCGCAGCTCAGCGTGTTGTTGATGCTGAGTTTCGTGTCGTGAAAGAGGACGCGGCCCAGGGTGGCGCCGCGGTCGGTGACGGGGTTCCCCGGGGGCGCGTTGTCCTGGCCCCTGACGAGGGCGTCATAGTGGACCGGCCAGGCCGGGCTGGCGTAGTTGGCCAGCTGGGTGAGGTCGAGATTCGGGGTCTCGGAACGAATAGGGGTCGAGTTTTCGGTGCCGCCGTCGCCGCACGCGGCGGCCACGGTCAGCAGGACAGCGAGGGTCGGACCGAAGGCACGCACGGCTGGCTCCCATTCGGTGGTCGGTCCACGGGAGACGCGGGCCCCCGGTCGGAGCGCACAGAGGCGAGGCTATTCTGCCGGTTGCTGCGCGTCGCGGATTTGGTTGTACACCTGCCGCGCCTCCTCGATCATCTCCAGGCTCGGTGGCATCCGGATCGCGGCGCCGGGCCAGCCGCCTCCAGCGAGCATCACCGCGCGCGGATCGGAAAACCCGAAGGTGATGGTCCCGCTCCGGTCTGGGCGTTCCCGAAGGGCAACGCCGCCGAGGGAGGCCAGCGGGAGGCTCCGGACTCCCCGTGAATTCAGGATGACCACGCGCTGGTCGGTGAGGCCGTACCAGGTGCGGCTTCGCTGCCAGCTGTCCGCGAAGAACCGGCCGACCACCATGTAGGCGCCGATCAACACGAACGGGATGCCCCAGAGCGCAAAGAAGAGCGGCGCACTCCGCAGCACGGAGGCCTCCCAATACACAGCAAAACCGGCCCAGAGCAGGCTGAACGGAACGAGAACGGCGTCGGCGATCCGGAATCGCAGGCCTTGGGCCGGACGTCCGGCCCAGAGCAGGCGCTCGCCGGAACCCATTTCGGCCTGGAGCCGTCGCTGGGTCTCGAAATCCATCATGGGCCGCCGGTCTGTGCTTACTGCTTCGGCGCCAGCGCCTGGCGAATGGCGCTGGAGACCGTCACCCGCTTCTCGGCGGGCAGCCGTTGCTCGAGTGTCGCCCTGCCGGCCGGGCCGCCGATCCGGGCGAGCGTCTGGACCGCGATGACGGCGAACAGCGGATCGGGATCGTTCAGGTATTTGGTGGCCGTGGCGATGGCCGGCGCCTTGTCGGGCCGTCCGGACAGGTACCTGAGCGAGGCCTGACGGACGTCGCGCGATTCCGACGGCGCGGTCATGGCGATCAAGGCCTCGACCACCCGCGGATCGGGCTGATTGCGGATCTTGGAGGCGGCCGAGAGCCGAAGACCCGCCGGCCAGCCGGGCGCCGTGCGGGCGAGCAGCAGGTCGAGGGTGGCGGGGTCGGCGGGGTCGAGAACTGCCACGGCGCGTTCCCGGACGGCCGTGTTGGGGTCGGTTTCCAGCATGGCTCGCGCGGTCGGCCGGCCGGCCGTCGAATCGAAGGCCGCCCAAGCCTCGATGGCACCACCGCGCACGCCGCTGGCCGGATCGCGGAGCGCCGCGCGGATGATTGGGAGGTCGGCAGTGTCGCGGCGCTGGGCCAGCTGCCGGAGCGCCACCTCGCGGAGGGAAGATTCCCGCTCGTTGAGAAGGATCAGTCGGCGCGCGCTGTCGGCCGCCGGGGCCGTGCTGCCGGCCAAGGCCCGGAGCGCCCAGTTGCGCGCGCCGTATTCCTGGTCGTGCATCGCCATCGCGCCGAGCTCGGCGGGCGTCTGGTCGGTCGTCACGGTGCCGAGGAGCCAGGCCCCCTCGTCGAAGCGGAAAGAGAGCGGCTCCTGCGGAATCGAGAGCGCGAAAGTCTCCTGGACCTTCGTCACCATGATCTCGCGGCGCACCACCGAGTCGGCGGTGATGATGCGAATCGTGGCCGGGAAGCGGAAGAAGGGGTGCGTCGAGTCGATCAGCTGCGTTTCACTGACGGTCACATGCAGGGTCTTGGTGGCCGCGTCCCAGTGCCGCGTCACGTTCACCTTCGGATAGCCGATCCCGTAGCACCACTGGTCGAAGAACCAGTCGAGGTCGCGGTTGGCGGTCTTCTCGAAGGCGATCGCGAAGTCCTCGGTCCGCACCGGCTTGTAGGCGTTGTCGGTCAGGAAGCGCCGCATCCCGGCCCAGAAGAGCGAGTCACCGAGGAGGCGGCGCAGCTGGTGGGCCACCTGGGCGCCCTTCGGATAGATGTGGCCGCTGAAGAAGAGCTGGATCGGGTCGGAGGCGGTGTCGCCCCAGACGAGGGGGCGGACCTGGTTCTTGTCGGCGTCCATTGCCTCCTGCTGCTGGGCGAACCAGGAGCGCTGGCCGGCGGCCCACCCGCGGCTCTTCTCGTTCTGGACCGACTCCATGTAGGTGGTCAGCCCCTCGTTGAGCCAGGCGTGGGACCAGGTGGCGGTGGTGGTGAGGTCGCCGAACCACTGGTGCGCCAGCTCGTGGGCGTCGAGTCCGCGGCCGTTGTCCTCGGGCTCGCCCTCCGCGCCGTGCAGGATCAGGTCGGTCTGCGTCGTGGCGGACACATTCTCCATGCCGCCGTAGGTGAAGTCGGGAATGATGGCCTGGCTGTACTTGGGCCAGGGGTAATTGACGCCGAGCACCTCGGAGTAGATCTCGATCATGGAGGGCGTCTCGCCGAAGGCGCGCCAGCCCGCGGGCACGGTGTCGGGAGCCACCCAGTAGTCCACCGGCCGGCCGCGCCACTGGTCGTGCAGGACGGTGAACGGTCCGATCACGACGGAGTAGAGATAGGTCGAGGCCGGCTTTTCCTGGGCCCAGTGCCACACGCTGCCCTTGCCGCTGGGGACGGGGGTCACGCCGACCAGTGTTCCGTTCGAGAGGACGGACATGCCGGAATCGGCCGTCACCAGGAATTCCCAGGTCGCCTTGTCATTGGGGAAATCGTAGGTCGGCACCCAGCTCCGGGTCTCGATCGCCTCGCCCTGGGTCCAGACGACGTGGCTCCTCGGCACGAAGTACAGCCCGCGCTCGGGCACGCCGGTGTAGGTCACCGTGAAGGTGGCGGTGTCGCCGGGTGCCAGGCGCTTCGAAAGCCGGACGCTCACGTGCGTCGTGTCGGCCGCGTACCTGAGTTTCTTCCCCTTCGGGTCGGTGGCCGAGGTGATGGTCAGGTGGTCGGCGTCGAGCCGGACGGTGTCGGTCGCGGTGGTGGCCACGACCGTGGTCTGGACCTGCCCGCTGATGGCCAGATGCGACCAGTCGACCGAGATCGCGATGCGCTGGTGGATCAGGTCGAAGCGCCGCGGGCGCTCGGGCCAGGTGACCGGCGGGTTGTAGGCGCCGATCGACTGGCCGCTGGCAGCGACCGGGGTGAGCCCGAGACACGCGACCACGCCGAGGCAGGGGGGCAGCAGGGCAGGGAGGCTGGAGGTGAGTCGCCGCATGTTTACTCGCAGTGTGGAAAGCATGAAATAGTGAATGGTGGTGAGTACCTCGCCGACGGACTCGGTCATTCTTCCTCCTCCTCCTCGAGGCCCTTGCCGATGCGGAAGACATGGCCGTCGGGATGACGGATGTGCATTTCGCGGGCGTTCCACGGCATGTCGGTCGGCGGCCAGGCGATCTCGATGCCCTGCGCGAGGCAGTCCCGGTACACGGCGTCGACGTCCTCCACCCAGATCGACATCCAGACACCCTTGTCAGCGGTTTCGTCGCCGTCCGGGCCGAAGGTGTTCCCCCCGGCGCCTCGCCCTCGGCCGCCTTGTCCGTCGAGGCAGAGGAAGATGGTGCATTCCCCGGAGCAGACGGCGCCGAAGCTGGGGGGCGTCCCCCAGTCCCAGCTCTTTGCCCAGCCCAGCTTCGCGAACCAGGCGAAGCTCTCCTCGATGTTGGAGACGTTCAGGATGGGGTTGAGGCCCTTCGCGTCCATGGTGCAGGTGTCCTCTGGTCAAGAGGTCCCGATCAGCTCCGCGAACTTCGTCAGGTCAATGTTGCCCCCGGACACCACGGCGACGATCGGGCCCTGGCCCGCCTTGCCGGTGAGCGCGGCCGCGAGCGGCAGCGCCCCCGCCCCCTCCGAGATGATCCGCGCCTTCTCGGCCATGATGCGCATGGCCTTTCGGGTCTCCTCGAGGGTCACGACGAGGTAGCCGTCGACCACGGGCGTCATCCGCTCCCACATCCTCGGGAAGACGCTCTGCCCGCCGGCCCCGTCCACGAAGGAGGCGGTCCACTCCGGAAAGGCCTGGGCCGATCCGGTGGCGGCCGACCGCGCGGCGGGCGCACCGGTTTCCGGCTCGACGCCCCAGACCATCACCTCGGGCTTGAGCGCCTTCATCGCGCTGCCGACCGCCGTGACCAGCCCGCCGCCGCCGACCCCCGCGATCACCGCGGCGACGTCGGGGGCGTCCTCGAGGATTTCGAGGCCCATCGTGGCGTGGCCGGCGATGAAGTTGTGGTCATCAAAGGGATGGATGAAGGTGGCGTCGAGTCCGGGATACGCGCGGTCGGCCAGCGCCTTCCACGCGACCTCATAGGGCACCAGGACCAGCGTCGCCCCGAGCGCCTTCATGCGCTCAATCTTGGAGGCCGGCGCCGTCTCGATCACGACGACGCTGCACGGCACCCCCTCCTTCCTTGCCGCGTAGGCCACGCCCTGGCCGGCGTTGCCCGCGCTGATGGTCCAGACCCCGCGCCGCCGCTCGGCGTCGGACAGCATGGCCACGGCATTGGCGGCGCCCCGCAGCTTGTAGGCGTTGATCGGCTGGAGGTTTTCGAGCTTGAGCCTGATGTCGGGATAGCCCGGCCCGAGTTCCAGCCGGACCAGCGGCGTGCGCACCACCGTCCCTGCGATCCGCTCCCGTGCCGCCCGAATCTCGGCGAGGGTGACGGGCCGGACCGGCTCGAGCGAGGGGGGAGTCCCGACGGCGCTCAACGACTGCCGCTCCGCCGTTCGAACAGCCAGCCCCCGGCCCAACACTGCGGGACCGCGAGCGCGGCGAGCGCAATGGGATACCAACGCGGCCCGAGCCCGGCGTTCCAGGTACCCACCACCCCCAGCAGGCCGAGAACCACGCCCACAATCCCGAGTCGCATGGCGTGCCACATCGGCCGGTCGGGCGCGAGCCGCGCCGTGAGCCAGGCACCCGCGACCCCGATGGGAATGCGATAGGAGGTCGCGATCAGGGAGAGCCGGTCATCGAGCGGCTGGCCCATCGGCGGGAAGACGTGCACCAGGTGCAGGAGGATGTCCACCAGGGTCGTGGCCACGACGACGAACAGGACGCCCGCGACGATGGCCCAGACCGACTTGCCGATCATGCCCCGCCAGCCGCGTCGACCGCCGCGCGAATCTTGGCCAGGTGGTGGTAGCTGTGCCGCATTGCGTGATCCTCGATGAAGAACTGGGCGGTCACCGGCGGCAGGCCGGCATACAGCGACATCGGGGCCGCCCGATCGAGCTGCGCGTCGCTGAAGCCGCGGACCGCGGTGGCCGCCGCCGCGGCGTTGGTGCGGAGGAAGGCGAGCGCCGTGGCTTTGTCCACCTGCGCGAAGTCGCGGGCGTGGTCTGCGTTGATCTTGTGGACCGCGTCCCAGGTCACGTCGGTGATGGCGGTGCCGGCCGCGAGCGCCTCGGCCAGCTGGACTTCGATGGGATACATGTTCCCGACGTGGTGCACGATGACCCCGACCGTCCGCTTGTCCGGCGGGGCCGGGAGCTTCCACTGCTTGTCACTCAGCTTGCTGGCGAATTCGGCGAGGGCGGCGGCGCCGGCCGCGAGGCGGTCGGCAAGGGCGTTGGCACGTTGGGACATCGAGTGCTCCGTCGCAAATGGGGGTTCGTGTGACTTCGGCAGTCTTCCCTGTCAGACCGGGGTGGGCACCCGCGTCGGCGTCGCGAGGCGGGGCTTGTCCCCCTCCTGCACCAGGCGGCGCTCGACGAAGTCCATCCGTTCGTCGAGTTCGATCATCCGCGCGTCGACGTCGGCCCGGAGCTGCGCCACCTCGTCCCGGACCGCCTCGAGGATCTCGTCGCGACCCGAGCCCGTCAGTTGCCGCGAGCGGAGCCGCAGCCAGTACACGCTCAGGCCGGTGCCCGCGAAAAGAAACATCATGACCACGGCCTTGATGAACGCAACGTCATCGCCATTCATGGGACCTCCGGGTCCGCCTGCCCTACGAGACTACGGGCTGGTCGGTGCCGACCATCCGTTGTTGCCCCGGTTCACGTCGGGGTAGACCCCGTTCGGGTCGATCTGGACCTGGACCGGCTTGGCGCTGGACGGCGTCCGCATTTGCCAGGTGACGGTGTTGCCCCGGAGCCAGGTCTCGACCGGAAGGTGCACGTTCTTTACTGCTCCGTCGGCGGTGGTGATCTGGAGCTGGACGGGCGCAATCATCTCGCGGCGGTTCGACAGGAACACGCGCACTCCGGCCTGGCCGTTGTTCTCGGTAATGACGACCGAATCCACCGCCTGGTCGAGGTGGTCGGTGGTGACGAACCAGCCACGCCAGAACCAGCTCAGGTCCTCCCCCAGGCCGTCGTTCATCGAGCGGAAGAAATCAGCCGGTTGCGGGTGCTTGAACGCCCAGCGGCGGGTGTATTCCGCGAACGCCGAGTCGAAGGCGGTGGAGTCCACGACCTGTTCGCGAAGGAAGTGCAGTCCGACCGCCGGCTTGCCGTAGGCGTTCCAGCCGCTCATGAGCCCGTTGGGCGAACGGTCCTGGGCCTCCATGATCGGCGTCTCGACGAATCCATGGGACAGGAACCCCTGGTACGCCTTCATCGACCCGAATTCCAGGGAGACGATCCGCAGCGTGTCGGTGGGGTAGCGGTCGCGGAAGGCGAAGACGTCGATGAAGGTGTTGAACCCCTCGTCCATCCACGGATAGAGCCGCTCCTGGGAGCCGACGATCATCGGGTACCACTCATGCCCCTGCTCGTGGGCGATGGTGTAGTACAGCTCCTCCTCGTTCTCCGCGTCGTCGAAGGTCATCATCGGGTATTCCATCCCGCCGACCGGTCCCTGCGCGCTCACCGCCGAGGGGTAGGGGTAGTGGAACCACCGCGAGTGGTACATCACGGCGTGGCGGGTGATGTCGGCGCCGTTCTTCCAGGTGGAAAGCTGGTCGGGCGGATAGAACGCCTGCATCAGGATCCCGTCCCAGCTCGACGCGTCCCAGAGGTAGTTCGGCGCCGTGGCCCAGGCGAAGTCGCGGACGTTGTCGGCATGCCAGCGCCAGGTGCGGGTGGCGCCGGTGCGGGGTGGGAGCAGCGCCGCGGTCCCCACCTCGGCCGGGGTGATGATCCGCACGATGGTGTCCGACTTTGCCGCCGCGGCCAGCCGGGCGCGGATGGCCGCCGGGAGCACCTCGGTGGGGTTCTTGAGCGTGCCGGTAGCGGTCACCGTGAACGCCGCCGGTGTGGTGATGGTCACGTCGAAGTTGCCGTATTCGAGATAGAACTCGCCGCTCCCGATGTACTGGTCGGTGTTCCAGCCGCGGACGTCGTCGTA
>Ga0326726_10001235_pt1 | contig 23802 bp, 23 predicted proteins | sample MHFenrmetagenome_2_FD_207603 | JGI IMG/M metagenome (GOLD analysis project Ga0326726, IMG submission 207603) | Lab enriched peat soil microbial communities from Michigan Hollow, Ithaca, NY, United States - MHF15MN | ecosystem: Environmental > Terrestrial > Soil > Wetlands > Peat | place: USA... | reverse complement strand
TCATGGCCGAAGCTGAACCCGAGAAGCGGGCTACGCGCCGTTTTGCTTTGCGGTTACCCGTGGCTGTCACCTACTCAGACAATGGCTCACAAGAAAAGAGTGCCCAGACTCGCGACGTAAGTGCGCGTGGCATTTGTTTTTATGTGGATTCGGCCATCGCTCCGGGGTCGGTCATTGAATTTACTCTGACTCTGCCGCCTGAAATTACTCTGACTGAAAGCATCCGTGTCCGCTGCAAGGGGAAAGTCGTGCGCGTCGATGACGGCAACGGCAAAGTGGCCGTGGCCGCGGTGATCGACGAATACGAATTCCTGGCAGAACCCTGAAGTGGGCCTCGGGCGTCGGACCCCGGCCCCCGCGGCAAAACCTGCCTTTTACACTTTCACCACAACCGTGGCTGCGAGATAAGTACCTCAGGGGCTGAAGCCTCGACTCATTTGACAGTGCGTCCTGCAGGGCCGAGGCCTGTTCCACCCAAGTCAAAGTCCCTCCCGCAAGCTGCCAGGCTTGACGGCCGAGGGCTAAGGTCCGACGGCCAAGGGCTGGGGGCCGAAGCCCGACGTCTGCAGCCTGATGTCCGAGGTCCGGGTGCTAGGCCCGACCTTTGCTACTTCTCCGGACCCACCAGCGATGATATTGTTGGACGTATAACCCCGGTCTCCGAGAGATGAAGTCCTTGCCGCGTATCGGCTGCCAATTTGTGTGGGTCTCGCTGCTGGCGGCTACGCTGGGCGCCGGCTTTGGCCTGGCGCAGACGCCCGATGATGCCCCGATCCCCAAGGGTCCGCCAGCGATCCTGCGTTCGGTGAAGATGATTTCCGACGCAGAAGGACCTGCGCTCGAGATCATTTCCAGCGAGACTCCCCAGCCCGCGATTGAGTTCCTCGACAGCCCACCCCGGCTGGTCATAGACCTTCCCCATACCCTAGACCGATTGCCGGGCAAACGGATTGAGGTAGGCAGCGAGCAAGTGAGCGCGGTGCGCATAAATCAGTTTCAGCAGGCGCCGCCAGTGGCTCGCGTAGTCGTGGACCTGGTCCATCCCGTGGGCTTCAGCAGCGACAACCGGGGCCAACGCCTGCTGGTTCGCATGCACCCCATGGCGGAGGCTCGGCAGAAAATCGAAACTCCCTCTGTCCCCGCTTTCACCAAGGGGGTGCAGCCGGCCTTCGTCCCGGTGGTCCCGGGAGCTACCGGAGCGGTGGTGGAAGCGGGAGGCCGGCTTTCCGGCGATTCCGCCGTGACTGCGGGTCAAGATACTACGATCTTGCGCCTCGCCAGGGGCGGCGAAGTGCGGGTGTGTCCCAAGACAACTCTTTCCGTGACTCCTTCGCAGGACGGCCACGACCTGATGCTCGGTATCAGCACCGGAGCCCTCGAAGCCCATTACACCCTCAATGCCTCCGCCGATTCGGTGGTCACGCCGGACTTCCGCATGCTGCTCGCGGGCCCGGGTGAATTCCACTACGCGATCAGCACCAATGCCCAGGGAGATACCTGCGTCCGAGCCTTGCCGGGAAACACCGCTTCGGTGACTGTTTCGGAGCTGATCGGCGATGGCACCTATCAGGTGAAATCCAAAGAGCAGGTTTTCTTTCGTTCCGGAAGGCTGAACCAGATGGAGACTACGGTTCCCGACGATTGCGGTTGTCCGCCGCCGCAAATCCCGGCGATGCGCGCGGCGGTGCCGGCGCCCACGGTTTCCGAGAAAGACCTGCCGCCGACGGTGCATCTGGCGCAGCCCGGAGAAGAAGCCCCGCCGCCGCCTGCCTCAACTTCCGGCATGACATCGCAGCAAGAGTCTCCGTCCCAAGTGACGCTGACCATCGCTCCTCCCGGAACGGAGAACCTGCCAGCACCTTCGCCCAACGCACCCCACGCGCAAGTCGATGCCCCCTTCGTCTTTCGAGCTAGCGATTCACCCCCGGCGTCGGCACCCGACCTCGGAGACGGAACTCTGCCCATGTCGCGTGCCACCACTCCCGCGCCATTGCTTACCGTGGCCGAGCCGCCGCCGGACCAGTCCCGCAAAGGTGTGATCGGGAAGGTAAAGGGCTTCTTCGCATCCATCTTCAAATAAGGACCTCAGACTTCGGGCGTCAGACCTCGGCAAGGCTCTCAATGTGGGCGCGGGCGTCCTCGCCCGTGCTTGCGTTCAACGAGAAGCGGCGCTGTCGCCACAACGAATGCGAGCCGACGTCTGAGGGCCGACGTCCGACGTCCGAGGTCTGCCGCCCGCTGCAGGTATCCTTTTGCACTCCGACTGCGTCTCACTAGGAAATCATCCCGATTGGTTATGAGGGAGCGACCATGACGGCGAGCACACCCACGTCGGTTTTCCCTGGGCTTCTCAACGACAACATCGGCCTTTACCGCACTCGGCCAGAAAACTTTCTGGCCTCACTCCTCGTCCACGCCATGGCATTGGCTCTGGTCTTGTGGCTCGCGACCTGGCTCACGGATCGGCCCAACAACCATGGCCCCCAGGTGAGCCATGCCATCAACGTCGGACCGATCTCGTTCTTGCCGCAAGACCCGGGCGGGCATGGAGGAGGGGGAACTCACGATCGTCTGCCTGCCTCAAGAGGTGCTTTGCCGGCTTTGACCCTCGCTGACCAGCTGACTCCACCGGAAGCGGTGCCTTTGAACCCGGACCCGATGCTGCCCGAGCCACCCAGCCTGATGGCTTTGTCAGACGTCAAACTTCCCCAGTTGGCACGGCTTGGTGACCCGCTCTCCGGGGTCCAGGGGCCGCCGTCGAATGGTCCCGGCGGTGGAGGCGGAATCGGCAGCAATTGCTGTGGAGGCGTGGGTCCGCGCACCGGACCAGGCTTTGGGCCCTACGATGCAGGCAACGTTTTCCGTCCTGGAATCGGAGGCGTAACTCAGCCGCGCCCTATCTATGATCCGGATCCCGACTACTCCGACGCCGCCCGCAAAGCGAAATATCAGGGCTCGGTCGTGCTGTGGCTGGTGGTAGGCCCGGAGGGACTACCACATAACATCCGGGTGCAGCGTTCGCTGGGGATGGGCCTGGATGAGAAAGCGATCGCAGCCGTAAGCACGTGGCGATTTCAGCCCGCCACCCTCAACGGCCAGCCGGTGGCGGTAGAAGTCAACGTGCAAGTTAGCTTCCGGCTTTACTGAGAACAGACGCCAGGCGTCGGACCTCGGACATCATTCAAGGACCTAGCAGCGGCGAGGGCAGGATGCCCTCGCCACAGCCGGCGAGACGCCGGCGCTACAAGAACCGTGATACCACATCTGCTGACGCCTGACGTCCGAGGCTCGACGTCCGCTTTACCGGCGGATAGCTTTGGCCAGCGGAGCTACTCGCTCCCGAACTTCGTCGGCGATTTCGGCGCCGCGTTCCATGGCTTCTTCGGCGAACTCCTTGGCGTCGTCCGTCCACTCGTCCACGGTTTCGCGGGCACTATCAAACTTGCGACGCAGGTCTTTTCTCATCTGCTTGCCCGCTTTGGGGGCCAGCAACAAGCCGAGCAGGGCGCCGGCGCCCAACCCGATCAGCAAGAAAGTCACCGCTGTCCCAGCGGCATTGCCGCGTTCTGAAGCTTCGTACTTTCCTATGCGCATAAACGAGTCCTTTCAAATTCGGTCTTAGCCTCGATCTGTCTCAATCTTTGATTCTAGCTGTCGGGCCGGCGTTCTCGGCTTTCTTTCTTCATTTTTCTACGTGACTCTTGGGGTCCGGTTCCCAAATCAGTTCAAGCCCGTGTAAAATAAAGAGTTGGATCCTCGTATCCGGCGGAAAATGTGGCCTGCCGCCTTCCGCCGACGTAATCGCAATAGTTTAAGGAGACTTACCCAGCAATGGCTATTCCCGCCACCCAGCTTCGCCCCGGCATGATCATCAAGCATAACAATGATCTGCATTCCGTGTTCAGCGTCGAACATCGCACCCCCGGCAATCTGCGCGCCTTCATTCAGGCCAAACTGCGTAATCTGCGGACCGGCGCCATGTTCGAGCACCGTTTCCGTTCGCCCGACCCCATCGAAAAGATCGTCGTGGATGAGGTCGAGATGGAGTTTCTCTATGCCGACGGCGACAGCTACTACTTCATGGACACCACCAACTTCGAGCAAACCCACTTGAGCCGCGAGATTCTGGGCGATGCCGTCAACTACCTGATTTCGAATTTGCAGATCAAAGTGGAATTCTTCGACGGTAAAGCGGTGGGAATCGAGTTGCCGCAGACGGTGGAACTGACCGTGGTCGAAACCGAACCTGGATTGAAGAGCGCGACGGCCTCCAGCGTGACCAAACCAGCCAAGACCGAAACCGGGCTGGTGGTACAGGTCCCGCCCTTTATTAACGAAGGCGAGAAAATTCGCGTGGACACGGCGGAAGGCGCGTATTTGTCGCGGGCGTAAAAGCGCTGTCATCCTGAGCGGAGCAGAAAGTTCGCAAAGCGAACCTTCTGCGGAGTCGAAGGACCCCTATAGTGAGAAATGCTGCCGGCACAGGCAGGTTTTTTACCCTGGAAGTATCTGAGCCGGCGTTCCCTTGCACAATAGGGATCTTTCGACTGCGCAGCTGCTTCGCGGAGCGAAGCAGCCACTCCGCTCAAGATGACAGGGGTTAGGTTAGGAATGACTTCGGCTGAAAAAGCTACGCAGGCGCGCCGCTTCCTCGTCCGCGGACGAGTGCAGGGCGTGGGTTTTCGTTGGTTTGTGGAGCGCGAGGCACACCTGCTTGGCATCGCCGGATGGGTGCGCAACAATGCCGATGGTAGCGTGGAAGTCCTGGCCATGGGATCGCGCGATCAACTGTTCGGGCTGAGATCGCGGCTGCGCGCGGGGCCGCGCGCCGCCCGCGTGGATGATGTCGAAGAAGTCGAAACCAAGCCGGTCGCCGGCCTCACAACTTTTCGCATCGAAGGAGCCTGGTAAATGCCGAATCCCGCGCCCCAGCAGCCGCGGCTTGACTGCGAGCCGCTGAAAAAGCTGATCCGCGAAGTTCCGGATTTTCCCAAGAAGGGCATCCTCTTCTACGACATTACCACCCTGCTTAAGGACAAGCTTGGCCTCGCCATGCTGATCGATGCGCTATCCGAACACTACCTCACCGCCGGCATCGACCTGGTGCTGGGCATGGAGGCGCGCGGATTTATCTTCGGCCCGGCCGTCGCCTATCGTCTGAATGCGGGCTTCGTCCCGCTGCGCAAACCCGGCAAGCTGCCCGCGGCCACCGCCAAGTTTGATTATGCCCTGGAATACGGCACCAACACTCTCGAGATCCACAGGGACGCTATTCAGAAAGGCCAGCGCGTGCTGATTGTCGATGACCTGCTGGCCACCGGCGGCACCGCCGAGGCCACGGCCGGGCTGGCCCGTTCGCTGGGCGCGGAAATTGCCGGGCTGGGGTTCGTGGTCGAACTCGACTTTCTCAAGGGGCGGGACAAGCTTAAGGAGTACGACGTATTTTCGTTGCTGCACTACGGGGAGTAGAAAACAGCAATTGGCAGTTGGCGCTTAGCTATTCCGGTTTCATGCTGGGGGAGGGTTCGACGTGCTCACGATCAGCTCCCCTTCCTTCGCCAGATAGCTTTTCTTCCGGAACCAATCCTCCATCGCCACTTTCAGCTCGTTGATGGGAACGTGGGTCCCGATTTCCATCACCCCATCTCCAACCGGCAGGGTGTTGTCAAAGACGCTGGCGTTGGTGAAGTTGCGCATGGAAAAACTGTCGAGCCACTTCAGCGGACAGGGCAGGCGCCGTCCGTTCTGCTCGTATTCCACGCGAATCCTGCGGGCAAACATGCAGCAATTTAACCACAGAATTCAAATCACCACGGCCCACGTTGGGGCCCTTAGCTTGACAGTCGGTCCTCCCCGGCATACGCTTCCGCGGCTGCATCTGGAGGCACCTATGTTCGTGGGCGGCGGTTTGATCTACATCATTCTGGTGGGACTGGTCGCGGGCTGGGCTGCGGGCAAGATCATGAAAGGCGCGGGCTACGGCGTGATTGTCGATATTCTGCTCGGCATCGCCGGCGCCCTATTCGGCAGCTGGGTTCTGCGCGTGCTGGGCATTTACACCAGCGGCGGGTTAATTCCCAGCATTCTGGTGGCGATTCTGGGCGCCGTGCTGCTGGTGGTCATCGTGCGCGCGCTAAAGCGAGCTTGATCCGGCTAGTCTGATCCGCCGGGACCGATCTGCACCAGATCAGTTGCGTCTGGTTGCCGGGAAGCGAGTGTCTGCCACCGCGCCGGCATCACCGAGCCTGACCGCAGAAGATTCATCAGCGAGCCAATCGCAGTCGAACCGCGGACCAAGTGTCCGATGCTTAGCGGGCCTACCAGCTTTCGCTGCTGCACGTGATGCAATCCGCTTGAAACTACGCAGCCGCACTGGCTGCAATCCGGCGTACCCCCAAAAATGCATGGCTCGACCCGCGTCGTCAGGTCAGCCGAGAAGTTCGTGGACATCCTGGAGAATAGACATTCCTGCGGATTCTTCGGGGGCTCGAGAATGGCTTGCGCGATCCCCGGGTTCATCAGCAGTTTCGGATAAGTCTCTCTCAGGCCAGGCAACTGCTCCGCCACCCGTTGCCGCTCCTCCAGGGTAAGCATTTCCGGCGTGTTTTCGCCTTGCTGCGGACTGTACAGGCTCACCCAGATCCGCTTGACCTCGGGCCGGGCCTGCCAGAATGCCAGATATTCTTCAAGATATCCGGCGCGCTTCATCATCGGTCCAGTGATGGTCCAATGAATGTTCACCTCGCGGCCGTGGATATTTTGCAGGATGCGCTCATAGGTAGCCGGCTTGCGCCGTGGATCGTGGTGCTCGGGCAGGCCGTCGATTGAAACCGCCACCCGGTTCCGTCGCAGTCCCATCCATTCCATCGGAATGGGGATGATTCCGCTGGTCACCACCATGCTGAAAATATTCCGTCGGCTGAGTTCGGGCAGAATGCGGCTGAGTTCGCGATGCCGGATCATGGGCTCGCCGCCCACCAGGGAAACATGCAGCGGCCGGTGTTTCTTCACCAGCCCTAAAACTCCCTCCACTAACGCTTCGCCGCGCAGGTCCGAAAGTTCGGTCAACTTTTTTTCGCCGCCCAGATGGAAGTCGCCGTAGGCATAACATCCCGGACAGCTCAGCGGACACTCACGGGTAATTTCGATCGAAAGCATGGGGGCCCGGCCGCTCAGGATACTTCCCCAGGCGGCAAACAGTTCTCCTACAGTCATTCCAGGACGTGATTGGGACATAGGGTTTCCAGATTAGATGCGGCAGAGCTCGCTGCCGCTGAGGAAAAAGAGCAGCAGCGCTGAACCGGAAGTGCGTACTTCGATTTCGGTTTGCGGAATGGAACCAGGGCTGCCACCCAATTTTGGCCGGGTGTAAGCCTAATGATTGCAGTTTCTTAGCGGCGTTGCAGTCTGATCAAGCCTGAGGCTTGCCGGTCCGCCGATTGTCCAGCCGCAAGCATTTCGGCTACATCTCTGGCAGAATGGAAGGTACGAATAACGCACATCGCAGAACCTTGAGCCTGCTTCCATTTCCCTGTTCAGGATGGCTATGAAAACTGCACGTTCGCGCGGGTCGCTCACGCGCAATATACATCTCGTCAAATGGGTCGAAAAAACTGCCGAATTAACCAAGCCCAAAAACATTCACTGGGTGGATGGCTCGCAGGCGGAGTATGACAAACTCTGCCGCGAAATGGTGGCCAGCGGTTCCTTCACCAAGCTGAATGAAGACCTATGGCCCGGCTGTTTCCTGGCTCGTTCCGACCCGAGCGACGTGGCCCGGGTCGAAGACCGCACCTTCATCTGTTCCCTGTCGAAGGACAACGCCGGTCCCACCAACAACTGGGAAAATCCCTACACCATGCGCCGCAAGTTGAAGGAAAAATTCAACGGCGCCATGCAGGGGCGCACCATGTACGTCCTCCCCTTCAGCATGGGCCCGGTGGGCGGGCCGATGTCGCAGATCGGCGTGGAGCTTACTGATTCCCCATATGTGGTCGTGAACATGCGCATCATGGCCCGCATCGGGATCGACGTCTTCAAGGAAATTGACAAAGACGAGCAGCGCGTTGTGCCTTGCATCCACAGCGTGGGCGCGCCGCTCGCTCCCGGTCAGAAAGATGTCCCCTGGCCCTGCAACCTGGAAAAATATATTGTCCACTTCCCCGAGACCCGCGAGATCTGGTCGTACGGGTCGGGCTACGGCGGCAACGCGCTCCTGGGAAAAAAGTGCTTTGCGCTGCGGATCGCCTCCAACATCGCGCGCGACGAAGGCTGGATGGCCGAGCACATGCTCATCCTGGGAGTGGAAGATCCCCACGGCAAGAAGACCTATGTGGCGGCGGCCTTTCCCAGCTCCTGCGGCAAAACGAATTTCGCCATGATGGTACCCCCCACCGGATTGAAGGACTGGAAAGTTTGGACGGTCGGAGACGATATCGCCTGGATCAAGCCTGACGCCCAGGGCTGCCTGCGCGCAATCAATCCGGAGGCCGGGTTCTTCGGCGTGGCGCCGGGAACATCGCAGAAAACCAATCCCAACGCGATGGCGACGCTCTCCCGCAACACCATCTTCACCAACGTGGCGCTCACCCCGGAAGGCGGCATCTGGTGGGAGGGTATGACCGACGAGCCCCCAGCAGAATTGCTGGACTGGCAAGGACATCAGTGGACGCCGGAGATCGCCGAGAAAACCGGCACCAAAGCGGCGCACCCCAATGCGCGTTTTACCGCTCCGGCTTCGCAATGTCCCACCATCGACGCCGCCTGGGAAGATCCCACCGGGGTTCCTATTAGCGCGATTATTTTCGGCGGCCGCCGCGGTGCCACCATTCCCCTCATCTACCAGGCTTTCAACTGGAGCGCCGGGGTTTACGTCGGCGCCACCATGGGATCGGAGATGACCGCCGCAGCTGCGGGAGAAGTCGGCAAAGTTCGCCGCGACCCCATGGCCATGCTTCCCTTCTGCGGCTATCACATGGGAGATTATTTTCGCCATTGGATCAAAATGCAGCGTTCGCTCAGCCGGACGCCGCGTATCTTCCACGTGAACTGGTTCAGAAAAGATGCCGACGGCAAATTCATCTGGCCCGGCTTCCGCGACAATATGCGAGTGCTCAAGTGGATCGTGGACCGCGTCCACGGCCGCTCTCAGGGCAAGGAGACGCCCATCGGGTGGACCCCCCACTACGAAGACATCGAATGGAAAGGCCTGGACTTCCCCAAGGAAAAGTTCGAGAAATTACAGTTCGTTGACCGGGCAGCGTGGAAGTCCGAGGTGATCGGGCACGAAGAGCTCTTCATTCTACTGCACGCGCACTTGCCGCCGGAGATGATCTACGAGCGGGAACTGCTGATCTGCCGGCTTTAATGGAGGACGGGTGTCTCGCCCGTCTCGCGCCGCGCCGGACGGGCGGGGACGCCCGCCCTCCATCAAATTACTCTACCGGTTGGGCCTCTGGCTGCTGCACCACCGCTTCGAGGTGTTTCAGCGTCTCATCCACGGAGAGGGAATACATTTCCCGTCCTACACCTTCGCCGGATTCCAGCGCGGTCTTCAAATAGTGCCCAGCAATTTCTACCGCGAGCGGGTCCGTGATTACCTTGCCGGTGCGTTTCTTGTACTCCACCCATGCCGGATGGGGCAGGGCGACCCAGACGGTCCGCCCGTCCACCAGAAACTTGATATCGACGGCGTCGGCGTGACGAGTGGCTATGGCAACAATGAGTGCCCGGTAGATGCAGTGCACATCATTCTTGGTCCAGCGATCGACAGCGTGGAAGTCCTGATACATAACTGCCAAAACTATATCTGACCTGATTATCGTGGGCAAATCGTAGCGCCGCCGGCATCCTGCCGGCTGTCGCGGGGGCATCCTGCCCCCGCAGCCGTGGGCGAGACGCCCACCGGACTGCCGCCGGCACGGCGGCGATACATTTGCTCTGCGTAGCGCAAACATGTCCTATGATGAATAATCGTTCATCGACTCCAATGAAAAACCTGGGCATCCTCCTCTCCGGACGCGGTTCCAACTTCGAAGCCATCGCGAGAAACGTCGCGGCTGGCAAAATTGCTGACGCACGCATCGCTGTCGTCATCTCGAACAAACCCGATGCTGGCGGCCTGGAAATCGCGAAGCGCATGGGATTGGAAGCCGTTGTCATTTCCTCCAAAGGCAAGCCGCGCGAAGAACACGATCGCGAAATGGTGGCGGCGCTGCAACAGCACAAAGTCGATCTCATCTGTCTCGCAGGATACATGCGTCTGCTGTCGCCCTGGTTCGTGCAGCAATTCCCGCGACGCATCCTGAATATTCACCCCTCGCTGCTGCCCGCATTTCCCGGCCTCGAGGCCCAGGAGCAGGCGTTCGCCTACGGAGTGAAAGTCACCGGCTGCACCGTGCATTTCGTAGATGAAGAACTGGATCATGGCGCCATCATCGTGCAGAAGACCGTACCCGTGCTGGACACCGACGACGAGCACACGCTGGCGGCAAGAATTCTGGAACAGGAGCACGTGGCGTACTCGGAAGCGATCAATATTATCTTGCAGGGGAAGTGCGCGATTGTGGGCAGGCGGCTTGTGACGAACGTCACATCGGGGTAGGCCGTTCGGCACAGACATTTCAGATTTGAGATTGTAGATTGCAGATTTTCATGGGGCCGACGCTCAATTCTGAGGGCTTGAAGGACCGTACTAAGTATTTCGCTCTGGCGGCAATTCGTCTGTGCCGATTGGTGCAGCCAAGCCAGGAATCGCGGATTATTACGCGTCAGTTGCTTCGATCCGCCACGTCCGTGGCGGCAAATTACCGTGCCGTTTGCCGATCGCGTTCGAGGGCGGACTTCGCCTCCAAGCTTGGAATCGTGCTAGAAGAAGCAGATGAGTCACTATTTTGGCTTGAGCTCTTGCTCGATTCGGGAGTCGTTGAGTCCCACAAGATACAACCTCCGCTAAGGGAAACAAACGAACTGGTCTCGATCTTCGTGGCTTCGCTGCGGCCAGTCAAGGGGTTGAAATCTGAAATCTGAAATCTAGAATCTGAAATCTGCAATCCCCACAGCTGCCGCTATAATCTTTACCCTATGCCCACCTTCCCTCCGGTTGACGAACAACTCGCCTACATCAAGAAGGGCTCCGCCGAAATTGTGAAGGAGTCCGAGCTTCGCGCCAAGCTTGAGAGGTCTCTGGCTTCCGGCAAACCCTTGCGGGTCAAGGCGGGGTTCGATCCTACGGCGCCCGATCTCCATCTCGGCCATACCGTGCTCTTGCGCAAGCTCAAACAGTTTCAGGACCTCGGCCACACCGTCATCTTCCTGGTCGGCGATTTTACCGGCATGATTGGCGATCCCACCGGACGTTCCGCCACTCGTCCGCCGCTGAGTGCGGACGAGATCATGCGCAACGCCAAGACTTACATGGCGCAGGTGTTCAAGATTCTCTCTCAGGCCAAAACCGAGACCCGGTTCAACAGCGAGTGGTTCGACAAAATGAAGTCCGCCGACTGGATCCGGCTCACGGCCAAGTTCACCGTCTCGCAAATGCTCGAGCGCGAAGACTTTCACAAACGCTTTCAGGAAGAAAAACCCATCGCCATGCACGAACTGCTCTACCCCCTGGTTCAGGGATACGATTCGGTCGCGCTCCAGGCCGACGTCGAGCTGGGCGGCACCGACCAGAAATTTAATCTGCTGGTCGGCCGCGAAATGCAGCGCGCCTACGGCCAGGAGTCGCAGGTGGTGCTGACCACGCCCATCATCGAAGGCCTCGACGGGGTGCAGAAAATGTCGAAGTCGCTAGGCAACGCCATCGGCATCCAGGAGCCGCCGCTCGAGATGTACGGCAAAGTGATGTCCATTTCGGACCCGATGATGTGGAGGTATTACGAGCTGCTGACGGATGTACAGTTGCCCGAAATTGAAAAGATGAAGCGCGAGTCGCATCCCATGGACGCGAAGAAGGACCTGGCGCGGCGGATCGTGACCGATTTCCACTCGGCGGATGCGGCGGCAAAAGCGGCGGAGGACTGGGCCCGGCAGTTCCAGACGGGTGAAATCCCCCAGAATGTCGAAGAAGTCGAGGCATCGGTGGAAGTGACCTCGGAGGGGCTAGTGAGGATAGACAAGCTACTCGCGCGTGAAGGCCTTGCTGACTCGGTTAGTGACGCTGTGCGGAAGCTGAAGCAGAAAGCTGTGAAGGTGAATGGTGAAGTGAAGACCGATTCCGTCGTTCCCTTGGATCTCAAGCAACCAATCGTATTGCAGGTGGGAAGAAAGATTAAGAGAGTTCGCGTAACCGGTACGGTCGGAACCAGACCAATCGACACGAGCCTGTCATCCTGAGCGGCTTCGCGAAGCGAAGCCGCTACTCCGCTCAGGATGACACCCTTATGGCAGCAGCCCAAACACTCCCACGCCATTGGTCGTCCCCACGTACACTTTGCCATTTACGACCATAGGAGTGATGAACTTGTTGCCCGCTCCGAACTGATCGCGGCTGCCGCTGGCCTGGTTGCTGTTGTAGAGCTCATGCAGGTTGCTGGCGTCGTAGGCGTGCAGCACGGCCGGGCTGCCATTTTGCGCCGCCCACACAATGGCGTTACTAGTACCGTTTGCCGAAATGCTCGGAGTTGTCCCGGGATAGCCGAACGTGTTGCTGGATTGGAAGGCTGGACCGCTCCCGAACTGCGCATTGGTGATCTTGAAGGCTTTGATCGCGTCTCCCACCGCGCCGTAATAGAGCGTTCCGTTGAAGTACGCGGGCATGCTGAATACCCCGCCGCCCAACACGCCGGAAAGCTCCTGGTAAATATTGTTGCTGCCGGCGTTGAACTTGCCCATCGCGTCGCGGTTGACCACGTAGATGTGGCCGTCTTTACCTGCGCCCACCGCCAGATGTCGCACATTGCCGCCGCCATCAGTGAGATCGGGCAGCACCAGCGCTCCGCCGGAACCGAGATCGGTGTCGGTGTCATTCTCTGTCTGTTGATTTTGCATTTCGAAGTAGTCCGCCACTGACAATCCGCCTGTGGTCGAAATCTTCAGGAACGCATTGCCGTAGTTACCGTTGCTGGGAAATCCGCTGGCATCGAGAGTGGTGCCGAAATCTCCGTTGGCATCGAGGAGATAAATATTTCCCGAGCTGTCCGCGGCCGGTCCGGTGTCGGCCATCCAGATGGCGCCTTCGCTGCCGTTCGGAACCACATTGAGGACAGTGGTCTGGGTCAGCGTGGTCTGGTCGTATCCCATGATCCAGCCGGTGTAGGGACGGATATCGCAGTGCGACGCCCAGGTGGTGTACACCACTCCGTTCAGCAGCAGCAGCGCCGCCCGGTCTTTATATTGCGCGGGATCGAAAACTACGCGGCCATTGCTGCTGTTGTCTCCCGTTCCCGGGAATGATGCCGCGATCAATTTCGGTCCGCCGAACATCTCCGCGCCGGTCGTGATGTCGAGAGCGTGCAGGCGCTGGAAATAAGTGGACCCGGATTTTGACATGGCCACGACATAGATCACACCGTGCGCGCCGGCATTGCGGTCAATCACGGGTGTGGCTGTGATTCCGATCTCCGGGGTCACCTGGTCGCATCCTCGCTGATCGCTGGTGCTTTCGCCTGAGCCCAGAGTCGTAATCTTCCACAACTGGGTGCCGGAATCGGCGTCGAAGGCATAGACGCTGCCATGTTCGGTCGCGACGTAGAGCACATTGTGGGTCCCGCCCGCGATGTTCGCGAGGTTGGACAGGTAGAGCGGCTGGGCATCAACCTTTCCATCCACCGAAAGGGAGCGAAGTTTGCCGAAGGTGCTGGAGTTGACGTTCGCGGTGGTCAGAATCGTCTCTTTCAAGTTCTGCCCGGTGCGGGCAATGTCGTTGTGATAGGTCACCACATCAACCACGTTCGGGGGCGGAGGCGGCGTGCTACTCACGGTCAAGGTTGCCGGATCGCTGGTAGCACTGCCCACAGAATTGCTCACCACTACCCGGAACTGGGCGCCGTTGTCCGTCGAGGTTGCTGGAGGGGTGGTGTAACTGGCCGAAGTCGCACCTGAAATTGCCGCCTGGTTCCTCTCCCACTGGTAGGACAAAGGAGTGCTGCCGGTTGCGGCCGCGGAGAACGTCGCGGTCTCGCCGGGCGCGACCGTCTTGTCCGCGGGGTGAGTCGTAATCGTGGGAGCTGTGTTGTGGGGAGGAGGTGGAGAAGTAGATGCAATGCCCCCGCCGCAGCCCGCCAGGGTCACAACCAAACTCAAGCACAGGCACACTGCAACATAAGCAGACAAACGCATGGCTGGAAGACTCCCTCAAGGAAGTGGCTGAGAACAGGGCGCTTAACTTTTAGGCCAGGTAGAAGAGTATGCCACTTCCGCGGCTCAAACTCAAGGCAGCCCGGCAAGGTGCGGCGGCTCAGTCTTGAACAAAACACCTCACGCCGATTTCATCCTGAAGGACCTCAGTCCCGAAGGATCTCGTGCGCACCGGATTCAACCGGAGTGCCAGCGTACATATCCGCTTCGTTCCTTCGACTTCGTTCCCTAAAGTTTGTTAATCTCGGGCGGCAAAATGCGAGTTGCCGCCATCCTTGGGTTGGGTTCGTCGACCAGGCATCTCCAGCCCTTCGCAAGCTCTTCCGACGCCCGCTGGCAGTTGGGGATGCCCGCGAACCCCAATGAAGCGGATGCGATCCTGGTCTTCGGCGGTGACGGCACGGTGCACCGTCATCTGCCGCAACTGGTCAAGCTGCGGCTACCGGTGCTGGTGGTCCCGCACGGCAGCGGCAATGATTTTGCCCGGGCGCTGCATCTGCGCAGCGTGGGCGATGCGCTGGCGGCGTGGCAACAGTTTGTTTCCGGCCGCGGCAGCGTGCGACAGGTTGATCTAGGCGTCATCGTATCGCCGGACGTGGGCGGGGCGCTCACGCCAGACAAAACTGGAACTGGACGCTACTTCTGTTGTGTCGGCGGGGTGGGGCTCGATGCCGAGATCGCGCGCCGCGCCAACCGCCTGCCCCGTGCGCTGCGCCGACGGGGTGGTTATCTGCTCAGCGTTCTACCCGCGCTGTCCGGCTTCCAGCCGGTAGAGGTGAAGGTTCAGGCCTCACTTGGCGAAAGCCCTTTGAATACTCCCTACGCCGGACCCGCCATGGTGGTGGCCTTCGCCAACACTCCCACTTATGGTGGAGGTCTGAGTATCGCTCCGGACGCACGGCTCGACGATGGCAAGCTCGAAATCTGTGTGGTCGAGGCCATGGCAAAAGTGCGCCTGCTGCGGTTGTTTCCGTCGGTCTTTTCCGGCCGTCATCTGACCCTCCCGGAGGTCAGGTATTTCCAGGCGAACCGGCTGCGAATCGAAACCGAGAAACCGTCAGAGGTGTACGCGGACGGCGAGTATGTCTGTTCGACACCGGTGGAGGTGCGGGTTGAAGGTGGTGCACTGCGGGTAATCGTGCCCTGAAATCCTCCTGAAGCTATGCCGAGGGCTTAGCGGGTCGCTTCTTCGATGGCCTTCATATCCTGGGCCGACAGCGAAATCTGGGCGGCCTTCAGATTCTCTTCCAGATGCGCGACCGATGATGTGCCGGGAATCGGCAGCATCACCGGACTGCGGTGCAACAGCCACGCCAGGGAAAGCTGCGACACTGTCGATCCATGTCGCTTCGCCACCTGATCCAATTCGCCGCCCGGTCTTGCCAACTTGCCGGCAGCCACGGGGAACCAGGGAATAAAGGCCAGTCCGTGTTTCTCGCAATATTGCAGCACATCTTCATGCTGCCGATCTCCGACGTTGTATAGATTCTGCACGCTCACGATCTTGATCACTTTGCGGGCCTGATCAATCTCCTTCGGCTTCACCTCGCTCAATCCGACATGCCGGATCTTGCCTTGACTCCGAAGCTTTGCAATCGCACCCAGCGACTCTTCCACCGGAACTTTCGGGTCAATCCGGTGCAACTGCCAGAGATCGATCACATCGGTCTTCAAATAGCGCAAACTCATCTCCACCTGTTGCACCAGGTACTCCGGACGGCCCACTTGGGCCCATTTGTCCGGCCCCTGACGCGTAAAGCCTGCCTTGGTCGCGACCACCAGCCCTTGGGGAAAAGGCGCGAGCGCTTCGCCAATCAGCGGTTCGCTGACCGCGGGCCCATAGCTGTCGGCGGTGTCGATAAAGTTCACGCCTAATTCGACCGCGCGCTTGAGGACGCGCTTGGCTTCGCCTCGGTCCTTCGGCTCGCCCCAAATGCCCTTGCCGGTCAGCCGCATTGCCCCATATCCAAGCCGGTTTACTTCAAGATCGCCGCCAATTTTGAAAGTCTTTGCTGGTGTGCTCATAAGTTCCTGGTTCCCCGTGGTCTGATCGACGTGGCACTTAGGTCTTTTTTTGCCGCCCGTAATATGGATGCCTTTCCGAAGCATTCGATGCGCAAGCTGCGTCATCGAAAATGCGGCTCGGCGCTGCGTCAGGACGATCGCCGGGATACGCATTCATGAGATGAGTTCTGATGGGACTCAAGCACGAGACATGGGTAGGGAGACGGACCGGGCGAAATCGCTGGATCTAGAACCTGGAAACTAGAAACCAATCACTCCCGAACCAGTTCCACGCGCCGGTTGCGGGCGCGTCCGGCCAGCGTGTCATTGGGCTCTTTGGGCCGGGTGGCACCAAAGCCTTTAGGCGTGAGCCGGTTGGCGGCAATGTGATAGCGAGTGACCAGGGCCAGTTTCACGGCCTCGGCGCGGCGTTGAGAAAGATCCATGTTGTATTCATCGCCGCCGATATTATCGGTATGGCCTTCCACCCGCAGGTTCCAGGTGGGATTGTGATTCAGCGCGTCCGCGATTTCACGCAATACCGGCTCGGATTCAGGTTTGATCTTGTCGCTGGCAAAGTCGAAGTAGATGCCATAAACTTCGGCCTGTCCTTTTTGCTTCAACTCCTGCTCGATGTGCTGGCCCCCACCTCCGCCAGCCCCGCCGCCCGCTCCCGCTCCCGAGCCAGCGGCCGTGCTGGATGAAGCCGCAGCCTGAGAAGCAGCCGGTGCTGGAGGATAAGAAATCTTTACCACCTGAAGGGTGTCGCTACCGGCCAGCTTCCAGGCCAGAGCCAGAGGATTATCGAGGTCGTCGAGGAAGTAGAAATCATCCAAGCCGTCGTCGGTCGTGCATTGCGCGTGCACGGCGGCCAACGAGACCCGCTGGTCGTTAAGCAGCACCGGAAACGAAGTCAACCCGCTGCTAACCCGCTTCAATGTGCACTGCCCTTTACCCATGTCGGCCAGGTCCTTGGCTTCTTTCCGCGCGCCCGGGGCGCCTCCTCCCCCCATCTGGCCCAAAGCACCGAGCAGCGATCCCGCCATGCCCTTCAGACCGCCAATCCGGAAACTGAATTCTGTTTCTCCCTTGCCCTTCAGCTCTGCCAGCACTTCCCTCGAAACGCTGATGGCAGTTGACCCGGGCATGACTTCGGGCTGGTTGGGTCCGAACCATTGCATATAGTCGTGCGCAGTTTGCAGGTCCTCGGTGCGCACCGTACGCGAGCCGGTCACCGAGCCGTTGGACTGAGGAGCTTTGTCGCCACTCAGTTTCTGCAGGCCTTCGAGGGGGTTGGGAACATTGTCGGCGCGGTAGGAAAGGCGTACTGCTGACGCACTCACCTGCTGGATCTGCTTGATGGATTCGTAATCTCCACCGAACTGGGCGATGGCGGTCACCACGGTAAGTCCGGGGCGTAGCGGAATTTTAGTTCCGGATTCGGCGCTGGATGGGGACGACCAGGCAGGGAAAGAAAGCGGCGCCGGACTGGGAGAGCCGCCGCTTCCGCTGGATCCTGGGGAGCCCGAATCGCTCTTCGAAGATCCCGCTCCCAGCGCTCCTGCCAGTTTGTTCAGGTCGTTCGATTTGTAAGCCTGCCGGATTTCATCGGCCTTCTTCTTGGCGCGATAGCCGATGTAAACGCAACTGCCCATGACTGCCAGAACGATCAGCAGAATGAAGACCAGAAAACCCACCAGGACCTTCACCAGCACGCTGCTGCCCTGCGGGGCGGGCTGAACCACCGGTTGGAGAGTGGGTGCCGGAGGAAGTGGAGGCTGGACCGCAGGCCGCACCGGGGGCGGGGGCGCGGGCGCAGTCCCTTGCGCCTGGGGCAGGCGGGCGCCGCACTTGTCGCAGAAATTGCCTGCGCCAACCGCGGAACCGCACTGTCCGCAAAACGGCATAAGGACTCCAATCGTTGTCTGAGAACCTGACCCTAAGCTAACGCTGGGTTGAAAGTGTCCGCCGACGCGAACAGCCGACCTCAGGCGCCAAAGCGCAACAGGTTTTCAGTCGCCGAGCGGCACGAGTGAACTCATGCCCTTCCCATTTTCGTTTTCAGCGCCCAGCGGCACCGGCCAACTCACGCCCTTGGCGCTTCCGTTTCCGGTCTTCATGCGGCACGACCGAAGTCGTGCCCTTCCCATTACGCCGAGAACCGCAACCTCGGCCAGGCGTGATTACAAGCGGGCGGCGATCTTGCTTGCCATCTTTTTGGCCGCGTCCGCACTCACTCCAGATTCGCGCAGGTCGATATTTACCATCACGTCGCCTTTGCGCATCATGAGGGCCGAGTTCCCGGGCGCGATGTAGGTCTCGTCGCCGACGCCTTCCACGGTGGTGAAAGTATCCATGCCGGAAATGTGTTTCATGGCGCCGTGAGCGATGCCCATGGTGATGCCACCGTTCTCCCAGGTGTATTCAACATCAAAATGCTGTCCATTGGAGCCATAGGAATACTCGCAAACCGTTGTACCACGCTGCTCCACCGACTCAACCGGCTGGCCCAGTGCATCCGCAGCTTCGCTGGTGGTCAACATGGCACAGGGCTGCCGTCTGCCGGTGTAGGGCTTGGCGTTGGTGTGCAACGATTCTGAGAACTCGTGGGTCTTCTGCCTGACCCGGTAGGCGATATAAGCACAGCTACCCGCCACCACCAGGATCAGGAACACGAAAAAGGCCAGAATGCCGATAATGATTTTCATCCCCGCGCTGCTGCCCTTGGAAGCCGGAGCAGCGGGTGCCGGAGGCATCACCGTTCCAGCCGGCGCGGCCGGCTGAGTGGCGCCGCACTTGGTACAGAATTTCGCTCCATCGGCCAGCGGGTTTCCACAACTTACACAGAATGCAGCCATTGACTTGCCTCCGTTAATATCACTCCCGCACCATCAGACGTCGCAGGATTTCGTGGGCGGTATCACGATTGTTTTCTCCTGATGAAAAATGTCCTTCGAAACTCTGCCCTTGTCTTTACCCAGGATGGTGGCATTTGCCCCCACCTGGATCGTGGTGATCAGCCGCGCCTTCTGGCAGGGTATGAGCGAGCCCGCTCCCGCCGCAATGGTTGACGTAGTAATGATCACCTGGGCGTAGGCCGCGCCGGTAGTCTTCAGCTTGTCTGACACCGCCTGCTGGATCTTGCTGCCAAACGGGGTCTTCTTCAGCAAATTCAAAGCGGCATCGGCCAGGCCTGGAGGCGCGAATCTTTTCACCACCTGGAAGACGGTGTCCGTGCCCAGCTTCAATTCGATCCGCGGCATGGCGACGGCGGCGACGAATCCAACCGGCGCGACCGGCGAAAGTGAGAAGTTGTCCACGATGGAACCTTCCGCGTTGCCCTGGCCCTCCTGATTCACATTCCCCTCGTTGAGGCTGAATCCCTGCACCCCGTTGTAGGCCACATTGAAGCGGCCGCGAGCCACTTCCTTGCCGCCCGTGAACGCGGGATGAAGCAGCAGCGCCTCGCTTACTTCAAGCGAAAAGGGCAGGCCGCCGATGGGCAATGGAATCGAGAAGGAAGAAGGCAGCTTGATCTTCTGCTCCGCGGCTTCGACGCCGGCTTCGTCCTTGGCCGCTTCCCAACTGAAATTCACCTGGCCGTTCAGGTTCTTGTTCTGATAGTCGAAATATTTGAGCTGGCTGTCCTTGATCATGATGGTGGCAGCCGTCTCGAAATTCTGTACGTATCCCGAGCCCGTCACCTTGACCACCAGGCCGTTGTATTTGCGCGAGACGTCCAGGTCGAGGTTGAGTTTGTCGGGCAGTGGTGAAGCCTTGACGGTGTAGGCCCAGCCATCATCTTCGCCGGAAAGACTGAGTCCGCCGCCGTCGGCGTACACCGTGCCGTGCAGACTTCCCAGAACGCGGTCGAGACCCACAGGCTGCGTTTCAGTATCCACTGCGGCGCGCGCTTGCGCGGCCGCGGCAAAATTCACCGGAGAACTCCACTTGATGTCGGCATCTTTCAGGGCTTCAAGCAGCGATGCGTCTTCGGTGACCACCACCAGATTGTTTTCCTGCCGGGTGGCGACATCGACCTTGCGCATCGCGACCCCGGGCACAAACAGGATGGTGCCCTCATGCAGCTTTGCAGCCGCATCGTCGGAGGGATCGAATACAAAGGTCGTGTTATCGCTGCTGATGCTGCGGATGGACTTGATAAACGCAGCCTGCTCCATCTTCACCACTTTGTCGGTAAAGGTTGCTTTAAAGGTATTCCCCGGCTTAGTGCTCAGGTCAGGAGCCAGGTTGAGCGCACCTGCAGAGCTGGGACGAGACGAACCTTGCTGGGACGACTCCGGACCTGGATTCTGTCGCGAACAGGTTGCGAACAGGAAGACCGCCCCCAGCAGGACCAGCAAACGAGCCGACTTCCAGCCACGATTCATGAGCCTTCCCTTGGGGCGCCTGGGCAAAGCCAGTAGGGGCGCAATGTTACGAAGCTGATGAGCGCGCGTCAAGGGGGAAACCACTTTCTGGTCTATGGTTTCTGGTTTTGGTTTCTGGTCTATTCCCCACACGGATGGTTGGACGTCACAGACAGCTTGCGGGCCTGGGGTGTCTAGTTTTCATATTGCCGAACCGCTTGCATGCCGACTCGGCGATTGCAAGCGAATCGGTTTAGGAGTCATTTATGGGATGTTCGTATCGAGATCTAATCGTCTGGCAAAAAGCCACTGCCATGCTGACCGAGGTTTATCGTTCTACCCAGGGATTTCCTAGGGAAGAGATGTTCGGCCTCACTGGTCAGCTCAGACGCTCCGACGTCTCTGTCGCCAGTAAAATTGCTGAGGGGCAGGGCAGACTATCCAAAGGAGAGTTCCGGCAGTTTCTCGGGCAAGCTTGAGGTTCGCTGATCGAGATGGAAACTCAGGTCCTCATAGGAGGAAACCTGGGATATCTGACTCCCGCAGCGGTCACAGGGTTGTTGGATCGCTCAGGAGAAGTGAGCCGCCTTTTGCACGGCCTGATCAAGTCCCTCCAGCCAATCGAAACCAGGGCGAAACCCAGAGACTAGAAACCAGAATGAGCTCCGGGTGTCTGGGAACCAGAAACTGGAAACCAGAAACTGATCCAGTGCTAAACTATGCCATCTGTATGGCTGAAAACGGACGTTCGCGCACATTCCTCTGGATCGTGATTGGGGGAGGGGCCTTCTTCCTCTTCGTGCTGGCCGTGTTTACCCTGGTCTTTCTCGCTCTCCATGCCGGAGGGGAGAACGCCTCGTTCCGCGCCAGTTTTGGGGACAAGATTGGAGTGGTCGAACTGGAAGGCGTCATTCTCGATCCCGGCACCGTGGTGCAACAGGTCAAGAAGTTCGGCGACGACGATTCCATCAAAGCCATCATCATCCACGTGAATTCGCCGGGCGGTGGAGTGGCGGCCTCGGAAGAGATTTATCGCGAAGTCAAACGCGTCCGGGACGAGAAGAAGAAGCACATTGTGGCTTCCATTGAAACCGTGGGCGCCAGTGGCGCTTACTACGTTTCTTCCGCCACCAACAAGATCTATGCCGACAACGGGAGCGTGGTGGGATCGATCGGCGTGATCACCGAGTGGGTCAATTATGGCGACCTGCTGCGCTGGGCCAAGCTGAAGCCGGAGGTGCTGACCGTCGGCGAATACAAGAGCACCGGCGATCCCACGCGCGAAATGACCCCAAAAGAGCGCGCCTACCTGCAATCGCTGATCGACAACATGTACGGCCAGTTCGTCAAAGCAGTCGCCGATGGCCGCCACGCCAAAGTGGACGACATCAAGGCCGTGGCCGATGGCCGGGTATGGACCGGCGAGCAAGCTCTATCCATGCACATGATCGACCAGATCGCCGACTTCGAGGCTGCGGTGGACGATACCGCCAAGGCGGTCGGCATAACCGGCAAGCCCGTCCTGGTCCATCCCGAAAAGGACCGCAAAACCGTGCTCGATCTGCTGTTCGGGGATGTGACCGAGTGGTTGCCCAGCCGGGAAAAGCTGCTCGACCAGCACACCGGGTTCTACTATTTGTGGAAGTAGGCGTGCCGCAGTTCAGCGGCTGTCCATGACTGGCACAGGGAGTGGGGACGGCGCGCGCCAAAGAACCGCGAAGCGGCGCAAAATTTCAGCCCAGGGCAGCAAGCCCTGGGTACGCTTTGTCCATGATCAAGCTCCGAAGGAGCGAACGAAACATAAGCCCGGGACCCGGCCAGGACCCGCTTCCCCGGAAAAGCCTCTTGCATAAAACCCCTGAAATTTGAGAAGTTTATACAGGATTGTGGCTCCTAATAATGTCGCCATCCCGTATAATCCAGACGGATTGAGGAGCGTATGACAAAAGCCGATCTGATCGACGAAGTCTCCAAGCTGGCAGAGTTAACGCGCAAAGACAGTGAAGTCATCGTCGAGACCATCTTTGACAGTATCGTGCGCTCGCTCCGCGTGGGCGACAAGATCGAGATCCGCGGCTTTGGCAGTTTCCGCACCCGCCAGCGCAAACCGCGCGTCGGCCGCAACCCAAAGACCGGCGAGCGAGTGGAAGTTCCCGCCAAGAAGATCCCGTTCTTCAAGCCCAGCAAAGAGTTGAAAGACCTGGTCAACACCGGAGGTGGTCAAGCCCCCGCGCCCCCGGCCGCTCCGGCGCCTCCCGCTCCCGCGTAGAAAGCAGCCATCTCTGCCCGCGTAGGGGCGACGTCTCGTCCGGCCGGCCGAGCAAAGCTCGATTGTCTTCCGTCGCCACAAATCTCGACGATCTCGCCCGAAACCCTGCCGTCATTAATTTGCAGCCGCCCGATTGTTAACGGCAGCCGAAATCGTCTCGGCCCGGCGCTCCCCGGATTGAAATAAAGCACTCTACTCTTGGCTTCCTGCTTGGCCACATGGCTGTGTCCGAAGACTACAACATCAAATCCCGCCTCTTCGGGCTTCAAATCCAATTCGTTCAGGTTGTGGAGCACATAGATAGAAATCCCGCCGACTTCAAGCACATTCGTCGACGGGATCTTCTTGGCCCACGCTTCCCGATCCACATTGCCGCGGATCGCTGTTACTGGCGCAATCTCCGTCAGCGTTTTCAGGATCAGAGGATCGCCGATGTCGCCAGCATGAACGATGTAATCAGAACCACGCAGAGCGGCAAGGGCCTCAGGGCGAAGCAGTCCGTGCGTATCGGAGATGACGCCGATGATCACCACTGCCCGCGTAGGGGCAGGTGTCCTCACCTGCCCGGCCGAGCAAAGCTCGGCTCCGGTCTTGGCGCCACCCACAACCAGCGGTATTTGTTTGGAGAAGACACCAATCCCTTCCTCACGGGGTTATCGAAAATATAAGCAATCTTCTCATCCAGCTTCTCAGAAACTCGCAACACGCGATCAAAAGACTCCTCTGCCAAACCGTCCAGGCCGACCAAGTTGGCGGTTAATTAAGTGCGCCGAAGTTCCCTTGATGGCTTTGGTGATTCGCGCCAGCGAAAATATCTCTGCCCTCTCAACGTCAACCAACGGCGTAAAGATCATGTGA
>Ga0326726_10001234_pt1 | contig 23815 bp, 18 predicted proteins | sample MHFenrmetagenome_2_FD_207603 | JGI IMG/M metagenome (GOLD analysis project Ga0326726, IMG submission 207603) | Lab enriched peat soil microbial communities from Michigan Hollow, Ithaca, NY, United States - MHF15MN | ecosystem: Environmental > Terrestrial > Soil > Wetlands > Peat | place: USA... | reverse complement strand
CGAAGTGCTGCGCGAAGAAAGCCCGATGGGCATGATCACGGTCCGCGAGACGCCGGACACCGCGCGAGCGATGGCCGTCTCCCGTCGGGCACAAGTGGACATGCTCCGCGCGGCGGCGATCGTGCCGCTGGGAAACCGGCGGATCGACGAGCCGCGCGATGTGCGCAGGATGCGCCTGCTGCTGTCGAACGCCGACCTCTCCGGCTTCGATCTGAACGGTGTCGGCCAGACGTTCGAGAAGTCGACCGTCGAGATCCGCGATCCGCAGAGCTTCACGGCCGGGCCCGCCGATCCGGAGGCGGCGAAGTATCTCGCGCCCGAGGCGTTCATCGAGAGCGACGCGCCAGAAATCATCGCCGAGTCGGAAATCGCGGCGCGCGGCGCGACCGACGTCCGCGATCGCGCGGAAAAACTCACGCGTTACGTCAACGCGATCCTCGACAAGAAGCCGACGGTCAGCCTGCCGTCCGCGCGCGAGGTGCTGCGGACGCGCGTCGGCGACTGCAACGAGCACACGGCGCTCTACGTCGCCATGGCGCGCGCGCAGCACATTCCGTCGCGCATCGCCGTCGGCATGGTCTACATCCACGGCGCGTTCTACTACCACGCGTGGCCAGAGGTGTACATCGACGAAGGATCGAACCGGGGGCTGTGGCTGCCGGTCGACCCGACGCTGAACGAGTTCCCGGCCGACGGCACGCACCTGCGCCTGACGCGCGGCGGCCTCGAGAAGCAGGCGATGATCCTGCCGCTCATCGGCCAGCTGCGGATGCGGATGCTGGACATCGAGCTGGCGCCGAATTCGACGCCGATTCTCGTGGGCAAGCCGCCGACGGATCTCGGTCCGCTGGCGATTCCGATTCCCCGACGCGAGTCGTGCTGCCTCTGCAAGCCGGCACCCCTCGAGCGTCCGGTGCGCGGCCGATGATCTCCCTGCAGCATCTCGTCAAGACGTACGGCACGTTCACCGCAGTCGACGACGTCAGCCTCGACGTGGCGGCGGGGGAGATCCACGGCTTCCTCGGCCCGAACGGCGCCGGGAAGACGACGACGCTCCGGATGATTGCCGGGTTGTTGAAACCGACATCGGGCCGCATCGTCGTGAACGATCACGATCTTGCGACCGAGCCAGAGGCGGCGAAGATGTCCCTCGGGTTCATTCCCGATCGGCCGTTCATCTACGAGAAGCTGACGGCGGGCGAGTTCCTGCGTTTCCACGCGGGCCTCTACGGCATCGACGGCAGCGGCGTCGGCGATCGCGTGCACGAAATGCTGGAGCTCTTCGAGCTCGGCCGGTGGGAGAACGAGCTCATCGAGGCCTTCTCGCACGGCATGAAGCAGCGGCTCGTGATGAGCGCGGCGTTCCTGCACCGGCCGCAGTCGGTCGTCGTCGACGAGCCGATGGTCGGTCTCGATCCGCGCGGCGCCGTGCTCATCAAGGACGTGTTCCGCCGGATGAGCGAGAAGGGTGTCGCGATTCTGATGAGCACGCACACGCTCGAGGTCGCGCAGGAGATGTGCGATCGCATCAGCATCATCCTCAAGGGCAGGATCATCGCGCGCGGCACGGTCGATGAACTGCGCGCACAGTCCGGCGGCGGCGACGCGCATCTCACGGACGTGTTCCTGAAACTCACCGGCGGATCGGGTCTTCAGGAGCTCGACGAAGTCATCTGATGACGCACGACTTCACGTTCCTGCTGCGCCCGCATTTTCTTTCCGCGCGCAACCGAGCATCTCGGCGCGAGCGCGGCGATCTGACGCGCGGCGTTCTCTTCGGCGGCATTGGCCTCGTCGTGTTCTTCGCGCTGTTCCAGGGCGCGTCGTGGCTGACGGGGCAGCTGGAGGATTACGCGGAGCTTGGCGATTACCTGCTGCGGATGGGACTCTCGTGGCTGTTCCTGACGTTTCTTTCGTTCCTCGCGTTCAGCGGCGTCGTGACCGCCCTCTCGACGTTCTTTCTTTCAGACGATTTGCGGTTGCTGCTCGCGGCGCCGATCGCCGTGCGCCGGGTCTTTCACGCGCGCTTCCTGCGGACAGTGGCGCAGGCTTCGTGGATGGTCGTGATCTTCCTCGCGCCGGTGCTCATGGGCATCGGCTGGGCGCGATGCGCGGGCCCGTGGTACTACGTGATGGCGATCTTCACCGTCGCGCCGTTCGCCGTGATTCCCGTCGCGGCGGGCTCGGCGGTCACGATGCTGCTCGTGAACACGTTTCCCGCGCGGCGCGCGCGCGATCTGCTGATGCTGATGGGCCTGCTGTTCGCGGCCACGCTCGTCATCCTGCTGCGCTTCATCCGGCCCGAGCAGCTGATGCGGGTCGAGTCGCTGCCGGACCTGACCGGATTCTTCGCGACGCTGCAGTCGCCGATCACGCCGCTGCTGCCGTCGTTCTGGGCGGGGGAGATGCTGTTTTCGACCCTGCGCGGCGAGCGCGATCTGCTGCACACGGCGGCGCTCTGGTCGACCGCACTCGGATCGGTCGTGCTGCTGCGGATGGCGGGGGAGCGCTGGTACCTCAGCGGCTATAGCCGGTCGCAGGAGGCGTCGAAGGCGCGCTTCGATCAGCTGCGTCTGCTCGACGCCGGCGTGCGCGTGCTGCCGATGTCGACGGTGCGCCGGCAGCTGTTGATCAAGGATCTGAAGGTCTTCCTGCGCGACGTCGGCCAGTGGTCGCAGCTGCTGTTGCTGCTCGCGCTCATGCTGGTCTATCTCTACAACTTCCGCGTGCTGGACCTCGACAGCATTCCGTACATGAGCGTGTTCATCAAGAACACCTACGCGTTCGTGAATCTCGGGATGGCGGGCTTCGTGATGGCGACCGTCGCCGTGCGGTTCGTGTTTCCCGCCGTGTCCGCCGAGGGCGCGGCGTTCTGGATCATCAGGACGGCGCCGATCTCGCTGCGCGACTTCCTGTGGTCCAAGTTCTGGACGGGCTTCGTGCCGGTGTTCGTGCTCACCGAGAGCCTGACCGTTGTCGCGAATGAATTCCTCTCGACCGATCCGTTCATGAAGGTGACGGCGGCCGTCGCGATCGTCTTCATGAGCCTGGCGCTCGTCGGCCTTGCGACTGGATTGGGCGCGCGCTATCCGCGGTTCGGCGCGGACGCGACGCAGGCCGCGGGATCGTACGGCGGCGTCGCGTTCATGGTGCAGGCCGTGCTGTTCATCATCGTGACGATCGCGCTGCTCGGCTGGCCGTCATCGGTCTACCTGCTGGCGCACTTCCGCCATCTTCCGCTCAGCGTGTCGCAGCAGCTTTTGATCGCGCTCTGCTTCGGCGGCGTTGCGGCCATGAGCGTGACAATCTGGATTACGTCGATGCAGTCGGGAGTGAGGGCGCTCGAAGCGATGAGTCAGTGAGTAGGCGAATTGGGTAGTTGAGTAATTGGGTAAGTGGGTAATCGCTTCAGCGCTCCAGCCTCGAGAAATCTCCACCGACTCGACTGAATATGCTGCAAGGCTTCGTCGCGTAAACGAATTAGGCCGGTCTGCATAACACGGAGCCGCCACGCTAACGCACCGGTCCGAAGTGTCCCCGCTCGAATGACTTGCAACCGAAGTGCGCGTTGCTGTTCTCCACGTTAGGCTGCGGCCGCCGCGCGCGTAATGGCGTTATGCTGGTCAGCCTACTGATAGTTAGATGGCCAAGAGAGCAGAGATCATGAATATCGGTCTTGTGGCTCTTCGGTTTTTTGCCGGTAGTGTGATCGGTGTGGCGGGTCTATACGCAACGCTTGCCGGCGGTGGACTTACAGCCCTCATCATTCCCGTGACGTCTTTCTTTCTCGGAGGCGCGGTCGCCGGCTCCGGGTTGCGCCTTGGGCGCCGGGGTGCGCTCGGTTTCGGAGTGGCGTTCGTTCTTGCGGACGTTCCTGCAGTTCTGTCAGTCGTCGCGACGCAAGCGATGCCTGGACCAGCAATGGCGGCTGCACTGGTGTTCTTCTACGGGATATTGTTCACCGTCGTGTTCGGTATTGCCGGGATCGTTGGGCTCGGTATAGGCGGTGTAGCGGACGGCAACGTCCTGAGGGGCGCCGCAGTGGGTTGTTGTGGCGGTGGCATGGCCGGAGGATTGGTATTCGGCATCGTGCTAGTACAAAACCTGGCTGGGAATGCCGGGCACGGTACTTTGCAGGTTGCCGTGGGCCTGGGGTTGAGCCTTCCGTGGCTACTGGGCGGCACGGCAATCGCGCGAGCTCTCAGCGCAAGTCCCGAGGGCAAATCGGGCTAAGAATCAGGATCCGGTCGAAGTGGCCATCTAACACGGCATGCACCAGACGGCGCTCGCGTGAATCCTGAAGCGCCGCTGGTGATGCCTCACGTTGGGCAGACAGAACTGATCGAACCGTGATCCAGCTGGTTGGTCCAGGAGGCGCCGGTAAGACCACCATCGGCGCAGCTCTAGCCGAGCGGCTGGGGGTGCGATTCGTCGATCTGGACGCGGAGTTCGCGGCCCGATACGGCAACATCTCGGCGTATCTCGACGCGCATGGCTATGCGGCCTATGCGGAACAGAACGTCGGTGTCTACCTCGATCTGGTTGGAGGCCACGTCCGGGTCGATATCGTGGCGTTGTCGTCGGGGTTCATGACCTACCGGGCTAGCATCCATCCCTACTATCTCGCCTTGCGTCAGCGGGTCGCGTTGAGTCCGTCGACGTTCGTGTTGCTTCCGTCCACGGATCTTGAGACGTGCGTCAATGAGATCCTTCGTCGGCAACTCCAGCGTGCGTTCGCGCGGTCGGCGGCGCGAGAGGAAGAAGTGATTCGCGAACGCTTCTCTACGTACTTCGGGCTGCCAGCTCGGAAGGTCGAAACGATGCAGCCGATCGAGGCGGTTGTGGCGGAGCTGGTTATGGCACTGGCTGCCCAACAAGCCGCTGCACCTGACGGCACGGGGCCCGCTCGCGCGCGCCCGTCGCGCTCGGTGTATCGTGAGTCGCGCGTGCCGCAGGTGAGCGGCAGGCGTCAGGCTGCTGATCAGGCATCAAACATGGCAACGTACTATTGCGGTCCCTGCCGCCTGGCTCTCGGCTACGCTCCCTCCTTATCATCCGGCCCATTGCTTCAGACGGGTGCGCAGCAGGCCAAGCACGTAAAGCACACCTTAGTCGACCCGTCGGAACGTCTACAGTCGGTATTCTCAGATCCGAGCACGGCGACAATCAGGGTTGAAGTCGAGAACGCCTTGGGTTCTGGGGCGATGGAGGTAGACGATCGAGGCAGGATCAACTTTCTGACTTGGTCCGGGGAGGGCGTCGGTTACCGGTACGAGTCGGGTACTCAGATCGAGGAACAAGACCTCACGAAGGTCGTGCTGTCTTCGAACGCTGGCCAACGGCATCAGTTCACTGAGGCAACGGCACGGCTCGGCAGTCAACGTTGTCAGCGTTGCGGCGGCGAGCTGTTTCAACCCAGTACGTGACACGCAGCCTAGTCGGCCGCTGCACCTGACGGCACCGGGCCGCGCTCGCGCGCGCCACCCGCGGTCGGTAGTATTGTGACTCGCGCGTGCCGCAGGTGAGCGGCGGACGTTAGACGCACGATAAGGATATGGACCACAAGCGCCACGAGGGGTGATGCCGATCATTCCGACCGTTCGCTGCAGGAACATGCGCAAGTCGCCCTCGTGTTCTACACCGGCGTGCTTGATTTCGAACGCGTGGACGGCGATGACGATCTCGCCGATCCTTCCTACAGCATGCTCGCGCGCGAGGGCGATCGACTTGTCCTCTCCAGTCACCGTGGCGACGGCGCCTTTGGCCAAGCGATCGTCATCACAACCAAGGAGGTGGATGCGCTCTTTCGCAGGTTCCGTGAGAGAGGACTCCACACTCCGGGGAATCCGGAAACGCCAAAGAAAGTCCATGAGGGCCCGATCGACCAGAGTTGGCGCACGCGTGAGTTCTATGTCGATGACCCGGACGGCAACACGCTCCGGTTCACCCAGTCCTAGGATGCCCGGCGAGAGGTTCGGCGGGTTGGCGTCTAACCTCGGCTTGCAGCCGACGGCGCCCTAGTAAACCGACCGTGGAGAGCGGAGTCCGTTGATGAGCATCAGACGAGTCGTGCCGGACATCAAGTCCCAGCATCTCGCCCAAAGCCGTGAGTTCTACGTCGATTTTCTGGGCTTTGAGCTGGCTATGGACATGGGTTTTGTCATGACGTTCGTATCGCCGAGCAATCCGACAGCGCAGATCAGCGTTGTGCGAGATGACGGTGGTTCAACGCTGCTGCCGGATGTGAGCGTCGAGGTTGCAGACGTCGATCAAGTGCACAAACGCGCCCTCGAACGCGGCCTCCAGATCGTCTATCCGCTCACTGACGAGCCATGGGGCGTTCGTCGCTTCTTCGTAGTCGATCCGAATGGAACCATTCTGAACGTTCTGAGCCATCTGCATGCCGGATCGAAATGAAGACTCGTTAGCAGCCGTAACAGTGGCCGTATAACCTTCAAATGGAGCCGACGCACCCGACGCTTTTTGCAGTTGAGCCGAGCGTCATTCCGCAAGGAGACAGGATGAAGAAAGGCGTCGCGGCAATCTCAATACTGCTGATTCTGCCCTCGATGGCTTTTGCGCAGAGTCCGGCACACGACCCGAGTTCGACCGAGGGAGCAGGCCGAATCGCGTTGATGGTCGAAATCGGCCAGCTGCAACGATCCGCGGCTCTGGATTTTCGGCACTCCGGACAGGCCCTCGACCGCGGCCAGAGCCAGGCGCAGCAGAACACCCGCAGCGGTCACCCTGTATTGATTGGCGCAGCTATCGGAGCCGGTGCCGGTCTTCTCATCAACGCATCAGCGTGCAGGACCGGTGAGAGCGTCTGCTCAGCTCCCGGAAATCTCTTGATGGCCGAAATCGGAGCCGGGATTGGCGCTCTCGTTGGAGTGCTGGTCTCCAGACACTAATTGTGCTCGGCCTGGTGAACGCTGGTCGGTAGGTAGATGGGGGGACGTTTGTATGGCACCTGTGGTCATCATCGTGGCGCTCGTCGTGATTGTCCTGCTCACGGGACTGCGTATTGCCCAGGAGTATCAACGCGGGGTTGTCTTTCGGCTCGGTCGCTACAGGGCTCTACGCGGACCTGGCCTGTACTGGATCATCCCGCTGGGCGTCGAGCGTGCGGTCACAATCGACATCCGCACGCGAACCGTGTCCGCCGAACAGCAGGAAACCATCACGCGCGACAGCGTCACCGTGAAGCTGAACGCGGTTCTCTGGTATCGGATTACGGATGCAGCCAAATCCGTCATTGCGGTCGCCGATGTCGCCGCCGCGGTCTACCAATTGGCCTTGACCAGTCTGCGGAACTCTATCGGCCAGCATGACCTCGACGAGGTGTTGCAGGAGCGCGACAAAATCAACGGGCTGTTGCGGCAGAACATCGCAGAATCCGCGGGGACGTGGGGTGTCGAGGTGGAACGTTTCGAGATGAAGGACGTGGAATTGCCTGAAGCCATGCAAGAGGTGATGGCCATGCAGGCACAAGCGATTCGCGAAAAGCGGGCGCGAATTATCAAGGCAGATGCCGAGTTGGAGGCCTCCCGGAAGCTCGCAGAGGCGGCTCAACAGATCGCGAACAACCCAGTGGCGATCGAGTTGCGGCGAATGCAAATGGTGACGGAAGTCGGGGCAGAGAACAACAGTACCGTCGTGCTGATGATTCCTTCCGACTTCGTGACGCTCGCGAAGAGCTTTGGCGACTACGTGCGTGACCGCGCCTCACATGATGCGCCCCAGGAATCGTAGGGATCGCGCGCGGCTCATTCGCGACCGTTGGGCGGACGGAATGGCGGACGGAATCGACATGAAAACGGCACCAATACTCGCAGCCATGCTGCTCAGTCCCTCGGCGCCGGTGTCGCGTACGCCGACAGCGATGGGTACTACTGCACCGGCCAAGGCTATGTTGCGTACCAGTTCGGTTTCGCGGCGCCCCAGTCGGACCTCATCGGCTGGGCATTCGCAGAATCTTGGTGCGTGGAACCGAGTAGCCGACACGCTCAAGATCGAGCGTCAATCACTCGGACCCGTCGGGGGCGGCGGTCAATACCTCCTCGAGATGAAGGGCACGGTGATCGCCTCTGAGCCTTGCGCGTCAATCGTTACGACTCGAATTCTGAAGACGGATCGAAACGGTCGCGAAGTCCAGGAAGTGGAGCTCTTCCGGGGCCGCGGTATCAGAGACTGTGGTGACATACCGCCGCCCAACAGCAAGCCCTCGCCTGGGCAAGCGCGGACTCGAGTGCGCCGAAGTCGCCGTCCGCCTCGATCCGCAACTTGTGAGACGACGCGCCAATCAATCCGGCCGCTCGATCAGGACGATGTCCGAGTTCTCTCGCGTGCGATCGAACACGATGGCTTTCCCGTCGGACGTAATGTCGAAGGTCCCGATAACGCCTTGATTGCTGAGGCGCGTGAGCTGCCTTGAGGATTTCCCGGCGAAGTCGATCAACGAGAAATCCAGCGACGGGATGAACGGCAGGATCACCAGACCCGCTCCGTTCGGCAGGAAGCGATAACCGCCCGGGCGCGCCCGCATGGGCGGCAGCACGGCAGGGGTGCCATCCGGTCGCACACCTAGGAGCTCAACCTGGCCGGTGAAGAACCTCCCGGCATACACAATCAGGTTCCCGTCCGGCGACCAGATCGGGTTAGCAGCTTGACCGGAGACGAGTCGAACGGGCACACCGCCGTCGACGGGGATCTTGAACAACCCGGGACCATCCGTGTCAGCGCCGCCCATCACGATCGAGGTGCCGTCCGGTGACCAGTCCGCGGTGCCCTGGCCGGCCGCTCCGAGAATGTCGAGCGACGGGGCCAACGTTCGTGAGCTCCTGCCGTCCGCCGACATGATCACCAGGTGCCGCTTTCCTTCCCGCCTGACGATGATGGCCACGCGGCTTCCGTCCGGCGACACGGCGGGCGGCTCGAAGAGCCCGCCGTCTGCACGTTTGGAGACTTCGGACGCCTGTCCGTCCTGCACGCGCCACAGCCCGTCGCCCTTTCCGCTTGCGGACAAATAGAACAACGCTGTCCCGGCGAGGCGCGGAGCCAGCGCGCGCGTCGTCGGCTGGGGGTACGGCTGCACGTCGCGATCTTCAGCTTGCCGGTCGAGTAACGGCACGCGCCACAGACTCGCGGTCGGGTTGGCGACTGTCGCGACCACGCGCCGGCCGTCGCGACTGGCTGACACAGACGTGCACTGCATGAGCGGCGGGCTCACGCGTCGAGTCGTCTTGCGCTCCACATCGAGCGCCCACAGCCAGGGCCCCGATCGGTCCTCCGCGCGCGCCACGTAGAGCAACCTTCGCGCATCGAGGGGGGCAAGGAAATTCACCGCGGTGCCGCGCTCGGTCAGCCGCTCGAGTGATTCGCCCGAGGGGCGCATGCGCCACACGTCCATTGCGTCGGTCGGATCCGAACCGCGCGCCAAGTAGATCCACCGACTGTCTGGTGACCAGACGGGGTTGTGGTTGTGTACCCCCTTTTCCACGAGGACCTGACGGGCGTCTTTGCCCGCGCCATCGGCGACGAAGAAGGGATCGCCGTCGTCATTCTTGAAGTATGCGATGTGGTTTCCGTCTGGAGACCAGGAAGGAGCAGTGGCGCCATTGTCCAGGAAGGCCCGCGGAGTGCCGCCCATCAGCGGCATGATCTTCTGCGCCATTGACGGCCCGGTATCCGGACTGAACCAGATTTCCGTGCCGTCGCCGGAAAAGCCAAACTTCCGAAACGTGGGCCCGATGGGTTGCAGCGCCTTGATATCGGCCGTGAGGTTGAGAAAATTTCCGGTGCCCAACTGGCTCAGCCAGATGTCGAACTCACCATCGCGGTCGGCGAGAAAGGCCACGAACTTCCCGTCCGGCGAGATTTCCGCGCCCGCTTCTATGCCTTCCCAGTCCGTGACGCGCGTGTATTGGGCGTCGGCGAGCGGGTTCTCCAGCGCGGCCGCTGGGCGTGCGGCCTCCCACACACTGACGCCTGCGGCGAGCGCGACCAGCGCGACCCACGGCAGCCACGTCGCGCGGGTCGTCGCAGGAGCTCGAGGCGCCACTGCCGCTTCCAATGCGCCGGGCAGCGGTTCGTCGATCGCGTCGAGCTCGAGCCTGAAGTCACCGATGTCCCGCAGCCGCTGCCTGGGATCTTTGGCGAGGCATCGGCGCAGGAGCCGTCGAATCGGTACTGGCGTCGTTGCCGGGAGCGCCGACCAGTCGGGCTCGCGCTCGAGGATCTTCGCAATCGTGTCGGAGATGGTGTCACCGGGAAAAGCGGGACGGCCCGACAGCATTTCGTAGAGCACGCACCCGAAGGCCCAGATGTCGCCGCGCCTGTCGACGCTGTGACCGCGCGCCTGCTCGGGGCTCATGTAGGCGGCCGTGCCGACGATCGCACCGTCGGTCGACGCCGACAGATCCTGACGCGAACCGTCGGGGCTTGCCGTCTTCGCCAGGCCGAAGTCGAGCACCTTCACTTCACCGTCCGGTGTGATCTTGATGTTCGCCGGCTTGAGGTCGCGGTGAACGATGCCCTTCTCGTGGGCGGCGTCGAGCGCGCCGGCGATTTGCCGCGCGATGGCGAGCGCGTCTGCTATCGGGAGGCTCCCGACTGCGGCGACACGCTCTGCGAGCGTCTCGCCTTCGACCAACTCCAGGACGAGGCCGCGCACGCCGCCCACTTCTTCGACGCCGTAGATCGCTCCGATGTGAGGATGATTCAACGAGGCGAGCATTCGCGCTTCGCGCTCGAAGCGCGCCCGCCGTTCGGGGTCGGCCGTGAACGCGGGCGGCAGCACCTTGATCGCGACATCGCGCCCAAGCGTCTCGTCGTGAGCGCGGTACACCTCGCCCATGCCGCCCACGCCGATCAGCGGGCCGATCGCGTAGGCGCCGAAACGCCGGCCGGCGAGTGCACCTTTCACATGATCCAGGACGGCCGACACGACGACAGCCGACGCCGGCACGCTCATGAATCCCGCGGCCCTGTGCTCCTGCGCCAGCAGCGACTCGACCTCACGCTGCAGCTCGTCATCGCCGGCACAGGCCGTCGTCAGAAACGCCGCACGATCCTCGGCGGCGCACGCCAACGCTGCACTACAGACGTCCTCTATACGCCGCAGGCGCTCGGGCGTCATTCTCGTTCGGTCCCACTCAGCTCACGCAGCAACCACAGTTTTGCGAACGCCCAGTCTCGCTTGACCGTGTCGCGCGACACGGTCAGCGCCTCCGCGGTTTCGTCGATGTCGAGGCCGCCGAAGAATCGCATCTCCACGACCTGACTTTTTCGCGAGTCGACTGCGGCCAGCGCGGTCAGGGCGTCATCGAGCGCGACCAGATCCCTCCCAGGCTCGATTGGAACCACGAGCGCCTCGTCGAACGACAGCAGGGGTGCACCGCCGCCACGCTTTTGATTGCTGCGGGATCGTGCCGCATCGACGAGAATCCGTCGCATACACCGCGCGGCCATCGCGAAGAAGTGCGCGCGGTTCTGCCACTGCACCTGCCGCACTTCGATGAGCCGCAGATACGCCTCGTTGACGAGCGCCGTCGCCTGCAGCACGTGACCGCTCCGCTCGCCTTTCATATAGCCGGCGGCCAGGCGGTGCAACTCCTCGTAGACGAGCGGCAGTAGCGCGTCGAGCGCATCGGATTCGCCCCGGTTCCAGGCGAGCAGCAGCGCCGTCGGGCTCGTATGTGGCTCTGGGATGCGGTCATCGTATGCCGAATCTCCGAGGGCCATGCACCTTTTCGCCGGCGGTTTGCGCCTCTTTGTCTAGAGAAGGGAAGAATCATGCGAACTCAGCACAGAAGTAGCCGGTTCTGGATCCTCGCGCTCTGCGCGGTGGCGCTTGCCGCTGTTGTTTCACCCGCGGTGGCGCAAACGGCCACGTCCGGCAAATGGGAGATCGAGTTTCATGGCGGGGGCATGTCGCCCGCAAATCCGACGGGTGGAACTGTGAGCCTGCCCGCACCGGGTCAGGTGTTCACGACGATGGGCATCTACAGCCCCTCGCCAGCGCTGGTCGTTTCGTCCTCACGGCGCGAATCGTCCTGGTACTTCGGCGACGGGGCCGTCCTGTTCAATCAGGTTGCCGCAGCGCTGGCGACAAGCACGGTGGCGATGACGCAGCCGTTTGCAGGGCGGATCGCCACGCTCGATCCCGTACTCGGGAGTTCCCTTGGTGAGCGGCAGCGCGGGGGGAGCGTCGGCGCGCGCGTCAGCCGCGAATTGACGCCGCGGTTCACCGCCGAACTGAGCGTCGACTACGGCTTGGCGCGCCTCGAGATCACGCAGGCCAATATCGACTCGATCGAAGCGACGCGGGCGAGTTTCATCGCCGCGTTCAACGGGTTGATCACCTCGAACCCGAGCCGCGTCGTCAAGAGCCTCACGTCCACGGCCACGCTCGAAGGCGGAGGCGGCCGTCAGCTCTCGACGAGCGGCGTGCTCATCATCAATCTGAGAACGGCCGGACACGTCATCCCGTATGCGACCGCCGGTGCGAGCGTGAGTTCGACGATGGGGACGATGCCCAGCGTGACGCTCCGTGGAAATTACCAATTCCTGAACCCTACAGGGTCCCCGATCAACGAGACCGACACCATAACAGTGAGGGACGATCGCGACACCCACACGGTCGCCGGCATCCTGGGCGGCGGCGTGAAGTATCACGTGTCGCCACGGTGGGGCATCCGGCTCGACGCCCGCGTGTCCCTCGGCAAGAACACCACGAGCACGGTCATCGACGCGACTCCCAACGTGGTGCTCGGACAGCTGCCTGCCGGCCGCGGTCTTCTGAACTCGAGTCCGACGATTCAGTTCAGCAACAACTCGACCGATTCCGTGACGGCGCTCGGCGTGACGGCCGTTGCGGCCTCGACGCTGACCGGCCCCGCAATAACCGGCTTTCAGACGTTGTCCGGGAGCGGCGTATCGAGTCATACGGACATCGCAGCCGGGATATTCTGGCGATTCTGACTGTGACGGACCGAGGTTGACGGCGCACGTTGCCGGGGAGTCAAACGCGCTGAGTACAATGAGGCCGGGCGTGACGTCACCACGCCGTCGAAAATGTCGAACGACGGGGTCTACGCCGCCGGGTTGTTGAATCGCGCGCTGGATCCCGCGACGCAGCCGCCCGAGATCCAGGCGTTCCTGCAGGCGGAACTCGCGCTCCTCGACGAGATGATCGTCGACGGGATGACCGTCATCGATGTCGGATGTGGCACCGGTCGGCATCTCGCTCGGCTCCGCGATCGCCTGCGGCTCGGTGTCGGCGTCGACTACGAGCACGCCTACATCGTCGAGGCCCATCGCCGCGCCAGATCAGACCACGTCCATTTCGTGACCGGTGACGCGACCCGGCTTCCGATCCGGCCACCCTTCGACGTCGCGACGTGCCTCACCAACACGTGGGGCACGATGGGCGACAAGACGGGTGTGCTGCGCGAAATGCGGCGACTGGCGCCGAGAGATCGGACGCGGTTCCTCTCCGTCTATTCCGAAGCCTCCGTTCCCGCTCGCCGCGAATGGTATCGCCGGCTCGGCCACAACGTCGTGGAAGAGTCGGCGGAGCACCTGACGACCGAAGGCGGATTTCGATCCGAGCATTTCTCGCAAGCGCGCCTGCGGGCGCTCGTCGGCGACTGCACGATTCGCCCGTTCGGCGGCATCGCCTACGCCGTCACGTTTTGAGGCCGGAGCGGCCCTTCTCCAATTACCCAATTACCAGACTATTCAACTCCCCAATTCGTCGTAAGCCTTGACCTGCTACACCTGTAGCAATAACATGCTGCGCTTGTAGCACCTATGCGTACACCGCCCGCCCACAAGCTGACGCGCCGCGAGCGCGAGATCATGAACGCGCTGTTCGCCCTGGCGAACAGGGCGACCGCGGAGGACATCCGCGCGCGCCTCTCGGATCCGCCCAGCTACTCGGCCGTCCGCGCGATGCTCGTCCGCCTCGAACACAAGGGCTACCTCCGCCACCAGGAGGACGGCGTCCGCTACGTCTACTCGGCCACGACGTCGCACACCGCCGCCAGGCGCGCTGCCCTCCAGCAGTACCTCCGCGTGTTTTTCGACGGATCCCTCGGCCAAATGATGACCGCGCTCGTCAGACAGGAAGCCTGGACCGACGAGGAGCTTGATACGCTTCGCAGTGAAATCGACCGCGCTCGCAAGGGAAGGAAGCAGTCATGACGCAGATGTTGGCCACGATGGCTCTGGCCGCAAGCAACTCCGGGGAGCTGTCTCTCATCGTGAAAGCGACCATCGTGCTGGCGCTGACGCTCGCAGCGGCCGTGGGCGCGCGCCGCGCCCGCGCCTCCGTGCGTCACGTGCTGCTGGCCTCGGCATTCGGGGTCCTGCTCGCGCTGCCGGCCATCGCGATGCTCCTGCCGCCCGTTGCGGTCGCTGTTCCTGATGCCCAGATCACTGGGCACCGGGAAATCCACTTGAAAGCGATAGGCGGGAACGATCTGCTGTACCTCTCGAAGACTGTCGAGGACTTGCCCGCGCCGGCGATCCCGGGACCGTCGGCCAGAGTCTCGACGCTCATGCGCGTGGCGTGGGGCGCCGGTGCCATTCTCTGTCTCGCGCCCGTCGCCGTGGCGCTCTGGCGACTCCGCAGTCTGAGGCGCCGCAGCGTGCCGTGGCTCGCCGCGACGCCGGTCGCACGCATGATCGCCCGGCACGCAGGCATCGAACGGCCGATCGAGGTGCTTCTTAGCGAGACGATCGTGACGCCGCTGACGTGCGGCTTCGTGCGTCCCGCGATCGTGATGCCGGCCGACGCGCAATCGTGGTCGGACCCCGACGTCCGGCGCGCGATGGTTCACGAGCTCGAGCACGTCCGCCGCGCGGACTGGCCGGTCCAGCTCGCCGCGCGCGTCGTCTGCGCGCTCTACTGGTTCCATCCGCTCGCGTGGATCGCGTGGCGCCACCTCGGCCTCGAGTCCGAGCGCGCGTGCGACGATGCGGTGCTGCGCGGCACGGAGAGCGCGGACTATGCGGAACAGCTGGTCACGCTGGCCGCGCGCGTCTCGCATCAGACATTCCAGTCGTATCAGCCGGCGCTGTCGATGGCGAACCGCAGCGATCTATCCGCGCGCGTCAGGGCGTTGCTCGACAGCCGCCAGGCGCGCGGCCGCGCGGGATTGCTGCGGGCCGTGAGCGTCGCCGCGCTCGTCGCGCTGCTCGCGCTGACGATTTCACCGCTGCGCGCTGTCGGGCGATCGCAGGCGCAGACGCCCGCTTCCGGTCCAGGATTCGAGGTCGCGTCGGTCAAGCCGAACAACTCGGGCGACGGCCGCGTGATGTTTCAGAATCAGCCGGGCCGCTTCACCGCGACCAACGTCACGCTGCGCATGCTGATCCGGCAGGCGTATCAGGTGCAGGACACGCAGATCACCGGCGGGCCGAGCTGGATGCCGGACGATCACTTCGACATCGTCGCGAAGCTGGACGCGTCGCAGGACGGCCAGCGCGGCGGCGGTCCCGGCGGCGGTCCCGGACCGGTGCAGCTGGCGCTCCGCGAGCTGCTGAAGGAACGATTCGGCGTCGTCGTGCACAACGAGACGAAGGAGATGCCGATCTACGCGCTGATCCTCGCGCGCAGCGACGGGAAGCTCGGGCCCCAGCTGAAGAAATCCGAGACGGACTGCGCGGCGCTCGCGGCCGCGGGTCGTGGTCGCGGTCCCGGCGGTCCGGGTGGCCCCGGTCGCGGAGCGCCGCCGGCGCCGGGCCAGCCGATCGCGTGCGGCATCCAGATCGGCATGGGTAACCTGAACATGGGCGGCGCGAGCATGGCGCAGTTCGCGACCAGCCTCGCGATGTTCGCGGGCCGCATCGTGCTCGACAAGACGGGTCTCACCGGCGGGTGGGACCTCACCATGACCTGGACGCCCGACAACATGCCGCAGCGCCCGCCGGGCGCGCCGGAGCCGCCCGGCGGGGCGATCGATCCGAACGGGCCGTCGCTCTTCACGGCGATCCAGGAGCAGCTCGGGCTGAAGCTCGATTCGCAGCGCGGGCCAGTCGACGTCCTCGTGATCGATAAGGCCGAGCATCCAACGCCGAATTGAAGACCGACGACGATCAACGCAGAACTCGCAGAGAACGCAGAGAAGAGATGGAACCGCGGAGGAAACTGAAATTTCTGTGCGCTTCTGCGTGTTCCGCGATTTCTGCGTTGTACGTCGTCTCTGTGTTCGCGGCGGCAGATCAGTACGGACGCGTCACCTTCGCGGATCTGCCAGTGCCCGGCGCGTCGGTGACGGCGACGCAGAGTGGAACGTCGACGAAGCGCGTCACGGTCACCGATCAGCAGGGCGTCTATCACTTTACCAATCTCGATGATGGCGCGTGGACGATTCGCGTCGAGATGCTCGGTTTCGCCAGCGCGACCCAGGACGTCACGATCCCGTCGAACGCGCGGCCTCCAACATTCGCGCTGACGCTGCGGTCCTTCAACGAGATCACGGCCGGGATCACGCCGGTGGACGTCTCGCCTCCCGCTACGCCTGCAGGGACGAACACTCCAGTGGCCTCGACTCAGCGTGCCGCCGGATCGCCGGCGGCTGCCGGCAGCCAAGGCGGAGGCTTTCAACGCGCCGCCGTCAGCGCGACGCCAGGCGCGGCCGCGGTGGCGGGCGATACGGGCGGATCCGACGCGAATGCCGCCGACGCCGCCGACGGATTCCTGATCAACGGCAGCGTCAATAACGGCGCGGCGTCACCGTTCGCGCAGCTCGCGGCGTTCGGCAACAACCGGCGCGGCGCGCGGTCGCTGTACAACGGCGGTGTCGGCATCATGCTCGGAAATTCGGCATTCGACGCGCAGCCATTTTCGTTTTCGGGCCAGCCGACGCCGACACCCGACTACAGCGACATGCAGATTGTCGGCAGCTTCGCCGGGCCGTTGAGAATCCCCAGGCTGTTCAGGAACGCCCCGAACCTGTTTCTCGGCTACCAGCACACCGCGAATCACAATGCGACCGCCCAGTCGACGCTGATGCCGACGGCGCTCGAGCGGAGCGGCAATTTCTCGCAGAGCGTCGACGCGGCAGGGCGAGCGATTCGGATCGTCGATCCAACGACGGGCCGGCCGTTTCCCGGCGGTGTCATTCCTGCGGGACGCATCAGCCCGCAGGCCGCGTCGCTCCTCGGCTATTACCCCGCGCCGAACGTCGACAGCGGTGGCCGCTACAACTACCAGACGCCGGTGCTGCTGACGACGCATCAGGACGCGCTGCAGACGCGGGCCAGCGAGACGGTCAATGCGAAGAACCAGCTGTTCGGCAATTTCTCGTTCCAGCGCACGACGACGGACAACGCCAATGTGTTCTCGTTCGTCGATTCGAACCGGGTGTCTGGACTCGACGCGGCGATCAACTGGTCGCATCGCTTCACTCAGTTCTTTTCACTGCGCACGCGCTACCAGTACACGGGGCTGTCGACGAACGTCACGCCGAACTTCGCCAACCGCGTGAACGTCTCTGGCGTGGCGGGCATCCTCGGCAACAACCAGGAACCGGTGAACTGGGGACCGCCGAATCTTCTCTTCTCGAGCGGTGTCGCCGGCGTGAGCAGCGCGCAGTATGCGTCCAACAGCGATTCGACGCACGACTGGATGATCGAGGGCCAGTCGAACCGCGGCCGCCACAACCTGACGTTCGGCGGCGACGTCAAGATCCGCCGGCTCGACGTCTTTTCGCAGCAGGACGCGCGCGGCACGTTCGGCTTCAACGGCGCCGCAACGGGATCCGATCTCGCCGACTTCATGCTCGGGCTTCCGCATACGAGCGCAATCGCGTTCGGGAACGCGGACAAGAACCTTCGCGGCGTCGCGCCCGACGCCTACGTCACGGATGACTGGCGCGTGAGCCCGACGTTCACGGCGAACATCGGCATGCGATGGGAGTACGAATCGCCGTTGACCGAATCGCTCGGCCGGCTCGTGAATCTCGACGTCGCGCCGGACTTCACGTCCGCGGCCCCGGTCCTCGCGTCGAATTCCGGTGGCCCCGTAGGCAGTGTCACAGGGCAGCGCTATCCCGACGCGCTCATCCGCGGCGACAAGCACGGCTTCGAGCCGCGCGTCGGCATCTCCTGGCGTCCGGTTCCCGGGTCGTCACTGGTCGTTCGCGCCGGCTATGGCGTCTATCGAAACACGGCGGTCTATCAGTCGATCGCGATGCTGCTCGCGCAGCAGGCGCCGCTCTCGAAGACGCTCAGCGTCGAGAGCAGCGCCGCGCATCCGCTGACGCTCGCGGATGGATTCAGCGCGACGCCGAACGTGGCCAACACTTTCGCGGTCGATCCGGACCTCCGCGTCGGCTACGCGCACAACTGGCAGGTGCTCGCGCAGCGCGATCTCCCCGCGTCGCTGACGATCACGGCCACGTACCTGGGAATGAAGGGCAGTCACCTGATGCAGGAGTTTCTGCCCAACACGAATCCGATTGGCGCCGTGAATCCGTGTCCGACGTGTCCCGCGGGATTCGCGTACCTGACGTCGAACGGCACGTCGAACCGGCAGTCCGGACAAGTGCAATTGCGTCGTCGTCTGCGGAACGGCATGACGGCGATGGTGCAGTACACATTGTCCAAGTCGACGGACGACAGCGCTGCGGCGTTCACGGGAGCAAGCCTCAACGGCGCCTCCATCGCGCAGGACTGGCGCCATCTCGACGCCGAGCTCGGACCGTCGAGCTTCGATCAGCGTCACGTGTTCACCGCGCAGGTTCAGTACACGTCTGGCGTGGGCACGGGCGGGGGCACGCTGGTGGACGGCGTGAGGGGATCGCTGCTCAAGGGCTGGACGGTCACGAGCCAATTGACGACCGGCAGCGGCCTTCCGCTGACGCCCGTCTATCTGACGTCCGTCGCCGGCACTGGCGTGACGGGGACGATTCGCGCGAGCGACACGGGTGCGTCGGCGACGATCCCCGACGGCTTCTATGCGAACCCGGCGGCGTACTCGGCGCCGGCGTCCGGGCAGTGGGGCACGGCGGGCCGCAACTCCATCCGTGGCCCGGCGCAGTTCTCGCTGAACGGGAGCCTCGGGCGATCGTTTCTGTGGGGCAATCGCCTCACCGTAGACTGGAGAATCGACGCGACCAACGTGCTGAACCGCGTGACCTACTCGATGGTGAACACGATCGTCGGCAGCCCGCAGTTCGGCCTGCCGAACCAGGCGAACACGATGCGGAAATTGCAGAGCAGTCTGCGAGTGAGATTCTGAAGGAAGAAGGAAGAAGGAAAAAGGCAGAAGGAAAAAGGCAGAAGGCAGAAGATGAAACCACGGAGGACACGGAGGACACGAAGGGGAACAGGTACGATCGCCGCTGCGCGCGCCGCGATCGTCGCGACGCTCTGTGCCCTTTCGGCGGCGCCGCGGCTCGCTGCGCAGCGGACGCCGCCCGCGCCCGCGCAGCCGATCTTCCGTAGCAGTCAGCAACTCGTGGTCGAGACGGTCACGGTCAAGGACAAGGACGGCAAGGTCGTTGAAGGACTGACGGCGAAGGACTTCAACGTTACCGAAGACGGCGTGCCGCAGACGATCAGCTTCGTTGAATTTCAGCACGTCGAGCCCATGGTCGTGGCCGGCCCTGGTCGCCCTGATCCGGGCGGAGCCGGTTCCGCCCCTGTCCCCGCGCCGCCGCCCGCGCCGGCGAACGCGGCGCCGCCGGTGGTCGCGTATCAGATCTCAACACCACCCCCAGGCGACGCGCGTTACCGCGATCGCCGGCTGATCGTTCTCTACTTCGATCTGACCGCGATGCCGCCGCCCGATCTCACGCGCGCATATGCGGCGGCGCGGCGCTTCATCAAGGACCAGCTGCAGCCGCAGGATCTGATCGCGATCATGACGTTCCAGGGCGGCGCCGTGAAAGTGAAGCACGACTTCACGTCGGATCGCGCGCAGCTCGAGGACGTCTTCCTTCGGTTGATCTACGGCGACGACCTCGACGGCGACGGCATCCCCGACGTCACGCCGGACATGGGCACGGCGTTCGGCCAGGACGACGCCGAGTTCAACATCCTGAACACGGACCGCCAGCTGTCGGCGCTGCAGACGGCGGCGACGATGCTCCGTCAATTGCCGGAACAGAAGTCGCTCGTGTACTTCGCGAGCGGACTGCGGCTGAACGGCGTCGACAATCAGGCGCAGTTGCGCGCGACGACGAACGCCGCGATCCGCGCGAACGTGTCGATCTTTCCGGTCGACGCGAGAGGGCTGGTCGCGTCGGCGCCGCTCGGCGACGCCACGCAAGCGTCGCCCGGCGGCATCGGCATGTTCACCGGTCAGCTCGCGAACACGATCCAGACGAACTTCCAGCGGTCGCAGGACACGCTGTACAGCCTCGCGAAGGATACGGGCGGCAAGGCGTTGTTCGATAACAACGATCTCGCGCTGGGGATCGTGCAGGCCGCGCAGTCCGTGAGCAGCTACTACATCATCGGCTACTACAGCACGCACACGGCGCGCGATGGCAGGTTCCGCCGCGTGAAGGTCGCGCTCAACGGCGGACTGTCGACCGAGCTGACGTTCCGCCAGGGTTACTTCGCGGACAAGGAGTTCGGCAAGTTCACGGCGGCTGATAAAGAGCGACAGCTCGAAGAAGCGCTCATGCTCGAGAATCCGGTCACCGACATCACGATCGCGATGGAGGTGAATTACTTCCAGCTCGATCGCGCCGAATATTTCGTGCCGGTGGCCGTCAAGATTCCCGGCAGCGAGCTCGCGCTCGCCAGGCGCGGCGGCGCCGCGCGGACCGTGATCGATTTCATCGGCGAGGTGAAAGACGACTACGGCATCACGATACAGAACGTGCGGGACAAGCTGGATATCAAGTTGAGCGATGACACAGCGGCGCAACTCGCGAAGCGGCCGATTCAGTACGAGACCGGGTTCACACTGCTTCCAGGCAAGTACGTAATCAAGATTCTAGCCCGCGATGCGGAGACGGGCCGCATCGGCACGTACCAGGCCGGCTTCACGATTCCGAATCTGAACCGGGAGCTCAAACGCGTGCCGATCAGCTCCGTCGTCCTGAGCAGCCAGCGGGTGCCGATGTCCGGCGCGCTCTACTCGGTCAAGAAGGGCACGGCGCCGTCGGTCGATCCGCTCGTGTCCGACGGATCGAAGCTGGTCCCGAGCGTGACGCGCGTCTTCAGCACCAGCCGCGATCTGTACGTCTTCCTTCAGGCGTACGAGCGCACCGAGCCCGCGATGCCGCCGCTCGTCGCGTTCGTGAGCTTTTATCGAGGGGACGTGAAGGCGTTCGAAACCGCGCCGCTCGCCGTGACGGGGAGTTTCGATCCCAAGACTCGGGCGGTGCCGCTGCGATTCAGCGTCCCGTTGAGCGGATTCCCGCCGGGCCGGTACGAATGCCAGGTCACCGTGCTGAACCCCGATGGACAGAAGGTCGCGTTCTGGCGCGCGGACGTCGCGCTCGTTCCGTGAGGTGAGTGCCGTGATACGTAGGGCGGGTCCTTTCGGACCCGCCTGACGATCGGCGTCAGTTCAGATACTTCATGAAGATCACTTCGTTCTGCTTCTCGTTGTAGACCAGCTCATCGACCTTCGCTCGGACCATCAGGAGGCCGAAGCCGCCAGGGCGCAGACCCTTTTCCTCGCGAATCTTGACGTGCTCGATGGGATCGTCCGGGTGTGCGATCGCGGCGTGATCGAGGTTCGTCGCCCTGAAGCCGGGGCCGGGATCCGCGATGCGGTAGATGAGCACCCGGTTCGTGCGCACGCACGCGATGCGCACTTTCCGGTTCGGGTCCAGCTTGCCACCCCACTCGACCGCGTTCAGCACCAGCTCACGAAACGCGTCGCTCACCGAGTCGAGCACGTCCGCCGGCAGATCCGCGCCGAGCCGCGCGACGACGGGCTGAATCTGTTCGGCGGCCAGGCGCGTGCAGGGGATCAGCAGTTCGACCCAGTCGGGCCGCGCCGAAATCACTTCGATCGCCATGGGCGCGTCGGACGCCCGCAGCGCGTCCCCCACGACGTTCAGCAGGTTGCGCACTTCCAGTTCGCTGACGAGCCTGGCGAGGCGCGATGCGTCCTCCTCCTGCGCCTGCCGCGCCGCCTTCAGATCGCGCGAGTAGCGCGCGATCGTCGCCTGCGCCTCTTTGCGCTCGGTGATGTCGCGCGCGGCGGCGTAGACCGTCTGCTCGCTCGGATACGGCACCGCGGCCCAGTCCAGCCAGCGATACGTGCCGTCTTTCGCAAGGTAGCGATTTTCGAAGTTGAGCACGTGGCCGCCGCCGCTGAGCCTGTCCGCCTCGGTCGTCGTCTGGATCCGGTCGTCCGGATGCACGAACTCCACGTAGGGCCGCGCGAGCAGTTCGTCGGTCGTGTAGCCGAGCACGCGCTCCCAGGCCGGATTCACTCGCTTGAAGTAGCCGTCGAATCCCGCCACGCACAGCATGTCGAGCGACAGCGTGAAGAATCGATCCAGCTCGTCTTCGGCTCGCCGGCGATCCATGAACTGGCCGATCTGCGCCCCGACCCTCGTCAGCATCCCGAGCAGTTCTTCGTCGGGCTCGCGAATCTCGCGGCTGAAAAACTCCATGACGCCGACGACAGTCCCTCGAATCAGGACAGGCAGCGCGAAGGCGCCATGCAGGCCTTCCTGTCTGGCCACCGGCATACGCGGAAAGTTCGAATCCGCCACCACGTCAGGCACCCACGCGGGCTTGCCGCTGTCCCAGACGCGGCCGGGCAGGCCGACGCCCCGCGCGAAGGTGATGCGCCGGCTGATGGCCTCGAATTCCTGGACGTCGACGGTCTGCAGATGCCAGGTGCTCACGCAGCGCAGGACGCCGCTGCCAGCGTCCACGTTCCAGAGCGCGCCGTGGTCCCAGCCCAACGCTTCGCAGATGGCCTGGAGGACGCGTACCGCTCCCTCGGCGAGGTTCGCCGATTCCGCGAGCGCGCGCGCCGCCACGTATTCGGCGGTCAGGCGCCGCTCGGTGTGCGCCGAACCCTGCGCATCACGCGGCACGGTCTACCCGGGAGTGCGTGTCATGAATTCGAGCCGGATTATAGACCGGCACGCTCCCGCGCATACGCGACGGCCGTAAGATAGCCCTCTAACGAAAGGTAGTCGCATGCGCGCTCGTCTCTGCATCCGGCTCGCCGCCCTCACCCTCATCGTCACTGGCGCTCCATCGCTTGCGTCTGCGCAAGCCCCGGGGCTGCCGCCTCGCGACCAGCAGCGGCCCGCCGCGCAGACCGGCACTGCGGTCATCCGCGGACGCGTGTTCGCGGGCGACACGGGGAAACCGCTCCGCCGCGCGCGCATCTCGGTCTCGTCGCCCGAGCTTGGCGGCAACCCGCGGAACACGAGCACCGACGCTGACGGCCGCTACGAAGTGACCGACCTCCCGGCGGGACGCTACACCATGCGCGTGAACCGCAGCGGGTACCTCTCTCTCCGCTACGGCCAGCGCCGGCCGCTCGAGCCCGCCAAGCCGCTGCAGTTGCTCGATAAGCAGATCGTCGAGCGCATCGATTTCTCGCTGCCGAAGATGGGATTGATCACCGGACGTGTGCTCGACGAGTTCGGCGATCCGATCGAAGGCGTCGATGTCTACGCGCTGCGCTCGATGTACTTCAATGGCAGGCGGCAGCTCGTTCCCACGGGCGGAGGAGTGCGTACGGATGACTCTGGCCAGTACCGGCTGCTGTCGCTGGCCCCGGGCGCCTACTTCGTCAGAGCGTCGACAAACGAGACGTGGACCGTGAGCCGAGGGGACGTCAAGGAAGTGATGGGCTACGCGCCGTCGTATT
>Ga0326726_10001233_pt1 | contig 23880 bp, 21 predicted proteins | sample MHFenrmetagenome_2_FD_207603 | JGI IMG/M metagenome (GOLD analysis project Ga0326726, IMG submission 207603) | Lab enriched peat soil microbial communities from Michigan Hollow, Ithaca, NY, United States - MHF15MN | ecosystem: Environmental > Terrestrial > Soil > Wetlands > Peat | place: USA... | reverse complement strand
GCCTCGAGCGGCCGGAACGCGTGAAGGACGGCGGCCTGGTAGACGAGGTCCAGGACGACGGCGAGGACGAAGATGCGGCCGACGTCCCGCATGCCCTCTCCGAGAATCTCCCGCCGGCGATGGCGCTCGCGGAAGTAGGACCAGATGTACGGCCGGCGGCCCGCCTGCGCGTCCTTCAAACCCGAACGAAGCGCGAAGATCGCCGCCATGATCGGCTGGAGGAGGACGCGGAACTTCATCGGCCCCTGCACGCGGCCGAGAAGCTCGAGCCAGAACTCCCGAGGGTCCGGAATCACCGCGTCGTCCGTTCGCTCACTCCCCCGCCCGGCCTGCCGCGTCGAGGTCCGCGAGCAGGAGCGCCGCGTCCCGGCGGACTCGGCCGGCCGGGATCGAACGGTCCCCGTCCCGCAAGCGCTGGAACATCGGCGCCTTGTCGGCTCCGGTCACCAGCCACAGGACGCGCCGCGCGCGGTTGAGCACCGGGTACGTCAACGTCATGCGCCGGCGGCCCATGTAGACGCCCGTCAGCGCGACGTCCCGGTCCGTGACGTCGCAGACCGGGTCGCCCGGCACGAGGGACGCCGTGTGCCCGTCGGGCCCCATCCCCAGGTGCGCGAGGTCGAGCACGGACGGCGTGCCGCAGACGCCCTCGAGCGTGCGCGCGTATGCGGTGGCCGCGGCGTCGAGGTCCGCCGCCTCCACCGGCATCGCGTAGATCTGGTCCGGCGGCAGCGGGGCGTGGGAGAGCAGGCTCTCGCGCAGGTGCGTGAGGTTGCGGTCCGGGTCGCCTACCGGGGCGACACGCTCGTCCACCTGGAAGACGTGCACTTCCTTCCAGGGCACCTCCTGCCCGGCGAGGGCGCGGAGCATGACCCACGGGGTGTGCCCCCCGCTGACCGCCATCACGAAGCGGCCTCGCGCGGCGACGGCGGCCCGGGCGTCGGCGGCGATGATGGCCGCCGCCCGCACGGCCACGGCGTCGGGATCGGCGAAGACCTCGAACCTCACCGCGCCCCCGCTTTCCCCCGCCGGTAGCGGCGGATGAGCGCCGACGTCGAGGAATCGTGGGCGAGCGCCGGCTCCGCCTGGCTCTCGAGCTCGGGAATGATGCGCTGGGCGAGCACCTTCCCGAGCTCCACGCCCCACTGGTCGAAGGAGTCGACGCCCCAGATCGTCCCCTGGGTGAAGACGCTGTGCTCGTAGAGGGCGACGAGCCGGCCGAGGGTCGCCGGGTCGAGGCGCGGAGCGAGGAGCACGTTGGTCGGCCGGTTGCCCTCGAAGACCCTGTGCGGCACGAGCCAGTCCGGCGTGCCCTCGGCCTTCACCTCTTCGGGCGTCTTGCCGAAAGCGAGGGCCTCGGCCTGCGCGAAGACGTTGGCGACCAGCATGTCGTGGTGGCGGCCGAGCGGGTTCAGAGCCTCGACGAAGGTGATGAAGTCGCACGGGATCAGCCGCGTGCCCTGGTGGATGAGCTGGTAGAAGGAGTGCTGGCCGTTCGTGCCCGGCTCGCCCCAGTAGATCGGGCCCGTGTCGGCGCCCACCGGCGTTCCGTCGAGGCGCACGTGCTTGCCGTTGGACTCCATCGTCAGCTGCTGCAGGTATGCCGGGAAGCGCTTCAGGTACTGGTCGTACGGAAGCACCGCGACCGTCTGCGCGCCGACGAAGTCCGCGTACCAGACGGCGAGAAGGCCCATCAGGACGGGCAGGTTCTTCTCGAAGGGCGCCACACGGAAGTGCTCGTCCATCTCGTGGAAGCCCTCGAGCATCGCGCGGAAGTTCTCGGGCCCGATGGCGAGCATCGTCGAAAGGCCAATGGCCGAGTCCATCGAGTACCGGCCGCCGACCCAGTCCCAGAAGCCGAACATGTTCGCGGTGTCGATGCCGAACTCGGAGACCTTTTCGGCGTTGGTCGAGACCGCGACGAAGTGCCTGGCCACGGCCTTCGGGTCGCCGCCGAGGCCCCGGAGCGCCCAGTCGCGAGCGGTGCCGGCGTTGGTCATGGTCTCGAGCGTCGTGAACGTCTTCGAGGAAATGACGAAGAGCGTCTCGGCCGGATCGAGGTCGCGCGTCGCCTCGACGAAGTCGTTGCCGTCCACGTTCGACACGAATCGAAACGTCATCGAGCGCTCGCTGTAGTGACGCAGGGCCTCGTAGGCCATCACCGGCCCGAGGTCCGAGCCACCGATGCCGACGTTGACGACGTTGCGGATGCGCTTGCCGGTATGGCCCTTCCAGGCGCCGCTTCGGACCCGGTTCGAGAACTCCGCCATTCTGTCGAGAACGGCGTGGACGTCGGGCACCACATTCCGGCCGTCCACGACGATGGACGCCCCCTTCGGGGCGCGCAGGGCGACGTGCAGGACGGCGCGGTCCTCCGTTACGTTGATCTTCTCGCCCCGGAACATGGCGTCGATCCGGGCACGCAGGCCGCACTCTCCGGCGAGCTGCACGAGCAGCTTCAGGGTCTCGTCGGTGACACGGTTTTTCGAGTAGTCGAGAAAGAGGCCGGCGGCCTCCAGAGTGAGCCGCTCGCCCCGCCCGGGGTCCTCGGCGAAGAGCTGCCGCAGATGCCGGTCCCGGATCCGGCGGTGATGCTCGCCGAGCGCCTTCCAGGCCGGCCGGGCCGAAAGTGGCGGAATGCCGGTCGTCATCGTCGTCTCCCTTCTCTTGCCCGCACCGTGGTGCTTCGGGTTACGGCCCGAGGGCCTCGTTCACGATCTGCTGCGCTTCCGCCAGGATCGCGTCCAGATGCGCCCGGTCCCGGAAGCTCTCGGCGTAGATCTTGTAGATGTTCTCCGTGCCCGACGGCCGCGCTGCAAACCAGCCGCTGCCCGCGACGACCTTCAAACCCCCGATGGGCGCGTCGTTGCCCGGGGCGCGCGTCAGCTTCGCGGTGATCGGCTCGCCGGCCAGCGTGTTCGCCGTCACCGCTTCGGGAGCCAGTTTCTTCAATCTCGCTTTCTGTTCGGGTGTCGCGGCCGCATCCACCCGCGTGTAGAAGGGCACTCCGAACTCCGCGGTCAGAGCCCGGTAGTGCTCACCCGGGTCCTTGCCCGTGCGCGCCGTGATCTCGGCCGCGAGCAGGTCCGGCACCAGGCCGTCCTTGTCGGTCGTCCACACGCTGCCGTCGCGCCGCAGGAACGTCGCGCCCGAGCTTTCCTCGCCGCAGAAGCCGATCGAGCCGTCGAGAAGGCCCTCGACGAACCACTTGAACCCGACGGGCACCTCGACCAGCTTTCGCCCGAGGCGCGCCGCGACCCGGTCGATCATGCTGCTCGAGACGAGAGTCTTGCCGACCGCCGCCGAGGCCGGCCACCCTGGGCGGTTGGCGAAGAGGTACGCGATCGCAGCCGACAGGTAGTGGTTAGGCTCGAGCAGCCCTTCGCTGCGCGTCACGATCCCGTGCCGGTCCGCATCGGTGTCGGCGGCGAAGGCCACGTCGTACCTGTCCTTGAGCTCGACCATGCGGGCCATCGCGTGCGGGGACGACGGGTCCATGCGGATCTGGCCGTCCCAGTCGACGCTCATGAAGCGGAAGGTGGCATCCACCTCGCGGTTCACGACGTCGAGGTCGAGTCCGTACTTCTCGCGGATGCGATCCCAGTAGGCGACACTGGCGCCGCCGAGAGGATCCGCGCCGATGCGAAGGCGGCTCGCGCGCACGGCGTCGAGGTCCACCACCGAGGTGAGGTCGTTCACGTACGAGTCGCGGTACGGGTGCGAGTGCGTCGTCGAAGCCTTTCGCGCGCGGTCGAACGGCATGCGCTCGACCCCCCGCAGGCCGTCGGCGAGCAAGGCATTTGCCTTCGCCTCGATCCACCCGGTCACGTCCGTGTCGGCCGGGCCCCCGTTGGGTGGGTTGTACTTGAACCCACCGTAGCGCGGCGGATTGTGCGAGGGCGTGACGACGATGCCGTCGGCGAGCCCGTCGCGGCGGCCGCGGTTGTAGGTCAGGATCGCGTGCGAGATGACCGGCGTCGGCGTGTAGCCGTCGTCCGCGTCCACCATGACCTCGACGCCGTTGGCGGCGAGGACCTCGAGGGCGCTCGCGAAGGCCGGCTCCGAGAGCGCGTGCGTGTCGATCCCGAGAAAGAGCGGCCCGCCGATGCTCTGGCCGCGGCGGTAGAGGCAGATGGCCTGGGTGATCGCGAGAATGTGGCCCTCGTTGAACGCGTCGTCGAAGGAGGAGCCGCGGTGGCCGGAGGTCCCGAAGGCGACCCGCTGAGAAGGGATGGACGGGTCGGGCCGCCCCGTGTAGTAAGCCGTGACGAGCTTCGCCACGTCCACGAGGATCGAGGGCGGAGCGGACTTTCCGGCCAGGGGACTGATCGGCATCCGGGCTACTCCAGTTCGGTCAGAGCGTATCGCGGGCGGTAGACACGTCTCGCGGGCGAAAACAGGGCGCCCCCTGTCTCGCCGTGCCACGCGAGGCAGACGACTGGCAGGGCGGCGCTCATGCCGGACCCCCTCCCCGTCAGGATTTCGGCGCCGCGGCCCCGGTGCCCGGCGGATACCCCGCGAACAACTGCTTCAGGACCGCAATCAGCTTCTCCTCGCGGGCCTCGTTCGACTTGCTCGGGTCCATGGCGCCCTTAGCGCGGCCCCGCCAGACGATGTGTTTCGTTTTCACGTCCACGAGGTCGATGATGATCGTGCCGACCGGAGTGTTGACCTCGTAGTCGTCGACGGGCGCCCAGGCGCCCCACCCGTAGCCCCAGTTCGGGCTGTACGGCACGAACTGGGTTTCCGTCGATAGCCGAGCGTGCACGACGGCCCACAGGTCGGGGTTCTGGTCGAGGTTCACCTGCTTGAGGCCGTCGCTCGCGAGCTGGTCCGAGAGCACGTCCTGGCAGCGTTTGGCCCAGACGGGGTCCTGGATCGAGCCGTCGGGCCTCCAGGCCCACGTGTGAAACGTCGCGAAGGAGACCTTCTCGTCCCAGCCGACCTTGATCGTCGGCGCCGAAGCGCACGCCGTAAGCACGGTGAGAAAGGCCGCCACGCATACCGCCGTCGCCGATCCCGTTCGAATCCGCATGTCTCCTCCGAGTTTTCCGGCGGCATCCTATCCCGCGGGCGCCCTCAGACGGACACTCCTGGTTCGCAAAGCTCCACGGTATGCTCTCCGTCCCGGAATGCCCGGTACGGAGGAGGAACGATGCAGCTCGGAATGATCGGACTCGGCCGGATGGGCGCCAACATGGTGCGCCGCCTCGTGAAGAACGGCCACCAGTGCGTGGTCTACGACCGCAGCCCGGACGCGGTGAAGGCCCTCGCGGCCGACGGCGCGGTCGGCGCGAGCTCGCTGGAGGACTTCGTCGCGAAGCTGAGAGCGCCGCGCGCCGCCTGGCTCATGGTCCCGGCCGCCGCGGTGGACGGCACGGTCTCCGAGCTCGCGCCGAAGATGAGCAACGACGATACGATCATCGACGGCGGCAACTCGTACTACATCGACGACATCCGCCGGCAGACGGAGTTGCGCGCGAAGGGCATCCACTACGTGGACGTCGGCACGAGCGGCGGCGTGTGGGGCCTCGAGCGCGGCTACTGCATGATGATCGGCGGCGACACCGAGGCCGTGCAGCGCCTCGACCCGATTTTCAAGACGATCGCGCCGGGGCGGGGCAGCGAGATCCCCCGCACTCCAGGGAGGGAGAACGTCAAGGGCACGGCCGAAGAGGGCTACCTCCACTGCGGGCCCTCGGGCGCCGGCCACTTCGTGAAGATGGTCCACAACGGGATCGAGTACGGGATCATGGCCGCCTACGCCGAGGGGCTGAACATCCTGAAGCACGCCAACGTCGGGAAGGGCGCCCGGACGGTGGACGCCGAGACCACGCCGCTGCGCAATCCCGAGCATTACCAGTACGAGTTGAACCTGCCCGACGTCGCCGAGGTCTGGCGGCGAGGCAGCGTGATCGCCTCGTGGCTGCTCGACCTGACCGCCATTGCGCTGCTCAAGTCGCCGGAGCTCGAGGACTTTTCGGGCCGCGTCTCCGACTCGGGCGAGGGACGCTGGACGATCCTCGCCGCGATCGACGAGGGCGTGCCCGCGGAGGTCCTGACGAGCGCGCTTTACGAGCGCTTCGCCTCCAGAGGCGAGGCCGACTTCGCCAACAAGCTCATGTCGGCCATGCGCTTCGAGTTTGGCGGGCACCTCGAGAAGAAGGACTGACGGCCGGGCCGCCGGTCGGCCATAGGAGCCATGATGAACGACTCGCAACGGCCCTCCGCTCCCGTCGGCGCGTCGCGCGCCTCTCAAACCGACGAGACTTCCGATCCGCGGACCCTCTGCATCGACATCGGCGGCACGGGCATCAAGACGCTCGTCGTCGGCACGGACGGCAAGGCCCTGACCGCGCGCCTGCGCGCGGACACGCCGCGGCCGGCGACCCCGAAGGCCGTGATCAAGACGATCCTCGCGCTCGCGAAGCAGCAGGGCAAGTTCGACCGGGTCTCCGTGGGCTTTCCCGGCGTCGTGCGCAAGGGCGTCGTCGAGACGGCCTTCAACCTCCACAAGGACTGGATCGGCGTGGACGTGGACGGCCTGCTCACGAAAGAGCTCGGCAAGTCAGTGCGGGCCGCCAACGACGCCGACGTCCAGGGCCTCGGAGCCGTCAAGGGCGAGGGTCTCGAGCTCGTCATCACGCTCGGCACGGGCTTCGGCTCGGCTCTGTTCATGGACGGGCGGCTCGTCCCCAACGTCCAGCTCGGCCATCACGCGGGCTGGAACGAGAAGACCTACGAGGAAGAGCTCGGGAACAAGGCTCTCAAGAAGGCCGGCAAGAAGAAGTGGAACAAGAGGGTCCGCCGGGCGATCGACTCGCTCTCCGAGCTCTTCAACTACGACCGCCTCTACATCGGGGGCGGCAACGCCGAGAACATCAAGTTCGACCTGCCCCCCCGCGTCAAGATCATCTCCAACACCGAGGGACTCTTCGGCGGCCTCGCCCTCTGGAACGGCAAGGAGAACTGCTATGGCGTCCGCTGAAACCGCCGCCGGCAGGCCCGTCGCCGCCGACGCCCTGGTTTTCTTCGGCGCCACGGGCGATCTCGCCTACAAGAAGATCTTCCCGTCGCTCCAGGGCATGATCAAGCGCGGGTTTCTCTCGGTCCCGGTGATCGGCGTCGCGAAGTCGGGGTGGTCGATCGAGCAGCTGCGCGAGCGAGCGCGGGCGAGCCTGAAGGAGTTCGGCGGCGGCGTGGACGAGGCGGCCTTCGGCAAGCTCGCGTCTCAGCTCCAGTACATCGACGGCGACTACGGCGATCCGGCCACCTTCGCGAAGCTGCGCGCGGCCCTCGGCGCGGCGAAGCACCCGACCCACTACCTCGCCATTCCGCCGAGCCTCTTCGGCGAGGTCATTCAGCAGCTCGGCAAGTCCGGCTGCGCCGACGGAGCGCGGGTCGTCATCGAGAAGCCCTTCGGCCACAACCTCGCCACGGCGACGGCGCTCAACAAGACGCTCCATACCGTGTTCCCGGAAGCGTCGGTGTTTCGCATCGACCACTACCTCGGCAAGGAGGCCGTCGAGAACCTGCTGTACTTCCGCTTCGCCAACACGTTCCTCGAGCCGATCTGGAACCGCAACTACGTGGACTGCGTCCAGATCACGATGGCCGAGGAGTTCGGCGTCCAGGGCCGGGGCAAGTTCTACGACGAAACCGGCGCGATCCGCGACGTCGTCCAGAACCATCTCCTGCAGGTCGTCGGCTACCTCGCCATGGAGCCGCCCATCTCGATCGACGCGGACCGGATTCGCGACGAGCAGGTCAAGGTCTTCCGCGCGATCCGACCCCTGAAGCCCGAGAACGTCGTGCGCGGGCAGTTCGACGGCTACTTGAAGGAGCCGGGGGTCTCGCCGGCCTCGACGGTCGAGACCTTCGCCGCCGTGCGGCTCGAGGTCGACTCCTGGCGGTGGGCCGGAGTGCCCTTCTTCGTCCGCGCCGGGAAAAACCTTCCGCTCACGGCGACGGAAGTCCTGGTGGACCTGAAGCAGCCCCCGCTCTCGCGCCTCTCCCCCGAGGAAAGCAACTACTTCCGCTTCCGGCTGGGACCGAAGATCTCGATCTCGATCGGCGCCCGCGTGAAGCGCCCGGGCACGGACCCGGGCTCCATCCCGACCGAGCTCATGGCCGTGCGCGACGGAGGCAAGGACGAGGTCGACGCCTACGAGCGCCTGCTGACGGATGCGATGAAAGGCGATCCGACCCTCTTCGTCCGCGAGGACGCGGTCGAGACGGCATGGGAAGTCGTGGACGGCATTCTCGACAACGTCACGCCGGTCCACGTGTACCGGCCCAGGACCTGGGGACCCATCGAGGCGAACCGGCTGACGATCGGCGTCGAGGGCTGGCACAACCCGGCGAAGGAGTCGTGAAGCCGAAGCCCGCCGACACGGCCGAGGGCCGGCGGCTCGACGACAACAACCGGCGCGTCGCGCACTGGAACCGCTGGGGTCCGTACCTCTCGGAGCGGGCCTGGGGCACGGTCCGCGAGGACTACAGCGCCGACGGCGCGGCCTGGGACTCCTTCCCCCACGACCACGCCCGTTCGCGCGCGTACCGCTGGAACGAGGACGGCCTCGGCGGGATCTCGGACCGCCACCAGCTGCTCTGCTTCGCCCTCGCCCTCTGGAACGGGAAGGACCCGATCCTCAAGGAGCGCCCGTTCGGCCTGACGAACTCGGAAGGCAACCACGGCGAGGACGTCAAGGAATACTGGTTCTACCTCGACTCGACGCCCACGCACTCGTACATGAAGTACCTGTACAAGTACCCGCACGCGGAGTACCCGTACCGGCAGCTCCTCGAGGAGAACCGGCGCCGGACGATCGAGGAGCCCGAGTACGAGCTGCTCGACACGGGCGTCTTCGCCGAGAGCCGGTACTTCGACGTCTTCGTCGAGTATGCGAAGGCGAGCCCCGAGGACACCCTCATCGAGATCACGGTCGAGAACCGCGGCCCCGAGGCGGCGACACTCGATCTGCTCCCGACGGCATGGTTCCGTAACACGTGGTCGTGGAGGCCCAACCGCAAGCGGCCGCTCGCGGCGGCCGCCGCCCGCAAGGACGGCCGGCCCGTGATCACGCTCGACGAGGGATACCTCGGGCGCCGCTACCTCCACGTCGATTCGGGCGCGGAGCTGCTTTTCACCGAGAACGAGACCAACGCCGAGCGCCTCTTCGGCGCCCCGAACCCGACGCCGCACGTCAAGGACGCCTTTCACGAGTACGTGGTCCGCGGAAGAACCGACGCCGTCAACCCGGCCCGCCGGGGCACCAAGGCCGCCGCGCGCCACCGCCTGACGGTCCCCGCGGGTGGCAGCGCCCGCGTGCGCCTCCGGCTGACCGACGCCGAGTGGGCCGAGGGCGACCCGCTCGGCGAGGACTTCGACCGGACGCTCGCCCTTCGCAGGAAAGAGGCCGACGAGTTCTACGCAGCCACGATCCCCGGCAAGCTCTCCGCCGACGAGAAGAACGTCATGCGGCAGGCCTTCGCAGGGATGCTCTGGTCCAAGCAGTTCTACAAGTACGACGTGCGGCGCTGGCTCGACGGCGACCCGCTCCAGCCTCCCCCGCCGGCCGCCCGCCACAAGGGCCGCAACGGCGACTGGCGCCACGTCTTCAACGCCGACGTCCTCTCGATGCCCGACACCTGGGAGTTCCCGTGGTTCGCCGCGTGGGATCTCGCGTTTCACTGCGTCGTCCTCTCGCTCGTCGATGCGCAGTTCGCCAAGGACCAGCTCGTGCTCATGCTGCGCGAGTGGTACATGCACCCGAACGGGCAGATCCCGGCCTACGAGTGGAACTTCGGCGACGTCAATCCGCCGGTCCACGCGTGGGCGGCCCTCCGCGTTTTCCAGATCGAGCGGGCGAAGACCGGCAAGGCCGACCGGGCGTTCCTCGAGCGCGTCTTCCACAAGCTGCTCTTGAACTTCGACTGGTGGGTCAACCGCAAGGACGAGCTCGGCAACAACATCTTCCAGGGCGGGTTCCTCGGCCTCGACAACATCGGGATCTTCGACCGCAACATGAAGCTGCCCGACGGCTGGGTCCTGAGCCAGGCCGACGGCACGAGCTGGATGGCCATGTACTGCCTGAACCTGCTCGGCATGGCGCTCGAGCTCGCGAGCGAGGATCCGGTTTACGAGGACGTCGCCAGCAAGTTCTGGGAGCATTTCGTCTACATCGCCCACGCCATCCAGCGCCCGGACCAGCCGGAGCTCGGCCTCTGGGACGAGCAGGACGGGTTCTTCTACGACGAGATGCACCACCCCGACGGGCGCCAGATCCCGATCCGGGTGCGCTCGGCCGTAGGCCTGCTCCCGCTCACGGCCGTCGTCACCGGCGACTCGGAGCTCATCAACCGATTCCCGGCCTTCAAGCGGCGCATGGAGTGGTTCTTCGCTCACCGGCGGGACCTGACCGACTCGTGCGCCTCGATGACGAAGCACGGGCAGCAGGAGCGGCTGCTCATGTCCGTCGTCAAGCCGGAGCAGCTCACGCGGGTCTTGAAGTACATGCTCGACGAGTCGGAGTTCCTATCGCCCTACGGCTTGCGCTCGGTGTCCCGGTACCACCGCGAGCACCCCTACCGGGCGCAGGCGCGTGGCCGGGACTTTTCCCTCGACTACGAACCCGGCGAGTCGCGCACGGCCCTCTTCGGCGGCAACTCCAACTGGCGCGGGCCGATCTGGTTTCCGATCAACTACCTGGTCCTCGAGTCCTTGAAGCGCTTCCACATGTACTTCGGCGACACCTTCAAGGTCGAGTGCCCCACCGGATCGGGGAAAATGATGACGCTGCACGAGGTCTCGAGGGAGCTCGCGCGGCGCCTCTCGCGGATCTTCCTTCCCGACTCGAGCGGCCGCCTTCCGGTCTTCGGCGGCTACGAGGCCTTCCAGTCCGACCCGCACTGGAAGGGACTCCTCCTCTTCCACGAGTACTTCCACGGCGACACCGGCGCCGGCCTCGGCGCGAGCCACCAGACGGGTTGGACGGGGCTGGTCGCGAAGATGTTGGATGAATTGGGCTGACTCGATTCATCGCGCGCCCGTGGCGTAGAAAGGGATCCCTCGCTTCGCTCGGGATGACAGAGGGAGGGCGTCGGCGCAGCGACTTCCGGGTTGGGGGTCAACCCTGTACAACTGTACTTCTCAGGAAAAAAGTACAGGAGTACAGGGTTGACCCCTCACCCCCCCAGGGTTGACCCCTCACCCCCCAGCGACTCGCCGGCGACGTCGTCGCCCCCCTCGATCTCCCGCTACACCTCGTGGTGCAGCATCCTCGACGCGTGGCGGACGACGCCGCTGAAGAGCTGTAGCGGCAGGTGCAGCCGCAGGCCCCACGCCTTCTCGTCGTGCTCGGCCAGCGGGAAGGCAAAGTGCAGCAGGTCGTGGCCGAACACCCACCCTCGCGAGACCAGGGCCATGGCCATCGAGACCGTGACCTCGTAGTTGTCCTCGGGCCAGCCGCTGTCCAGGTAGAAACCCGCGTCGCGCTTCTCCTCGGAAAGGACGCGGTCGAGCAGGTCGTCCTTGTAGCCGAAGGTGCTCGAGAGACACGCCGCGCGCCCGAAGACGTCGGGCCACTCCCAGGCGACGTAAAACGACACGACTCCTCCGAGCGAGGAGCCGAGCAGGGCCGTGTTGAGGGGCCCCGGGAGCGTGCGGAAATCCTGGTCGATGCGGGGCTTGACCTCTCCGACCAGGGACTTCCCATACGACTCGTAGCCCGGCTTCGTGTATTCGGCGAACCGGTCCTCCGAGTAGACGCCGACGACGATGAAGTCGTCCACGACGCTCATCGTGTCGAGCACGCCGACGGTCTCGTCCACGTGCCAGTCGTTGCCGAGAAAAGCCTCGTCCGGGAAGAAGAGATTCTGGCCGTCCTGCATGTAGAGAACCGGGTAGCGCTTGAGCGTGTTCTCCCCGTATCCCGGCGGGAGGTAGACGCGGATCCGGTGGGCACGGCCGAGACGCGTCGAGTCGAACTCGATCGACGGCGCGAACCGCCCGCCGCCGGTCGACCGGAAGTGCGGGTAGACGGGCCGCGTGTCCGGCTCCGTCATGAGCACGAGGCGATTGGCGCCGGGCGACCAGTACATCTCTTCGCCGACCCGCAGCACGGGCTTGAAGTAGAGGAAAGGCTTCTCCGACTCGACCGTGAACGTCAGCGTGTGGCCTCCGTCGGGCGGCGAATCGGGCTCGATGTCGCGGTTCCAGTCCTCCTCGGTCCGGAGCGCAATGCGGCCCTCCTGGACCGGGTACACGACCCGCAGCGTGCGGCGAAAGACCGTGGGCGCCGCGCTCATCGCCTCAGCTTCGGGGCCGCCCCGTATCCGCCTGGCCACGTGTCGCCGATTCCTGGCCCGTACCAGTGGCCGTTGTTCAGGTCGTAGTACATGCCGACCTGCGTGTAGGGAATTCGAAGGATGTCGAAGGCGAGGTAGAGGATCTTGCTCCACCACTTGTCCGGGCGAACGCCGACCGCGCGGAGGATCTCGGCGAAGTTGATCCCGAGCTCGAACCCCACCTGGCGCTCGCGGACGAGCGGATCGGCGTACGGATAGCCCTTCGCGGAGTAGCTGACCGACACCAGGAAGAACCGCGCCGGGCCCGCGTTGAACCGCATCCGGTCCGCGAGACCGGCGAGCTTCAGGTCGGCCGTGTAGATCTCCTGGGTGTAGTCCTTGCCGGTGCCCCCGTACGGGCAGCAGACCGCCGTCGGCGCCGGCACCAGGCCCGCGCGGTAGCCGACGAGATCGTCCAGCCCGAAATAGGAGATGCCGAGCGAGGAGAACGCGCCCACCGAGTCCATGACGAGGTCTTCGTAGGAAAAGCCGTACTTGCCCCGGCCGTCGCCGAGTTCGGTCACGAGGCCGGCGAGGAGCGAGACGCCGGTTCCGAAGAGCGCCGCGTCGTCCTTCTTCATTCCGAGCTCGATGTTCAAGCCCGTCAGAATCTTGGCCACGATGTAGTACGAGACGACGTGGGAGGCCTTGTCGCCGCCGCCGGCGTAGGTGTTCTGACCGATCCAGCCCTCCCGCGTGAAATGGAACTTCTCGTTGGGGCCGTCGCCGAAGGAATTCCAGGCCGAGCCCGCGAGCGTCGCGACCGAGATGGCCCCGATCCAGAACGAATGGACCTTCCGGGGCGGTTCGGCGACCGTTTCTCCCGCGCCGTCGGGCGACCACGCAAGCGACGGCGGCTCGGCGCCGGGGATTCCGCCGGCCTCGAAGGCCCGCTCGAACGACTCCGCGAAGCCGGTGCCGGCGGCCGCGCGCGAGAAGCCGTAGATCGGCTCCGCGCACACCGCTCCGGCCAGAAGCGCGCCCGCCAGCGCGCCTCCGAGGACCCGGGCCGCGGCCCTCAAGCGGGGGACCGGTCTTTCCCGGGCGCCGCCGCGAGGGGCCCGCTCGACTTGACGTGCACGGTCTGGGTCGGGAACGCCACCGAGGCCCCCGCCCGTTCCACGATCTCGAGAATGCGCAGCAACAGCTCCTCCTGAACGCCGAGGAATTCGGCGTAGGTGCCTACCTGGACGTAGGCGAAAACGTCGATGTCGAGCGAGGAGGCCCCGAGCCGCGCAAAGCGCGCCCTCGACCCCTCCGTCTCGACGCGGGCCTCGACTTCGAGAAGATACCGGATGGCCTCGAGGACCTGGCGCATCTGCGCCGCGGTCGTCTCGTACGCGAGGCCGATGGTCGGATGGAACCAGAACTTGTCGCGCCGCGTGAGGTTCTCGATCTGGCCGGCCATGACGGCGCCGTTCGGAATGCTGACCACCGTCCGCTCGTTGGTGCGCACGCGGGTCGCCCAGAGCGTCACGTCCTCCACTTCCCCGAGCTGGCCCGCGATCCGGCACGTGTCCCCGACCGAGAGCGGCTTGTCGCCGAGCATCGCCAGGCCGGCGAAGACGTTCTCCAGGCTCTTCTGGGCGGCGAACGCGAGCACGAGGCCGCCGATGCCGAGGCCGGCGAGTGTCGCCGTCACGTTGATGCCGAAGGCGGGAAGGGCCAGCAGGATCACGACGAGCCACGCTCCGGCCTGCAGGGCGCGGCGGCCGAACGAGAGCGAGGGGTGCCTGGCGGTGCCCCCCGCCGGCAGAACCCGTCGCAGGAGGTGGCGGTCGAGAACGTCCACGATCCGCAGCAGCAGCCACAGGAGGGCGACCAGCAGCAGGACGTAGAGGACCCGGTTGTAGTAGATCCGGTACAGGATCGGGATCCCGAGCCAGAAGACCGCGATCCGGTGCAGCAGGAGCGTCAGGAGCAGCGTGCCCGGGCTGCGCGCGGAGGAGGCCCATTCCCCCTTCACCGACTTGTGGCGCACGAGGCCGATCAGCGCGAAGACGCCCCCGAGCAGGAGCCACGACACCGCGTACAGGATCGGCAGCATCAGGACGAAGGCGGCGATCTGCCAGAGCGCCAGCGATCCGACGCGCGACCGGACGAGGAACTCCGGCAGGTGGCTTTCGATTTCGGGCAACCCGAGCTCCCCGTAGAGCCGCCGCGCCTCGCGGATCGTCTCCCAGGAAAAGAGCCAGATCGGGGGCGACCCGGCCGTCTCGCGCCGAACGAGGAGGACGTCGAAGTGCCCGTCGCCGCCGAGCACCTCGCCGACTCGCTCGACATCGGGCGGCAGTCCGCCGTCGGTCGTCCCGCGCGCCGCGCGGCTGATCCTCTCGAGGCTCGCAGAGACGAAGCGGTGATCGAGCACCGCCTGGAACTCGCGGGCTATGTTCTCGCGCTGTGACCGCAGGGACGCCGGAACCTGCAGGTACTCGGCCGCGTTGGCGTAGCTGCCCTTCTCGACCGCGCGCAGAAACCCGAAGAACGTTCCGTAGGGCGTTTCCCGCCCGTAGGGATCGGTCGCCGCCTCCTCCACCGAGGTGGGCGTTACCGCGGGGGCTGGAGCGGGCAGCTGCGCCGCCGCAGGCGCGGTGGCCGCGAGGGCGAGGACGAAGGCGGCGAGAGTGTTTCGAGCGTCGGCCATGGGCGCACGGAGTTTAGCCGACGCGCCGCAGAATGCTAGGGACGGGCCGGACGCGTGGCCTTCAGGTCTGCGAGGAAATCCGCCATGATCTCGCCGAGGGCCTTGTTCCACGCGGCGACGACGGCCGCGGCCGTGCGCTGCGACAGGCCGACCCGCCGCGTGTAAGTTTTCAGGAGCACCTCCCGGGGGGCCGCGGCGCCCACCGGCGGCGCCAGGACGCGGAACTGCAGGGTCAGGACGGCGGCGGGCTCGGCCGTGTTGCTGAAGTCCCCCGCCAGTTCGGTCGCGGCCGGCTCGACCACCGCGTCGACGGGCAGGCCCTCGCCCGGCGCGATCACGTCCCGGACGACGGGCGAGTCCTTCAGGTAACCACGGATCGCGGCGGTCAGGATCAATGAGGGCGGGGCGGCGAGACTGGCGTACGGGTCGCGCTCGATGCCGTGCTCCCCGACCCGGTAGACGAGCGGCGCTCCGGCGTAGGTCGGGGCCACTTCGACGCCGCGAAGCGACAGGACCAGCGTCGCGCCGGCGGGAACGGCGGCGCGCGGTGGCGGCGGATCGATCGTGAAGGTCTGCGGCGCCCGCGCCAGCTTCGAGGCACAGGCGCTCGACAGGAGCGCCGCCGCGAGGACGAGCCCTGGCGCCACGCCGCGAGAGGGCCGGGGACCGCAACCGAATTCAGGCTCGCGCATCATTTTTTCTCCTCTTCGAGAACCGGGACTGGCGCGGGGGCTTTTCCGAACAGGAAGCCGGACGGGTAGCGCTTGAGCTCTTCGAGCGCCTCGTTCAGGCTCCGCGCCGCATCGCGCGTTCCGGCCAGCGTGTCGTTCAAGGAACGTACATCGATGGCCGACAGCTTTTCGATGAGGAGCGCGAGCCGGGCGTCGAGGTTCTTCAGGAGCGTGTCGGCATCGGTGCCGACGGCCTCGAGCTTCATGGCCTGCAGGTCGCGGCGGGCGTCCTCGGCGAGCCCCTTGATCTCGAGGACGGCGCCGTCGGCGTCGCCAAGCGCCTTGTTCGCGTTTCCCGAAATCCCTTTCACGTCGAGCTCCCCGATCTTCTTCAGGGCGGCGTCCGCGCTCACGAGCACCTGGTTCAGGTTGTGGCCCAGCGCGGCGACATCGAGCTTCTCGAGGTTCGCGAGCGTGCGGTCGACGGACGCGAGCAGGCGCCCGAGCTGGCTCGGCGCCGAGGGCACGTACCAGTACTTCGGTTTCCAGGGCACCTTGAGCGGCGGGTACTTCTTCGGGTCCATCGTCTGGAGAGCCACGATGGCCGACCCGGTGATGCCCTCGGTCTGGATCACGGCCCGCAGCCCGCCGGCGATCAGCCCCTCGGTCTGGGACGCGAAGTCCGTCCGCCACTGCTCCGGGGAGACGGCCTGCCGGACCTCGCAACGGACCACGACGCAGGTGGGCTGGCCGACGCGGTAGAGGTTCCAGCTGAAGCCGATCTCCTTCACCTTGCCGACCGACACGCCCCGCAGCTTGACCACCGAGCCGACCGAGAGGCCGTCGACGTCGCCGGTCACGTACGTCTCGAACATGTACGTCGGCTCGAAGGCGCTCTTGATGCCGAAGAGAAAGAGCGCCGCGAGCACGATCGCCACCCCGAGGGTGACGAAGAGCCCGATCCGGAACTGACTGGCTTTTTCGCTCATGAAGTCTGGCTCCCCTCTGCTCCCGCCGCGGCCTCGGCCTGGCGGAGGAAGAACTGCCGCACGTACGGATTGTCGGAATGGTCGCGCAGGTCCGCCGGCTTTCCCTCGGCGATCATCGTCTTCGTGCGCGCGTCGAGCATGACGCAGCGGTCCGCGATCGCGTAGATGCTCTGGAGCTCGTGCGTCACGACGACGAACGTGATGCCGAGGCCCTTCGAGAGCTCGCGGATCGTCTGGTCGAGGCCGGCCGACGTGATCGGGTCCAGACCCGCCGACGGCTCGTCGAGAAAGAGGATGCCGGGGTCGAGGGCCATGGCCCGCGCGATCCCGGCCCGCTTCTGCATGCCCCCGGAGAGGGCCGAGGGTTTCTGGCCCGCCGCCGGAAGGAGGCCCACCTGATTCAGCCTGGCCGCGGCGATGAGCTTCTTTTCCTCGGCTCCGAGGTCCGTGAACTCGTCGAGGGGCAGGCAGACGTTCTCGAGGACCGTCATCCCGCCGAAGAGGGCTCCGCTCTGGTACATGACGCCGAACTTCCGGAGCAGGCGCAGGCGCGCCTCGCCCTCGGCGGTCGCGATGTCGTCGCCGTCGAAGAGGATGCGGCCCGCCGCCGGGCGGTACAGGCCGATCATGGTCTTGAGTAACGAGCTCTTGCCGCACCCCGAGCCGCCGAGAATGACGAAGACCTCGCCGCGGCGGACCTCGAACGAGACGCCCTTCTGGACGATCCTGTCGCCGTAGGCGATCGTGACGCCTTCGACCGAGATCACGACCGGCGCCGCGCTCATACCTTCAGCACGTAGGTCAGGACGCTGTAGACGGCGTCCACGACGATGATCATCAGGATGCCCGCCACGACGGCGCGCGTGGTCGAGTCGCCGACGGCGTTGGGCCCCTCCCTGGTCTGCATCCCTCTCAGGCAGCCGAGGCCGGCAATGATCGCTCCGAACACGAAAGATTTCGAGATCCCGACGAGCACGTCGCGAACGTGCAGCGCGCCCAGCAGCTGCGCCCAGATCTGCGCGAGGGGGAAGCCCATCGAAAGCATCACGAGGACTCCCCCGAAGACGCCGAGGACCATCGAGTACGCCGCGAGGACCGGCATCAGGAGGGTCCCGGCGAAGACGCGCTGGATGACGAGAAATCGAATCGGATCGAGCCCCATCGTCTCGAGGGCGTTCAACTCCTCGTTGACTTTCATCGTTCCGATCTCGGCGGCGAAGGCGGAGCCCGAGCGGCCCGCGAAGATGATGGCCGTGAAAATCGGCGAGAACTCGCGGACCATGACGAGGCCGATCATGTCGGCGATGAAAATCTGGGCCCCGAACATCTCGAGCGGCTGCGCGGCCTCGAACGCGATGACGAGCCCCATCAGCAGGCTGATCAGCGACACGATCGGCAGGGCGTTGACGCCGGCCTTCTCGAAGACGACGGCAACTTCCCGCCAGCGCATCGCCCGCGGGCGCCGCAGGACCGCCGCGAAGCCCTGCACGAGGGCGCCGAGAAAGGCGAGCTGGGCCCGGGCATCGGCGGCCATGGAGATCGAAATGACGCCCACCTCGTCGAAGAGCCGCCGCCGGTCGGGGGCCGGCGTCAGGGCTCCGAGCGCCTCGCCCGACGGAAACGCGGCCAGCAGCGTCTGGAACTCGGGGCGCAGCCCCCGGATCGTGGCGCGCACGCCCTGCACGAGGCGGCCCTCCGCGAGCTCGTAGAGCAGCGACATGCCCGACATGTCGCCGTGATCGACCGCGCTGGCGTCCACCTCGAGGGCGGGCAACCTGGCTCCGGAGAGTCTCGCCACGACGTCCCGCCGCGCCTGCGCCGCCGTCTCGACGTCGAGCGCGCCGGACAGGGCGAGGACCGGAGCCACTCCGGCTCCCTGGCGAAGCTCGACCCGAGTCGTCGCTGCCTGACTCACCGCGGCTTTCCTATTTCTGTCCGCCCTGCTGTCGCGACGAGATCTGCAGCGAAACGAGGCGGGCGATGAGGATCGCCGGGTAGAGCTGGCCGATCAGGGCTTCGGCAACGGCGAGACTCCGGGCGATCGGATGCACGGGCACGATGTCGCCGTACCCGAGCGTCGTGAGCGTGACCAAACTGAAATAGCCGAAGGTATGCGTCGGGTTCGCATCCCCGAGCGGTCGCCCCCCCATCAGGATCGCACCGGGGTACCTCAATTCCACGAGCTCGTAGGCAAAGGCCCACACGAGACCCAGGAGAAGGTACGCGAGGATGGCGCCCCGGACACGGTCGGCGGTGATCGCGCCGTCCCGAAACACGTGCTGGAGGACGAGGAAAGTGAGGATCAGGAGCGTCGCGATGGAAAGCCAGCCTTCATGCTGGCGGTTGAGCCCAAGAGGCCCCCCGTAAGGGTCCCAGCGCGCCACGAGCGAGGCGACGCCGGCGACGGCCACGACAATCGCCAAACCGCGGTTCCGCGAAAAAGCGACGACGCCGGACACGAGAAAAAGTGAAAAACAAAGGTCGAAGAGCAGCTGCCCCGCGCCTCGGAGCGCGCCGACCGGCCCACCGACGAACAGAGCCAGAGCGAGCGAGGCGAGCATGGCCGTCAGGCCGCTCTGCTCCCACCAGACCCGCGACCAGACTTCCGGGCGCTTCACGGTTTCAGTGCGCCCTCGCTCCTGCGCCGGTCGTCGCGTCGAGGACACGGGAAAGCTCCTTCAACGCGTTCGAGTCCGAGAGGATCCCGACGTGGGTGTTGCCGTAGCCCATCATCCGGGTCGCCGCGACCTGGACCCGCGGGTCGAGCTGGCTCGGGAGCGCGATCGTGCCGTCTCCGGCCGGGCTCGGGCCGTTCTTGCCGCTCTCGCCCCAGCCGAAGAAGACATGGAACGGCAGGTCCTTCGGAAGCGGCGTCTCGTAAAGCCGGGTCAGGAACGGGCTTCCAGCCGCGACGTCGACCCACGACGGGACGAGCTCGGTCCCGCGTTTGACCGCGCCCGCCGCCGACTCGACACCGCCATAGGGCGTGTCGAAGGACGCGTAGAGCCGCAGGTACGGGGGCTTTCCCGATTTGCAGAGCTCGTTGACCGCCCGCCGGCCCACGAGGCCGCCCATGCTGTGCGCCACGACGGCAATACGCAGGTCTGCCGACCTGCCCTCCGCAGCGACGCGCTCGACGCCACGCGCGAGGACGACGCCGGGCTGGTCGAGCCTCAGGCCCGACGGATAGTAGAAGAGCCAGACCTGGTAGCGCGAGCGGTCGAGGCTGGCAATGAGCGTCCGAAAGTCTCGAGGCGTGCCGTCGATGCCGTGCACGAGCAGGACCTGGACCTTCGAAAAATCCGGGGTGCCGACCGAGAAGAACCAGCTCTGCGTCTGGGCGAGGAATCGATTCGGCTGATAAACGCCGAGCGTTCCCATCTCCGGCGCAAAAATGGGATCGTCCACCGACTCGACCACGAAGGGCCGCGGCACGACCTTCACGCGCACGGCGACGTCGACGGCACCGGGATGACCGAGGTCGAGTGCGACGGGCGGAGCCGGCACGAGCAGTCCGTCCGACGCCGTCCCGGGCCCGACCGCAACCGGGGCGCCGGGGGCCGTGCGGCCGATGACCTCGTCGGACTCGAAGAACCCATCGTGGTTGAGGTCGGCGAAGAAGACGACGTCGTAGCTCCCGCTCGGCAGGAGCAGGCCGTAGTCGCCGGTCGCGGCGATGATCTCGCGCGAACCCACCAGCTCGTGGCCCTCACTCGCATGGTCGAAGGCCGCCACCAGGAGGGGCTCGGTCTGGCCCTTCGGAACCTCGACGCGTCCCACGAGCCCGAAGCAGTCCTGCGGGGCGTACTCCTTTTCCAGCGACAGGTTGCCCGGGTTCTTCCTGATCTGCGACCGCAATTCCTTCTTCTCGCGCCGCCACTGGAGGTAGGAGCAACCCGTCGCGATCGGCAGCAGCAAGGCGCCCGCGAGGGTCGCGCAGAGCAGCTGCCGCCCCTGACCCGTCGGAACACCCCGCATTGCCGCGGAGTGTATCGCTTCCGGCGGCGCGCGGGCCCCGTCGGAGGATCGGTCCTGGACTACAGTTGACGGCCCGAAGGGCCGCTCATAGAGTTTTCGCCCATCCGCGGCCCATGGTCCGCGCGGGGAGCAAACCCGGCAACAATTTTCAGGGGAAGAGGGCATGAACCGTCACGTCGCGCGATACGTGGCTGCGACCGCGAGCCGGGTCCCTCGCCGGCCCCCCACCCTCGCGGGGGCTCTGCTCGCGCTCGTGATCGCGTCTCCGGTTTCGACCCCGACGCCCTCCACCTTCCCGCTCGAGGGCACGCGCTGGGTGCTCGCCACCGACGGCGACTCCCCCGCCCCGGCCTCGCCGCACGAGGCTTACATCCTCCTGCGCCGCATCGGGAACAATCGCCTGCTCGGGGGCTCGGGTGGCTGCAACGGCCTGAAGGGAACCTACGACATGTTCGCGGGACGCCTGCGCCTTTACGCGTCCGCGCTCTCGGGCAAGCCGTGCCCGGAGCCCGCGGCAGCCCGGGAGACGAAGCTCGTCGAGGCGCTGCGTCGGACGGCCAACTATCGGATCGAGGGGAACACGCTCGCGCTTCTCGCCGCCGATGGGAAGGCGCTCGCGCGCTTCACGGCCCGCTAGGGAAGCCTCCCGGCTACGGACTCTCCCCCGGCGTCTTCTCCTTCTCGATCTCTCCCGTCATCGGGACGAACCGCACGGGGATGATGTCCTTCTCGGTGATGCGGCCGTCCTTTTCCTTGGTGAAGACCTTCAGCTCCTGGAAGAACCCCCCGACCGGGATCACCATGCGGCCGCCGACGGCGAGCTGGTCGAGCAGCGGCTGGGGGATGCGCTCGGGCGCAGCGGTCACGATGATGCCGTCGAACGGAGCGTGTTCGATCCAGCCGCGGTAGCCGTCTCCCTCCCGGACCTCGACGTTGGTGTAACCGAGCTCCTTCAACTTCCGGGCCGAGGCCTGAGCGAGCTCGGGAAGGATTTCGATCGAGTAAACCTCGGACGCGATCTCGGCGAGGACCGCGCTCTGGTATCCGGATCCCGTACCGATCTCGAGGGCCCGACCCTTCGGGGGCAGCTCGAGCAGCTCCGTCATGAGGGCGACGATGTAGGGCTGGGAGATCGTCTGGTTGTTTCCGATGGGAACCGGATGGTCCTCGTACGCCTGGCTCCGCGCGGCGGGATCGACGAACAGGTGCCGGGGCACCTTCCGCATCGCCGCGAGAACCCGCGGATCGCGCACGCCGCGCGCGGCGATCTGCGTCTCGACCATCTTCGCGCGGGGCCCGGCCTCCGCGTCCGCGCCGCTCGTGCTCACCCTCGGCGCCTCCTCCCGCCCGGGCCCGCACCCCGACGTCGCAAGCCCCAGGGCGAGGGCGGCGGCGGCCATCGCAATCGGACGGGTCAACGGCGAAGCCACCGGACGATCTTACCCGCGATCAGCTCCGGCGCAGGAGCAGCAGCGTCTGGTCGTCGTACTGCGGCGCCTCGCCGGCAAACGCCGAAACGGCGTCGAAGACCGTCTCGCAGACGCGGGCCGGCGGCTGTGCCGACAGGAGGTGCCCGAGGCGCTCGAGGCCGAACTCCTCGTCGGCCGTGTCGAGCGCCTCGGTGATGCCGTCGCTGTAGACGCACAGAAGATCCCCCCGCTCCAGCACGACGGATTCTTCGCGCCAGGAGGCGTTGGGGAACATGCCCATCGGCACGCCGGTCGCCTTGACCTGCTCGACGGCTCCGGAGGCCCGGCGCAGCAACGCCGGGTTATGCCCCGCCGAAACGTAGCGCAGCGTTCCCGAGTCGGGCTCGATGAGCCCGAAGAAGCACGTCAGGAACTTGCGGGTCGCGGCGTACTTCTGGAGGTGCCGGTCGACGCGCCCGATCAGCTCCGCCACCGTCCGGGCCTCGTCGATCTGGAGGTGCACCGCCGCGTGCACGGTCGACACGAGCAACGCCGCCGGCACGCCCTTGCCCGACACGTCCGCGACGAGAAAGGCGAGGCGCCCGCCGGAGAGCGGGAAGAAGTCGAAGTAGTCGCCGCCGACCTGGCGCGTGGGGCGGTTCTTCGCGGCAATCTCCAGGCCCGCGACGACGGGCAGGTCGCGCGGCAGGATCTGGCGCTGGATCGCAGCGGCCAGCTCGAGCTCGCGCTCCATGCGATCCTTCTCGATCGCGTCCTTGTGGAGGCGCGCCGTCTCGATCGCGCCGGCCGCCTGGTTGGCGAAGAGCGAGAGCAGCCGCGCGTCGGTCGCCGTGAAGTCGAGAACGCGGCCGTCGCGCGATTCCTTGTCGGCGACCGCGAGCACGCCCAGACGCCGCCCCGGCACCGAGATCGCGATCGCAAGGCACTTCTGGCAGGCCGCGAGCTTCAGGCCCGCCGTCGGCACCGAGGCCGCCGCGTTGTTGATGACGCCGCCCTCCGGCAACGACCAGGCCGCGGCGTCGCGGGCCGAGAGGACTTCGCCGCCGACGCTGCGCTCGAGGAGCACCGCGCCCGATTCCTCGAAGAGAATCAGCGTGCCCTTGCCGGCGTCGGTCAGGGAGATCGAGCGGAAGAGAACCTCGTCGGCCAGCGCCGAGAGATCGAGCTGCCCGCCGAGCGAGAGCCCGAGGTCGTAGAGCGATTCGAGCTCGAGCAGGCGCGCCTTGAGCTCGAACTCGGCATCGCGAACCTGGCGGGCCAGCCGGTGCGTGCCGACAACCGAGCCGAGCACGAAGGCCACGAGCGACGCGCTGTCGGGAGGCTCTCCGGAGGGCATGCCGCACAGGCGGAGGATGCCGTGGAGCTCGCCCTCGGCCGAGAGCGGCATCCACAGGTCCCCTTCGCGGTGAAAGAGGCCGTCGGGAAGGGGTTCGGGGATCTCCCCGAGCGAGGCGGAGGCCGCCAGCGTCTCGCCGGCACGCACCCACGCGTCGCGCTCCCGCAGGTACAGCGTCGCGTCGCGGGCCCCGGTTGCAACCAGCGCCGCCTCGGCGACGCGGGACGAGAGCGGCCCCTCGCCCTCGAGCGCGGCCCCGAAGCGCTTCCAGAGCTCGTCGAGGCGCGTGGCGGGAGAGGTCGGGGCCGGGCCGGTCATTGCCCTGAACCGATCAGGCGGGCTGCGAGTTGACGCCCCGGAGCGCATCCTCCTGGGTCGGGTAGATCTCGGCGTACTGGGCCAGTCCCATGATCCGGAACGTCTTGTCGATCGTGGGTGTCAGGCCGCAGAACGCCAGCGCGCCCTTGCGGTCCATGACCTTTTC
>Ga0326726_10001232_pt1 | contig 23888 bp, 16 predicted proteins | sample MHFenrmetagenome_2_FD_207603 | JGI IMG/M metagenome (GOLD analysis project Ga0326726, IMG submission 207603) | Lab enriched peat soil microbial communities from Michigan Hollow, Ithaca, NY, United States - MHF15MN | ecosystem: Environmental > Terrestrial > Soil > Wetlands > Peat | place: USA... | reverse complement strand
ATCAAAAACACGCCCGCGGGAATTCCCGTGCGCATCGGCGATGTGGCCACCGTTGCGCCCGGAGTCAAGCCCTTATATACGATCGTCACGGCCAACGGCCAGCCGGCGGTTCTGCTGAACATAAACCGGCAGCCGGACAGCAACACAGTCCAGGTGGCGGACGAAGTTCACCGTCAAGTCGCGGAGATTCGCAAGTCGCTTCCGCCCGGAATTGAAATCAGGCCGTTCTATGACCAGTCCATCATCGTGGGCGATTCCATCAGGAGCGTACGCGATGCGATTCTGCTGGGCCTGGTTCTGGCCTCCATCATCCTGGTGGTTTTCCTGCGTGACTGGGGAACATCCATTGTCGCCGGACTGGTGATTCCGGTGACGGTGCTGGTGACCTTCATCGCTCTTAAGCTGCTCAATCAGAGTTTCAATCTGATGACGCTGGGCGGACTGGCCGCGGCCGTGGGGCTGGTGATTGACGATGCCATCGTGGTCGTGGAAAACATCGTGCTTCACCGCGACGCCGGCGAAGGACGGCTGCAAGCCATCCATGGTGCGCTGCAGGAGATCACGATTCCCCTGATCGGCTCGACCGTCACTCCGGTCGTGGTTTTCCTGCCCTTGATTTCCATCACTGGAGTTACCGGAACATTCTTCCGCGCCCTGGCCGTGACCATGGGCGTGTCCCTGTTCACCTCTCTGGCGTTGGCCCTGACCTGGACGCCGAGTCTGAGCCAGTGCTTCATCGGTTGGCGCAATCAGAACCGCAAGAGCGAAGCAACGGAGGGAACGGAAGAAGCCTCCATGGCGCAATTGCTCGCCGCCGAAGAGGATTCTCTCGGAAGATCCTTCAGAAAGATCGTGGACTTCCACGCCCAGTGGCTGCGACGGGCCTTGGCCCATCCCCTCTGGCTGGCAGGTTTGAGCCTGCTTCTGGTCGCCGGCTCGTACGTTTGCTATCGCTATTCCGGTTCCGACCTGATGCCGGAAATGGACGAAGGCGGCTTCACTCTGGACTACTGGACCCCCGCCGGCACCTCGCTTGCGGAAACTGACCGCATGGTGAGCCACATGGAGCAGATCCTGAATTCTGTTCCCGAGGTCGAGAGCACTTCGCGGCGTACCGGCCTGGAACTGGGTCTGGCGGCCGTGACCGAAGCCAATCGCGGCGACATCCTGGTCAAACTGAAAGAAGATCGCAACCGCACCATCGACGACATAATGGAAGAAGTTCGGAGTAAAGTGACAGCGCAGGAGCCGGCGGTGCGGGTCGAGTTCGTGCAGGTCCTGCAGGACATGATCGGCGATTTGACCAGCGAACCGGAGCCGGTCCAGATAAAGTTGTTTTCGCAGGACCCGGCGCTGCTCGAAGCCTGGGCTCCAAGAGTCGCAGCTGCCATCGTCAAGATTGACGGCGTAGTGGACGTGCTCGATGGAATCGAAAACACTATCAGCGGACCGGCCACCACGTTTCAGATCAACCCGAGTGTCGCTGCCCGCGCCGGATTCACGCCCGAGGAAACTGCCACTGACGCCGCGGCGATTCTGGGCGGCGAACCAGCCGCTGCGCCCGTGGTCAGCGCCGATCGTCCCTACACCGTGCGGGTTCGCTTTCCCGCTGGAAATCGGGCGTCACTCGAGGCCATTCGCGACACCCTCCTGACCAGCAGCACAGGCAAGACCGCGACTCTCGGAGCCCTGGCCACGATCACCGAACTTCCCCCGCAAACCGAAATTCGGCGGGAAAACTTGCAGCGCGATGTCTCGGTGACGGCACGTCTCGAAGGCACAGATCTGGGATCCGCCGTCGCCGCGGTACAGAAGGCGGTGGCTGCTTTACATCTGCCATCCAGTATTCGTGTGGAGTACGGTGGCACCTACAGGCAGCAACAGAAATCGTTCGCTGATCTGATGCTCGTGCTCCTTCTTGCCATCGTTATGGTGTTCATCGTTCTGCTGTTTGAATTCGGATCGTTCGCCGCTCCGTTGGCCATTCTGGCTTCCGCACTGTTATCGACGTCTGGAGTGTTCATCGCGCTGATGATCACTCGCACTACGTTCAACGTGTCTTCCTTCATGGGAATGATCATGGTGGTGGGAATTGTGGCGAAGAATGGAATCCTTCTGCTCGATGCGGACCAGAAATTTCGCGCCCTAGGACTCCCCGCGGAAGATGCCATGCTACAGGCCGCCCGTCGCCGCCTGCGTCCCATCGTCATGACCGCTCTGGCCACAGTCGCAGGAATGTTGCCCCTGGCGTTCGCGCTCGGAGCTGGGGCGCAGATGCTGCAGCCCCTGGCCATCGCCGTGATCGGAGGGGTTTTGATCTCCATGGCGTTGTCGCTGATCATCACGCCTGCAGTCCATTTCTATCTGCGCGACCGTCAGATCGAGCCTGTCCTAAGTTGTTAGAAAGTTCAAGTGTGCGGATTTCATAGGCGAGCTTTGCGGCCTTTCTTGAACTAGGACCCTACCTCACTGGCGGCAAAGTGCATAACTTTGCATACTTGCCCAGAAGAGAACATAGCGTTTCACATCGACCTCATGGGGTAAGCATCGTTAGGCCGTAAACTGATCGAACTGAGGGCACTATCGCGTATACTTTGCAGCGACTTACCATCGCCCTCGAACCGGGGCGCCCCTCCCGTCATCAGACCAATGGGAACTTTGGTGCACGCCTTGGTAAGCCGGTTTGGTTTGTGGATTGCATTACAATAGGATTTCCGGGGTCCCCCACCGGCTGGCGGTTAATTCGCTCGTGACCCAAACTGCTACCAGCCCGCAACGCAAGCCTCTACTTGACGAGGCTTCGTTTCAACAACTTCTCTCCGCGGCCTATGTGCTCCAGGAGCACAATGATCGCTTGCGCGCGAAGGGACAGCAGGCAGATTTCGCAGAAAATCTGACTGCGATTGTTGAAACCCAAAAACTTATCCAGACCCTGCAACTGGACCTGGCGGCCGCAGCCGAACTGGTTGCCGAGAGAGTGCAGAAGATCACCCACGCGTCGGGCACGGCCATCGGGATTGTCGAGAAGGACCAGCTTTTTTATCGCGCCGCCACGGGCAGCGCCGCGCTTGACGCGGGAACTCACGTGGCCCTTGATTCTGCGCTCTCGGGAGACTGCCTGAGCAAAGGATCTGCGCTGAACTATCCCGATGTCACTTCGAACCTGCACGTGCACGCCGAACTTTTCCGCACTCGCGATGTGAAAGCCTTTATCGCCGTGCCCGTGTACCACGCGGGCCAGGTTGCCGGCGTACTCGAGCTGCGCTTTGCTCGTGCCAATTCCTTTCGCGAAGCAGACCTCCGAACTGCTGAACTCATGGCTGGCCTGTTAAGCGAAGCCATGGTGACCGCGGCCCGGATGAAGTGGAAGGACGCACTCGCGTCGGAGCGACAGAGCATGCTGGAAGCTCTGGAAAGAATCAAGCCCCAGATCGAACGTCTGGGAAGCGAATCCACGCCATTCGAGACCGCAGCGACGTCCAGGCCGCTCGCGCCACCGATGGAGCAACCGGTGACCAGGCGCGAACCTCCAGCGGTTCGTAGCGCGGACGTATGCTCCGCCTGTGGCAGTGATTTTTTTGATGAGAGTGAGTCTTTCTGCGGAATTTGTGGGGCCCCGCGTCCCACATCGCCCACCTCACGCGATGTCCCCAACGTAGATGTCCCAAACAAGAAGGCCCCTCCGTGGCTGATACCGTATGGGCAAGAGAATCCCACGAACGGGAATTCGGGAGCAGGTGTGCCTCAGGCCACAAGCACGGTGCTGAAGGACAGTCCCGTTCCAACATCTCAGCCCGGAATCGATGCGCCCGCATTTCGAGGGACGCCGCCGGCACCTGTAACTCAGAGCGTCGTTGAATTGCAACCTGCGAAACCAGCCGAACCGGATTCAAAGCTAGCCTCGGAGACGGCTTCCGTGTTGGCCAACCCTGTGCCCCTCCCACCAGATCCTTTCGCACCGCCAGCCGAAGTTCCGGGCCCGGATTCGCTTCGCATTGTTCCGGCAGATCTGGTTCCGGCTCCGCCCGATCCGGTGGCGAGCAAAGTTGCGCCCTATCCCTGGGGTTCGGCGAGAAAAACTCAGAAGTGGTTGGAGACAGTAAAAACGCACCATGGTCCTCGGGCAGAATGGCTGGCGCAGCAGTGGCAAAAGCGGCGGGCCAACATCTACGTGGTCGTCGCGGTCGTGATCCTGTTGATTGTGATCTCCGGTTGGGGCATTCGACCGGCCGGGAGCACGGCGACGGGAAGCCCGCCTCCGGCGCGAACCAGTCAGCATCAGGCGCCGTCACAACCGCAGCTGACTTTGTTTGAAAAACTTCTGGTAAATCTCGGACTGGCAGAGGCCCCGCCTCCACCGGTTGACATGGGAAACCCTGACACTCAAGTCTGGGTCGATGTCCACACCGCCCTGTACTACTGTCCCGGTGGCGACCTGTATGGTAAGACCGCTGATGGAAAGTTCGCCACCCAGCGGGACGCTCAACAGGACCAGTTTGAGCCGGCTAAAGGCAAGGCCTGCCCGTAAACCTCGTCAGCCAATCTACAGTAATTTTTTCCCGCATCTCAGGATTGACAACCTCCAACTCAGAGTGTGATGTTTGATATTCTGTCCGTTGGAGGTGACCTGTGCCGAATCTCCGGGAGAAATCGCAAGAACCGCTGTCTCCGTCCGAACTGAATCCGCTGACCAACCCGGCCCTGGAGCGAAATCTTGGACGCTGGGCGCAGGTTTACTTCAGCAATCCTCCGGCAAAACGCCAACAGGCAGTGAGCAAGCTATTGGAAGAAATCCAACGGGAAACGGGTCAGGGCCCCGCGGATCCAGCGGTTCGCCCCTATTTTGCCAGGGATGAAAGATTCCAGGGCACCGTTTGTTCTGCGTGCCAACACCAGAATCCGCCGGGCCACAAGTTCTGCAGCCGCTGCGGCCAAGCTCTCAATTCGGTTCAGGCCGGCTCGACGGACAGTCTGGGCGCAACCGGAGTGGACGAGGCGGCACCGCCGCCGCGGTCCGAGAACGATGTACAGTGGCTGCGCGACCGCGCGTTCAGCGGCCTGGATGGATCAGATGGTTCACCAAGGCGCGCATGGAAATATCTTGTAGGCGCGTTCGTGCTTCTATTGGCCGGTTTTGCCTATCTGCAGTGGGCTCCGAAGCCCCGGCCCGGAGTGGCATCCTCCAACACCAGCGCGCCGCAGGTGAGGGCCCCGGCGGCTTCGCCCTCGCTGGAAAATTCATCGCCGGCCGAACCCAAGCTTCCTGCGGAAGCGATTTCGCCGGAATCCAAAGAACCCGAGGCTCAGAACACCGCAACCACCGAGGCACGTGATCGTGCCGCCGCGCTGGCGGGAGTTCAGGCCGCTTCTCAGAGATCTCCGTTAATCGGTGCCCAACCCTCGCACCCGGCCCTGGCAGGCGAGGAGAGTGGCGTTTCCGATTTGCGGCTCGCCCAGCGTTATCTTGGAGGAAGCATGGGAGCGCGGGATTCCTCTGAAGCCGCCAAGCTCTTGTGGAAGGCGGTCAGCAAACAAAATGCCACCGCAGCGGTCTTGCTGTCGGACCTCTATCTGCGCGGAGACGGCGTTCCCCGCAGCTGCGATCAGGCGCGCCTTCTCCTGGTCGCTGCCGCCAAGCGGGGAGCCGCACGGGCGGCGCAACAGTTGCGCAATTTGGAATCGCAGGGCTGCCGATAAGCAATCCTAAAAGCATCGAAAAGCAGAAGACCCTCGGGTTGCGAGGGTCTTCTGCTTTGTTGTGGTGTCGGAGTTAGTTTCAGATTCAGCGTTGGAGATGATTGCGGCGAAGGCCGGGTTGATGGAGACTGAGAATATTCTGCTCCCAGCTTTCCAGAACCTCAGGCGTGCGCCGGGACTTGCTGGCGGCGGGCTTCGTACCAGAGAGCCAACTCGACGCGGTTCCAGAGTCCGAGCTTGTCGTAGATGATTCGCAGGTAGTTCTTGACGACGTGCTCCGTGGTCCCGATGGCGTCCGCGACCTCGCGGTTTTTGAGCCCTTGGGCGACGAGTTCGATGACTTGATGTTCTCGCTCGCTGGGAATCCGGTTTCCGTAACGCTGTTCTCCGAACATAATTGCCTCCGATAGAGAATAGTTGCGAGTTTGACTCGCTTGATACCACCAGTAATTGCAAAGCGTAGGAAAAGACGATTAAAGTGTGCCTTCACGGTGCGCCGGGCCATCTTGAGCTGTCGGGCAATCTCCGCATTGTCGCAACCCTGAAGCAGCAACTCGGCAATCTGCTGTTCGCGCGGACCCAGCCGAATAGAGCTTTCGTTCATTCCGGCTTCCCCCTTGGTTTAGTGATTCAAGCCCGATTCGGGCAGTTGTGAATAGAAGTAGCTTGTGTCCGGAGCCGCTTTGCGGCCTCCGAATCACTGACGTACTCCCCAGGATTATGGTTTCTCCCAAAATTCATAGCATGCACGCTGCCAAGCTGACCGTGGATTTCCATTTTCAGAGGAAAATGTGACATTTCCTTGGGCCTGACCTCTGCGTCGCAGGGCGTGCCGCGTGCCCGTAGGAGCCATAGCAAGTTATTTGTTTTCTGTATCATAGTGATACAAATTGAAATTTGCTGACGAACCCTTCCACATTCGGGAGGAAGAATAGATACGGGACCGCACCCGGGACGCCCCATTTGCCGAAGAATTCTCCTAAAGAAGAGCAGAATTTCGGCTTCTCATTGCCGTCGCGCCGACCTTTCGGCACGATTTGATAATGGCTCCGACAAGGCTAAGTGCTTTATCTTCAAGCTAACGACAATGACCGGCGAGAAAAATTTTCCCCCGAGTACCCGAGAAATTGGAACTAATTACATCTTTTACCCGATGACGGAATAAGCAACCCGAGGTCACATTCGAGGATATCTTTTCTGTAACGTCGCCAAGACAGACTAGGCGTCAAGTCGCGCGCGATTCCATCCGCTGGCGACGGCCGGTTCAGGGCGGCCGAATCATGGCCTTTGATCGGCATTTTCGCCATGGTTGGCATAGGGGTGGGCCTATTTTGTTCTAAACTGGAAAGAGTTTCCCGTTATGAAGTGTCGCGCCCCTGACAGGGCGTCCTACAGCGCATTCGATTTCGGATGTTTGTCGGCGATCTTCGCTCCAGAGTTCCAGCGCGGTCAAGGAGCGGCTGCGAGATATAGAACAACTATTGCAGCCTTCCCCACATCAATAAGTGGCAGGATTTCTTCACCTGCCCGAAAACCGCACAATTGCCGACATCGAAATCTCACAAAATTTCAGGAGGCCAAAGAGTTTGAGCACTTCGAGTAGTCACCTCATACCGCCGCACGGTGGAGAACTTGTCGATCTTATCGCCCAACCGGAAACCGTCAACGAATTGAAAGCCCACTCTCGCGAGTGGCCTTCGTGGGACCTCAGCGCACGCCAGCTCTGCGATCTTGAGTTGCTCCTGAGTGGTGGCTTTTCTCCCCTGCACGGATTCATGAATCGCGCCGACTACGATGGCGTCTGTCACAACATGAAGCTGGCCAGCGGGCTTCTTTGGCCCATGCCCATCACCCTGGACGTCAGCGAAGAGTTCGCCAAATCCCTGAGGCCGGGCAGCAGCAAAATCGCGCTGCGCGACCCTGAAGGCGTCATGCTCGCTGTGCTGCAGGTCGAAGATGTCTGGCAGCCCGACCGCAAAGCTGAGGCCAAGGCAGTCTTCAACAGCACGAGCGCAGCCCATCCCGGCGCGGACTATGTGATCCACAAGGCCAATCCCTGGTATGTGGGCGGCCGCCTCGAAGGCACCCAGTCTCCGTCCCACTATGATTTTCGTTCGTTGCGCCTGACTCCCGCAGAACTTCGGGCCGAATTCGCCCGCCTGGGATGGCGCCGGATCGTCGCCTTCCAGACCCGCAATCCCATGCATCGCGCCCACCAGGAACTTACGTTCCGCGCCGCCAAGCAGGTCGAGGCGAGCCTTTTGATTCACCCGGTGGTGGGCATGACTAAGCCCGGCGACGTGGACTACTTCACTCGCGTCCGCTGCTACCAGTTGCTGACGTCGAAGTACCCGCCGGGAACCGTGAAACTTTCCCTGCTGCCGCTGGCCATGCGCATGGGCGGACCACGCGAGGCCATCTGGCACGCCCTGATTCGCAAAAACCACGGTTGCTCCCACCTCATCGTGGGCCGCGATCACGCCGGCCCCGGCAAGGACACCGATGGCAAGCCTTTCTATGGCCCGTACGAAGCCCAGGAAGTCTTCAAGAAGCACCAGGCCGACATCGGCGTCACCATGGTGCCGTTCAACATGATGGTTTACCTCGAAGATCAGGACAAATATTTCCCCACGGACGAGGTACCCACCGGAGCGCGCGTCCTGGACATCTCAGGCACGGAGCTGCGCCAGCGACTGAACGAGGGCCGCGACATCCCCAACTGGTTTACTTATCCGGAAGTGGTGCAGGAGTTGCGGCGCAGCTATCCGGCGCGGCACAAGCAGGGCGTGACTATTTTCTTCACCGGGCTCTCGGGCTCTGGCAAGTCAACCATCGCTAATGTACTGCTGACCAAGTTCCTGGAGGCTGGCGGGCGTCCGGTCACGCTGCTGGATGGCGACCTGGTGCGCAGGCATTTGTCGTCCGAACTCGGATTCTCCAAGGAGCATCGCGACATCAACATTCGCCGCATCGGCTACGTGGCATCGGAAATCACCAAGAATGGTGGCATCGCGATCTGCGCCCCCATCGCTCCTTACGACGCGACTCGCAAACACGTGCGCGGTTTGATCGAGCCTCTGGGCGGATTCATCCTGGTGCATGTATCTACCTCGGTCGAGGTGTGCGAGCAACGCGATCGCAAGGGCCTTTACGCTAAAGCCCGGGCGGGAATTCTCAAGGAATTTACCGGCATTTCAGATCCCTACGAAGAGCCGAAGGATGCCGAGGTCGTCATCGACACGGCCGACTTGACTCCTGAGGAGTCGGCACAGGAGATCATTCTGCATCTCGAACGCGAGGGCTTCTTCGGAGCGATCGGAGAACGGGCTTAATACAGACCACGTGGGACAGCCGCCCCCGGCTGTCTGGAAGACAAGAGCTTCGTGGTTTTTTTGCGACCTTTGCGAGTTCTTTCGCGAACTTTGCGGTCAAGATCTTTAACCGCGAAGTTCGCAAAGACGCCGCAAAGAACGCAAAGGAGATGCCGTTGAAAGAATCAGACAGCTCCGAAACTCTGCAACGAATCCACTTGGCGCTGGAGTCCGCCGGTCAGATCTTCGCCCGCTTCAGCCTGGGCGCCATCGAAGCGGAATACAAGGCGGGCCACGATCCGGTCACCGAGGCCGACAAGGCAGTTGACGCCGTGCTGCGCCAGGAATTGCTGCGCGAAGGCGAAGGCTGGCTCTCGGAGGAAAGCGTGGACGACCTGTCTCGCCTCCAGAAGAACCGCGTCTGGATCGTCGATCCCCTGGATGGTACCCGTGAGTTTGTGGCCGGCATTCCTGAGTTTTGCGTTTCGGTGGCAATGGTGGAAGACGGAATTCCCGTGGCAGGCGGAATCTGCAATCCTGCCACCAGCGAGATTTTTCTGGGTTCTTTGGAAGCGGGCGTGACCTACAACGGAAAGCCCGCCCGCGCCAGCCAGCGGACCAGCCTTGAGGGCGCCGTAATCCTGGCTAGCCGCAGCGAGATCAACCGGGGGGAGTGGAAGCGTTTCGAGACCGCCGCCGTAAAACTGCGTCCCATGGGGTCGGTGGCCTACAAACTGGCGCTGGTTTCGGCAGGCCTCGCTGACATCACCTTCACACTCACCCCGAAGCATGAGTGGGACATTGCGGCCGGAGCGGCCCTGGTGGCTAGCGCCGGTGGTTTCATCAGCACACTGGAGAGTTCGCAACTGCTTTGTAACCGCAAGTCGCCACTGCTCCCAGGGCTCTTGGCGGGTGGGGGTTTCTTGCGCGATGAACTGTTCTCCCTGGTGAAGGAATATCTGCCGGCGAGTTCCGGGCGCTAGGATTTCAGCAGTGTCTTCAGCAGGGCTTCGACACCATTCCACGTGATCTGTACTCCGATACACAAGAGCACAAACGCAATCACGCGCAGAATACCGTGTGCCGTCTGAGCCGAAATGCGCGCCGTGATCTTGGGAGCATAGGCGTAGCAGAGAAAGACCAGCAGGCTCAAAGCCACCACCGCCAGAAAAACTCCCACGTGAGCCATAGCATCGTTCAGCACGCCCTTCACCGAGGCATGCGCGCTCAGAGTCAACATCACCACGATGCAGCCCGGTCCTGCGGTGACGGGAAAGGTCAGCGGATAGAAAACCTTCTCATCCAGGGACCCGAGGCCCGCCTCCGCAACCGCGGTCCGGTCGGGATCAGCCTTGGCTTCATGCTCGTTCAACAGGCCCCAGCCCATGGAAGCCAGCACCAGTCCTCCGGCAACCTGTACTACGGGAAGAGAAATCCCAAAAAATTCCAGCAGTGCGGTTCCCACCAGCTCCACGACGGCCAGGAAAAGGGTGGTGCGGATGGCAATCTTGCGCGCCAGATCTCGAAAAACAGGTGCGGGCGCATCCCCTACCAGGCCGAGTAAGACCAATGCCGATCCCAGCGGGTTAATGAGCGGTAGCAGAGCGCTGAAGGCCAGCGCAAAAAACTTGGCGAGGAGGGAAACGCTTGCCATGGGTGCAACAGGATAGCACCCAACCCGTGTGGGGAGGACACTCTTGTCCACCCGATCTTGATTTTGATCCTGGTTTGGTCCGGTGCTTAGCGCGGGGCTCGCCGAGTTTCTAAAAAATCAAAGTCAAAAACGTCGGACAAGAGTGTCCGACCCACACTTTTGCACTTTAGTTTTTCGCATAGCGGCGGAAGAAGCTGTCGGCTTTCCATTGCGGACGCTGCGGATCGTCCGCCACCTTGACCATGAGCTGCCGGATGATCGCTTCGTACTTGCCCGCCGCGGCCAGGTCAACCGGCTGATCCAGATCGTCAGAGGGCGCATGATAGCGTTTGGTGAGCCAGTCCTGGTAAATCTGCTTCTGCTCCGGCGTGGTTGGGGCAACATCCAGCGCCAGCGCCGGAATGCCGTGCCGAATGAAGCTGTACTGATCGCTGCGGACAAATACATTTCTTAACGGCTGCGGATCAGGTTGAACGGAAACACCATCCGACTCCGCCACCTGGCGTGCCACCTCTCCCAAATCCGATTCCGCCAATCCCAGAACGGTGAGCAACTTCAGGGGAACCAGAGGGCGAAACATGTCAACGTTGATGTCCGCCACCATGGCTTTCGGGTCCACCGTGGGATGGGCCGCAAAATATTTCGACCCGAGCAATCCCTTCTCTTCCCCGGTGACGAACACGAACAGAAGCGAACGTTTCAATTCTTCGGGATGCTTTTTTAGAGAAGCCGCGACGTCGAGCAGTACGGCGACACCCGCCGCGTTGTCCATGGCGCCGTTATAAATGCGGTCGCCATTGACCGGCTCGCCGATTCCCACGTGATCGATGTGCGCCGAGAGCACCACGAATTCGTTCTTCAGCTGCGGGTCATTCCCCGGCAGCCGGGCCACCAGATTTGCCGACTCCACCGCCTTTTTCTTCATCCTAGCTTTGGCGTGGATGGAAGCGGTCAGGGAAAAGTGTGGCAACGGCTTACGGTCTTTGGCCAATTCTGCAAGCTCCTGGAAAGTATGGCCCGATCCCGCGAACAGCTTGTCCGCGTGCGCAGGATTGAAATAGAGCGCAAGCTTCTCGCCTTCCGCCTCGTTGAATTCTGCATCTGCCAGCTCCATGCTGGGACGCAACCGGTTCAAGGCAATGCGGGACCAGGGCACATCCATGGCTGCGGGATTCGGGATGGTAACGATGCCTATCGCTCCCGCCGCGCGAAAAGTCTTCCAGCGTTCCGCTAGAGTCTGATGGTGGGCCGAAACCGCCGAGGGAATCTGCGAAGGGGAGCCGCTGATCAGGACCGCGACCTTTCCCTTAAGATCCGAGCCGGCAAGATCGTCGAAGTCGTTTTCCGGAATGCTCAAGCCGTAACCCACAAACACCAGCGGAGCTTCCACTTCAGAAGCCAGATCCGGGCGTGTACTGAAGATTGCATCTTCTCCCAGAGTCAGCGCCTCCGACTTGCCGTCGCGAACCAGCGCAGCGCTCGACTCCTGCTCCACCAGTTGCAGCGAGACAAACTTCACCGGCTGGTAATAACCCTTTAGGCCGGCCGGTTCGAGACCGGCGGCCTTTAATTGATCCACGACGTACGCTTCTGCTTTTTTCAGCCCCGGGCTTCCCGTATCGCGGCCTTCCATGTTGTCGGCAGCCAGCACCCTGATGTGCTCCCACCACGATTTTCCATCGAATGAGGGCGGATTGTCCTGCTGCGCGAACGCAGGAACCAGAAAGACAGCGATCCATAGGGACAACAGCAAATTTCTCAGCATTGTTCCTCCGAAAAGACTGCTCCGCAAAAGCTAACCGCAGCGGCTGAAGCTGCATCTCCACTGAGTTCTGGCGGGACGACTAAACGTACCCTAATCCCGCCAGGCGGTCGTGAACTATTCTTGCTGACTCTTCATCCGAACCACCGCCGGAGCTTTTCTTTTCCTTCCCCACCACCAGCGAACGCCCTTGCATGGTCTCGGGAATTTCGTACCCGGCGAGGTCCAACAGAGTAGGTGCAATATCCAGCAGGCGGGCGCCCTCATACTCGCCGCTCAGCGGACAATTCGGCGCCGTCAGAATGAACATTCCGTACTGGGCGTGGTTGCAGCCGTCGGGGCCCGTATCGTTTTCCTGAACATGAAGCTTTGCATGTCCGACCGTTCCGATGGAACGCCAGTAGAGTTCGCCGAAATGGACAATCAAATCGGGAGAAACATTGCGAACGTGGCGATAAATTTCCTGGGGCTTAAACACCAGCGACTTCATCGGCTGGCCATCTTCACCCGGCAGGGCCTCGAGTCGTGCCTTCATCTCGTCCCGAAAAGACTCGTAGCTCGACGCCGGAACCACGCCTTGCGGTTCACGTCCCTGCACGTTGAAGAACACGCGGGCGTAGTATCCCCCTTCGCTCCAAACTTTGGTCTGGCTCCAGTTCACATTCAGCTTTTCAAAGGGCGTCAACGTTTTCGGATATTCATTCAGGACCAGGAGTCCTTCAAGAATCAGCCACTCGTTGATGGCGAACCCACCGTCGAGGCGCTGCGCACCGTGGTCCGAAACCAGCAGCAGGATGGTGTCGTTGTCCAGCAGTTCGAGGACTTCGCCGATCTGCTCGTCGAGCCAGCGGTAGTACTCCGGTATCGCGTCCTGATAAGGGTTTCCGGGCTCAAACTGCACATGCTTGGGATCGAAATAGTTCCAGAAGCCGTGATGCATGCGGTCGAGGCCAATATCGACAAAGTGGAAGTAGTCCCACTCCTGTTTGGCCAACAACCAGCGCACGACCGTCCACTGTTTGCGGCTCATATTGAAGATCTCTTCCTTGAGCCAGTCTTTCTTATCAGTACGGAAGTTCTTTACGTCGACGGGATATTCTCCCACCAACTCGTTGATCTTCGCTTTGAGGGCTGGTGGATAAGTGAAGTCATTCTTGACCGTGTCGGGCGTAAGAAAACAGCCGATGCTGATGCCGTTCACCCGCCGTGGCGGATAGTTCGGCGGCACTCCGACGATGATCGACTTCTTGCCTTCGCGCGCCAGTTGGTCCCAGATGGCAAGCGCTTTGATGGAAGCCGAGTTGGCGAAGGCGAGCTTGTCGTAAGAATGGTCGGAACGATTGCGGAACCCATACACGCCGAGCGAACCCGGGTCCTGGCTGGTGCTCATGCACATCCAGGCGGGGACGGTGATAGGAGGAACCACACTCTCCAACCGTCCGTAGACGCCGAGATCCATCAGCCGGCGCAGGTTCACCAGGCGCTCATCGCCAAAGATGATTTCGGGTGCGGCGCAATCCAGTCCGAGTACGCAGATTTTCATGTCGTCAGAATGTTGGTTGTCAGAGTCTTGTTGTCAGAGCAACGATTTGCCTTCCATGGTGCCGGGTACTTCCACGCCGAGGTGTTTCAGGATCGTGGGTGCCAGATCGATAATTCGCGCATGATTGTGCAACGCCGCGCGATTCATGAACAGGATACCTGGAACCGATTCCGGATCGACAATGTGGTCCCCACTCCAGCGGCGCATGTTGTCTTCCAGCACGGAATGCGAAAAACCACCCACCGCGCTCTGCCAGGACACTCGGAAGCCACGATGAAAATTAACCAGCAGGTCCGGCGAATTGCCCACAAACGCCCCCGAGTATAACTCTTCACGGCGCGACACACTGCGAATGGCCGCCCGTTGCGTCTGCGCGTCCGGAAAGTCAGCCAGGCCGGTCTGAATTGCGTGGCGCACCCGCGCGGCTTCGCCTCCCTCTTCCAGAATCCCGCCGCTCTCTCGCCCTTTGAGGTTGAGATAAATGCCGCCCAGTCCGACCGCGTAGGCGTAAGTCTTCGACCACTCAACCGAGGCAAATCCTTCTCCCAGGTCCTCTCCCGGCTTGCGACTGTCTTTGAGCGCAAGCAGACCGTTTTGCCACAGCCAGGTATTGGTGTCGAAAGCGCGCCGGAAAGTTCCGAAGCCGTGATCGGAAAGCACGATCAGCAGAGTATTCTCGTCCACCTTGTCGAGCACTGCACTGAGCAAATCGTCGCAACGTCGATAGTGTTCTTCGATTCGGGTGGCGAGTTCAGGCGAGAGGTCCGGCTCAAATCCTGGATGTTCGCGATCGCGGAAGCGCCACAACATATGCTGCACCCGGTCCGGAGTGTCGAACAACATGAAGAAAAGCCCTTCGCTGAAGCGGTCCAGTTCGAAACGCATGGCCCGCTCCCGCTCGCCGAGCACCAGTTCACAATGCTGCAGGTAGGCAGCTTCGTCCAACCGGCCATTGTTCAAGCCGTTATGCTCTTCCGCCATGCCGAGCGTGGAAAACAGCCCGATCTTGTCGGCCAACTCTCGGGCATAATCTGCCGGAGCGGAAACCGGAAACATGGGAGCGGCGGGATCGAAGTTGACAGCAGAAACGTAGAACTCGAGATGCGGCTCGAGTTGCCGGACGTAGAAGCGCGCGATTCCGGTCACCGATTGCAGCATAGAGAATTTGAACTTGAATCTTACCCAATCGCTCCAGCCTTTTTCCGGAACTTCAATCTTTGCGGGCGAGCCGCCAGTTTGGATCGCCAGCTTGCGCGCCGCCTGGTCCACTTGAACGCGTATTTCGCAGGAAGTGTCCCCTGGCGGTGAAGATTTCGTATTGCGCGGCCCAATAACGCGCGTCGCAATCTCAGCCCCGGAATCGAGAAGAATGAGCTGCTCGTTCTCTTGCGCGACGACCGTTCTGTCCTGAGTGTAAAACGTACCCTTACTCTGGCTGCCGCGCAGATCGGGAACGCCGACGCCGGCCAACATTCGGCCTTGCATGGCTTCGGGAGGAAAGGTGCATGGACAGCGCAAGATGGTGCTCGGAATACCTGCCGCCGAAAGTGTCTGCCACATCGGCATGCCGCTTCGCCGGTTTACCACCCGCGGCTGGGCCAGCATATTTTTCGGCCGCTCAAACCGGGTCAGGGCGACATCGGGCAAATAGGTTTCGGGATCGCGCGAGATGAAATCAAAGATTCCGTGTCCGCCCGGATTTGTGCCGGTCGCAAACGATGACCAGGCCACGGGAGTTTGCGCGGGATAAGTCGTTTTCAGGCGGGAGTAGCTGCCGGAGGCTCGAATTTTTGCCAGGTTGGGAAGTTCTCCGCGTTCCAGCATCGCTTCCACAATGCCGGGTTCGAGCCCGTCCAAACCGATGACGATAACTTTTCTGCGCAAGCAGCGGACCCGAAATTAAGGAGTTCCTTTGGGAATGTCTTTGGGAACATCAACCACGGCAGGCGTCTCGGAGCGAATGAACTTCCGTACGATCTTGAAAAAAATTCCTACAACCTTGTTCCAGAAGATGAGCAAGAGGCCGAGCAGACTGGCCAGGCCGGAAGTCACCGTCATGACCTGGTCGGGACCACCGTAAAGCGCCAGTAGTTCAAGTCTCATGAATGCTCCTCCGCTCTGGTCTTGGGTTCACACTGTCTGTGAGTATTTCTTATGATTTTACCATCCCCCGCATTGCGCTCCCCATTGGCAGAGTAGCTCCCGGGTTGCGGAACAAGGGTCACGGAACATGGTTCGCCGAGGTTCAGGGATTCGCCGCCCTGGCCGACTCCGGCCGGGTACCTGCTTCCTGGACCTGCATCTGGTAGGGCAAGCGCGCCCCAGACTGTCCGTTCCAGTCGGATACGCGGATGTTCAATTGTACTAGAGACTTAGCGCCTTCCGGCACCAAAATCTCCAGCCTAGCGTCGGTATTCACGCCGGGATTGATATCGTCATTCACGCAGATATCGTCGAACGCGTCAGGGGTCGGATCGGCGATGCCAGGCGCCGGGGTGTGATCGTCGCCTGGATTCCGGCAGCTTTGGTAGGGCTGCCCATGCTCGTCCACAATCGCGATCACCGGATCCAGCCGGATCGACGGGACAAGTTGCTGGGCGCGGACCTCGACGACCAGCGTGGATCCAGCCTGCGCTTCCATACGGTAGTAATCGTCAATCGCTCGGGACGGTCCGGGTTGTAGCTTGTTGGCATGAACACTACTCTCCTGGATGTTGACCCGACCGTCGCGCAAAGCGATCGAGGTTGGTGTCCTATCCTGCGCTGTGGACCGGTCCAGCAATGCCTCCAGCCGAGCGTTCAGCTCACGCGCCACCCGCTGGCCTAACGGAGTGTAGATCATGTCGTTCGACTCGCCGGGATCATGCACCCAGTCATAGAGCTGGTCTCCCAGTTCCTTGTGCACGATCAGATGCCAGCGCGTCGTGACTACGGACTTCATCGGACCATCGGCGGTGGTAGCCACCAGTTTTCCGACCGCCTGGCTCTCATCAGTAACGATGTTGTGTTTTGCGACTTCGGAAAGAGCATCGGGCCAGACCGGCGAGGCCGCCGGGGCTTTCCAAAACGCACTCAATGGCGGTCCGGGAAATGTTCCCTGTCCGCCCTCGCCCAGCAACTCCATGATCGTGGCGGGAAGGGCTGAGTTGCTTACCGGCACATCCAGGCGAACGCCCGCCGGAACACGCCCCGGATACCGGAGCACCAGGGGAACGTGAATCAGCTCCCAGTAAAGCGCTTTGCCGTGGGTCCTCAGGTGGTGCTGGCCCAGCGATTCCCCATGATCGCCGGTGATGACGACGAGAGTATTCTTGCTCAGGCCGCGCCGGTCCAGTTCCTCCATCAGTCGCCCGATGGAGTCATCTACATATTTCACTCCAGCGTCATACGCGTCCACGTTGGTTTGCTGCGGCCACGAAGGTTTGGCATAGCTGCGCGGTCCGCCGTAAGGATCGTGCACATCGAAATAGTTAAGGAAGGCAAAGAAGGGCCGCCTTCGATCGCGGTCAATCCAGTCCAGTGTTTCCTGATTGACCACGTCGGCACGTTTGCGGATGCCGAAAGCGCCGCCATAGCTGCCCGAGCCTTCCGCCCCCTGATCGAGGAGCGCCGCAAATCCCAGCTTTCGGAGCACACGTTTGACCAGGCTCCGGTCACTACGCTTGAGATAGATACGGGCAAACTCCCGGCCATACAAAGTGCGCACAAACATGTCGCTGGACGAATGAAAATAGTCTTCGAAGTGCATGAAGCCCCGGCCGAAACCGAGGTCGCGGGTAAAGTAAGTGCGATTCGCGGAGAAGGCTCCCGTACGATATCCCTTTTGCAGCAACGCTTCTCCCAACGTGGGCAAGCCGTTGGGACTGAACGCCTCCACACCAATCACCGACATCTGCTTTACCTTGTCCATGCCATGCTCATATTGATAGCGGCCGGTCAACAACGAAGCGTGCGAGGGAAACGTCCAGGAGGAGGTGGCGACGGCATTCTGAAACAGCACGCCCTGGGTGGCGATGCGATCAATATTCGTACTGGTGGGCCGGTCATACCCATAAGAGGAGAGATGGTCGGCGCGCAACGTGTCCACCACGATGACGAGCACGTTGGGCTCATCCGCAGCCGCCGCCGGCAGCTTGGCCACGGCTCTGGTTTCAAGCAGCCAGTGGCCGCCCTGAATTCCGGCGAACGCCAGGACCCCGGCCGCAACAACCAAGGGGAACGTGAGCCTCACAAATTGCAGTGTGGCAACTTCGTGTTTTGCCACCCAGCGGCTGAAGGCAATTCCCACGCCGGCCGCCAGCAGCAGGCAGCTGAAGTGGGAAAGACGGGCCGTGACCGTAAGCCAGTCATACAGAGTAAGCGCGGTCAACAGGGCTATGGCGGGCTGCAACCTTCGAAGATTCGGAATCAGCCGTCCCGCGGCCCACAGAGCCAGCGTCAAAACACAAAACAGAACAAGATCGACGATGGCCGAAATCCAGATGATTGGTTCTGAAACGTGAAGGGTGGGCCCCCATCGCGCCCAGTTGATTCTCTGGAACAGCAGCAGGCCGGCGCCCTCCACCAGGCCGGCAACGACCGCAAACCAGATGGCAAGAAGCAGAAAGGATCCAATGCGCGGACGTGACCCGGCGCTGGTGGACGGAACCTCGGTTGTGGTTGGTGTACGCGACACTGCAAACTAAGTTTACGCCTGACCGGCGGCAGAACCATCGGCATTGGCAGAGGATAGTAGCCCAGTTGAACAACGCTCCGACGCCGGCGTCACCCTGAGGGACCTTCGTCCCGAAGGGTCTGGCGTGCATCAGCACAATTGCGGCCAATGCGAATCCGCTTTGCGCAAGATGCTTTGCAGGCTCAGCGTGACACTGGCGCAGAAACAGGGTGGCGAATCGAGCCGTTAACTGAAAGGCGGGAGCTACGACAGCTCGGAGCGGTAGAAGTGGCGCCGCTCAAAAAGATTCATCGGCAATTCGAAGACCTTGGTCTCCCCGGGGGAAAAGGAAAATTGCTTACCACACTCGGGGTCCGGGCAAGTTGCGTTCACCTTTTCCTTGTTGGTTTCTCGCGTCATTTCCCGTTCGACGACCACCCAGGTTCCACACTTGGGACAAGTGATGCACGAACACACGATCCGATCAGACATTTGCCCTTAGTGTAAATGATTTTGCCTTTCAGCGAATCCCGAAGGGGCAGATCACTCAGTCTTCTTTTTCCCGGACCGCATTCGCCATTGGACATGGCGCAGAATGCCCAACCATGCTTCGACATCCCGAGTTGAAAGCTTGAGGCGGCGCACCATGCGGCGAATTCTTTGCTCCGTATCGGCCGCCCGCTGCGGAAGCATGTAACTGCTAGTGCTCAGCAGATCGGCCAGCACAGGTGTAATGCGCGCGATGTCGCCTGCAGTGGCGAGCGCCTGTTTCTCCGCTGTCCCTGTCGCCCGGCTGTTGCGAATCAATTCGTACATACACACCGCGACCGCCTGGCCCAGGTTCATCGAGATGTGCTGTTCCCGGGTGGGAATGCGGATCAGCCAGTGGCAATAGCTGAGGTCATCCTTGGAGAGCCCGTACCTCTCGGAACCAAACAAGAGGGCCACCGGGCCGGAGGTCATGTGTTTGCGAATCAGCCGCGCTCCATATTCCAGACGTCGCAGGGGGTGCTGCACTTCCCGGTGCCGCACTGCGGTTGTGCCGACCACCAGGGTGCAGTCGGCCACGGCGTCGGCAACGCTCCCGTATTCCTCGGCGCTGCTCAGCAGTTCCGCGGCACCAACCGCGGAACGCGCCGCACGGAACGCTTTCTCGTACGGATTCACCACCCGCAGGCGGGAAAAACCAAAATTGCTCATGGCTCGAGCCGCAGCGCCGATGTTGAGCGGGTTGCGCGACGACACCAGCACAACACGCAGACGGTCGAGTTCAAGGGAGCCAGGCAAGAAAGCTTATTCTAATGTAGCCGCGAGCGTCCTCGCTCTAACCACGTAGGGGCGGGTGCCCTCACTCGCCCAGTCGAGCGCAGCTCGACCAGTTTTTGCAGGATGGGAAAACAGCGGTGTCTTGCTCCACCGGACAGCCCGTGGGCGGCTGTCCGGATCCGGCGGTGATGCGCATATAGGGGTCCTTCGACTTCGCGTTTGCTTTCCAAAACGAAAGTAAACGCTTCGCTCAGGATGACACGAGTATGGGATAGAAATTTCCGGCGGGCCAACTACGCTTGTGCTTTATGCACGGACTCGGCCACGCGAATCAAGGTAGGAAGCACCGTGCCGAAGCCATCCCTTTGGGGATCGCCGAAGGCGAAATAGAGCTTGCTGTAGAGCGGATACAGCTCTTCGTAAACCTGCTGCTCGGATTGATCGGGCTCAAACACCCGGTGAGAGGGGCAAATCTTTTTCTGCGCATCCTCAATGGTTTTGAAAACTCCCGCTGCCAGAAACGCAAAAATCGCCGAACCCAGGCTGGTCACGCTCTTGCTCGGCACCAGTACCGGCCGTCCGAGCACATTGGCGTACACCCGGTTCAGCACCTCATTCTTTTGCGGAATGCCGCCCGCGTTGATGACGCGCTTGATATTTACCCCGTTCACGGCCATGCGGTCGAGAATCACCCGGGTGTGGAACGCCGTGCCTTCGATGGCAGCGAACAATTCGTCCTGGGCAGTGCTTTGCAGATTCCAACCCAGGGTGATGCCGCGCAAGTTGGGATTGACCAGCACGGTGCGGTCGCCATTGTCCCAGGTCATGCGCAGCAGCCCGGTTTGTCCGGCGCGATAGTTCTCGAGGCCCTGGCTAAGGGTTTTGACATCGGTCCCGGCGCGGGTGGCAATCGCGTTGAAGATGTCCCCAACCGCGGAGAGGCCGGCTTCGATCCCGGTGCGGCCGGGGTGCACGCTTCCCTGCACCACGCCACACACGCCCGGAACAAGATTGACCGAAGGCGTGATCCCGATGATGCATGTGGAGGTCCCGACCACGTTCACCATGTCATCGGTGCCGCAGCCCGCTCCGATCGCGTCCCAATGCGCGTCGAATGCGCCCACCGGGATCGGAATGCCGGCTTTCAGGCCAAGCTTTTCCGCCCATTCCTTTGAAAGCGTTCCCGCGATCTGGTCGGAGGCTACGTATTCGCCGTCCAACTTTTCGCGCACACCCGCAAGGATCGGATCGACCTTGACCAGAAACTGTTCGGGAGGAAGGCCTCCGAGAGCCCGGTTCCAGAGCCATTTGTGGCCCATGGCGCAAACGCTGCGCTTTACTTTTTGGGGATCGGTGATGCCGCACAGCGTCGCCGCCACCATGTCGCAGTGTTCGAAGGCGGAGACAAACTCCGAACGCTTCGCCGGGTTGTGACGAAGCCAATGCAGGAGTTTCGAAAATCCCCACTCCGACGAATACACGCCGCCACACCAATTGATGGCTTCCAGGCCTTCACGATGCGCGACCGCCGTAATCTCCGCCGCCTCACCTTTGGCCCGATGATCGCACCACAAGTAGTATTCGCCGAGAGGCTGCAGGTCTTTGCCTACGGGAATCACCGAGGAGCCGGTGGTGTCGAGCGCAATGGCCTCCACCTTGTCGCCCGGGATGCCGGCTTTCTTTACCGCCTCGCGAGTGGCCGCGGCAAGAGCGCGCATGTGATCTTCGTGCGCCTGGGTGGCGTATTCAGGATCTTCGCGCTTGCGGTGCAGAGGATATTCGGCGACGGCGGATTCGAGCAGGCCGCGCTCGCTGTCCACGATGGAGACACGCACGCTGAGCGTGCCGAAGTCAACTCCCGCCACGATGGCCATCAGCAGGCCCCGTTATTCCCCGGATGCTGGTACATGTCCCACTGCAGATACCGGGTGGTGGCTTCGTAAACGGCCGGCGCCACACTCGACAGATTGGCGGCCACGTGATGCTCGAAGCCGTTTTCGCAGATATAGTGCAGCAGCTTCTGCATCTGTGGGATCTCGACCACGCCGGCGCCTCCGAAAGTATTCAGCGGGTCATCGGTAAACCTGCCTTCGCCCACATAGCCGCGCATCTTACCCGCGGTGTCGTCGGTGGAGAAACGGGCAAAGCTCATCTTTTCGGGCTTGATCAATCCCACGCAGGTGCCGAAAGTGTTTTCTTTGCCCACGGTGCCCGCAATGATCTCCTGGAAATCCATCTTCACCGAGCGGAAGAAGTGCTTGGGCAGGTTGGAGCAGTGAAAGCAGACCGCCTTGTTGGGATCGGAACCGTAGTTGTTGTTCCAGTCAAGCAGTGCTGAAGGCGTTTCTGACGCCAGCCGCAACGCATGCATGCCCAGCACGCCGCAGATGTCCACTTCGCAGGCGCTCGACAGCAATCCATCGCTCATCATGCTCATGACCGTACAGGGTACAACACCCAGATTCTCCTCAATGGAAGTCCAGCATTGCACCGCGCTGATGGCCACTTCCGTCGATGCCATCCAGTGATCGACCACGGCGCCAAGCTTCGCCATCTTCATCAAGGCGGCTGCGGGTACTCCGCTTGAATCCACGTATTTCTTGATTGAAGCCAGTTTGGCCTGCGCCGCGTCGTCGTTGTCCTTCATGCGCTCGATGCGGCCCAGGACCTCGGAGAGGTCAAGCGTCTCAATCGAAATGCCCTGCGATTCGAGGATCTTCTCGCTGTAGCGAACCGTATTGAAAGCGGTGGGACGCGCCCCAATCGCTCCCACACGTAAGTTGCGGAATCCATTTACCACGCGACAAACTCCGGCGAACCATTGCAGGTCTCTGGCGAACTCGGGAGAATCCGGACTTTCGGTGTGCAGCGTGGTGATGGTGTATGGAATGCCGTACTGCCGCAAATTGTTACAGGCGGACATCTTGCCGCAGAAGCTGTCCCGGCGGAATGCGATGGTCATCTTCCCGGGATCATCGGGTGTGGCCTGGATCAGCACCGGCACGTGCAGGTCGGCCAGGCGCAAGGCATCGGCAATCGCACGCTCTTCCCCGAAGTTTGGCAGCGTCACGATAACCCCGTCGATGCGATCGCGGTTACGTTTGAACAGGTCAGCACAGCGCCGGGACTCTTCCCGGGTTTCGACCGCGCCGTATTTGCTTTCTTCCGGAGTCAGCGCGACCACATCCATGCCGGCCGTGGTCAACACCCGCAGCATTTCTTCGCGGCCGCTTTTCGCCAGATGATCGGGGAAGAAGCCACGGTTGCCCACGATCAGGCCCATCGTCATTTTTTTCGTCGCCATACTTAGCCTTTATGAGACCAAATGCCTTACGCGTGCCGCTTCGGGGCGAATTTCACGCAATAGATCAATCCTAGGACGAAGAGCACGGCGCCCCACCACACGTTGGCGTGCAGGTGGAACAAAACCACGCCCGGATCCGCTGGAGGATTTACGACCTGGTAAATTCCCGCGCCCATGATCAAGGCGCCATTTACAGCCAGCGAGATACCGATAAAGAACCAGATGGAAATCATGCTGTGCACCCCTGCTTTTAGACTTCTTACGGTCCTACCGTAGCGCCGGCATTTTGCCGGCTGTCCCGAGGGCGTCTCGCCCTCGGTTCGGCGGACGGGACGCCCGCCAGACAGCGGCCGGGACGGCGGCGCTACCCACATCTCATCCCTGCTTACCAGAAAATAATATTCAGTATGAAAAACACGACGACCACCACGCCCGCCCAGAAAAGCGGCCTCTGGTGGAGGGGGACGTTCCCAACCGAGGGAATTTCCGTCTGCCCGTACACCAGACCTCTTAATTGGCTGTCAGGCACAGGTTCCGTTACCACACTCACCGCTACGGTGACGACTACGCAAACCACACACGACCAGAGCGCCTGGTACATATCCTGGGCGAGGGCCTTGGCGTGGGGCGAGAGCGCCACATAACGCAGGGCAGTGGGATCGAGCTTCACCCACGTCCACATACCAATCGAAGAAAG
>Ga0326726_10001231_pt1 | contig 23890 bp, 20 predicted proteins | sample MHFenrmetagenome_2_FD_207603 | JGI IMG/M metagenome (GOLD analysis project Ga0326726, IMG submission 207603) | Lab enriched peat soil microbial communities from Michigan Hollow, Ithaca, NY, United States - MHF15MN | ecosystem: Environmental > Terrestrial > Soil > Wetlands > Peat | place: USA... | reverse complement strand
AGTATCTGAGGGTAGGGAGAAGTTTCAGTTAGGTTTGGAAAGGTGATTGTACGAACACGAGATAATTGATAATCTTCATTAGCCTAGGGAAATCGAGTAAGTAAATATCCACACGCCCGATAAAAATATTCCAAGATCAAGAGATTAAAAGTGATTCAAAGATCACAACCCCCACTCGTAGTTCATATCATTCACCGCCTGGCCATAGGTGGATTAGAAAATGGCTTGGTCAATTTAATCAACAATATGCCCGAGGATCGTTACCGACATGCGATCATTTGCCTTAAGAATTCAAGTAACTTACGGGAGCGTTTTAAGCGGGAGAGGATCGAAGTTGTTGAGCTTAATAAGCAAGAGGGCAAAGATTTTCGTATATACGGACGTTTGTGGAAGGTTTTGAGAAGATTACAACCCGATATTGTGCACACCCGTAATCTCTCTGGATTAGAGTATTTAGTGCCATCGGCATTAGCTGCGGTTCCGGGGAGAATACACGGAGAACATGGCCGTGATATTTACGACCTTGATGGGCTAAGTTTAAAATATAATCTATTGCGGAAGGGGATGAAGCCATTCATAAGTCATTACATCGCAGTAAGCAATGACCTTGCAAACTGGTTGGTGAATAAAATAGGAGTGCATCCTGGAAGATTGACACAAATTTACAATGGTGTTGATCTCAATCGCTTTCAGCCTCGCTATGTCCATCGCCAAAATATAGGACCTCAGGGCTTCATTTCCCATGAAAACATGGTGATCGGCACCGCCGGTAGGCTGGCGGAAGTTAAGGACCAGCTCACATTGGTACGAGGCTTCGTTCATTTACTCGGCTATGAACCTCATGCGAGGGAGCGTTTGAGGCTTGTGATAATTGGTGACGGTTCATTAAGGATGGAAGCCCAAGAGGTGTTGAGAGACGCAAAAGCTGATCATCTTGCATGGTTACCCGGAGAACGGGATGACATCCCCGACATGATGCGTGGCTTCGATTTATTTGTGTTGCCTTCTTTGAGGGAGGGGATCTCGAATACGATCCTTGAAGCTATGGCTAGTGGCCTTCCAGTGGTAGCGACACGCGTTGGAGGGAACCCGGAATTAGTTATTGAGGGCGAAACGGGTATGTTGGTTCCACCATCAGACCCCGCAGCCATGGCTAACGCTATTTGGACATATCTGGATCATCCCGAGTTTCTAAAAGCCCATGGCCGGGCTGGAAGGAAGAGGGTGGAACAACACTTTAGCATGGAAAAGATGGTCAATGGATATATGGAAGTATATGATAAAGTCTTAAGCCAAAAGAGAAGATAACTGGAATACCGGAATGTTGGAGTAATGGAATAATGGAAAACATGGTAGAGGTTTGAGGGTGAAAGGTGAAGCGAGTAGCACAACAGACCCGCAGTAGAGCAAGGCTACAGCCCTTGAAGATTTGGTTCTCAAAGAGCCAGAAGAGGTCACACAGTGCGGCTGGTTTACTGAAGCCATCAACACCGCCATTGTCTCCCCAGAGTTGAGCATCCCGATGGAGCCCGAGCCGTGGACATTGACAACTATGGGGACGCAGATATCGTTTCCATTGCGTGGGGTCATAAGAGAATCGTAAAACCGTCCCAAGCTCCGGATCGCTTGCGGCGGACTGGCCCAGCCGCACCTGCGAGAACGTCCCGTTGAACGCATAACCTTCAGGACGGTGCCAAGCGAAGTCTACACGACTATGGGAGCAACCTGCATGCGGACCACGCCGAGCTATTGAACCAAATGACAACTTGTCCTGATGGGGAACTTAACCAAACGGTGAAGGTCTTTTGGTCGCGCAGTGAAGAACAATGGGGGCAGGATGTTAGCCTGTGCACTTGGAAGCAGGACGCGGGAGGCGGGCGATTTGAGGCGTTCGACATGGACCGAATCATTGCTTGAGCCAACGGCCATCGAGGAGGGCTGGCAAGATCTTCGGGCTATAATATGGGCGTTCCCCTGGTCTCGCGTGGACCACGGTGAGCGAGCCTGGAGTAGATTGACCGACGGCCCCGTATTGGACTTATTCGACCAGTTGGTTAAGGGGACTGCCGAGCAGGGGAAGACACTTCTGCGCGAAGTTGCCCGAACCCTTGCCGCAGAACTCTCGGTTGAAACACGCGTGACTGTCTACGAGTACCTGTATTGCGTATTCCTTGGTGAGCTTGTGGAAAGGCATCTTGTACACGGCGGCCTGAAGGGATGCGAGAGGTTGCTTAAGAGAAGGGCTTCTCGCATACTCTCCGACGCGAGCCAGACTGGGAGTTTCCCCACATTCGACCAAGACGAGGGGTTGGTCGCTGCACTCTGCTGCGCGGGGCAATATGTTCCTCTGTATACGTACCACGCCCACCTCAAGAGCGTACCAAGGTCAATCCTCGCTCGAACACGGGGGGCGGCAGACGCTGTGCGTCTGCTGGCCTATTTGGCATTCCAGATGCGCGGTTTTTCGCCGGTGCTGGAACTCCATATGCCGAAGATGTTTCATCAGCGGCTAACGGTAGAGCTGTTGGCCGAAGATTACCTCGCGGCGGCTAAGATCATCGGTGCAAATCCGAGCATTAAAGGCACCTACGGTGCTGCTTGGTACTTGGACCCGGCGCTACGGACGATCAGCACCAGCCTTGGGGAGGTCGGGGCTTTCGCGGGCGAGAACGGGGCTCTCGTCGTGTGCCTAGGTACAGACCCGGCAACCGTCGCTGATGCCACGGCCAAGAGCAGGACGAGGCGGCAGATGTACGAAGATGGAAGGTACGTGCCAAAGAGGTATCTCAGATTGTGGGCCAGGAGGAGAATTCTGCAGTGGGCCAAAACCCAAGCCCACCCTGGGGGGCTTCAGTAGCAGGGCGTCATTAGTCTCGTCAGCGCGGTCGTTACCTTTCGCAAGATAGGTGCAAGCCAGCGGCGAAAACCTTGGAGGAAGACTGAAAGTCACCAAACGATTGAGGACTATAGGGCGGGTGGGGCGCTTCTGCGCCGAGATGGTAAGGGGATTGGCCGAACACGTAGGCCGAGGAGATGCCAACCATCCTTCTCTGGTATACCGTGTTCTAGAGCAAGGTTGTCTCCTCGCCCTTAACGGCATCACGGCGGAGGACTATTATCTTTACGAACTCTGGCGCCCGGAGCTGTGCCTTCGGGAAAAACGGGCCTTTCTGGGTGACCACGACAATTGGCGCTGGCGGATCGCGGTCAACCCGGAGCGATATCATTTCCTTACTGAAGACAAGGTCGTGTTCAAGCGGCTCATGAAGGGTATTGGAGTTCCGGTGCCAGAGTTGTACGGGGTCGTCGGCCCGCAGGGGAGGGCAGAGAGTGGAGAGCCTCTCCAGACAGAAGCAGAGATCAGGGCTTGGTTTGAAGAGGGGGGGCTTCAAGACGTTTTCATTAAGCCTGTTCTAGGGTCGCGTGGCGTGGGTGTCTTGAGCCTCGGGCGGAGGCTAGGCAGGAGTACCTGGGAGCGGCTTCCAACCGGGACCCTGGGGATTGTGGACCTGCTGCAGCATTTTCGTTCTTACCCGCACCTGTCGACGTACCTGGTGGAAGAGCGTTTGATTCCTCACCCTGCGCTGGAGCGTTTTTCTTCGAGGGTTCTGCACACCGCCCGGGTCGTGACCCTGCTGGATGGGGAGGTGGAGTTTCTCATGGCAGAGCTCAGAATAGGGCTCGGCTTGCACGCCGGCGACAACGTCTCCCTCGGGAACATGGCGGCCGCTATCAACATCGAGACTGGAAGGCTTGGACCAGCTTTCCTCGCCAAGGGCGGCAACTATGCCGAGTTCGAAGTTCACCCTGATAACGGGGAGCTGATTGTGGGAACGGAGGTTCCGGACTGGGAAGTGGCTTTGGGTATTGTTCGAAATGCGGCCCGCAATGCCTCCTTCAACGGTTTGCTGGGTTGGGATGTTGCTTTTACGGCGAAGGGTCCCCTAGTCATAGAAGCCAACGATATGTGGGATCCCCAGACCCAGCACACCAACCGCAAGGGTTTGCTGGCTGGACCGCTCTTCGATTACTTGCGAAAACGAGGCTTGCTCGGGAATATCGGCTTAGGAATTGGGTTCCGGGAGAGGCCTGCCTTGCGCGGAGAAACATCGGAGAGGTGGAATCCAGTCTCCTCTACTTAACAGTCATGAATTTTGAGCGTTAATGCGGCGAACGACTGCGTGCGGAAAATTTCCTTCAAACTGGTAGAGGGCTGGGGGGGCGGGTTCATGGCGGCCGAAGTGGAACGTGGCCAAGGCGACATATCACTGCGGCTGTTTGAAGGCAAGTGTCGGGTGACTGTCGAATCCATGGAATCCATGGCGGAACGCCTAGTCATGTCCGGTGGATATTTAAGCGAGGAATACCTCGAGCAGCATCCGTTGCTCATGGGCCTCAATCCCAGTTCCGTGAACACGCTCCGCCTGTGGGTAATTCGTGAAGGCGCTAGTTTTCGCCTTAAAGGTGCGTTCCTCAGAGTGGGTCGTGCCGGATCTCTTGTCGATAATATTTCAACTGGGGGATTGGTCTGTTACCTGGACCTGGCGGACGGCCGGGTCACTGATGTGAGGGAAGGCACAATCCAGACGCCCACATATGGGAGCCATCCGGACAGTGGTGCTATGATCGTGGGGATTGTGGTGCCGTTTTGGCACGAATGTTGCAGGCTCCCAGGCCATGCGGTGAGGGTTTTTCCGCACATGAGCTTTTCAGGTCTTGACGCAGCGCTGGCCCAGGATGGGCCGCGAGTCATCGAACTCAACATGGAAGCTGATCGACTTCTACAATGTGATTTAGACCGTCCCGGAAAAGCTCTGCTGGCGTTGGGGGGAAGAGGGATCGATTCAAGAGGTCATGCGGAATGATGCCACGTTCCGTTCCGGTGTGTCCAATAAAGCGACGAAGGCCAATTAGAGACCCAAATCGGAGACCACTTGGCAGCAGTCCTGCCTGCGGTCCCACGTTCGGCTTCGGTGCCAGGTGACTTCGACAAGGAAAGAGACATACATGGCCACGCTCAGATATGTAGCTCAAGCACTCGAAACGTTCGGCCAGGGGCGAAGGCTCCATGTTGACTTCTCCGGGGTTCTGAAAACGGTTACGGCCGCGCCTGTCGAAGAAGCTCGCAGACTCTTGTCGCAACTGGGCAGAATGGGGAAGGAAGAAAACCAGGAGGGCGGTGCAGCCCTTCTCAACCGGGCGGTCTTTACGGAGATCCTGAGCCGAGGGATAGAGAGGAAGGATCTCTTTCCGAACCTTGTGGGTGCACAGGAACTTTGGGCGGACCGCGCCTTGACGTTCCTCGAAGACGTGCGCGTTTCCGGCGCGTTCCCGAGCCTGCAGGACGATGCCGGGATCGTCGAATCCCTGGTGCTCCTCGGGAAGTACCTACCCGTCGGCATCTACCATGCCGTGCTCACAGGGGTGCCTCGATCGTTTTTCCTCTCCGTGGAATGGGCGGACAGGCTCCGCGTGGCGTCTTACGTGGCGGTGGAGTTTCGGGGCTTCAAGCCTGTGATCGATATTCACCTCCCCCAACTGCGGGGTTGCCGCCTCCTTGAGGCAGACTTTGTGGAAACGCACCGACGGCTGGCTTGGTTGCTCGGTCACAACCCGAAAATTCAAGGGCTCTACAATAGCGCCTGGTACTTCGACCCGGAAGTTGGTAAAATCAGCCCAAACCTCGGCTTTGCGAGCGCCTTCGCCTCTGCTCACGGCGCCATCCTCGTCAGTCTGGGATCGGACTCGAGCTCAGTACAAGACGCGACGTGGAAGAGCGCTAGGCGACGAGCCGCCTACGAAGCGGGTACGTATGTTCCCACCCGGCATGCTAGGCTGTGGTCGCGGCGCCGAATGCTCGCTTGGGCTGAAGCCACCGGCGGCGGTACGAAATGGCTCTAGACTTCCTGAACCGGGAAAGAACGGCCCTGCGTTGGCTGGCGCCATACGCGAGGCAAGCACTAGCCGCCCGCTTCGCGTACAGATATGGCTGCCATAATGCACATTTTCTTGTGGCCATCGCCAACCACTTCGAGCCCGGCTGGGGGGGGGCATTGGTCTCGGAGGGGATGGCACGGCTTGGCGCATGGATTGACGGGGTCGAGGGGCTTGGGAGGTTCCGGGACGTGTACGGCTCCCCCTTCAAGCACACCTACTTCTTTCCTGTGGAGCAGTACGCCGAGGAGTACTTGGACACGCTCCTCGACCACTGCCGCCGGGGCTTTGGAGAACCTGAGGTGCATCTGCACCATGGGCTGGATGCTCCTGATAACGCCGCTAACCTGAGACGGACACTCCTCGAATACCTGGGGGTGATCAAGTCGAGGCATGGTTGGTTAGTGCGGGACACCAAGGGCCGAGGACCCTGCTACGCGTTCGTACACGGCGATTGGGCGCTCGGCAACAGTGCCGGGGGGCGGTATTGCGGAGTAGATGAGGAGTTGGCGATCCTGAGGGAGACAGGTTGCTATGTGGACATGACGATGCCTTCGGCTCCGGACCCTACACAGGTCGGGATGATCAATGCAATTTACGTGCCCGGCGGACCATTGGATCGGCCCGCACCGCATCGCAGCGGCACCCCCCTTCGGGTGGGTACAGCTCTGCCGAATCCACCGTTCTTCCTCATCCAGGGCCCGCTACTCCTGAACTGGCGGGCCCGAAAATATGGAATTCCTTTCCCTCGCACTGAAAACGGCGACTTGAGCGCGGATTATCCGCCGACTCTCGATCGGTTTCGTCTTTGGACCTCGGCGAACGTACACGTGCAAGGGCGCCCGGAATGGGTCTTCGTGAAGCTCCACTGCCATGGTCTCCAAGAGCGACACCTTTGGTGCCTTACGGGAGAGCCCATGAGACGCTTCCTCGAGGAACTCCTCACTTGGGCGCCGGCTTGCGGGACCAGGCTTCATTTCGTCACGGCGCGGGAAATGGCCAACATCGCCTTGGCTGCCGTTGAAGGGGCTAAGGGCGATCCCGACGAGTTTCGCGACTACAACTGGAAGCTGCGGACCTAAGGTCAAGGTGGTATCAAGGCGAGAGTTGACTACTCAACATCAGCCGACAGCGTAAGCGACCGAAAGCTAGGTCAACGATGAGCGTTTCACCTGCAAGTATGGTTACTTCCGCCCGGAGAAAGTTGCAGATTTTTGCCATCGAAATCAAGGACGCTATGCGCTTAGCCCCATGCGCTATGCCGAGGAATTGGAAGAATCATGTGCGGTATCTGCGGAATCTATAATTTCCGAACCAAAGAGCCCGTCAATCTGGACCTCCTGAAGGCCATGAACAACACTCTCGTTCACCGGGGGCCGGATGATGAAGGGTTTTATGTCTCCGGACCAGTAGGACTCGGTCACCGAAGGCTCTCAATCATAGACCTTGAGGGAGGGAAGCAACCAATGACTAATGAGGACCAGACCATTTGGGTGGTCTTCAATGGTGAGATATACAATTTCCCTGAGTTGCACGATTATCTGGTCAAGAAAGGTCACATTTTTGAAACAAGGTCCGATACGGAAGTCATCATCCATATGTACGAAGAAGTTGGAGAAAGATGTTTCGAATCTTTTCGGGGGATGTTTGCCATAGCCTTATGGGACGAAAAGAAGAGAAGAGTTCTTCTCGCCCGTGATCGAGTAGGCAAGAAGCCACTGTTTTATTTATATGATGGGATACGCCTCGTTTTCGGTTCCGAAATGAAAGCAATATTGCAGGCGCCCGAAATCCCGAAGGAAATCGATCTCGAAGCTCTTTGCGACTATTTTTCCTTCCTGTACGTACCCGCGCCTAAGTCCATCTACAAAGATATTCGTAAAATCCGTCCAGGGCATTATGCGGTGATAGACGATGGTGGATTTCGGGAAGTGGAGTATTGGGACATCAGTTTTGCGAAGACCGATGAATTATCAGAAAAGGAGTGGTGTGAAAAGATTGTTGATGCTTACGGTGAAGCTGTTCGAATTCGGCTGATCAGCGATGTACCGCTCGGGGCCTTTCTTTCGGGAGGGATCGACTCGTCTTCTGTCGTAGCCCTGATGAGCCAGTTGAAAGAAGAACCAGTTATTACGTCTTCCATCGGATTTGACGAACAGGATTTCAATGAAATCGATTACGCAAGGCAGATTGCATCCAGATTCAAAACAGATCATCACGAAAAGACAGTACGGCCTGATGCCGTTAGTATTATAGAGAAACTTGCATGGCATTACGATGAGCCTTTTGCAGACTCCTCAGCAGTACCGACGTACTACGTCTCAAAGGTGGCACGCGAGAATGTTACTGTGGCCCTCTCGGGAGACGGGGGCGATGAGAACTTTGCAGGATACCGCCGTTACTACTTCGACGGAAAAGAAAATAAGCTCCGTTCTTTTTTGCCTCACTCCTTTCGGCGCCCTGTCTTCGGGGCTTTAGCATCACTTTACCCAAAAGCAGACTGGGCCCCCCGTGTTTTCCGTGGCAAAGCTACTTTCGAAGCTCTGTCCTGCTCTCCAATCGAGGGGTACTTTCGATCCATGTCAGCATTTCGTCCCGATCTGAAAGAGAGATTACTCCACGCGGATGTCAAGCGATCCTTGGCCGGTTATGACTCCCAGGACGTGTTCAGATACTACTATGAGAGAAGTGATACGGACGATCCGCTTTCTAAGATACAGTATCTGGATATAAAGACTTATCTCCCTGACGACATCCTCGTGAAGGTCGACCGCGCAAGCATGGCAAATTCCTTAGAGGTTCGGGCGCCAATATTAGACCACAAATTCATGGAGCTTATTGGCACAATTCCATCTTCACTTAAGCTTCAAGGAAGGAATGGCAAGTATATCTTCAAGAAAGCCCTTGAAAAACTTCTCCCAAAAGAAATTTTGTATCGAAAGAAAATGGGATTCGGCGTCCCATTAGCACGATGGTTCAGAAATGAACTGAAAGATATGGCGTACGATACCATTTTCACTCATCACAATGAACCACTGTTTCAGAAATCTACGGTTGAGCAAATCTGGAACCAGCATCAAAAAGGATTCCGTGATCGTTCAACGGAGCTTTGGACGCTTCTTATGTTCCGGTTGTGGCAAAAACAATTTGCCAAGAGGATAGAATAGAGGGTATAGTGTCCGATACCAAAGAAGTGAAGCCTAATCATTCAATAGATCCTTTCTCCAAGCTCTTCGCGCTATGCGCTTAGCCCTTTGCGCTTTACGATTAAATTGTCTAATGTGATGAAAGTCCTGACCTTTACCAGCTTATATCCCAACAATATTTGGCCAAATAACGGTGTTTTCATTCAAGAACGAATGACTAATTTCGCGAAATTGAATGGTTGCGAAGTTAAAGTTGTTGCCCCGGTTCCATATTTCCCAGCAATTGGCGTGAGTTGGAGATCGAAATATTCTCAGGTAGTAAGGCGAGAGGTAAGGGAAGGACTTGAGGTTTATCATCCGCGGTACTTTATGACCCCAAAAGTCGGTATGTCCTTTTACGGCTTGAAAATGTTTTTATCTGTACTCCCGGCAGTCAAAAAGATAAAAAAGGACTTTAGTTTTGATATCATCGATGCGCATTATGTTTACCCAGATGGATTTGCTGCGGTATTACTGGGTAAATATTTAAAGAAACCGGTAGTCATTTCTGCAAGAGGAAGTGACATTAATCTGTTTGCCGAATTTCCACTTATTCGAAGGCTCCTCCAATATGCACTCCATAAAGCTCACAGAGTGATTGCCGTATCGCAGTCCTTAACAGAAGAAATACTCAGATTAGGAATTTCTGAAAAGAAACTGACGGTAATTCCTAACGGCGTGGATATTGACAAGTTTTGTCCGGCTCCAAAGGAGCAAGCCCGAAGCAAGTTAACCCTTCCGCTAAATAAGAAAATCATTCTCTCCGTTGGGCATCTTACCTCCAATAAAGGATTTGATCTGTTGATAAAGGCACTCAAGATCCTTTCTGGTGAATCCCGTGAAGAAAATCTGCGGTTAGTTATTGTTGGAGAGGGCTCGGCCAGAAAAGACCTTGAGCAATTGATCTCTTCACTTCAACTTAATGGGCGCGTCCGCTTGGTTGGGGCAGTTCCCCATCAGGAATTATATCTCTGGTATAGCGCCGCCGACCTCTTCTGTCTGGCAAGCGATAAAGAGGGTTGGCCGAATGTTCTTCTCGAGTCCCTTGCCTGTGGAACACCAGTAGTTGCAACTGATGTTGGAGGGATTCCTGAGATCATTCGATTGGATAGAGTAGGCGTTTTAACCAAGCGAAATGTCCAAGATATTTCGAAAAGCATTTCCTTTGCCCTGAAAAAACAATGGATTCACAATGAGATCATCCAATATGCAAGAGAACACACCTGGGGCAAAGTAGCCCTATCTGTCTATGACGTGTTTCAACCGGTATTAAATAGCAAACACAATAACCCAATAACTCAATAGCTCGATAAAACAATAACTCATTATTCCATTATTCCGGCATTTCATTATGAAGATCATGCTCGTAGCCGGTGCACGGCCCAATTTCATGAAAATCGCTTCGATCATCGATGCCATCCATAAGTATAATAATTTAATTGAAAACTCAAAACTCAAAATTCAACATTGCTTAGTTCACACCGGTCAACATTACGATGATTCAATGTCGGATGCCTTTTTTAGAGATCTTGAATTACCCAAGCCGGACATTCATTTAGACGTTGGTTCTGCTTCACATGCAGTCCAGACCGCAGAGATAATGAAGAGGTTTGAGCCTATTTTGCTCAAGGAGCAACCAGATGTTGTTGTGGTGGTTGGAGATGTAAATTCAACAGTTGCTTGTTCTCTGGTTGCTTCCAAGATTGATTATTATACTCCGAACTCCGAACTCCGAACTAAGAACTTGCGGCGCAAGCCGCTCATCGCTCACGTTGAAGCCGGCTTAAGAAGCTTCGATCGTTCAATGCCAGAAGAAATCAATCGTATTCTAACCGACCAACTCTCAGATTTTCTTTTCGTTTCAGAGCAAAGTGGTATCGATAATCTCAAAAACGAAGGCTTCAAGAATTTCCTTAACACGGAAGATGTGTTGAGGGAGGAATACGCCCCGCGCCTTGCGCCTCACGACTTACCTGTAGTGCCTTTTGTCGGCAACACCATGATCGACACACTCCTCAAACATCGAGAAAAATCGCAAGGTTCTGGTATCCTGAATCGATTGGGTCTAAAGAAAACAGAACACAATAACTCAACAAACCCAACTAACTCTACAAACCCGTATGCTATTTTGACCCTCCACCGTCCCTCCAACGTCGACGACAAAGAAACCTTCCAAGAAATCCTCGAAGCATTAGCGGTTATTTCAAGGGAGGTTCCTATCTTTTTTCCTGCTCATCCTCGGACTTTAAACCGCATTAAGGAATTTGGTTTTGAAAACTATTTCGATTTTATCTCTCAGCACTCAGCATTTAGCACTCGGCACTTTTGCATTCATTGCATCGAGCCCCTTGGCTACGTTGACTTTCTGTGCCTTATGTCCAATTCCAAACTTGTCCTTACAGATTCAGGTGGCATCCAGGAAGAAACAACGGTCCTTGGTATTCCTTGTGTAACTCTGAGAGGCAATACTGAACGTCCAGTTACAATCGCCCACGGCACCAACATCCTCGCCGGTTTTAAAAAGGACAAAATTATAGAATCCGCCCTTCTCCAGCTAAACGGATACGACCAAATTAGATCATACAAATCGGTCAAACTTAATAAACCCAATAAACTCAATGAACCCAATAGACCCAAATTCTGGGACGGTCGTGCAGGTGAACGTATTATAAAAATACTGATTCAACGGGGTGTTGGCTAATGCAACCTAATAACCCATGCCCGGAGGGCCCCCGGGCAACCGGCAGGCAAGCTCTAATCATGAATATTCACTTTGTTTTAGATAGTTACGCTATGCGCTACCTGGGTTCCGTAGTTCCGCAAGGTGGGACGAAGGGGGATGTGCTATGCGCTTTGCGATTTTCTGCTTAATATCATGAGAATCCTATACCATCACAGAACTCAGGCCGAAGACGCCCAGGGTATCCACATTGAGGAAATGGTAAAGGCTTTTCGAGACCTTGGACACGAAGTTGAGATGGTTGCCTTGGTTAAAAAGGAAGCTACAGATTTGGGAAAGAAAAATGGAAATTTCTGGAGATGGTTAAAGGATTTAACACCAAGTTGGGGCTATGAGCTTATGAGTCTTGGATACAATCTCTATGGTTATCAAAAACTCAGTAAGAAAATCAGATCGAAGAGGCCAGATTTAATATATGAACGTTATTCTCTTAATACCTTTTGTGGAATTTGGGCAAGTAAACGATTTGGAATTCCTCTAATCCTTGAAGTCAATGCACCGCTTTACTATGAACAAAACAATCTTGGGAAATTGACTTTTAAAAGGTTGGCTCGATTCTCAGAACGCTGGGTCTGTTCAAATAGCAAAAGAACTATTGTGGTGTCAAATGTCATGAAGGAATCATTAGAGAAAGAAGGAGTCCCAGGTGAAAAAATGGTTGTAATGCCAAACGGGATTGATCCGGAAAAATTCCATCTGAAAATTTCTGGAGATGCGGTAAGGCAACGATATGGTCTAAACGGAAAGATCGTTATCGGATTTGTAGGATGGTTTCGAAAATGGCACGGCCTCGAGATGCTCATAGAAGCATTCCACGAAGGAAATTTGGGGCAAAATAATGCAAAATTGTTGTTAGTTGGAGATGGTCCAGCCGCTCATAATCTTCGTGAATATGTTCAAAAGTATGGATTGGTGGATCAAGTCATTTTTACGGGTCCACTAAGAAGAAACGAAATTCCCGGTCACATTGCTGCGATGGATATCACTGTCCAACCCAGTGCACCGGCATACGCCTGTCCCATTAAGATATTGGAGTATATGGCAATGGGGAAATGCATCATCGCTCCGGACCAACCCAATATCCGGGAGATTCTGCAAGACGGTATAAATAGTTATCTGTTCAAACCTCAAGACCAAGAGAATCTTAGGGAGGTTCTCTTGAAGGTCATTGGAAATCGTTGCGTGAGACATCCCGTTGAGCAATTGGCCTACGAAACCATCTATAAGAAACACTATTTGTGGTATGTTAATGCCCGGCGGGTAGTAGATTTTGTGTCAGAAGATTCTGCAAGTGAATGATTTGGATTCCTCGTATTTGTTAGCTTCAAATCATTAGGAATATCGGCTCTTGAATACACTTGAAGAATTGTGGGAAATATGACTTATCTAAGGGAAGAATATCTGTTTGGCATTAAAAGCAGGAGGTATAGCTGAGATGAATGAAGTTGCTGGAGGGTCTAAGAAGAACTATTTAATCAACTCTTTAGTGAAGTATTGCCATATAATTACAGCTCTTATAGGAGGCAGCCTTCTTTTCTATTTCCTAATCGTGCCTTACGTTGCTGCAAGGCCCATGGATCAGGATTACTTTACGGCTGATGATTCGCCGGAGATCAAACAACTGCTTGAATCAGTGGATTTTCATCACACAAGAAAAGCTGAAGAATGGATCTTTAAGGGGGATTTGCAATATATGCATTATGCGCTCGGGGAACTAACATATACCTTAGACACTTTTCCAAATCATCCAAGGGCTCTACAGCTCGTTGGGGCATATAGTAAAATCAAAAAAGTTCCGCACATTGCCATTCCCTTTTATGAGAAGGCACTTCGGCTGTACCCTCAGTATGCTTTAACTCATGCCCAATATGGAGGATTTTTAGTAGATGTCGGTCAGACTGAGGAAGGCGTCGTAAGATTGAAAAAGGCAATAGAAATAAATCCAAAGTTGGCCATAGCTTATAAATGGCTATCAAAAGCGTATACTAAAATGGGTAAAAAGGAATTGGCTCTACAAGCAGCTGAAAAGGCAAAAGAACTTGGCCTCAAGCCTGGTCAATGAGTTCATTGGGTTTGTTGGGTTAGTATTAAATTCAAAGAGTTATCTGCTCAAACAACCCAAGTAACCAAATTGCCTCAAGCAATCCTAATAACTCAAGGGACAAAGGTAACTGAAAGATGAGTGGCATCTGCGGCATCGTGTTGAACGATAGAAATCGCCAAGTAACCAGGGCTCAACTGCTGCCAATGGTCCAGGCATTGAACTTCCAAGGAGAAGATGAAGGTTATTCGTCAAGTTTCGGCCATGTGGCAATAGGGTCTCAAAAATTCCCAGGGCGGCTGGCTGGGGTAGCAGAATTAACTATAAATGACCGATCTTTGGCCCTGGCTTTCCACGGGAGTCTTTATAATTTGAAAGAATTGTATCCTGCAAAAGAGCAGGATCTCAATCCCTTCGCTGGACTTCTCGAGATTTACCTAAAGGAAAGTATAGCGTTTTTGAGACGGCTTCGAGGGGAATTTGTCCTTTCTATCTGGGACGGCAGGGATGAAACCCTTTTTCTTGCTGTAGATCGATTCCGTGTTCATCCACTCTTTTACTATCAGGATGGGGAAAAAATGGCTTTTTCATCTCGTATGAAATCGCTTCTGTCCTGTTCCTTTCCGATAACAAGAAGTATCAATCCGGAGGCTATTGTCGACATTGTGGCTTCTTCCATCATTCCCGGGCCCAAAACTATTTTCCAAGAAGTGAAAAAACTTCCCCAGGGCCACTTTCTCAGATGGCAGGGTGGAGAAACGAAAATAGACTCTTACTGGAAAGTCAGCTTCTTGAATCCAAGCAAAGAAAAAGAGTCCTTGTTAGCTCAACAATTCAAGAAACACTTCACCGAATCCCTTTCTGCCCGATTAGAAATCGATGGGAACTCAAATAACATTGGTACCTTTTTAAGCGGGGGGGTCGATAGCAGCACGGTAACAGGAGTGATCACCCAGATTGTTAAACATCCCATCAAAAGCTTCTCTATCGGATTTAATGAGGAGAGATTCAATGAGCTTACCTATGCCAGGATTGCAGCTCAGGCCTTTGGAGCGGAGCATTATGAGTATTATGTTTCACCTAAAGATACTTACGATGCTATTCCTATTTTTTTAGAAGCGATTGATGAACCCTACGCGAATGCTTCAGCCATTCCGGCTTATTTTTGCTCGAAGGTTGCAAAGGAACACGGAGTCGGTACACTTTATGCGGGGGATGGAGGAGATGAACTATTTGCTGGGAACCAGCGCTACGCTGACCAGCACCTATTTGAGTACTATCAGAAGCTTCCAGGATGGCTCCGAGAACCCATATTGAAGCCACTTATTTTTAGCATGGCTGACAAATTAGGGTGGGCTCCTTTCGTAAAAGGGAAAAAATATATTCAACGTGCCAGTATTCCTTATGATGAACGCATTACCTCTTATGATTTTTTTAGGGTGGTTCGTATCCATGAATTTATAGAGGACGATTTATTGCAGGCGGTGGGAAAAGACTTTGACCCTTATGAAATATTTAGTGATTATTATCGGAAGGCGCCCGCGCAAAACAATCTTGATCGGCATCTCTATATTGATTGGATTTTGACGCTTGCAGACAACGATTTAATTAAGGTCACCCGGATGACAGAGGCTGTTGGCGTTACGGTGCGGTATCCTTTTTTGGACCACAAGATTGCCGAATTTTCAGTTACTGTTCCGGCAAAAATAAAAATGCGAGGTATAAAACTTAGGTCTTTCCAGAAAAATGCTTTTGCAAGTTTACTGCCTCAGGAAATCCGAGCCAAAAGAAAACATGGATTTGGTTTACCCATTCCAATTTGGCTTAGAGCGGATAAGCGTCTCAATGAAATGATGCTCGACTTAGTCCTCAGTCCTCATAGCTTACAAAGGGGCTATTTCAAGAAGAGCGCTCTTGAGAACCTTATCGAGCAACATAAAACCGACGAAACATCTTTCTATGGAACCATCCTTTGGAATCTGATGGTGTTAGAATTGTGGCACCGTACTTCCAGTTAGTTAATACCAGAAAACAAGAAATATTAGTACAAGATAATTGATTTATCATAAATAAAAATATGTTAAAATCCATCGCCTTTTTCTTTTTTAATTTAAAAATATTAAAATCTCTTAGCTTTCTCATTAATACCTTTCAACTCAAGAAGGGAGAAGGGAATAGTGTAGTCTTTCCTTATGTCAAGAGAAGAAAAACAAAAAATATCCAGATACTTATCTACCACAGAGTGAATGATGATAAAGACCCATTCTCCCCAGCGACAAACATTGAAGTTTTCAAAAAACAAATGTATTATTTAGTCTCAAATTTCAATATATGTGCTCTTGAGGAGGCCGTTGAGAGACTGAAGAGAAAAGATATTCCTGATAATACATTAGTTATTACGTTTGATGATGGATACCGAGATAATTATTTAAATGCTTTTCCAGTTTTGAAGACACTATCAATTCCAGCAACTATTTTTTTGTCCACAGAAGCTATTGGTACAGGAAAACGCCTGTGGCACGACAGGGTGTTTTCAGCCTTTCGGGAAACCCAGCTTGCGTTTCTTGAAGGGCTTAATGGCATTCCTGGAAAGCACATGCTGAGGACTTTGGAAGAAAAGCTATCAGCACAAAGAAAAGTGCTTGATTTCTTAAGAACTCTGAATGATAGTGACCTTTATTATTGGATTGATTACTTATTAGAAAAGCTAGCCGTAGAAGATCGAAAGGAGGCGCCAGATTTCATGCTGACTTGGGCTGATATTCGTTTAATGCATCAGAGTGGAATCTATTTCGGGTCTCATACGGTTACTCACCCGGTACTATCAAGAGTGTCCCTTGATAAGCTCCAAGACGAGATTTTCGAATCAAAAAAGACCCTCGAGACAAAATTACGAATTCCTATAAAGACATTTGCCTATCCTTTTGGAAGGAAAACGGACTTCGATGATAGCAGCAAGAACGCTCTTAAGGAAGCTGGATATATCTGTGGAGTGACTACGATCTTTGGTGCGAACGGGGAAGACCAGGACCTTTTTGAATTACGACGCGGAAAGCCATGGGAAGAGGATCTAGCGAGCTTTGCGCTGAAGCTAAACTGGTATAAGTTCATCTCCTGATTGACCAACGTTGAAAAGACTAAAGGGATATGACGCTTTCGGTTAGACAGGCTGACCTCGACCAGGATCGGCAGATTATAATTGAATTCTTATACCAGAGCCTGACTAGGCAGTCAGACAGCAAACGGTTCGAGTGGCTTTATGAAAAAAATCCACATGGGGCCGCTCGCGTTTGGTTGGCAATTGATAGCAGAAGAGACATGATTGTAGGTACAGCCGCTGCATTTCCGCGGGTGATGCAGGTCTCGGGAAAAGATGTAATTTGCTGGAATTTGGGTGATTTTGCTATTGACCGGAACTTTCGTAGCCTGGGACCTGGAATTTTGCTCCAGAAGGCATGTCTGGGTCCGGTTTTGAAGGGAGAGATCCCATTTTTTTATGATCATCCGAGCGACAGCATGATGGCGATCTATAAAAGATTAGGGATATCAGAAAGTGGATGGGTTCAAAGGTTTGCTAAGCCTTTAAGAATTGATCAGAAATTGGAGAATTTATTTGTTAAAGGAGTGATAACCAGAGGAGTTGGTAAGGTAGGCAATTGGTTGCTCGAGGTAAGAGACCACAGGATTTGTTACAAGCATCATTATGACGTTGCAATACATGATGGGTATTTTAGTGAGGAATTTACTGATCTGGATAAGAGGGTTTCCAGGCGGTACAGAGTTTGCGGTCGTCGAACCGCTGAATATCTGAATTGGCGCTATTCTGAAAACCCTCTATCCCGGTATCAAGTGCTAACTGTACGCAATCAAGGAGAGCTCCGGGCTTATGCAATTTTTGTTTGCACTGAGCGGAGTGCAATCCTGGTTGACTTTTTTGGCGAAGAAGAGCCCGGGATTCCGGGAACCATTTTGTCGGCAGTGACAGATATCCTTCGTAAGGGAGGGGTTTTTACACTGAGTATCCCTGTTTTAGAATTCAGCGTTTTGATTCCTATAATGAAGCGATGTCATTTTTATCCCAGAGAAAGAGCACCATTCATCGTAGGGACTCAACAGGGGGGGCATTTTGACGGCTTGGTGACGAATATTGAAAACTGGTTTCTGACTCACGGGGATCGAGATATCTGAATAGGTGGAATATGGAAGGGACAAACAGTATAAATAAGCGAATTAGAGAATTTGTGTTGCGTCATTTTCCCCTTGCAAGAAAGAAATCAATCACTGATGACGTCGCTCTTCTTGATGAGGGGATCATAGATTCCCTGGGAGTATTAGATCTGATCAATTTTATCGAAGAAGAGTTCAAAATTAGTATTTCTGATGAGGATCTGGTTCCAGAAAATTTCCAGTCTATTCAATCTATTGTCATTTTCATCGAACAGAAGCAAGAAAGGTTCAATAGAGTTTGATGGCTATCACCATCCGACAGGCATCCCTTAAATCTGACCGTCAGGTCATTGTTGATATTCTTACTCGTAATCTACCGCAACTTCCTCATGCGCGGCGGTTCGCGTGGCTCTATCTGAACAATCCATTTGGGAATGGCAAGGCATGGCTTGCGTTTAATGATAAGACAGAAGCCGGGGTAGGGGTAGCCTCTGTATTTCCTCGAATGACATATGTTTGTGGAGATACAGTTCTTGGAGGACAAGTTGGAGACTTTGCCATCGATTCGGGTTCCCGAAGTTTAGGACCAGCGGTGCTTTTACAAAAGGCGACTCTTACTCCAGTATTGGAAGGAGAGATGGCTTTTTGCTATGATACACCCCCTGACGACCGGGGAATGTCAACATTTAAGAGAATGGGTATAACGGCCTCTGGCAGGATGGTAAGATTTGCAAAACCACTGAGGATCGATGATAGAATGAAAGGATTGTTTAAAGGAGGAATTATAACCAGTGGGTCAAGTTTTATAGGAAATGCTGTGTTAGAACTTCAGGACCAGTTATGTAGACATTCTAACAAAGAGTGTGCGGTAGGATTCGAAGTTGGCCGGTTCGGGCAAGAATTCACTCATTTAAATGAAGAGACGAAAGAAAAATATGAAATATTTGGTGAGCGCACAGCCGAATACTTGAACTGGCGATATAAGGATGATCCTCTTAATCAATACGAAATTATTACTGCTCGAGAAAACGGGAAACTGCTTGCATATACCGCTGTGAAGATCGGGGGTTCAGTCGCGCATATCATAGATATTTTTGGGCAAGAGAGCTTCATGGAGCATCTTCTAGTATTCGCAGCAGGTTTTCTGCGAGAGAAAGGAATCGCAACTCTTCAAGCAATAGTTCTCGAAGGAAGCCCTTTGGCTCAAATTGTTAGAAAGGCCGGCTTCCACTTCCGTGATTACTCTCACTGGCTTGTGGCATCGGGGGAACCAAATCAACAAATTCACACTCTATTAAACGAGAAGGGCAGATGGTTTGTTACCTATTCAGATGTGGTAATTTAGTTAATAACAGGAGGTTTTGATATGGATTTCTTGGTTCATCACCTTCTTAGAGCAGGGTTGAACAAGGCTCCTGAAAAGGAGGCCCTCGTCCACAGAGAAGAGAGGCTTTCCTATAGGGAGGTGGAGAACTTAAGCAATTGTCTTGCCAATGGTCTAATGGAGGCTGGGCTAAAGCGTGGGGATCGGGTCGGAATTTTTTTAGGAAAAAGCATCAATGAGGTAGTAGGGATATTTGCTACTGCGAAATCCGGCGGCGTTTTTGTTCCGATTAACCATCTTCTCTTTCCTGATCAAGTAAAACATATTCTGAATGATTGCGGAGTAAGAGGAATAATCACCTCTGTTTCAAAGCTCGATTCGATTCAAACGGTACTTCCGGAGGTACCTTCAGTTGAATTTGTCATAGTAACTGATGGTGCTCAATCCGGAGGGTACCCTCGAATATCCTTAACACTGAACAATATTCTGGCTAAATGCTCGAACACTGCTCCGAAAGATCTACGTATCAGTCAGGACCTTGCAGCTATTCTATATACCTCCGGATCGACCGGACGGCCCAAAGGGGTGATGCTGTCTCATGCCAACCTGATAGCAGGATCACGAATCGTTTCGAGCTATTTGCATGTAAGTGAAAAGGATAGAATCCTGAGCATCTTACCCTTTAGCTTTGACTATGGGTTGAATCAGTTGCTTACAGCCTTCCAGGAGGGGGGGACCCTGATTCTTCTTAATTTCAAGTTCGCAAACGAAATCGTTCAAGCACTTTTAAAGGAAAGAATAACAGGGCTTGCAGGAGTGCCGCCACTTTGGAGCCTTTTAACCCAACCAAGTTCTTCTCTTCATCGTCATCAATTTCCATTTCTTCGGTACATTACAAACTCTGGTGGAGCGATGCCTCAGACAGTCCTCGCATCGCTTCGAAAAACATTAACTTCCACTCAGATTTATCTCATGTACGGACTTACGGAAGCTTTCCGGTCAACTTATCTGCCACCTGAAGAATTAGACAAAAGGCCGATGTCATTTGGGAAGGCAATCCCTGATACGGAGATTTTCGTTGTGAATGAGAAAAATGAACTATGCAGGCCGGGTGAGGTTGGAGAACTCGTGCATCGGGGGCCGACGGTGTCCCTTGGATATTGGGGCCAGCCAGAAGTGACCGCCAAGGTTTTGCGGCCTAATCCTTTTCTGCCACCGGAACTTCAACACACGGAGATGGTTTGCTATTCGGGAGATATGGTGAAGATGGATGAGGAGGGTTTTTTGTATTATGTTAGCCGACGGGACACGACCATCAAAAGCTCAGGGTTCCGAATTAGTCCGACAGAAGTTGAAGAAATCCTCTTTCAAACCGGTAAATTACGCGAGGCAGCTGTCGTAGGGGTCCCCGATGAAGTCCTTGGCCAGGCGGTTAAAGCATTCATAGTGCCGCACGACGGAGAAGCCCCTGATGTAGAGTCCCTCCTGGGCTTTTGCGCAGAAAAAATGCCGCAGTATATGGTTCCAAAATCAATAGAAATCCTTAATGAATTGCCAAAAACAACCAGCGGTAAGATAGACTATCCAACATTGCGCCGAAGGGAACCACGGTAATGGACAAAGTGGATTTTCTTGTGGAGAAATATTTTGGTTCGTCTTCCAGAGGTATTCGAGTGGGCGGGCTCCCAGTCGAAGACATCGCTGAAGAATATTCTACCCCCTTGTTTATCTATGACGGTCACGTAATGGATACGAAATTTGATCTTCTTCGGAAGACTCTGCCACCGGAATTCTCCATAAGTTACTCTGTCAAAGCGAATCCAAATCCTTTCATTCTGAGACATTTTCTGTCGAAAGGATGTGGTCTTGAAATAGCTTCTGCCGGAGAATTTTATTTAGCCTTGAATGCAGGATGTCCTCCCCCAAGGATCCTGTTTGCTGGACCAGGAAAGAGGGAGGATGAGTTAGAATTGGTCCTCGGTCACGGCATCGGTGAGATTCATGTAGAGTCCGTTAAGGAATCCGAACGTATCAGTTGCATTTGCAAACGTTTAGGGAAAAAGGCTGAAATAGGCGTGAGGGTAAACCTCGGTGAAGAAGCTCTGGGCGGTGCTGTGCAGATGGGAGGTAAACCGACGCCTTTTGGAATTGACGAAGAAATTCTTGAAGAGGTAGTGAAGCTGATTCTGGCGGATCGGTCACTGATTTTCAGGGGGCTTCATTTTTATATGGGGACGCAGATTTTAGGTCATGATATTTTATCGGGCCAGTATCGAAAGGGATTGGAGATCGTTAGGCTTGTTTCAGGTCGTCTCCAACAGCCGCTCCATACAGTCGATTTTGGAGGTGGGTTTGGGATTCCGTATTTCATCAATGAACACGAGTTGGACATGGATAAATTCAGTGAGAGCCTACATCTTCTGATGGCCGGGGTCAGGAACGATCCGCTTTTCCGGGGGACTCAATTCATGGTTGAACCGGGCCGATATTTAGTGGGAGAGGCTGGCATCTATGTCACCAGAATCAATGACATTAAGATCTCTCGAGGGAAAAAATTCGTAGTTGTAGACGGCGGGATGAACCATCATCTTGCTGCATCAGGTAATCTTGGGCAAGTCATAAGACGGAATTATCCAATCGCTCTCTTGAACAAGTTAAATGAAGAGCCTAAGGAAAAGGTAGATATTGTGGGGCCCTTGTGCACTTCACTCGATGTTTTTGGAAAGGACTTGAATCTCCCCTCGCCGGAAATTGGAGACCTGCTGGGAATTTTCCAATCCGGTGCTTATGCTCGAACGGCAAGCCCTCTCGGTTTTCTGAGTCATCAAACTCCTCCAGAGGTTTTTGTATACAATGGAAAAATGAGCTTGATCCGGCATCGGGGAACCTATGACGATTTACTATTGAACATCCCTCCTCTTTGAGGATAGTTGAGAGGGCTTCACAGTAAACGGTGCCAAAATGCGAAAAATCTTAATGATAGCTTATCATTTCCCTCCGATTCACGGGAGTAGTGGAGTGCATCGAACCCTCAAGTTTGCCCGTTATCTTCTTGACTACGGCTGGCAGCCAATTATCCTGAGCCCAAGCGTTAGAGCTTATCCCGATGTTGGGAATGACCTGGTCCATGAGATCCCAAAATCAGTTAAAATAGTCAGAGCTTTCGCCCTCGATACAGCTCGTCATTTATCCCTTAATGGATTCTACCCTAAGTTGTTGGCATTACCCGACAGATGGATCACTTGGTGGCTGGGATCAATACCTGCGGGTCTACGGCTGGTTCGGAAGTACCAACCCAAAATCATCTGGTCAACATATCCCATAGCCACCGCTCATCTAATTGGTTTAACTCTTCATCGATTGACCCGACTCCCATGGGTTGCTGATTTTAGAGATCCAATGACTGAAAGTGATTACCCTCCTGATCGCGTTAAGCGGTATTTATATAGGCGAATCGAGTGTGGTGTGGTGGCAAATTGCAGAAAAGCAGTATTTACCACACCCGGCACCATGCAGATGTATACCGAACGGTATCCAAGTATACCGAAATCACGGTGGGTGGTCATCGCCAACGGCTATGATGAAGAAGATTTTGCCATCGTGGAACAGGGATTAACAATTCTGCCTAATAATAGTAAACAGATTGTGTTAGTCCATAGTGGAATCTTGTATCCTTCCGAGCGTGATCCAACCGCATTTTTTGAAGCTTTAGCCGAACTCCACAAAAACAAGGCAATATCTTCAGAGAATATTCGAATTATATTACGCGGAAGTTGTAGTGAGGAGTATTACCAACGGCAGTTGAAGGATAAAGGGATCGATGATATCGTCTTTTTGAAGCCTTCTATTCCATATCGTGATGCAATTGTCGAAATGATCTATGCCAACGGGTTGCTAATTTTTCAGGCCTCGAACTGCAATCACCAGATTCCAGCAAAAATTTATGAATACCTGCGCGCAAAACGACCAATATTTGCCTTAACTGATGCGGAAGGAGATACAGCTAAACTGCTAAGAACAGTAGGGATAGACACAATTGCGCCCTGGAATTCGAAGGAGGCCATTTCGATTGGTCTGCTTCAATTTCTTCAGAAAGTTCGTGAAGGATGTGCCCCGATAGCTGCGGATGATCAGGTTGGACAGCACTCGAGACAGTCAAAGACACAAGATTTTGCAAATCTGTTGGACTCACTGGGAAATTGAACAAACAAGTCTGCTTAGACCACTCAAATATTGTAAATAATTTGCCTTGGCTTGAGGTTTAGGCGCCTAACGACCTTATGAGAGATCTCGTTCTAATCATTTTTGTCGTTGTTTGCGGTTTGCTTGCATTAAAGCGACCCGTTATCGGAATATTGACCTTTGTTTTTTTGGGTTTCCTCAATCCTCAGAGTATGACTTGGGGTCTGGGTAGAAGACTGCCTTTTTCGCAGTTTGTAGCAATAAGTACCATCGTGGGATATTTCTTTTCCTCAGAGCCGAAGAGATTGCCTCGCCAG
>Ga0326726_10001230_pt1 | contig 23893 bp, 14 predicted proteins | sample MHFenrmetagenome_2_FD_207603 | JGI IMG/M metagenome (GOLD analysis project Ga0326726, IMG submission 207603) | Lab enriched peat soil microbial communities from Michigan Hollow, Ithaca, NY, United States - MHF15MN | ecosystem: Environmental > Terrestrial > Soil > Wetlands > Peat | place: USA... | reverse complement strand
GTGTTCGACTCGATCGTGGCCACCGCAGCCCGGCTGCTGCCCTGCCACCTGGCGTTCCTGCTGCGCCGGGACGGTGCCACGTTTTCGATCGCCTCGATTGCCAGCGCCCAGGGCCCGGTGGCCGACCGCGGCCCCGCGAGCGTGCCGGTGGACCCGGCCCACAACTTCCCGTCGCGCGCCATGCTGTCCGGGCAGATGCTGCATCTGCCGGACTGGGACACGCTCGAGCTGCCGCCGCACGAACAGCAGATCCGCGAGTCGTTCGGCGTGCGCGCGGCGCTGTACCTGCCCCTGATGCGCGAGCGTTCCTGCATCGGCCTGCTGGCGCTGGCAGGGAACCGGCGCGATCCCTTCAACGCTGCCGACATTGCGCTGGCGGAGTCGTTCCGCGATCAAGCACTCATCGCGATCGAGAACGCCCGGCTCTTCCGCGAGACGCAGGAGGCGCTGGAGCGCCAGACCGCCACGGCCAACGTGCTCAAGGCGATCAGCCGCTCGACCTTCGACCTCGATGCCGTCCTCGAAACCCTGATCGGCACGGCGGCGCGGCTGTGCCGCGCCTCACTGGGGGTGATTTTCAAGGTCGCGGGGGATGTCTGCCGCCCTGCCGGCCTCTTCGGCGCAACCCCGAAGCTGATCGAACACCTCGCAGCCAACCCGCCGTTGTTGAGCGACAAGGTTTCGCTGACCTCGCGCGCCGTGATGGCGCGGCATGCCGTGCAGGTCGAGGACGCGCAGAACGATCCGGCCTACGGCCGCAAGGATGTGCAGCAGGTTGGCGGCTACCGCACGTTGCTGGCCGTGCCGATCGTGCGTGAGGGCGCGGCGGTCGGCGTGCTGACCCTGGGCCGCACGTTCGTGCAGGCCTTCAACGACAAGGAGATCGAGCTCATCACGTCGTTCGCCGACCAGGCGGCGATCGCGATGGAGAACGTGCGCCTGTTCAACGAGACGCGCGAGGCGCTGGAGAGGCAGACCGCCACGGCCGAAGTGCTGCGCGTCATCAGCGGCTCGATCACCGACACGCAGCCGGTGTTCGACGTCATCGCCGAACGCGCGGCGCGCCTGACCGCCGCAAGCTACGGCCTCGTCTTCCGCTTCGACGGCGAGCTCATTCACATCGTCAGCAGCTATGGGGTCGACGAACGCGGCGTGGCCGTGGCGCGCCAGGCCTTCCCGATGCCGGCGGGAGAAGGCTCGATCACCGCGCAAGCGGTGCGCGATGCACGGGTGACGCAGACCGCAGATGCGCTGCTGCTGCCCGACGCCGCCTACAAAACCAAGGACGTGGCGATCCAGATCGGCTACCGCAGCGTGTTGAGCGTGCCGATGCTGCGCGAGGGACGCGTGATCGGTGCGATCTCGGTGATGCGCCCAACAGCGGGCGAGTTTGCGTCCAAGGAAGTCGAACTGCTGCAGACCTTCGCCGCGCAAGCGCTGATCGCGATCGAGAACGCGCGGCTGTTCAACGAGACGAGGGAGGCGCTTGAGCGGCAGACAGCGACCAGCGAGCTCCTCAAGGTGATCGGCCGCTCGACGTTCGACCTCGAACCGGTGTTCGACACGTTGATCGAGAGCGGCGTCAAGCTGTGCGGAGCCAAACGCGGGTTCGTTGCCCGCCACGACGGCCGGCTCCTGCGGTTTGCTGCGGGCTACAACGTCACGCCCGAACTGAGGGCGTACTTCGAGCAGAACCCCTTCGCGCCGGGCCGCCACAGCAATGCGGGACGCGCCGCGCTCGAGCGGCGGACGGTACACAACCACGATGTCCTGAACGATCCCGAGTACACCTACGGGGGCGTCGACGTCGATCCCTATCGGACTGTGCTGGCGGTCCCCATGCTCAAGGCGGGCGAGTTGCTGGGCGTGATCGTCATCTATCGGCATGAGGTACTGCCGTTCACCGATAGCCAGATCACGCTGATGGAGACCTTCGCCGACCAGGCCGTCATCGCGATCCAGAACGCGCGCTTGTTCAACGAGACCCAGCAAGCGCTGGAGAGGCAGACTGCCACTGCCGACATCTTGAAGGTGATCGCCAGCTCGCCTTCGGATGTGCAGCCCGTGTTCGACGCCATAGCCGCGAGCTCCAAGCGCCTGATCGACGGCCACTCGACCACGGTGTTCCGCATCATCGACGGCGTGCTGCAACTGGTGGCGTTCACGCCGACCACGGCCGAAGCCGACGAAGTCTTGAAGGCGACATTCCCGCGGCCGATCGAGGAGTTCCCGCCGTTCGCGATGGTTCGCGATGGCGAGATGGCCAGGATCCACGACACCGAGTCCGACCGTGACGTGCCACCGATGCTGCGCGACATCGCGCACCTGCGCGGCTTTCGCGCCATGCTGCTCACGCCCTTGATGCGCGACGGCGTGGTGATCGGCATGATCAGCGTCACCCGCAAGTCGCCGGGGCCGTTTGGCGACCATCACGTGCAGTTGCTGCGCACGTTCGCCGACCAGGCGGTGATCGCGATCGAGAACGCGCGCCTGTTCAACGAGACCAAGGAGGCGCTGGAGCAGCAGACAGCGTCGGCGGAGATCCTTCGCGTGATCAGTGGCTCGATGGCCGATACGCAGCCCGTGTTCGACAGCATCTGTACCAGCCTGAAGCGCCTGTTGCCGGGCGTGGAACTGATGATCACCTCGCTCGGCGAGGACGGCATGATCCATTGGCGGGCCGGCAGCGGCGTGACGGTCGAGGCCACGCGCGGGGTCTTTCCAAGGCCCGCTCCCGACCGGGCCATGCTGACGGGCGTGCCGTCGCACTGGCCGGACATCCTGCACGGCCACGGTGTGCCCGAGGGTATTCGAGACAGCGCCCGCGCGCTCGGGCGCAATGCGTCGATGCTGAGCGTGGCGATGACGTCGGGCGACCAGATGGTCGGCACCATCGCAGCCCTGCGTCTGGACATGCGGCCGTTCACCGACAAGGAGTCCAGGCTGCTCAAGACCTTCGCCGACCAGGCCGCCATTGCGATCCAGAACGCGCGGCTGTTCAACGAGACCAGGGAGGCACTGGAGCAACAGAAGACTTCCGCCGAGGTCCTCAAAGTCATCAGCCATTCGGTGGCCGACACCGCCCCGGTGTTCGAGGCGATCGGCCGCGCCTGCCAGCAGCTGTTCAGCAGCGACCAGGTCGTCATCTCGCTGGTGGACGGCGCCGGACGGGTGTCGCATGCCGCGATGAGCACCGCGCCGGGGGTGACTGAGCAGACGAAGGCGGCCTACTGGGCGCGGCTCAACCAGGGCTTCCCGCGCCCGCTGGCGCAGTCTTACCAGGCCTACCCGATCCGCAAGAAGCAGGTGGTGCACTACCCCGACATGGTCAACGGCCCGAACCTGCCCGAGGCCATGCGGCAGATCGGGCGCGATGTGGGCAATTTCTCGATGCTGATCGCGCCGATGCTGTGGGAAGACCGCGGCATCGGCACGGTGCACCTCGTGCGCCTGCCACCTCGTCCCTTCACCGAGAAGGAATCGGCCTTGCTCGCCACTTTCGCCGATCAGGCGGTGATCGCGATCCAGAACGCACGCCTTTTCGAGGAAGCACAGGACGCGCGCGCCCAGGCCGAAGCCGCCAACGAAGCCAAGAGCGCCTTCCTGGCCACGATGAGCCACGAGATCCGCACGCCGATGAACGCGGTGATCGGCATGAGCGGGCTGCTGCTCGACACCAAGCTCGACGACGAGCAACGCGACTACGCAGGCACGATCCGCGACTCGGGCGACGCGCTGCTGACGATCATCAACGACATCCTCGACTTCTCGAAGATCGAAGCCGGGCGCATGGACATCGAGGCGCATCCGTTCGACCTGCGCGAGTGCGTGGAGTCGGCGCTCGACCTCGTCGGCAGCCGTGCCGCCGAGAAGCACCTCGATGTGGCCTATCTCTTCGAAGGCGAGGTGCCGATGGCGCTCGACGGCGACGTGACGCGGCTGCGCCAGGTCCTGCTCAACCTGCTGGCCAACGCGGTGAAGTTCACCGAGGCCGGAGAAGTCGTGCTCACGGTCGGCGCCAAGCCGGCGACGGCAACCGGCCGCACGGAGATCACCTTCGGCGTGCGCGACACCGGCATCGGCCTCACGCCCGAGGGGCTCGCCAAGCTGTTCCAGAAGTTCAGCCAGGCCGACTCGAGCACCACGCGCAAGTACGGCGGCACCGGCCTCGGCCTGGCGATCAGCAAGCGGCTGGCCGAGCTGATGGGCGGCACGATGTGGGCCGCGAGCGACGGGCCGGGCCACGGCTCGACCTTCAGCTTCACGATCGTGGCGCCGCTGGCGAAGCAACCGGTGGCCGCACGGCGCGAATTCATCGGCGAGCAGCCGCAGCTGGCCGGCAGGCGCGTGCTGGTGGTCGACGACAACGCCACCAATCGCAAGGTGCTGGCACTGCAGGCGGCCAAATGGGGCATGCAGGTGCGCGACACCGAGTCGCCCGCGCAGGCGTTGCAGTGGCTCGCCGCGGGCGATGCGTTCGATGTCGCGATCATCGACATGCACATGCCCGAAATGAACGGCCTCGCGCTGGCGCACAAGATTCGCGCAATCGGCGCCAAGCTGCCGCTGGTGCTGTTCAGTTCGCTCGGCCGGCGCGAGGCCGGTGACACCGAGAGCCTGTTCGCGGCGTACCTGGCCAAACCGCTGCACCAAAGCCAGTTGTTTGACATGCTGGTCGGCCTGCTCGTGCGCGACGCCGCACCGAGAGCCGCCAGCGCGCCAGCCAAGCCCAGCATGGACCGCGACATGGCCGCGCGGCATCCCTTGCGCATCTTGCTGGCCGAAGACAACGTGGTGAACCAGAAGCTCGCGTTGCGACTGCTGTCGCAGATGGGCTACCGCGCCGATGTGGCCAGCAACGGCATCGAAGCGATCGAGAGCATCGAGCGTCAGCCCTACGACGTGGTGCTGATGGACGTGCAGATGCCCGAGATGGACGGCCTCGAGGCCTCGCGCCACATCATCGCGAAGTTCAAGCCCGCCGAACGGCCGCGCATCGTCGCGATGACTGCCAATGCGATGCAGGGTGATCGCGAAGAATGCCTAGCCGCCGGCATGGACGACTACGTGACCAAGCCGATTCGCGTCGATGCGCTGGTCGAGGCGCTCGTCCGTTCCGCCGTTCGCAAGGCGCGCTGAAGTGGATTCTCCGGTCGTCGGGCGCAACTCGCAGACGCAACAGGGCGACGCTGTGAGCAGCGCGCGCGATCTGGCCTGGTCGGGTCGCCACGCGGCGGCGCTGGCGCGGTGCGAACAGGTGCTCGCGGTTCCCGCGCTGCCCGCCGCGTCGCGCTTGGCGTTGCTCGAGCTGTGCGTGCATTCGCACCTTGCGCGCGGCCAGTTCGGGCAGGCCGCCCAAGCTGCGGCAACGATGGCCGAGGTCGCGAACATACAGGGCGCCGACACGTCGAAGGTGCGCGCGCTGTGCTGCCAGGCGCTGGTGATGATCCGTTCCACCCGCTACGGCAACATGCAGCAGGTGGCCGAGTCGGCGCTGGCGCTGGCAGTCAAGACCGCCGATCCGGCCCTGCTCGGCCTGAGTCATCTCACGTTGGGCGAAGTTCGGCTGCGCCTGTCGGAGGTCGACGCGGCGCTCGACCAGGGACGCCGCGCCGCGACGATCTTCGAGCGCACGGGCGATCCCGTCAGTCTGGGTCGCGCGTTGTGGCTGATCGCGTTCGCGCAGTCGCGCCGCGCCAATGAAGCCGCGTCGCGCCAGGCGGCCGAGCGTGCGGCGGAGCTGGCGCGCCAGAACGGCGACCTGCTCGGCCTCGGTCATGCGCTGAACGTGCTCACCTTCAGCTGCAAGGACATCGCCGAGCGGATCGATCTGCTGCAGCGCGCCGAGGCCGCGTACGAGGGGTGCGGCGACCTGCGCGGGGGCATCATCGTGGTCAGCAACCTCGCGGCCGCTTTCGCCGAGATGGGCCTGTATCGGCACGCGCGCCGGCTGTCGGACGTCAGCCTCGGCGCGATGGACCAGGTCGGGGTCTCGCTGGGCACCGCGTTCCTCACCGGGAGCTTGCTGTTGTGGATGACCGAGATGGGCGACCTGGCCGCAGCGCGCGCGCTGTGGCCGCGCTACGACGCGCTGGTGAGCATGCACGGCGACGCGATCGCCCGACGCGAGCACACCGTGTGCGCGACCACGCTGGCGCTGGCCGAGGGCCGCACCGCCGATGCCGAAGCGCGGGTGCGCAGCGCGCTGCGCAGTCCGAACCACCCCCAGCCGGGCGAGGAGCGCACGCTGCAAGTGCTGCTGACGCAGGCGCTGCTTCAACAAGGCCATGTGAAGGCCGCTGTGCGTGCGGCCCGGCGCGCTGCCGACATCCATCGCCGGCAGCACTACGCACTCCCCACGCACGGCCATCGCCAGGACATCTGGTGGTGGTTGTCACGGGCGCTCGCCGCCGACGGCCGTGCCGATGAAGCCTGGGCGGCGCTGCAGCGCGCCCACGCGCTGATGCTCGAAGGCGTGCGCAACGTCCACGACGACGGGCTGCGCCGCAGCTACCTCAGCAAGGTCGCGACCAACCACGACATCGTGCGCGCATGGCTGCACGAGGCGCGCGCGCGCGGCCTGAGCGACGCCCGACGCCTGGCGCACCTGGCGATCGCGAGCGACCCGGGCGAACCCTTCAAGCGCCTGGTCGACACAGGCACCCGCCTCAACGAGTTGCGCAGCGACGCTGCCCTGCACGAGTTTCTGATCGACGAGATCACCGAGCTCACCGGTGCGCAGCGTGTCCTGCTGATCCTCGAGACGGGCGGCGAGCGCCGTGTCGCCGGCGCCCAGTTGCCGGCCGGCGAGCAACCCGCCGATCTGCTGCTTGCGATCACGCCCTGGCTCGACGAGGCGCGCCGCACGCGCGCGGCGAGCCTGCGCCACGGGCCCGACGGCGCCCAGGCCGTCGACCAGCGATCGTGCTTGGTCACGCCGTTGATTGCGCAGAACGAGGTGCTCGGCTTCATCTATGCCGACCTCGAAGGTGCTTTTGGTCGCTTCGGTGCAGCCGACCGTGGCCTGCTCGCGATGCTCGCCTCGCAGGCGGCGGTGGCTGTGGCCAACGTGCAGTGGGCGCAAGGGCTCGAAGCCAAGGTGGCCGAACGCACCGCGGAACTGCAGGCGCAACGCACGCAGGCCGAGCAGCGCGCCGCCGAGCTGGCGGTGATCAACAGCATCCAGCAGGGGATTGCCGGCTCGCTGGACTTTCAGGCCATCGTCGACCTGGTCGGCGACAAGGTGCACGAGATCTTCGACGCCCAGGCGGTGGGCATCGCCGGCATCGACACCGCGCGGCAGCTGTTGCTGCCCTGGTACCTGATCGAGCGTGGCCAGCGCATGGAGTTGCCACACGAGCGCCCGTTGAACGGCTTCGTGGCGGCGATGACCCGCGCGGGTGAGCCGATCGTCGTCAACCGCGACATGGCGCGTCGGTCGACGGAAGTGGGCTCGCAGGTCGTGGCCGGCGAAAACCCGAAATCGGCCATGTTCGTGCCATTGCTCGTTGCGGGTCGGGTGCGTGGCGTGGTGACGCTGCAGAACTTGGACCGCGAGGACGCCTTCAGCGACAGTGATCTCAATCTGCTGCAAACCCTGGCCGCCAGCTTGGCCGTGTCACTCGAAAACGCGCGTCTGTTCGATGAGACACAAGAATCACTCGAGCGTCAGACGGCCACGGCCGCGATTCTGCGCATCATCAGCGAATCGCCCAACGACATTCAGCCCGTCTTTAGAGCCATCGTCGACGCCGCGCACCGTCTGCTCGGCGTGCCGTTCGTGGCCCTGATGGAGCGCGACGGCGCGTATTTCCGCGTCAGATCGGTAGCGACCGAAGAACATGGCGCAAACGACGCCGACAACGAAGCCCACGCGATCGACCCGACGCAAAACTTCCCATCGCGCGTGCTGCTCGAGCGCCGCGCGCTGCACCTGCCCGATTGGAGCGCCATCGACCTGCCGCCGCATGAGCAGTACCTCTACGATGCGATGGGCGCCCGCGCCTCGTTGATGATGCCGATCCTGCGCGGCAGCGAAGCCATTGGCCTGCTCAGTGTCGGGCGCATGAGAGCCGGCGCGTTCAGCGACCGCCAGATCGACCTGATGCAATCGTTCGTCGATCAGGCGGCCATCGCCATCGAGAACGTGCGTCTGTTCAACGAGACGCAGGAAGCGTTGGAACAGCAGACCGCCAGCGCCGAGGTGCTGAAGGTGATCAGCAAATCGGTCACCGACGCCAGGCCAGTTTTCCAGACCATCGCACAGAGTTGCCAGCAGTTGTTCGATGCTGCATTCGTCGGCATCAACCTGTTGCGGTCGGACGGCCTGATCGACCTGGAGGCATTCGTGGGCCCGCACGAGGCCGACTTCCGCAGCATCTATCCTGTGCGGCTGGATGCCGACAGCGGCACCGGGTTGGTGATCCGGCTGCGCGATGCGGTGCATTTTGCCGATGCATTGACCGACGATGCGGTGCCCAGCGCCGTGAAGCGCGGCGCCGAGATGATGGGTGGCCGCTCGGTCGTCTTTGCGCCGCTGGTCTGGGAGGACCGCGGCATCGGCGCCATCTTCGTCGCCCGGCCCACCGTGTCGCCGTTTTCCGAGCGAGAGATCTCGCTGCTGAAGACCTTTGCGCAGCAGGCAGTCATTGCGATTCAGAACGCGCGGCTCTTCAACGAGGCCCGCGAAGCCCGCGCCGCCGCCGAGGCCGCCAACGAGGCCAAGAGCGCGTTCCTGGCGACGATGAGCCACGAGATCCGCACGCCGATGAACGCGGTGATCGGCATGAGCGGGTTGCTGCTCGACACGAAGCTCGATGACGAGCAGCGCGACTATGCCGGCACGATCCGCGACTCGGGCGACGCGCTGCTGACGATCATCAACGACATCCTCGACTTCTCGAAGATCGAAGCCGGGCGCATGGAGGTCGAGCGCCAGCCGTTCGACCTGCGCGAATGCGTCGAGTCGGCGCTCGATCTGATCGCTGCGCGTGCCGCCGAGAAGCAGCTCGACCTCGCCTACGTCTACGATGGCGACGTGCCGGCGGCGGTGATCGGCGACGTCACTCGGCTGCGCCAGGTCCTGCTCAACCTGCTCGCCAACGCGGTGAAGTTCACAGAAGCTGGCGAGGTGGTGCTCACGGTCTCGGCGCAAGCGGATCAACTGACCTTCGCGGTGCGCGACACCGGCATCGGCCTGAGCGCTGAAGGCAAGAGCCGCCTGTTCCAGAAATTCAGCCAGGCCGATTCGAGCACCACCCGCAAGTACGGGGGCACGGGTCTTGGTCTGGCGATCAGCAAGCTGCTCGCCGAGCTGATGGGCGGCACGATGAGCGTCGAGAGCGCGGGCCCTGGCCGCGGCAGCACCTTCCGCTTCACGATTCACGCCCCAACGGCCGCTTTGCCGCAGGGCACGCGGCGCGAATTCGTCGGCGAGCAGCCGCCACTCAAGGGCAAGCGTGTCCTCGTCGTCGACGACAACGCGACCAACCGGCGCATCCTCGCGCTGCAGACCGCCAAGTGGGGCATGGTCGTGCGCGACGCCGCGTCACCGCGGGACGCCCTGCAGGTGCTGGCCACGCAAGCGTTCGACCTCGCGATCGTCGACATGCACATGCCAGGCATGGACGGCACCGGGCTCGCGCGGCGCATGCGCGCCGCAGGCCACACGATGCCGCTGGTGTTGTTCAGCTCGCTCGGCCGGCGTGAAGCGGCCGACACGCTGTTCGCCGCCACGCTGATCAAACCGCTGCGGCAAAGCCAGCTCTACGACACGCTGCTGAGTCTGCTGGGCAACGACACGGCGCCCAAACATGCCGTGGCCCCGGCGAAGAAGCAGATCGATGCCACGCTGGCGCAACGTCATCCGCTGCGCATCCTGCTGGCCGAGGACAACCTCGTGAACCAGAAGCTCGCGCTGCGACTGCTGTCGCAGATGGGTTACCGCGCCGACGTGGCTGCCAACGGCATCGAGGCCGTCGAGGCACTGCAGCGACAGCCCTACGACATCGTGCTGATGGACGTGCAGATGCCCGAGTTGGACGGGCTGGAAGCGACACGCGAGATCGTGCGCCGGTTCAGCACGGCGCGGCCGCGCATCGTGGCGATGACGGCCAACGCCATGCAAGGCGACCGCGACGAGTGTCTCGCCGCTGGCATGGACGACTACATCACCAAGCCCATCCGTGTCGACGCGCTGGTCGGCGCGCTCACGCATACTCCCGCACGCAAGGACGCATGAGATGACCCACCTGCGCTGCGCCTTCGACACCTCCGCGCTGAACTGAATGAACATCATCGACCACAGCGTGTTCGCCGAGCTGCAGGCCACTGCCGGTGCCGACTTCGTCGTCGAGCTGGTGCAGACCTTCTTCGAAGAGGCGCCACCGATGATCGCCGAGCTGCGCGCCGCGCAGGCAGCCGGCGCGGCCGAGCGCTTTCGCCGAGCAGCGCACTCGCTGAAGACCAACGCCAACACCTTCGGTGCGACAGCGCTCGGTGCGAAGGCGCGCGAGCTCGAGCTCGGTGGTCTTCCTCCCGATGCCAGCGGCATCGATGCCCTGCAGGCGCAGTACGACACCGCGGTCGCCGCGCTGAAGGCGCTGAGCCATGGCTGAACGAGGCGCGCGGCTGCTGGTGGCCGACGACAACAAGGTCAACCGGCTGCTGCTCGGGCGCACCCTGACGCTGCAGGGCCATCAGGTGCAAAGCGCCGAGAACGGCCGCGTGGCGCTCGAGATGCTGCGCGGCGCGGCGTTCGATCTGCTGCTGCTAGACATGGAGATGCCCGAGATGGACGGCTTCCAGGTCATGGAGCAGCTGGCGGCCGACAAAACTCTGCGCGACCTCCCAGTGATCGTGACGAGCTCGCTCGAGGGCGTGGCGCACGTGGTGCGCTGCATCGAGTTGGGCGCCGACGACTTCCTGCACAAGCCGGTGAACCCGGTGTTGCTGAAGGCGCGGGTCGACTCGAGCCTGGAGAAGAAGCGCCTGCGCGACCAGCAGAAAGCGCTGGTGCAGCGCTTCGCGACTTCGGCGGTGGCAGACGACTTGCAGCAAAGCGGCTTCGCGCTCGGCGGCAAACGCGTCCAGGCCACGGTGATGTTCTGCGACATCCGCGGCTTCACCGCCATCGTCGAGAGCCAGGGGCCGGAAGAGACGATCGAGCTGCTCAACACCTGGTACACGCTGATGTTCGAGGCCATCACCGCGCAGGGCGGCGTGGTCAATCAGATGATCGGCGACGGGCTGATGGCGATCTTCGGCGCGCCGCTGCCGGTGGCCGAACCGCCGATGGCCGCTGTGCGCGCAGCGCTCGAGATGATGGAGATGATCGAGTTGCTCAACGCCGAGCGCGCGGCCGAGGGCAAGGCGGCGCTGGCGATCGGCGTGGGCATCGCCACCGGTGACGTGTTCGCCGGCTACACCGGCACCCAGGAGCGCGCCACCTACACCTGCGTCGGCGACACGGTCAACCTCGCTGCGCGGCTGGAGGCGCACACCAAGGTGGCGGGGCGCGGCATTCTCGTGGACGACGCCACGCAGGCAGCGTTGCACGCGCGGGTCGCCACCGAGCCGCTCGGCGCGGTGCCGTTCAAAGGCAAGGCCGTGCCCACCGAGGTGTTCGCAGTGTCGCTGCCCGCCTGAGGCGGCCACCGTCAACTCAGCGCCGCGACGACCTCCGGCGGCGCCTGCACCAGCTCGATCAGCACGCCTTCACCACCGATCGGAAACTCGTCACTCGCCTTGGGGTGGACGAAACAGATGTCGTGGCCGGCGGCGCCCTTGCGGATGCCACCGGGTGCGAAGCGCACGCCGTGCGCGGTCATCCACTCGACCGCCCTGGGCAGATCGTCGACCCACAAGCCCACGTGGTTGAGCGGCGTGGCGTGCACCGCTGGCTTCTTGTCGGGGTCGAGCGGCTGCATCAGGTCGACCTCGACCGCGTGCGTGCCTTGCCCCAGCGCGCAGATGTCTTCATCGACGTTTTCGCGCTCGCTGACGAAAGTGCTCTTGATGTGCAGACCGAAAATCTCGACCCACAGCTTGCGCAAGCGGCGCTTGTCGGGCCCGCCGATGGCGATCTGCTGGATGCCGAGGATGCGAAAGGGCTTGTCCATCGGAGCGCCTCAAGCAAACGCAATGATCGGCTGATCCACGGTCAGGCTCTCGCCGCGTTTGGCGAGCACCTCGCGCACCTCGCCGTCCTGCGTGGCGATGAGGATGTTCTCCATCTTCATCGCCTCCACCACCGCCAGTTTCTCGCCGGCCAACACCTTCTGCCCCGGCTGAACCGCCACGTCGACCAACAGGCCGGGCATCGGCGACAGCAGGAACTTGCTCAGATCGGGCGGCGGCTTGTGGGGCATCAGTTTCAGCAGTTCGGCCGCACGCGGCAGCATCACCAGCGTCTCGATCTGCAGGCCGTTGTGCGCGATGCGGATGCCCAGCGGGTTCTTGGTGCCGCCGCGCTCGATCTGCGCCGTGAAGGGCTTGCCGTTGCAGGTGCCGGTGACCCGGATCTCGCCGAGTTTGCTGTGGCTCTGAATGGCGTAGTGACGCCCGCCGATCACGACATCGGCCTTGCCCGACACCGGATCGAACTCGTCCACCCGCACCGCGTGGTGCTGCTGTTGCCCCTCGGTGCCGAGCACCACTACCACCAGGTTAGGCAGGTGCTTCACGCCATGGCCAACGAGCTGGCCGCTGATGCCGGCCGAGCGCTCGCGCGCCTTGCGGCGCACGAAGGCGGCCATCGCCACCGGGAACATCGGGTCGTCGTGGGGCACGTCGGCCGCCTGAAAACCCTTGCCGAAATGCTCTGCGATGAAACCGGTGTTGAAGTCGCCGGCCACGAACTGGGGGTGTGCCAGCAACGCCGACTGGAATCCGATGTTGCTCGAGACGCCGCGGATCACGAACGCGTTGAGCGCCTCGCGCATGCGGCGAATCGCATCGGCGCGGTCGCGTCCGTGCACGATCAGCTTTGCGATCATCGAGTCGTAGTGCACCGGGATCTCGCCGCCTTCGTAGACGCCGGTGTCGACGCGCACGCCGCCCGTTGACGGCTTGGCTGCCGCCGCTTCCATCGTGGCCGGCGGTGGCAGGTAGCGCACCAGGCGCCCGGTGGACGGCAGGAAACTGCGTTGCGGGTCTTCGGCGTTGATGCGGCACTCGATGGCCCATCCGTTGCGCTGCACGTCGGCCTGGTTGAAGGGCAGCTTCTCGCCAGCGGCCACGCGGATCATCAGCTCCACCAGGTCGACCCCGGTGATGCACTCGGTGACCGGGTGCTCGACCTGCAGCCGCGTGTTCATCTCGAGGAAGTAGAAGCTCTGGTCCTTGCCGACCACGAACTCCACCGTGCCCGCGCTCTGGTAGTTCACCGCGCGCGCCAGCGCCACGGCTTGCTCGCCCATCGCCACGCGCGTGGCGTCGCTGATGAACGGCGACGGCGCTTCCTCGATCACCTTCTGATGGCGGCGCTGGATTGAACACTCTCGCTCGTTCAGGTACACGACGTGGCCGTGCGCGTCGCCGAGCACCTGGATCTCGATGTGGCGCGGGTTCTCGACGAACTTCTCGATGAACACGCGGTCGTCGCCGAAGCTGGCCCTGGCCTCGTTGCGGCACGAGCTGAAGCCGTCGAACGCTTCCTTGTCGTTGGAGGCCACCCGCAGGCCCTTGCCGCCGCCGCCGGCGCTGGCCTTGATCATCACCGGATAGCCGATGTCGCGCGCGATGCGCACTGCAGCGTCGGGCGATTCGATGACGTCGTTGTAGCCAGGGATCGTGTTGACCCTGGCTTGTTGCGCGAGCTTCTTTGAGGCGATCTTGTCGCCCATCGCGGCAATCGAGTGGTGCTTCGGGCCGATGAAGACGATGCCCTCGTCCTCGACGCGCTTGGCGAACTGTTCGTTCTCGCTGAGGAAGCCGTAGCCCGGGTGGATGGCCTGCGCGCCGGTCTTCCGGGCGGCGTCGATGATCCTGTCGGCCACCAGATAGCTCTCGCGCGACGGCGCCGGGCCGATCAGCACCGCCTCGTCGGCCAGCTCCACGTGCATCGCGTCGCGGTCGGCCTCCGAATACACCGCGACGGTGGCGATGCCCATCTTCTTGGCGGTCTTGATCACCCGGCAGGCGATCTCGCCACGATTGGCGATCAGGATTTTGGTGAACATGTCAGTCGTGGGCTCGCACCACTGAATCCGTTGAATGGGCAGAGAAACCAAGCGGACGCCGTGGATCCGGCTTTGCCGGGCCACTGGCGTCGCCCCCTCGAGGGGGAGGCGCCGAAGGCGCTTCGGGGGCGGGTCATAGCGGGATGTTGCCGTGCTTGCGCCACGGGTTGTCGAGCTTCTTGTCCTTCAGCATCGCCAGCGAGCGGCAGATGCGCTTGCGCGTCTCGTGCGGTTGGATCACGTCGTCGATGTAGCCGCGCGCGCCGGCGACGAACGGGTTGGCGAAGCGCGCCCTGTATTCGGCCTCTTTGGCGGCCAGCTTGGCCGGGTCGCCCTTGTCTTCGCGGAAGATGATCTCCACCGCGCCCTTGGCGCCCATCACCGCGATCTCGGCGTTGGGCCACGCGAAGTTGACGTCGCCTCTGAGGTGCTTGGAACTCATCACGTCGTAGGCACCTCCATAGGCCTTGCGCGTGATCACCGTGACCTTGGGCACCGTGCACTCGGCGTAGGCGTACAGTAGCTTGGCACCGTGCTTGATGATGCCGCCGTACTCTTGAGACGTTCCCGGCATGAAGCCGGGCACGTCGACGAAGGTGATCACCGGAATGTTGAACGCATCGCAGAAGCGCACGAAGCGCGCGCCCTTGATCGCGCTCTTGATGTCGAGGCAGCCGGCCAGCACCTGCGGGTTGTTGGCCACGATGCCCACCGACTGGCCTGCCATGCGCCCGAAACCGACCACGATGTTCTTGGCGTAGTCGCTCTGCAGTTCGAAGAAATCGCCGTCGTCGACCACCTTGACGATCAGCTCCTTGATGTCGTAGGCCTTGTTCGGGTTGTCGGGCACCAGCGTGTCGAGCGAGTAGTCGAGGCGTTCCGGCGGATCGCCGCTCGGACGCGACGGCACGCCGTCGCGGTTGTTCAATGGCAGGTAGTTGAAGAAACGGCGCAGCATCAGCAGGGCCTCGACGTCGTTGTCGAACGCCAGATCGGCGACGCCGCTCTGCGTCGTGTGCGTGCCGGCGCCGCCGAGCTGTTCGGCGGTGACCTCTTCGTGCGTCACCGTCTTCACCACCTCGGGACCGGTGACAAACATGTACGAGCTGTCGCGCACCATGAAGATGAAGTCGGTCATCGCCGGCGAGTACACCGCGCCTCCCGCGCACGGCCCCATGATCAGGCTGATCTGCGGGACCACGCCCGAGGCCATCACGTTGCGCTGGAACACCTCGGCATAGCCGCCGAGTGACGCCACACCCTCCTGGATGCGCGCGCCACCCGAATCGTTGAGGCCGATCACCGGCGCGCCCACTTTCATCGCCTGGTCCATCACCTTGCAGATCTTCTCGGCGTGCGCTTCGCTGAGCGCGCCGCCGAACACGGTGAAGTCCTGGCTGAACACGAACACCAGACGGCCGTTGATCATGCCGTAGCCGGTGACCACGCCGTCGCCTGGCACCTTGTTGTCGGCCATGCCGAAGTCGGCGCAGCGGTGCTCGACGAACATGTCCCATTCTTCGAAGGTGCCTTCGTCGAGCAGCAGCTCCAGCCGTTCGCGCGCGGTGAGTTTGCCTTTGGCGTGCTGCGCGTCGATGCGCTTTCGGCCGCCGCCCAGGCGTGCACCGCCGCGTTTCTTCTCGAGCTGTTCGAGTATGTCGTGCATGGAAGGATCTCCTCGGTCCCGACGATCAGTTCATCATCTCGATCAAGCGCCGCGCCGCCACCGAGGCCGCGACGCGGCCGGCGCGCACGTCGGCGGTGAGCTGCGGCAAGGCGGTCGCCACCCGCGGCTGCGCTCGAAAACGTTCGTGCAGCAGCGCCTCGATGCGCTCCCACATCCAGGCTTCGTCTTGTTCGTGGCGGCGCGCGGCCAGCCGGCCGCTGGCCGTTTGCTGGTCGCGAAACACGCTCACCGCTTGCCAGAACTCGGCCAGACCCGCGCCGCTGACGGCGCTCAAGCACAGCACGCGCGACTGCCATGGCACGTGGTCGCGTTCGCTCTGATGTCCGCCGTGCTGCATCAGGCGCAACGACGACGTGATCTGCGCCTGCGCGCGCGTCGCGGCGGCAGGGTCGAGGTCGGCCTTGTTGATCGCCACCAGATCGGCCAGCTCCATCACGCCGCGTTTGATCGCCTGCAAGTCATCGCCGGCATTGGGCAGTTGCAGCAGCGCAAAACAATCGGTCATGCCGGCCACCGCTGTCTCGCTCTGGCCGACGCCCACCGTCTCGACGACCACGATGTCGTGGCCCGCGGCCTCGAGCACCAGCATCGCCTCGCGCGTGTGCGCGGCCACGCCGCCCAGCGTGCCGCTGGTGGGGCTCGGGCGGATGAACGCGTTGGCCTCGACCGACAGGCGCTCCATGCGCGTCTTGTCGCCGAGGATCGAACCGCCCGATACGCTGGACGACGGGTCGACCGCCAGCACCGCCACGCGATGGCCGAGCTTCAGCAGATGCAGGCCCAACGCCTCGATGAAGGTGGACTTGCCGACACCCGGCACGCCCGAGATGCCGAGCCGGAACGATCGGCCGCTGGCTGGCAGCAGCGCGTTGAGCAGTTCTTCGGCGCGCGTGCGATGGTCGGCGCGGGTGGACTCCAGCAGCGTGATCGTCTTGGCAATCGCACGGCGCTGCGCCTCGCCGCGTGCGCGCAGCACGCCATCGAGCAAGGCCTGGTCCGCGGAGTGGAGCATCGGCGCGCCGTGGGAATCGCACTTATTGCTTCAGCGACGCGCGAATCTGCTCGAGCACGTCTTTCGCGCTCGCCGGAATCGGCGTGCCCGGGCCGTAGATGCCCTTCACACCGGCGGCGTAGAGGAAGGCGTAGTCCTGCTGCGGGATCACGCCGCCGACGAAGACGATGATGTCGTCGGCGCCCTGCTTCTTCAGCTCCGCGATGATCGCCGGCACCAGCGTCTTGTGGCCGGCGGCGAGCGTGGACACGCCGACCGCGTGCACGTCGTTCTCGATCGCCTGTCGCGCGCACTCCTCGGGCGTCTGAAACAGCGGGCCAATGTCCACATCGAAACCGAGATCAGCAAAGGCCGTGGCCACCACCTTGGAGCCGCGATCGTGGCCGTCTTGCCCGAGCTTGGCGATCATCACGCGCGGACGGCGGCCCTGCTCCTTGGCAAAGGCCGCGATCTCGCTCTTGAGTTTTTCCCAACCCTCGGCCGAGTCGTAGGCTTTTGCGTACACACCGGTCACCTTCTGAATGTCGGCGCGGTGGCGCCCGAACACTTGCTCCAGCGCATCGCTGACCTCGCCCACCGTGGCGCGCAGGCGAATGGCCTGGATGCTGAGGTCGAGCAGGTTACCGTGTCCGCTGCGCGCGCCCTCGGTCAACGCAGCCAGCGCCGCCTTCACCTTGGCAGGGTCGCGCGTGGCACGGATCTTCTTCAGACGCGCCACTTGCTGCTCGCGCACCTTGTGGTTGTCGACTTCGAGGATGTCGACGGCGTCGTTGCGATCCGTCTTGAACTTGTTGACGCCGACGATCACGTCGCGGCTCGAATCGATGCGCGCCTGCTTCTCGGCGGCGCTCGCTTCGATCTTCAGCTTGGCCCAGCCCGAGCCCACGGCCTTGGTCATGCCGCCCTGCGCCTTGACCTCCTCGATGATCGACCAGGCGGTGTCGGCCATCTGCTGGGTCAGCGACTCCATCAGATAGGAGCCGGCCCACGGATCGACCACGTGGGTGATGTGCGCCTCCTCCTGCAGGATCAGCTGCGTGTTGCGCGCGATGCGCGAGCTGAACTCGCTGGGCAGAGCGATCGCCTCGTCGAAACTGTTGGTGTGCAGGCTCTGCGTGCCGCCGAACACCGCGGCCATCGCCTCCACCGTGGTGCGCACGATGTTGTTGTACGGGTCCTGCTCGGTCAGGCTCCAGCCCGAGGTCTGGCAGTGCGTGCGCAGCATCAAGCTCTTGTCGTTCTTGGCGCCGAAGCCTTTCATGATCCGGCACCACAGCAGCCGCGCGGCGCGCATCTTGGCGATCTCGAGGTAGAAGTTCATCCCGATCGCCCAGAAGAAGCTCAGGCGACCGGCGAACTCGTCGACGTCGAGCCCTTTGGCCACTGCGATCTTCACGTACTCCATGCCGTCGGCCAGCGTGAACGCCAACTCGAGCGCCTGGTTGGCGCCGGCTTCCTGCATGTGATACCCCGAGATCGAGATCGAGTTGAACTTCGGCATCTTCTTGGCCGTGTACTCGATGATGTCGGCCACGATGCGCATGCTCGGCTCGGGCGGATAGATGTAGGTGTTGCGGACCATGAACTCCTTGAGGATGTCGTTCTGGATGGTCCCGCTCAATTGCTCCTGCGCCACGCCCTGCTCTTCGGCCGCCACCACGTAGCCGGCGAGCACCGGCAGCACGGCGCCGTTCATCGTCATCGACACGCTCACCTGGTCAAGCGGGATGCCGTCGAACAGGATCTTCATGTCCTCGACCGAGTCGATGGCCACGCCGGCCTTGCCCACATCCCCGGTGACACGTGGGTGGTCGCTGTCGTAGCCACGGTGCGTCGCGAGATCGAACGCGACGCTGACGCCCTGGCCGCCACCAGCCAGCGCCTGGCGATAGAACGCGTTACTTTCTTCGGCGGTCGAGAAGCCCGCGTACTGGCGGATCGTCCACGGCCGGCCGGCGTACATCGTGGGTTGCGGCCCGCGCACGAACGGCTCGAACCCGGGCAGCGTGTCGGCGTGCGGCAGGCCGGCCAGGTCAGCCGCCGTGTACAGCGGCTTGACCGTAATGCCCTCGGGCGTGACCCAGTTCAAGCCCTCGAGGCGCCCGCCGGGCGCCGACCTGGCTGCGGCCTGACGCCACTGCTCGAGCGTGGCCGCGCGGAACTCGCTGGACTGCGACATCTTCATCCACTCCTCGGCGCACCCGCCATGCGAGCGCGTTTCGCCTGCCGACATTGGGCACCCGATCCATCGCCCTTGCCACCGCTGCCGTGCCGGCCTATTATTCCGGCCTCATTATCCATAATTATGAATTCAGAACCAGCCCGTCGCGCGCGACCCCACCCGGCCGCCGCGTGACCGACTGCCGAGCCGATGGCCACTCGAAGCACCGTCGTCGCCAGCACGCCGCGCCGCGCGCCGATGCTGGCGCCGCGCGCGCTGTACCAGGAGGTGGCCGATCGCCTGCGCGAGAAGATCTTCGAACGCGAGCTCGAGCCCGGCGCCTGGATCGACGAGCTCAAGCTCGCCAGCGAATGGGGTATCAGCCGCACGCCGCTGCGCGAGGCGCTGAAGGTGCTGGCGGTCGAGGGCCTGGTGACGATGAAGGTGCGCCGTGGCGCCTACGTCACCGAGATGTCGCGCGAAGACGTGTCGCAGGTCTATCGCCTGCTCGCGCTGCTCGAGAGCGACGCCGCAGGGGAGGTTGCCGCCAACGCCAGCGACGCCGAGCTGTCCACGCTACGGGCGCTGCACGACCGGTTGGAGAAGCAAGTACGGCAGCGCGACGCGTTCTTCGCCACCAACGAGGCGTTTCACTTCAAGCTGCTCGAGATCGCCGGCAACCGCTGGCGCATGCAGATCGTGGCCGACCTGCGCAAGGTGATGAAGCTCAACCGCCACCACTCGCTGCTCAAGCAAGGCCGCATCGCCGAGTCACTGGCCGAGCACCGCGCGATGATGCAGGCGCTCGGGGCGCGCGACGCCAGGCGGGCCACGCAACTGATGCGCAAGCACTTCGCGAACGGGTTGGAAGCGGCAGCCAATTGAGCCAGCGCCCGGGTTTGGCGGGGGCGCGATTAGGCCCATTGCGTCAAGCTGCGCGCCGGCGTCGATCAACCGTGCTTGAGGCAGATGCCTGCCGACGGCTGCTGCCCTTCGTGGTCATCGGTCGACGCTTCGATGCTGGCCACGAAGCTGGTCACGCTCGCTGTGCGCAGCATCCTGTAGTCGATGCCTTGCTGAATGCAGGCACGCTTGAGCGCCAACGCCGAGTCGTGATCGACGCAGTCGACCGGAAACACCACCAGTTGCGCCCACGCGATCGCCGCGGCCAGCAGCCCCTTGCGATCTTCGATGCCGCCATCGTGGCGCTGGAATTCACCGCCGTGCCGATGCACCAGGTCGCGAATCGTCGGCGTCGAGCTGGGACGGCCACCCACATAGAGGATGCGCCTGCGATGCAGCAGCCGATGCAACGACGTGTCGGCATCGCCTGCATCGAGGGCACCGCGCCATTGTGATTCGGTGGTCACGTATACATCGTATCCCCTACCTCGCCGGGGTCAACGTGCTCAAGTGGGCCAGCGAGGCGGCAACGGCTGTGGTCTATGCTTGCAGCCCCCCACCTACGACCCGCCCGATCCAGCGCCATGGCCGCCAATCGCCAGCCATCCTCGCGAGGTTCCGCCAGAAAGCCGCGCACCCCGGTGCTGCGCTTTCGCATGCGCGTGACCGATGGCGACAAGATCGCCGTCGGACCGGGCAAGATCGCGTTGCTGGAGGCCATCGCGAGCACCGGGTCGATCACCGCGGCGGCCAAGAGCCTGGACATGTCGTACCGGCGCGCGTGGCTGCTGCTCGACGAGTTGAACCGCTCCCTCGAACATCCGGCGGTCGATTCTGCGAAGGGGGGGCTGCAAGGCGGCGGCAGCTCGCTCACCGACGCCGGACGACTGTTGATCACGCTGTATCGGCGCATCGAGAAGCGTGCCGAGACTTCGTGCCGCGATGACATCGCCCAGCTGATGAGCTTGCTTGCGCATTGACCGGCCGCGCCCGAGTGGGCATCGCCGGCGCGCGCGATCGAACGGCTACGGCGTGACGGCCAGGATGACGCTGGTGGCCTTGAACAGCGCAATGGCGCGCTTACCGGGTACGAGGCCGAGCGCCTTCGCGCTCGCCGCGGTGACGATCGCGGCGATGCTGCCGCCGCCATCCAGCTCGATCACCACCTCGGAATTGACAGCGCCCGGCGTGACGGTGCTCACCTTTCCCGCAAGCTGATTGCGCGCCGACACCTTGGCCCCTTCGAGGTCGGTGGCGATCAAGATCGACGAGGCTTTGACCAGTGCGATGGCCGTCATCTTGGGGCGCAGACCGAGCGACTGCGCGCTCTCTTGCGTCACCACGGCGACGATGCGTGTGCCGCTGGGCAACGTGATCTCGACCTCGTCGTTGACGGCACCCGAACGCAGCGAGGTGACGGTGCCGACGAATTGATTCCGGGCGCTGGTCTTCATGTTCAGGACCTTCAGCAATGAGAAAGGTTGTTCGAGATCGATCGATTGCTCATCGAGCAATTTCATGAATCGCTGATGCGCCGCGTCGATCTGCTCGAAGCGCTCGACCAGCCGCAGGCCGCGGGGCGTCAGCCGGGTCGAGCCGCCGCCGCGGCCACCGGTCGAGCGCTCCACCAGCGGCTCGCCGGCCAGCGTGTTCATCAGGTCGATCGCATCCCAGGCGGCCTTGTAGCTGAGCCCATGCGCCTTGGCGCCGCGGGTGATCGAGCCGTGGTCGGCCACCGCACGCAGCAAGCCGATGCGCTCGCGACCTCCCAGGTTCTCGCCGGCCACCGTGATCCACAGTTTTCCTTGCAGCTCAAGCCGGTTGTTCGCCCTGCGTCGACGCACGGTCATGCTTGCTCCTGAACGAGACCGTCACCGGCCCGTCGGGGAAGCATATCCGCTGCTCCTCGCAGCCGTCGCAACGCGGCGGGCGCAGATCGGGCATGCCCATCTCGGCGCCCAGGCACTGGAAAAAGTGGTGCTTCCACTTCAGGTGGAGCGGCCAAACCCTGCGATCGCCGCTGCGCCGGGCAGGAGGCCCTCGACCGCGCGCCTGCGCACTGCATCGAGCACTTGGCATTCGCGGTCATCCGACAAAGGCCGCCTCCTGATTCGCCGGGGCCTCGACCACATGACCGGCTTGCAGGGTCACCACCTGGTCGGCCAGCAGACGCACGTCGTCGTCGTCGTGCGTGATCAGCAACATCGGCAGCCGCAATTGCGCCTGCAGATCCTTCAGCTCGCCGCGCAGCCGTTGCCGCAGCGCGTTGTCGAGCGCCGCAAACGGTTCGTCGAGCAGCAGCGCGGTCGGTTCGTTGACCAGCGCTCGGGCCAACGCCGTGCGCTGGCGCTGGCCGCCCGAGATCTGATGCGGCAGATGGCCCGCGACCGATTCGAGATGGAAGGCGGCGATCCAGCGGTCGACCTGCGCATCGTGCACCTGGGGTGATGGATTGAGCCACCCGCTGCGGCGCGCGAACGCAATGTTCTGCCGCACGCTCAGGTGCGGAAACAACGCGTAGTCCTGGAACACACAGGCCAGGCGCCTGTCCTGCGGCGACAGGCGAATGCCCGCTTTGCTGTCGAACAACGTGCGCCCGGCCACTGCGACGCGCCCGCTGTCAGGCCGCGCGATGCCGGCGATCATCTTCAGTGTCTGCGTCTTGCCGGCCCCCGAGGGCCCGTACAGCACCAACCGCGATGCGTCGCTGGCAAAACGCACGCCGAGCTCGAAGCGGCTGCCTTCGTGCACCAGCACGCGCTTCAGGTCGACGTCCCAGATCACTGCAGCCATCTCAATCGCTCAATCGCGCGGCGCCACGCGGCCCGGCACCAGACGGCCGGCCGCCAGCAGCACCGCGATGCAGGTGATCGAGGTCAGCGCGACGAGGAAATTGGCGACGTCGTCCTGGCCCGCCTGCACCGCCTCGTAGACCGCGATCGACAGCGTCTGCGTGCGGCCCGGAATGCTGCCCGCCACCATCAGCGTGGCGCCGAACTCGCCGAGCGCACGCGCGAACGACAGCAGCAGGCCAGCCAGGATGCCACGCCACGCCAGCGGCAGGGAGACACGAAAGAACACTGCGATCTCGTGGATGCCCAAGGTGCGCGCGGCATTCTCGAGTTGCGCATCGACGGTTTCGAACGCAGCGCGTGCCCCCTTGAACACCAGCGGGAACGACACCACCATCGCAGCGATCACGGCGCCCTGCCACGTGAAGATCAGTCGGATGCCGGCGTGTTTGAGCAGCCAGGCGCCGAGCGGGCCGTGCGTTCCGATCAGCACCAGCAGGTAATAGCCGAGCACGGTGGGCGGCATCACCATCGGCAGCGTGAAGACGGCATCGAGCACTTCGCGGCCCGCAAAGCGCCAGCGTGCCATCGCATAGCCGATGCCGACGCCAAACAGCAGGTTCAATGCCGTGGCCCAAAACGCCACCTTGAGCGTCAGTGCCAGCGCGACCCATGCCCCCTCCATCCGCCGGCTCGGCCCGCGTCAGGGCTTGCCGAAGCCGTACTTGGCGAGCACGGCCTGGGTGGGCGCCGACAGCAGAAAGTCGACGAAGCGCAACGCCAGCGCTGCGTTGGGGCTCGCCGACAACGGCGCGGCCGGGTACCGCACCGGCGTCGTCGTGGGCACGGTCAGCGCGACCTTGACCTTGTCGGGCATCAGCGCCGCATCGGTCGAATACACAAAACCGGCGTCGACCTCGGCGCGCGCCACGTAGTCGAGCGCTTGGCGAACGTTGTTGGCGCCGACCATCTTGGGCTCGATCGCCGCCCACTGGCCGGCTGCTTCGAGCACGTTCCTGGTGTAGCGGCCCACCGGTACGCTGGCCGGCAGGCCGATCGCGATTCGCTGGTAGGCAGCCTGCGCCAAGTCGGCCACCGATTTGGGTGTGTTGGCGGCGCTGCTCGGCACGATGACGACCAGCGTGTTGGACACGACAT
>Ga0326726_10001229_pt1 | contig 23899 bp, 12 predicted proteins | sample MHFenrmetagenome_2_FD_207603 | JGI IMG/M metagenome (GOLD analysis project Ga0326726, IMG submission 207603) | Lab enriched peat soil microbial communities from Michigan Hollow, Ithaca, NY, United States - MHF15MN | ecosystem: Environmental > Terrestrial > Soil > Wetlands > Peat | place: USA... | reverse complement strand
AGCAACGAACTTGACGGAACATGAGAGCATGGAACCAATCATCTTCCTCAAAGGACTGATAATTGGATTTGCAATGGCGGTGCCCATCGGTCCGCTCGGAATAATGTGCATTCGCAAGACGCTGGCAGAGGGCCACGCACGCGGCCTGATCATCGGTCTTGGCGCGGCCACCGCAGATACGCTGTACGGCAGTATCGCGGCGTTTGGTCTCACGTTTGTCTCGGATGTGATCGCTGAGCAGCATTTTGTGCTGCGTCTAATTGGTGGAGGGTTGCTCTTGTTTCTGGGAATAAGGACATTTCGTGCGAAGCCCAGGGATCCTTTACTCCCCATTCACAGGAAGGGTTTGTGGGGGTCGTACATCTCCGCTCTCCTCCTCGCGCTCATCAATCCAGTGACTTTCTTCGCTTTTGTTGCTGTGTTCGCCGCCTTTGGGCTGGGATATAGGCTCTATTTCAGTTCAGCGTGCATTCTCGTCTTCGGGGTTTTCCTGGGCTCTTGTCTGTGGTTCTTGACCCTCGGTTACGTAGCTACGCTTTTCAGGAAGCAGCTGGACGCCGGTGGGCTCACATGGGTCAACAGGATTTCCGGCGTCTTGATCATCTTGTCTGGGGTCGCCGCCTTCGCGAGCATGCTTTGACGCTTGTGAGATGGTTGAGCCGAAGACCGACACGGTGGGCCTCTTGGCGAAGATGTGGCTTGGCTGACAGGTCCAGTCGAGAGGACTGACATTGCCGCCCGGCCACTTACGAGTTGGAGCAGCGTCCCCTCCGGGGAGCTAATCCCAACGCTCTTTAAACTCCGCCTAACTGCATCCAACCGAACAGCAGCGCCCTCGTGCAACTGCTCCCGCACAACTCGCGGACGTGACGGCAGCTGGCGGCGGGACGGCCAACAACGCTGAATTGCGCGACCGGGTGGGTGAGCAACCGCGGAGCCACAGAGTGTCCTCTGGATCGATGATACCGCCAATTCACCTTGGATTCGGTGAGCTAAGAGAACGCCCGTGGAGTCATCGAGACTCCACGGGCTTGAATAGTCCGATATCGGCGCAATTCAAGGCGCGCAGGGATCGACATACTGCGAAGCCACCGACATCCCGCGGAAAGCCACATTAATCACCTTTGTTACGTCGATCACGTCAGTCGCCGAAGATGCATTTACGTCAGTGCGTTCGACCGGGCAACCTGGATCCTGAACTAGGACAGCGCCACGGAACGCCCGGTTAATCGTAAGGGTCACATCCAGGATATCGCTGATGACCCCGTCGCATTGTGGATCATGCTTACATGGACACGAACAGCCTCCAGTCACCCCGTACCAGAAGCCAACCCCCATCTGGTAGTTTGTGGAAGTGGCCACACCGGCGACAGATTGCCCGACGGAGACACCAAGCTGGTAGTTCGTCGATGACGCGTTGGTGGTACCGCCGCCGTTAATCGAGTACCAGTCGACGGCGTAATTCAATGCGCTCGATGTCGCGATGGGCGAATGGGAGCCGACATCGTCATCGGGATTGGACAAGGTCGGCGCTGACGCAGCAGTTGCGGAGTGAGCCAGTTCTTTCACTGAGGCTTTCGGGGAATCAGCGTTCGGTGGTGTATCCTTCCGACCACCACGCTGTTTGGATGCAACTGCTCCCAGCACGAGTGGCACCAACAGGAAAAGTGCGAAAATTGACTTGCTATGACTCTTCATTGCCATCCTCCGTGCTATGGCCCTAGTTATTCCCGACAATGAGCCAATTCGACCCATTGCTGACGACCACCACGTATTGCCACTGCGCCGATAACGTGTAAGTAGCCGCCCCGTCAATAGTCTGCGCACCATTGGGATCGATGGTCACCGAAGCCGACCCAGCCCGCTTAATGGTGTATTGCCGACCGGCAATTCCAACGGCGGTGGGGAGATTAACCGTCTGGGTAAGCGGAAAAGCCGCTGTCCCCACCCATACGCTGCTCGTAGCACCAAGCGTCGCGGTGCCGAAACTGGAGCTGGTGAACGCGGTTGCGATTGGCCCTGCCACCTGCAGGGCACTGTTGGGAGATGTGGTGTTTATTCCGACACTGTAGTCATCTGCGCCGGCCGTGTCGGCGTAAACGCTTAACCCAGAGGACTGCCAAGGACTGGGCGGGCCACCACCAAAGCTGGCTGTCGTTTGAACTGATCCATCCGGGAACTTGAAGCCCCCCGACGTTGAATAGACTGTGCCATTTACCGTGAGTTTCTGCGTGGGTGCCACCGTGCCAATGCCAACATCACCCGACGGCATCAACAGAATGTGATCATTGGCATCATCCCCAACGCTCATGCGTAGCGTTGTTTGTGTACCGGATGCCTTTGATGAAATGACCGAGAAATCACTCACATCGGCAGGCATGTAGATGCCGACCGAATCAGAACTCGATCTCCCCCACTGATCGGCGGCATCCTTGGCCAAAACGACACCCTTTCGGGCGCCGACCCAGGGGTCGGTCTGTTCGTACGGGCTCGAAAGCGGAAAGAACCGCCCCGAACCGTAGACTGTCAGAGCTTCAATTGGGTGGCCAGTATGAATACCCAGTTTCGGATGGACCGCGTCTCCGACGTTGATCGCCAGTATCGTGTCTGTTCCGAGCCGTTGAGTGATCCCACTCGCTCTAACCGAGAAATCTCCCCAAAAGCCTGCCGAGCTGTCGCGTAGGATCAGTGTCGGCCCCATGTACACAGCGTCTCCAACGTTGAGGTTTGCCGTCGCGAGAAGCGCTATTCGTTTCTTCCACGTGCTTGGATCGACTGAGATCGTCCCCGTGTCACTCTTCATCTCGAATCTTGGGTCTCCGTGCAGGTTATCGATGAGCACGGCCGTATCTTGCCCGCCACCGCCGACAAATGCTATCCCCTGAGGTCCGGTTGCCGGCCCGCCACTGGATGTGAACGCCATTCCGTTGGCGCCGTAAGTGGCGATGTTGCCTCCGGGATCGTGAATCCCCATCGTGTCCTGGGCATCAGCTCCATCGATGGTCGCGACGCGGAAGGCATAGGGTGTCGTGTTGATTGCGATGCGGGACAGGGCCTCTCCATTAACGGTCACTTCCAACCAGCGCGTTGGTGCACTGAAGACGGCGTGCGTCAGCGGAACAACCGCTCCGACTTGCGCGGTCCACAGACCGTTCGCATCGGTCGTGACGTTTTGATTTTCGCCAACCCCGGCGGGCCAAATCTCTGTGCCCAAAGTCTGGGTGGTGAAGATCTTGAAGATGAAGGCCTTTGTCCCCGCTGGGGGAGGGCTTCCGCCCGTCGTCGTCAATCGTCCCTGGACCGCAATCGTGTTTGGGACGTTGGCTGCATCGCCCATTGTTGCCAACCCCATCACGGCTGTCGCCAATAGAGCCACGACAAACACTCTCTCGAAAGATCTTCTCACGTCGAACCTCCTTGATGTCTCCATACTCACTTGCAAAGGTCAGTAACGTTCCATCAGCACAGGAGCCTACTGATTGCCCGGCAGGCACAAATTCAGATCGTACTGCGAGGCTGCCGGATTGCCGCGAAAAGCCACATTGATGACCTTGGTCACATCCAGGACATCCGTGGCTCCTGACCCATCGACGTCTGTCCGTTCGTAGGGACAGAGTGGTTCCGCCAGTGGAGCCGCGCCTCGGAATGCACGATTGATTGTGTCCGACACGTCGAGGACATCGCTGACCACGCCGTCGCAGCGAGGGTCAAACTGGCATGGGCACTGGCAGGTGAATTCGAAGCCGAAAGTCTGCGATTGCCCCGGTGGTTCCGTCGGTGCGTTGATAACGATCAACGATTCCGGCGCTGCGCCGACCCGCGCCCCGATTGAGTAAGTCGATCCAGGGCTCGCATCTGAACGCGTTATGGCGCGTACCGTGTATGATCCGAATCCGTGGCCGGTTATGCTGACGCGGTCATCCGGATCGCTATCGCCGTTGTAGTCGGTGAGCGAATCGTAACTGGCCGCAGGACCGATGGTATTCACGCCCGGGCCAATGGAATCACCTTCGGGCGTCGTCACAAGCAGAGCAATCGGTGAGTAACCGGTGAATGTCCAATCTGTGGCATCGTTCGGGCTGGCATCGCAGACATCGCCGGCGGCGTCGCCGTCCGCGTTTTCTTGGCCTGGGTTGGCGATATCCGGACAGTTGTCACAGCCATCGATGAGGCCGTCAGCATCGAGATCTCCGCTGGGAAGACGGCTGAAGCATATCTCGCCCAGATAATTGTCCCCGTCGGTCTCGCAGCCCGTCACACAGAATCGCGACCCACCACCCATCATAACAATTGTAGAAATGACCTTTGACCATCCGGGATTGCTCGGGATCTCGTATCCAAATTCGGTGTGGGCACATCCAGTGCGAATGAACATGCGGACCCAAGTGTTCAGGGGGACCATCGATCGATCGTTCCAAGTGATCGCATCGTTACCTGGCCCCGCCCCTAGAAGCGAAATCTGCATACTGTTTGCGCCATTCCCATCACGTGGCCACAGTGTGTAACAGCCGCCGCCGAGATCCTCGGGTGTGACGAACCCATCGTGCTGAACGGCAACGCCGCAAATCGAAACTGAGTTGTGCAATCCCGTGAATTTGACCCAGACACTATACTCACCCGCGCTACGCACCAAGTCCGAGCGGTAGATAATCGACTGACACCCGAGTAGGTTGGCCCCACCCGGGGAAATTCGTAACGCCGGGCCACCAGACGGGCCCTGCCCCTGCTCGATCACCTGCGACCCGGCGCCGTATGTCCATCGGGACCAGAAATTTCCCGCATCGGAATAGTCCTCGCAGAAGGACTCCATGCTACCGAACACTGTGTCACAGACGTCGCCGAATGAATCACCGTCTGCATTCGCCTGGTCCGCGTTATAGAAGTTTGGGCAATTGTCGCATGCGTCAGGAATGCCATCACCATCATAGTCATTTTGATACGGGTCCGGGTTGGTTGGACATCCATCGCACAAATCACCAACTCCATCGCCGTCGGCATCTAATTGGTTCGCGTTGGCAATGGCGGGACAGTTGTCACAAGCGTCACCCACCCCGTCCGAGTCAGCATCCTGCTGCCCCGGATTCACGACGGAAATGCAGTTGTCGGATGCATCAGGGATACCATCGCCGTCCAGGTCGCCTGGGAAAACTGCTTGAATCGTAATTGTCCCCTTAGTGAACGATGGCACCCCTGTCGGATTCTGGTACCCCAGGTCCTGGTAGAAAGCCAAGTGGTAGGTGGATGCATGCGTTATGCAACACGTATCGATCTCAAACGCCCCTGGTATGCCCGAGACGTTGAATACGAATTTCAGAGACGCGTTCGCAGTGCCGGGAAGATCGCTCCCGGGCGGCAAGACGTCACTAATGCCATCGGCGGCCATTAGCGCTCCATCTGGGCTGATGAAATCGATATTGGTTGAGACTCCGATGAAACCATGCGAGACTGGTCCGCTACATAGGTTTCCATCTGTCGGGAACCGGGAGTTTTCCGTTGTTTGGAATCCATTGGGCCAAGTGGCCGAAATGCGATTCCCACCAACGAACTGCAGATCGAACGACCCGGAAACGTATGAGCCGGGGGTCACCGAGCGAATCTCGAAGGGCAGCGACATCCCTCCCAGAGGATCGGTATTGCTAATGAATACCCCGACCTCGACGCCGGTGGCATTGACGGGAACGCTCTTGGATTCGACCACGACGCTATTCTGTGCGTCTGCGATGCGTACATACAGGCACAGCAAGACCACAATGAGACAGCATACCAGAAGGCGATCCAGACGGCCATGAAGGCACAGCATGTGATATCTCCTCGCTCGGCGACACGAACGTGACTATGGGCAGGGATTGCAGATCTCTGTCAACGCGCTCGCACCGCGGAAGGAAACGTTCACCATCCTCACCACATCAATAATGTCTGTGCCTCCCGAGCAGTCGACGTCCGTCGTTTCGTATGGACAGGCAGAATTCGGGTCCGGAATCCGCGGAGCGCCGCGGAAGGCCACGGCGATCGTCTGCACGACATCCAGAACATCTTGCACGTGATCACACACCGGATCACCGTGGCAGTCACATTCGCACGACGTGATTCTGACTATCCCCTTGGTGAACGAAGGACTCACGGCACTCAGAGTTGATTCGATGAACATTAGATGATTGGCCGGAGAGAAGCAGCACGTGTCGATCTCAAATGTACCCGGCGTGCCGGTGACATTGAAGGTCAGCATGAGAGAGGCATTGGCAGTCCCTACGGGATCCGCTCCACCAAGCAATGCCGGTCCAAGGGCACGTTGCCCACCAATCATTGCCCCGTCGGGACTGACGAAGTCCACGGCCGTGCCAGAGCCAAAGGTGTGCGATACCGGACCGCTGCATGCATTTGCCAGTGGAGCTGCTCTCTCTAAATCGACAAACCCAAAAGGCGGCGAAAGCGCCGCCACGCGGGAACCGGGAGTGACGGCTAAATCGAACGCTCCCGCTATGAAAGAGCCGGGGGTGATGGACCTGATTTCCAGCGGTACCACGAAAGCGTCGAGCGAATTGGTGTTAGAAAGAAAGACTCCAATCGTCACACCAGTGGCGTTTGAGGGAACTACCTTCGACTCGACGAATACGGAGTTCCCGGAACATGAAGATCCAGCTGGGCCCGCAATGCCCGGTGCGCCGGATACGGTGCTACCATTTGCCCCCGCGGACCCGTTTGGTGCTCCAGTACCGCCAGTACCACCGGTGCCCGCAGCCCTCGATCCGGCTGTGCCAGCCGCTCCACCGGTTCCGGCGAATGTGCCCGTGCCCCCGATGCCGCCATTGCCTCCAGATCCCGCCGTGGCATTGCCGCCATTGGCGCCATTGCCTCCCGCACCCCGCGGATTGAGGGGAGGAGGGCCTGATCCTGCATTCCCTCCGTTTCCTCCATTTCCTCCGGTGGCGTTGCCTCCAACTCCTCCACTGCCGCCATTGCCACCCGGCAGGGACGGACAACTGTTCCCACCATTGCCCCCGTTGCCGCCTCGGCCACCGGTCGCTGAGCCGCCGCTCTTTCCGTTCCCTCCATCTCCGCCTTGACCTGAAGTGCAATTCTGCCCGTTACCACCACCTCCACCCCTGCCACCAACAGCGTGGCCCCCACGGCCTCCATTGCCCCCTAGTCCACCGCCGGTTCCATTGCCGCCTGGCCCACCATCACCGCCCACAGCACTCGCCCCAGCAGAGAAAGCGTCCGGGCCGTCTGCACAGGGTGTGATCGTGAAGCCGCCCAGGCCGTCGCTCCCAGTTACATCTGATCCGGGAGTGCCAGGCGTGCCATCCGTCAAGATCATAGCGAGCGCGTCGCCGCCATCGCCACCATCACCGCCGTTCTGGCGGTATTCGGATCCAAAACCACCCGCACCTCCTGCACCACCAGCCAGGGTGAGCGGATCGTTGACATCGAGCGAACCAGCCATCCCCAATACCGCGACCGACCCACCTCGACCGCCTACACCACCAGTGGCACCGTCACCACCGTCTCCACCGTAGAGCCAGCCACGACCATAGATGACCGGCGCATCAATGGTGACGCTGCCCCCATCGAGGCCGTGGGTGGAACCACCATCAGCGAGCGATGCGTCACTGCCGTCGCCGGCACGAACGATTCCATCGACGACAACACGACTCTTTGCGCGCAACGTGATCGAGGCTCCGGGCAGGGTCAGCCGCAGACCGGCCGCCATATTCGAGGAGGTCGATGCGCCCGCCTCAAGTGCGCCGGTAATCACAATTTCGTCATCGCTTTCGAGAATCAAGTCGGCGGACGCCGTTACCGTCACTCCAGATGGAATCGCAATTCGCGAGCAGACGACTTGCCCGGATAGCGTTGTGTCGTGGCTGGGCACAAATGGCGTGGCCGCCGCGCGCGACAATTGCGGCGCCGTCGCAATCACAACCAGGGCGATTACGAACACGGCCTTATGGTAGAGCGATCGCTTTTCTCTCATCATTGGTGTCTCCAATCTAGAATGTGTGCATGTGCCTCGAGAGATTGGGATCCGCGGTGGATGCGCCGCGGATCCCGTCGGGGAAGATGTGCTTCGGCTCTTATGGGCTACATGGATCCTTGTAATGAGCTGCGGTCGTGGTCATGCCGCGGAACGCGACATTGATCACGTCCGACACGTCCAACACATCCGTCGCGCCGCTGTTGTCGATGTCCGTTCGCTCATGCGGACAACCCGGGTCAGTCGTCCCGGCTGTTCCACGGAACGCCCGGTTAATCGTCTCAACGACATCGAGCACATCGCTGACGACGCCGTCACAGTGAGGATCGAACTTGCAGGGACAGGAACAACTGCTTCCAAGAACCACGAGCATCGTATCGGACGTGGTATCGGCCGGGCCAGCCAGAGTGTACGCTTCGATAATGGCCGTATCCGAAGCGGGCGGGGACATCGAGAAGGCCATTCCTGTCGGACGTTGATAGCGGAAGACCCCGGTGCCATCGCCATTGCTTTGGAATGATGCCGTGGCGGGAAGCCGTAAGGCCCTCAAGCTAGGTGGCGTAAGCGTGATCGTCGGGTCGTCCACAGAGATTCTCGTCACGAAGGAATCCCCCGGGGCGACCGATGTATCGATGTCAGCGAGGAACCGCACCGGGCGCGGCGTGATCTCAAGGCTTGCATCAAAGTCAAACTGATGAGGACCTGTCCCGTCCGTGTAGTACACGCTGACGGTGGCGAGGTAGGTGTCCACGGGCAGGTCGTTACGCCACCGCATCTCATAATCCCCTTCACCACCTGGTGGAATGGTGAGCAGCGCATTGAGGCTGCCATTGACTGTAAGCCACTGCGGTGGGGACGGAGGAAGAGTATACTCGACGGACACCGTCGCCGTGAGTGGCGCGGTCCCGGTGTTGTTCAGACGAAGAGTATCCGCTTCGATGAATGCGGTGGAGTTGGCGGATCCTGCTGCTTTCTCGCCCGGAAGAACTGGCACAAAACGCCCTCTGCGCCGAATGCAGTCCTGGAACTTGGCGAGATTCTCTTGAGTCAGATACCGCAGGCAATTCAGGTCGAGGCCCGGCAATTGCGGCAGACAGGGTGCGGCGAGCGCGGAACAGATCGGATTGTATATGACCTCATTGGCGGTCCATGAGCCGTCGCCGGCAACCGCCGCGCCGGCGTCATGGTCGTCGATGTAAGTGATGTTGGCGCGATTGCCCACCTCGCGCGCGATCGAGGCCCAGTGCTCCGACTGGCAAGGGCTGCCCAACGCGGGATCGCAACCCGGGGTCCGGGTGTTCGTGAGGTTGGTGGGCGGCGTCCACGTTTGGCCATGATCCTTCGAGCGGGTGAAGTACAACTCGCCGTTTAGGAACCCCTTGGCCGAGAGGTCGTTTCGTTCTGGTAACGTCTGTCCCCCGAATTTCGTGTAGACTACATAGAGGTAGTCCAGATTCGAGGAGGCATCTTCGCACTGAATGTCTCCATTGCCGACACCCAGACTGGGCTTTGCCAGAGTCAGATCACCATCGGAGAGACTGGAGACAGACGCATCGTCACCCTGGACGATCTTATTGATCGTTCCGGTGGCAGACGACCAATGCCACAGGTCCGACCAAGTGATGATGTCAAGCAGGATTCCCATCGTCCACCGCGTGGGCCAGACGATGTGCAGTTTGTCCGCGTTGTCATAGGCGGCGGTGATATCATTTTCGCCGCGCTCGCAGATGCTATAGTCGCCGGCTGTGCAGGCCGAGTACGAGGTGACGATGGTGGGAGAGGCCGGCCATGTGAGCCCGCCGTTGACGGACTCCAAGTACGCGACATTTCCCTGGGCCGGAGATCCGCTCGTCTTGGGTGTGAGGTAGGCAATTGCCACTTTGTTCGACGTCTTAGAAGCGACAATCGTGTAGGCGAGCTTATCCACAGGCGCAATCAGAACGGGCCCGCTCCAAATGCCTCCGGCTGGATCGTAGCGAAAATACAGCAAGTCGTAGCATCCGCTTGGGCAAGAGGCGGAAGAATTGGCTCTGGCCGCCAGGACATGGACAATATTCCCCGCTCCTCCAACTTCGTGGACCGGATACAAGAGCTCACCGGATGCGAATCCGGGCGACGAGATCAGGGAGAGGGACCCGCACGGGATCGGGAACTTGGCGCTCCAGACGCTGTATGGGAGTGCCGGGTCTTCGCGATCCATGAAGCTGAGCCCCGCGAGGTTCTCACCGTCGACCGATAGGCTCGGGTACTGCGGTCTATTCTCAACGATAAACGTCGTCGAAGCCGGGATCCCATGACCGATATCCCACGCCTCATAGGCGATCAGGCGTCCGTTCGGCAGATTCTCCGCATTATCGGCGGATGTCCAGGCGAAGTGCACGCACGTGCTTGTGGCATCACCGGCGGCAACGCGACGCAAGTCGGTGCCGCGTGTCTGCTCGTCCCAATAGGTGATGCCGATCGTGGCCCGATCACACGGCGCGGGCGGCGTGGGAGTCGCGAACCGCCAAACCGGGCCTGCTGATACATGTCCGCCCCGCTGGGCCGTTACACGCCAGTAGTAGGTATTGCCCAAGGCCAAGGTACCAGGATCGCACACGGGCACCACGGCATCATTGCAGAGCAGCGTCGTGGGCGGATTCGTTGTCCCGAATTGTACGTCGTACGTCACTGGGCACATCTTGTCGCAGGTCACATGGACATTGTCGACGAACATCCGGCCGGTGAGATCGGGGTCATTGTTGGCACCGAAAAGCACGGAGCCTACTCCCCGATCATTAATTCCGTGGGACCTGTCATTGATAACTTGGACGCCGTCGAGCCAGACATCGTAGGTTCTTGCGTTCATGTCGAAATCGATCAAGAGTGGAATCGTATGCCCCGTGGAATAGGGAATTGCTGAACGCGCCACTCCGGCGGCGTCATAGAAGCGGACGTTTCCGTCGGAACCGAAATCAATGTCTGCAAAAGTTCGGCTGGCCCCTCCATGCTCACGGACTCCGACATAACAATCGGAAAGCTCTGAGAACCAAACGTCCGCCTGGATCAACACCCTCCCGAGAGTGTACTCTGCGCCTCCGAGGAACTCGAACCAGGCCGCACCCGCACAGCATGGGGAATTGTCCTTAACCTCCAGGGCCGGGGAGCCCGAGGGAGCCGAACGAACAATGGCTGTCACTTCACCACCCACACTGACTGGCTCGCCCACGGCCGCGCCGCCCGTGCCGATCGGGGCGTTGAGAGTCTTGTTGTTAAAGTCCGCATGCAGCGCCAGATTGCCGCCAGCATTCCATATCAGGTTCGTGTTGATATCGATGTTTGTGGCGTTGTCAGAAGGATGAGGATTCGTTGGTTGGGCCGGCGCGCTCGCCAGCCACCGGCACAGCGGAACGGAGATGCGGTTGCCGACGTTCGAGATGCGATAGGCCGGATCGACGGCGTAAACGCGGTAGTAGACGCTATCCACGATCGACGTCGGCTGCCTGGCGTCGAGGTACTGGAACTTCGGATACGCCATGCTCAAGTCGACGGCCACGCTGTCCATCTTGTCAGTCAAGTCAACATTGGGGTTTCCCTCACTCCGGCAAACATAGAAGAACATCACGCGTTCCGCCGTCCCGGCCGTGTCAGTCAGAGGCACGGACCATTCCAGAGGGGCGAAATAGTCGAGCGTGCTCAATTGTGCGCACCATGGCGCCAGCCATGGTGGACAGCAGGTCGAGTCACCAGGCCCGCAGTAAGAATGCAGGTCGGTGACAGGATTGGGACGACGGGTATCGGCGCGGGCAATGACATGGACACCACCGAGGATGACGCTGGGCGCGACCAACCGGAAGGTTCGAAAGTCGATGTAGCTGGAATCGTTGTGAGCTGGGTTCGCGGCCGGAATGATCGACAAGCTTACGACGACGAAGCTGTCATTGGGAATCACCTGTGGGCTCGTGGGAGACCAAGTCGCAGACCAGCCGGGATGCAAGCCCGAGGTGTCCATTGTAAATCCGATCGCGGTCGTCGACCCCGTTGTGTTCCAGGCCCTCAGCTTCGTCTTGATGGTATCGAGCGCCGTGGGGGCGTAGATGGAAACAAGCGCGCCACCGTTGCTGCGTGCGTAGAGTTCCTGCATGTTGATTTGGGCGACGTTGTTATCGGGGACTACCTCGTAGGACGATTGCATGTCGCTCGACTGTCCCGGAGGAAAGCGGAGTGGTTCGCACACCGGGTGGATCACGAAGCCTAGGCACCAGTGCTGGCTTGGATCGATGATGTCAGTCGGGTACTGCCAATACCATTCATACGGCACCCCGGAACTCGATGAGGGAACGTCATGATCGACGTATTCGTTATCCGGCACACCGATGTTGCACAGGCCGGACTGTTGGCACAAGTATGAGCCCTGGGCATCATAGATGCGCTGAATGACATTGGATGTGCACGCCCAGTGCATCCCTGCACCCGCCTTCTGCTCGTAAGCGAAGACTCGGCATGCCGTGTTGTCATTGCCACCGCGGTTGCGAACCACTGTCTTCAGCCGGTTGAACCCGCCCGTCCACACCATGTCCGATCCCGGGCCGTCGTGGTTCTCGACAGTAACGTCCGGCGCACCCCAGAAGAAACTCGCGCACGCCGAAGGCTGCGTCCCGTTATCAGTGGCGCAGTCCTTCATCCAGAAGTCTGGCGCCGACGCTGCATTTTGCTGCTCCGATGTCGCCGTCACGGTACAGACAACGACCGCTGCCACCGTTACCAGGCACGCTGTCAACCAACCTCTCACTCGATTCACGTTCTGCCTCCATCCTATGTGAATTGCTATCCAATGGTGCTCGGCGTTCACAGCGTTCTGCGGTGCTTCTGACATCCCGGCATGAGAGCGACGGTCTCAGTTGCCCCCGGAGTTGCGCTGCAGTCGTCACAGCTCTGCCCGGGACGCGGTCTGTCCCATGAAGTCCGATGAAGATGAAAATTGTTACACTTGTCCGTAGGGGTCCGAGTTGATGCGTATGGTGTGACTTGGCACCTGGGACATCCAGAACCAGATGTGCTACGCGGTTCCGGTTGTACTTCTACTTGTTAGAACAGGAAAGCAACCTCGAGTCAATCAGCGACTTCTCGCGCCGCGACGCGGCTTGTTCTATCTGGCTGCCAAGGCCGCCGGGCTGCGACTCGGTGTCAACTGTGAGACTGCCTTGGGTTATTCCCGATGGCGAACGCAATGCGGAATACGCATAGGACCCATGGAGCACACAGCTCAATGGGTCCCGACAGAGAAGAAGTGCTTCGGCTATTACTAGATTAGAGAATTGTGGCTCTTGCACGAAACTGCGACCACGCCCCAGAATGCTGAGGAACACATCGTCGATGCGATCACACGACTGCGCTGGGCGGGGCACCCCGTTGGCGCGATGGACTTGACTCTGCGGCCACTTGCCCGTGGCACACCCATAGAGTCCGATAAGTTCGGTAGTTGTTACATTTCAGCCCATCTGCCCGGACAAAGCCCCCGTAGCTTGGGCACCCATGATTCCATGCCGCACAATGAGCTGGCGTTGACAAGACGCGTTGCATTGAGCTCTGGGCACCTGGAAAGTCATTGAACCAGAATGGAATCCGTCCGATCTTTACCGGGCCGCCGGAATCGGGCTATGAGCTGAGCCGCCTGGCGCAAGCTCGACGGACCTCGTGGACATGGCTTACCCTGACGATCAGTGGGAGTTGAATTGGACTGTCGCTGCGTTCTTGCGCGGTGAGCCGCCTGTTCACGTCGCGATCCGGGCTCGTCTTCAGCAATTCGTTGACCGCCACTACAGCGCCGATGGTGCGGAGAGGGAGGACCTGGTCGCTGAGGTCATCTCGATCCTGTTGGCCAGCCTGCGCCAAGGACGGTTCCACGGCAATAACCTCAAATCATTCAACAGCTACATCTATGGCATCGCGCGCCTGGTCATCACGCAGCATGTCGAGAAGGCCACTCGGCGAGATGCGCTGAATGAACGATTCGGACCCTCCGATTCACACTCAGCAAAAGCCGGTGATGCGCATGATCTCATTGCCAATAGCGACCTGTTGACACGCATCCATGCGCAGATCGGAGAAACCTGCCGGGAGTTGTTGAGGTTGAAATTCCTGCAGCAATGGTCGGATCAGGAGATCGCCGACCACAAGAAGATGACCAAGAACGCTGTCAGCACGGCAGTCAGCCGATGCCTGAAGAAAGCACGGACACTGTCAGTTGTTCAGGAACTCCTGTACGAAAAGGGTCCGCGGCCGGACTTAGGCGATGGGGGGCGAGCGTAGTGGAATGTACAGACCCCAGAATTGGCACGATGCTACCCGACTACCAAACCGGGCATTTGGGCGCGGAAGACCATGCCGCGGTCGAACGGCATTTGGCCACTTGCGAGGATTGCCGCGAATCACTTCGCCTCATGCGCGCTCTTTCGGGCCAGCCGCCCGACGGCACCATGGCCGAGGATGCCCATCCGGCATGGCAGGTTCTTGCGGAATACTACGGCAATCGCGACGCGCTCGGCGCACACTCGGCCCGGCGTATCGCGGATCATCTGAAATCGTGTGCTCAGTGTGCAGGAGATATCAACTCCTTGACAGGACTGGAAGCGGACCTTCAGCGAACGGCACGGGACTCGCACGCGCCAGCCCCGGCTCCTTTGATGGCGCGCCGGTTTCTTGCCGCGCTCCTGAGGCCAACGGTCCTGATCCCCATTTCAGTGGGACTTGTTGCCGTCGTTGGCGCTCTGCTGCTCCAATCACGCAAGCCATCTCTGGAGCCCATCCCCACGTTTCAAATCGCGGCCGTTACACGAGGGCAATCGCAGCCCACCGTCGTCACGCGGCACACCGAGGAACAGAGTTTTAGGCTGGCAGTTCCATACAGGGCCCGTTCGCAGGATCGCGACTACGGCTTTTTTGTCGCCTCCCCCGACAATCTGCGGCCGGTTGCATCACTGTCCGACCCGGATTTCCGCGATTCAGGGAAGATATCAGTCTTGCTGGATGCTCGTGCGTTGCGCGACGGCGTGTATGCCGTGCTCATTCTCGAAGTGACCAAGACGCCACCGATCGACACGGTGAAGACAGCTTTCCCATTCCAATTGAAGACCGCGCATTAGCGGGTCACGGTTTGAGGCGGTGGCCCAAGCCCACGCCAGTCCCCTACGGCCACAAGCCCTGCCCACAAGAACGGATGATCGGGTTGGCTCCGCGCGCGGAGTTCACGAAGTTCGTCGATGCAAGCGCGCTGAAGGGCGGCGGGTAAACTCTCATTCCCGTGGGCATAAAGTGTCTGGATGAATCGCGGCATCTCCTGATCAGGAACCTCCCAGAGCGAACTGATCACGGTTCGAGCGCCGGCCAATTGAAATGCTCGCCGCAGCCCGAAGATTCCTTCTCCTGAGACAATTCGTCCCAGGCCAGAATGGCAGGCGGTCAGAACGACCCAGTCGGTTCCCTCGAGATTGAGATTGCAGATCTCTTCAGCCGTGAGAATCCCATCGTCGCCACCGATGGCGGCATCGCGTACGTGATTGGCGCCTGTCAGGCAAATGCCGGACAACAAGAGCGGGCTCTCGTTCAGCGAGTCTGAAGCATGTTCGGGGACGCCTGATTGGCCGAATGTGCTGCAGGAATCATTAAACCAGAAGGCGTGCGTGGCAAAGTGGAGGACACGGTGCCCGGCCGCGGAATTCCTCACCAAACTCTCGGTTGCATCAGAACCGCTGGCCATGTCAACGCGCCGTGCGCCCAGCCGCCGCCACGTTTCGGCAACGGCCTCGATTTCGAGCTGTGTCCCTGGCAGTGGGGACAAATGCCAGACGGCGTTGTCAGCACACGCGCCCCGGAGCGAACGGAATCGTTCGATAGAATTTGTCCGTGCCTCCCCCGCGTCGACCGATGCGGTGGCTCCGATCGTCACTGGATCCTGATCGTAGTTTGGGTTGCCTATCGCCAGCAGGCCGTCGGCGGAATTGTCCGGGCGCTTGAATTCGACAAGGTCACGAGGCGTGGCGAGATACTGTATGGGATGCTCTTCGATCAGGTACCGGCTGTGCCGGCCGGGAAGCGCCGCAAATGATATCGCGTTGAGGGCCGCGTCGGGCGAAATAAGGAGAGTTTCCGAGTCAGGGATAGCGGACGCGATCGGCTGCCAGATCAACTCGGAAAGGTGTTCGGCGTTCTGAAGGTACTCCGTCACATCGCCAGGCCCCGGCCCGTTCGGGCGCGTGACCATAGCGCCGGTCAGTGAACTCAATTGTGCGACTGCCGAATCGATGCCGGTGGCCGGACCCAACTTGCGAATCACGGGCGATTGGCCATGGCCCAGGACATAGACGAAGTAGGTCGGCTCAACCGTTCCCGTCTTGAAATCGTGTGCGTTGAACCGATGGAAGTCGACGATCACATCTCCGTCTGGTATCAGACCTTGCAGAGAATCGGCAGTCAGGTCGTTCCCGATCTGGTGCGTCCCATTCAAGCCCAAGACCCGCGCCTGGTCGCGTTCCAGCCGCAGGGCAACCTGTTCGGCATCTGCCAGCTTGGCGCTGTACGCACTCTCGTCATCCGTCGATGGGCCCGCCAAGAACAGATGCGCTAGACGTGATCGTGCGTATTGAAGCGAATCGCGCAAGATGACCGCCGCGGGGTCGCACGAGGAGGTCGCTTCATGACTTCGTGCCAGCATGAAGTCGGTCACGGTGCCCTTTGCCATGATTGCATCGGACGCGATTTGTTCGATGTCGGAAATCGAGTCCGGATTGCCACCGGCAAAATCAAGCGACAGGACAAGATCTTCCGCATCACTGAGCGAGTGGACATAGTTCAGCGCGTCGCGCTCAGCCATCACGGCGAGGGCATCCTTAGCCAGTTCGCGGCGAAGATGAAGGGCATCTCTGGCCTCAGCGAGAGCGTCCCGCGTGCGGCCCGTTCGCGCCAGGTGGAGGGCATAGCGTTCGAGAAACCTGGCACATTCGGGAAGCGGGCGTCCCCTCACGCGGTCGTAGAGCCTTGCAGACAACTCATAGAGGCTGTCCGACTCCCGGCCGCGTCCCAGTGACTCGGCTGCGGATGCCAATTGACAGAGGCTGGGCATGAGCCGGTAATCGTCTTTCGGCAAGAGCCTTCGCCGGATCGCGACTGCCCTCGTCAGCAGATCATAGGCGACGCCAAGCGAATCACGCCTCTCATCAATCAGCGCCAATTGAGTCAGGAGGCTTGCCGACTCGAGTCCGTTTGAATCTCCCGCCGCGAATGTAATCGCTGCGGCTCGCCGGAGAAGTGAATCGGCCTCGGCATCGTGACCGGAAGCGACCAAGGTCGAACTCAGTCGTTCCAGCACGGCGGCCACACGTAGGTGAGCGGCGCCAAAGAACTGTTGGTCAACGTCCAGAGCTTGCCTCAGTTGCGCTTCCGCGTCGGGGAGGCGGCCCCACGATTGGTAAAGTTCAGCCAGCGCCAACAGGCAGTCGGCCGTGTAACCGTGCGCGTCACCCAACGACCGGCGGCGTATTTCGAGCGCCTGCCGGTATTCGCGTTCGGCTTTCGCCAGGCCACCTTGGTCGAACGCGACATCTCCCAGAGCCAGGTGGGCCTCGGCGACATCAGATTCCACCCGCTCGATGGATTGATCGAATATCGACAGCGCCTTTTGGTAACATTGTTCCGCGTCGACAAATCGACCCGTCAAGTGGAAGAACGAACCCAGTGCCATATACATATGACCGGTCTCCGGATGACCCGCACCTTGAGTCCGGGTACGCAGGACCACGGCCTCACGGTAAAGTCGCTCGGCCTCCGGGTATCGTCCTTGGCGGCGGTACACTGAAGCCATCCGGCAGATACTGCCCTGAGTCTCGATGTGTTCAGGTGGAAGAACCGCAGTGTTGATTCGCCAAGCTGTCTCAATTAAAGGCGCCGCATCCGCAGGGCGCCCCGCACGCATGTAGTAGTCGCTGAGTCGATTTGCCACGAAGGCGACCAACGTATCACCCGGGCCGAACTGCGAATCCGCGATTCTCAGCGCCCTTGTCGCTAATGAGATCGCCGAGTCCTGGCCGGCCGATTCCGTCTGGATGTTTCCCACCGGTTGCTTGGAGCGCTCTTCTGCCAGATAGACGAGAGACCGAATCGCATAGCGGGCATCCGAACCCGGCAGTTGCTCCCATAACGAGACCATACGCTGGACACATTGATAGAATTCCGGCGCATGCCCGAGTGCGATCTCAAGTTGTGCCAGTCGCCACAATTGCGCCGCGCAGCCGGGAAGCGTGTCTGTCAGGATGTGTCTACGAAATTCGGTCGCGGCGGCGACCGTTGAATCATCGCCGCACGCTCCACCACACCAGTGTCCTGCAATTCCGAGTCGAAGTTGACTTCCATACAGCTCCGTCGAATCGCGCGATACAGAGTTTCGAATGGCTCGATACGCCTCGACCCACAGCGATTCGGCCCCGATACACTCGTTTTTTCGGAAATGGTAATCTCCGAGGCGATTCAAGACATAGCCAATCGCTGACCCCGACTTTGGTCCTTCCCGACGCGCGGCATCCAGAGCCTTCATTCCGAGGACGATAGCGGAATCCTGTGCGCGCGTGATTTGCTCGGGAGTCGATTGCCCCTGATCGGAAACTTTCCACGCAGCGTCAAGAAGCTGAAGCCATGTCGGCTCGCCGTTCATCGTGGAAGCCGCCGAGGCACAACTACTCACTGCGCACAGAAAGGACACTGCCGCAGCAAGCCAGTAGCCAACGTTCCGAGGCGCCAGAGGATCACATCGTATGCTTGTAGATTTCACGGTCTGCGACACGCCTACCCTACAGGTGCTGCCGGCAAGCACCGACGAGGAAGGTCGAAATCAATAGGGCACAAGAACTCACCGCCGCCCGGGATTGGGCGGAATTTGCAAATGGAAGATACATCCAAATGCACTGCGGGCAAGCGTGTCAATTTGTGGCCTCGGGCTAGGGACAGGGGGATGGGGCGCGCTGGCTCGCACTCTGGCGCAGGTCCCCTCAACCGCGTGGAGATCAAGCCCTCCTAATCTGCATTCCCGTTACGAACTGACCCGGCTGTGAAGTCAGCCCTCGTCGGGCCTGCGAGTGGGATTCGAATCAGTTGGAAGTCATTCACTTCGGAATTGGTCACCCTGTGCAAAGTCGCGCGTTTGGGTGATCATATCGACTACAGATCGCTTGTTGGAGAAGAGAGCGATGTGCCGGCAGAGACGGCTGACTTGGCAATTGGAAGGCTAATCCCACAGTGGCAAGTCTGAGCCCAGTCTCCAGGTCCGGGTTTTAACTCGGCGTTATTGTCGCTGGAGGATGAGATCGTGATGCCCGGGTATCCCAGATTGTTCGTGCCGTCGAGCGCGATTGATGGTTGCCATGGATACGCGTCCGGTGCCGAGAGCCCGTCAATGTACACCCCCCCAGGGGCACCGTTCAGAACCAGCGGGCTCGGCCCGAGCATGATCGTCCCGCTCACCTCAAAGGTGATTGCATCCGAGCCCGGTCTGCTGTTGGCGGCGCCGATGGCCGCGCGCAAAGTCGGCTCGGTCACGTTGTCGGCCAGCGAGCGCACGATCAGAGTGTCACACAGGTCACCCAATGAGTCGCCGTCGGTATCGCGCTGATCGGGGTTGTATACGGTGGGGCAGTTGTCATCGTTGTCTGGAATGCCATCACCATCCGAATCAGTTGCTAGTCCGCAATTGACCAGCACTGTGACGCTGTCGCCGTGGACATTCGCCACGGCCAAGTCAGCATCCGCATCAGCATTCAGGTCGGCGTCAAAGACCGAGAGAGGGCCATTCCCGGCCGCATAGTTGACCGTATTCTCAAAGCAGAAGCTCTGCGCGTCAGCAGAGGATGCCGACGGCACTGCCGCAACAATGACTGCAACACAGGCGATGATCTATCGATATCGCATCGTCCACCTCGGATGGACTAGGGAGCGAGATAACGTCTATTTCATCACAACCATCTTCTTCGTCAGTGACTCGTTGCGGGTCGTGAATCGAGCGAAGTAAACACCCGATGCACTCCCTCGCGCGTCCCACGCCGCCTCGTAAGGTCCGGGTGGTAGCATCTCATCCACCAACGTCGCCACCCGCTGCCCGAGCACATTGTAGACCTCCAACCGCACATGCTCGTCAGATGACAGGGAGAAAGTGATCGTCGTTGCCGCATTGAACGGATTGGGATAGCAGTCGCCCAGCCCCGACGGAATCTGCTCGTCGGCTCCGGCGAGAAGGCCAACCCGTATCGGCTGCGTGGTGATCGTCACGCAGTCGCTACCGAAAAGCGGGACGCCGGATTTGGTTCGACCACCGACGGTCAAGATCTTGATCTCACCATCGCTGTAAGGCGAGAGTGCGGCGAGCAACGCATCCTGACTGAAGCTCAAGACTAGATCCGGGACGCCGTCGCCACCGAGTCGATTGCAATCGCAGCCCGATTCGTGGGGCTCGACCGCCTGCGACACATCCGCGATCCGATGTTCGACCGGCGCTATGCCCGCCAGAGTCAGTGTCGACGGGTCCACGCGGGTCACATCAAATGCCTTCGCCCCGAGGATCGCTACCGAGACCGTCGGTCGTCCCACTGATGCCGCTCCAGGACGCAGATTGCGAACATCGATCTCGCGCGAACCGATGCTGAGGACGTTGGGGCAGGAACCTGGCAGGATGTCGACCGCCGGTTGAGGCAGAGCGATCCAGGATGCGAGATATGGCGCGACTTTGTTCCCAGCCTGTCTGAACCATCCGCCGACGACGAGTGCGTCGTTGTAACAGACCGACGCGCTGACATCGGCCGACACACCTGAACCCATGGCGGACCAAGCCGACCCGTCCCACGCCGCGATGTCGATTACATAGACTTCGTCAGCGTTGTAGAACGAGCCGCCGGCGATCAATCGGTCATCATACACGGCCAGGGTTGACACCTGACCACATTGACCGTTGTTAATCCCTGCACCGAGAGGCGACCAAGAGGAGCCGTTCCACGCAGCGATGCTGCTGGCATCGACGCCGCCAATCGTTCTGAACTGCCCGGCGGCAACCAATCGATTGTGATAAATTGCCAGAGCCCGCACCTCACCGCCCATGGTGCACCAATTCCCCGTCGCACCAGACCCCAGCGCCGACCATGTGGAACCATCCCACGCGGCGATCCCCGGCGACGCCACACCTCCGGCGGTCGCGAATTCACCTCCGACGACGAGCTTGCCGTCATAGACGATCAGGGCTCGCACTTCACCACTTACCCCCGATCCAAGTGGCGACCACGAGACACCATCCCATGCGGCAAGGTGGCTCACCGGCTGCCCTCCGGCGGTCTGGAATCGCCCTCCTGCGATCAATCGGTCCTTGTAGACCGCCAGGGCGAAGACCTCGGCGGGCTGGTTACCCATTCCTGACCCGAGAGCCGACCACTCAGAGCCGTCCCACGCCGCGATGTGATTGGCCATGATTGCGCCGGCGCCAATGAACTCCCCGCCGGCGATGAGTTGACCGTGATAGGTCGCCAGCGCCAACACGCCACCATCGTAATCCGTCAGCAAACCGAGGTCCGACCAGGAGTGGCCATCCCAAGTCGCAATCTTGCTTGCGTGAACGCCGCCTGCAGTCGTGAAATACCCGCCTGCAACGAGCATGCTGTCATAGACTCCGAGGACGCAGACGGCATTATTCAACCCCGTTCCCAAAGCCGACCAGCGCACTCCATCCCACGCGGCGATAAACTGGGCTGCGATTTCACCCGCGGTATCAAAGGTACCACCGACCATGAGCCTGCCAACGAAGACACTGACTGCGTAAACGTATCCGCCGATCTGGCCAGCCATCTCCGTCCATGAGGCGCCGTTCCACGAGAGCATGCGACAAAGGCCGCTATTCATGTAGTCCTGCCAGACGGCAATCAGGTTCTCACCCTCGACGGCGAGCGAGCAGACTGGTCCATTGACGACCATTGCCGCACCGACAATCGACCAGCCCGAGCCATCCCAGGCGGCTATACTCTTCGCTCGGATACCACCCGCGTGGTTGAAATACCCCCCGGCGATTAACTTGCCACCGTGGACAGCCAGCGCCGTGACAATGTTATCGAGTCCCGATCCCAATGGCGACCACGATGAACCGTCCCATGACGCCACGAAGTTGGCGCTCGTATCCCCCGCGTACATGAAATGCCCTCCGGCAATCAATGCGCCATCGTGGACCGTCAGGACCAGGGCATCGCCATCGAGCCCCGACCCCAACGCGGTCCACGATGAGCCATCCCATGCTGCGATCCTCTGACACGGCGTCGCGCCGGCACCACGGAAGTTCCCAGCGGCAATCAACTGCCCGTTGTAAACGGTCAAGGCAAAGACACTACCGTTTAGCCCTGTGCCCAAAGGTGACCACGATGAGCCATCCCACACTGCGACCCCGTTGGCGTTAGCTCCACCTGCTTGAGTGAAGGCACCTCCGGCGACGAGGTTGCCTTCGAAGATCGTCAGCGCAGAGACGTTGCTATTCATCCCACGGAGTGCCTCTGTGCCCATCGCCGACCATGTCGTGCCGTCCCATGCGGCGATGCACGATGCGTCCGTGTTGCCGGCGATGCTGAATCCCCCGCCCACGATGAGCTTATTGTTGTAAACAATCAGCGCTTGCACGGTACCATCAGTCCCGGGCAGTGAAGACGAGAGATGGTTGTCCCAGTTGACGTCGGCCGGATCCACCGATGGCAATCCAATGGCGATGGTAACGGTCGGAAGCGCAGATACTGTGAAGGCGAGAATAACTGCCCATACGCGCGCATCCCGACCAATCGAAGTTGGGTGCATGGCAACCTCCCACGAATGTTCGCTACGACTGAAGTTGACGGGCCGACCATGAGGAGACGGTCAGCTCAGAGGTCGGCGCAAGATCGAGCCCTGTTCCTGCAACGGCGAGGGCAACGAAGACGATTATTGTCTATATAATCTGCCTCGTGCCATTGCGAACTGGCTGCGACTAATATAGCGTCTCCGAAAACACGGCGACTCGCCAAACCCGCAATTCCCGATGGGCGCTCGAATTTCAGATCGAAAGTCGGACCGGCGGAGAGGGAGATCGCGAGTGACCTGCCGCCCAGGGACTGGCCCACTGTCTATGTCCGGGTTTGATGGGTTGAGGGAAGGGGATTCATGTGGTCAGAAACAACTCACGGCGGAGCAGATCACCGCGATTCGCCATGAGGTGGTTCGTGCATCCGGAACGCGATCATGGCATTGCCATCGCCGGCACATTTCACGGGCTTGATGAGCGACTGAACGAGTTGAGCTTGCTCAGAGTAGTGTAGCACCCTCCACACCCCCTCGAACTCCGTCAGCTTCCGTGCCACGTCATCGGGGTCGATGGACTGCTCTCGTAGTGATGCCAACTGAGCGCCGATCTCCCTCACTCCTCAAGAGAGGACCGATGGCCGCGCCTCGATGCAGGAGACGAGGCCCTCCGAGTCGCCGAGTCACCAGAATTCCCGAGACCGTCATTTCAACTCTGGAATCGGTGAGCTAAGACTAAGCCCGTGGAGCCATCGAGACTCCACGGGCTATTGCGATCCGATGGCGCTGAAAGTTAAGGCGCGCAGGGATCGATATACTGAGAAGCCACCGACATTCCTCGGAATGCCACGTTGATGACCTTGGTGACATCGATGACGTCGGTTGCCGACGATGCATTCACGTCGGTTCTTTCAACCGGGCAGCTCGGGTCCTGGACAGAAGCAGCGCCTCGGAACGCCCGGTTGATCGTCAATGTGACGTCCAGGATGTCGCTGATCACGCCATCGCATTGGGGATCATACTTGCATGGACACGAACAGCCGCCGCCCGCCCCGTACCAGAATCCGATACCCAGCTGATAGCTTGGGGACGATGCCGCACCCGCTA
>Ga0326726_10001228_pt1 | contig 23907 bp, 19 predicted proteins | sample MHFenrmetagenome_2_FD_207603 | JGI IMG/M metagenome (GOLD analysis project Ga0326726, IMG submission 207603) | Lab enriched peat soil microbial communities from Michigan Hollow, Ithaca, NY, United States - MHF15MN | ecosystem: Environmental > Terrestrial > Soil > Wetlands > Peat | place: USA... | reverse complement strand
TATCCAACCTCGAGGTAGCGAGGCAAAATTAAAAATTAAAAAAAGTGTCCTAAATAAGATTAAAGTTGAAAAAAGAACAATGAAAGGACTCAGGATAGAATAATACTTAAATTGTATATTGGTATGGCATCATTATTTAAAAGCCCCCGGAGCTGATTTCCGAGGGTTTAGTTGAATAGTAAAATCTCATTATAGAGACGAATTACTCTAAGTATTGACTTAAACTTATCTTAAAATAATTCTTTAATAAAGTTGGCAGGCTACATTGGTCAATCCCCAATATTGAACAAATTGCAGGTAGTTTCTTAAATAGTTTTTTATCATTTTCGGATTGGGTCTCTTCTGTCACTAATATAGGTTTATCTATCCCAAGTGAATCTGCATCTTTTATGCAATACAGGACTAGTTTTGCATCAGCAGAATCAAGGTATTGATTTTTAAGTAAATCGTATTCAGCTGGACTCAATTTATTTTTTTGGATGGTATAACAAAGTTGGTTGTCAAGAATGTTAAAAAATTTTTGCGAAGGGAGTAATTTATCAGTTTTAAAATGTCTTGTTTTATCTTTTAAAAAATCTAAATCGTTTATTATTATACCTCTGGAAGTGAAACTTGACTCTTCATAAACTTTATCAATTACCATTATGATACCAGTATCTATCTTCTTTTTGATAAAGTCTTTTAAAGAATTTTCTCTATCAAAGGGACGATAGTATCTCACTAAGGCTAATAATGAGCTTGTATCAATCAAAACTTTCATTGAAAGAATAATTCTAATTTATTCGGCTTTATATTTAGCATTCTGCAAAATTCAACTTCATTAATTATCCCTTCAAGAAATGCAGATTGTATTGTTTTGATGAATAATGGAGATTGGATTGGTTTAGGAGCAGATCCTTTTGCTTGTTTCCCTTCTGTCTTTTCAAGTTCCTTTTTTAATTTTTCTTCTCCTTCTTTTTCTTTAAACAATCTATAGAGTTCGGCTTTTATTATATTGTAATTTTTTGCTGATATTTTATTGTTTATCACTAATCTAGTATACAAGGCAATCAGACTAAGATTGGTGCTATCTGAAATCATCTCAAGCAAATCGTGATGATAATCATTTTTTTCAGTAGCAGGATCTAGATTTGCAACTGTAAATTTATAATCCTGAATAAGAAAATTGTATGCAAAATCATTACACCATTTTTCAATTTTACTTAATGAAAAATAGTCAATCGAATCCTCTGAAATTCTTTCATCAATTTCTTCTTCGTTCAATAAGTAGTGACCAATTTCATGAATAAGAGTAAATATTTCCCTTCTTAGTGATTTCTGTTGACGTTTTAATACGATTACATTTGGTGAAAGATATAGCCCTTCAATATTTGCTTTTTCTTTTTTATTCCAAGTCTCAACAAATTCAAAAACCAATATGTTGTTATCTGCTAATTTTGAGATCAAAGCTTTCAAGAATTCCTTCAAATTCTTATCAAACTTTGGATAAAGCAATTTGCTTACTTCCTTTTCAACAACTTCAGGGTTGTCTTTAATAGTAAATATGGGAAGTATTCTATCCAAACTAAATTCGGAAAGCTTTGATAATGATGAAATTGAGATTTTTTCCTCTTCAAATTGATTTACAATTTTTCTTGCTGCAAAATTTAAATCAGCATTAAATTTTTCTTTCCGAAAAAAAATACTCTCATCCTTAGAGATTATAGGATCATCAGGATTTATATAATAGCTTAAACCTTTGTTAAATACTTTATCAATTTTTTTGAGATGATCAATTTTTATTTCAGATTTAAAAAGATCTTTTGTGGTCAAAGGATTCTTACGGCCCTTATTTATTAACAATAGAAGTTCCTCTTTTGAAAGTTTATAAAGATTCAAAAGGTGCTGTAATCTACTGATATTTAAATTAATAGTATTCAAATTGATTCTTTAAAGTTTCTTCCCTACAAATTAAGAATAATTCTCCTAATTATCAAAACAGGCAGTCCTAATGTATTTTTTTGAAAAATGGTTGAAATGCAATTTAATTTCTTTTTATCAAATGAGTATATGTCTATTAACAAACAATCAATGAGTTAGTTTATTGTCCATTACCTATTTATCTCGTTGTAGAAGAGTATTAATTTAATCTGTTTATTGTAAACTGGGCCTTTTTATCGCTAACACCTAATTGTTTTTATGTATAGGCAAAAACAGAGGAATAAATGTACATTGACCTTTTAACATCTTTTATTCAAAGTTACGCTATGTTTAAGTCGAAGTCAAATTTATTTTCCGGGGATAAGACTATATATAACATTAAAAATAAAACCCCGGTAAACGCTGATTTACCAGGGCTATACTCGCTGCAAAAATCCGGCCTGATGATGGCCGAAATATCCTTACAACTTCAAAAATAAATGATGCCGGGGCAAGAAACAAATTTTTTTTGCGTCTGGAAGAATTAAGGTTTATTTTTGATTACAATGTGAGTTAAATAGAAAATGAGAAAGGATTTTATATTCGAAGTTTCTGAATTTTTTGAACAGTTATCAGTAACCCATCGAGACTTGTTAAGATCAAGTTGTCGTTTGGCATGGTTTGATGATATTGAGAAGCTAAGAAATGAAACGGGAATATTTTGGTTAATGGCTTCAAAACCATATCATTTGTTTATATGTGGAGTCGAAAATGGAATTTTACTTTTAAGTAGAAATAATGATATTTCTGAAATGAATGACGTAAATCTCAAATTAAGAGAACTTCCTGATGGGCCATGCATTGTACAAATTGCATGGGACGTTGATTTTATAGAGTTGGATCTGAGAATTGGAGATCCAACAAAACCGAATGAATTTAAAATCTACACCGAAAGAAAGTATACAAGACCTTCAAGTCCACCTATTGAACTGCTTAGGTGGGTTACTAAACAGAATCTAATAGAAAAATATGAATATTCCTCTGAGGAAGAATTCAGAAATAAAATTACTGCAATAATTCAAGGTTTACAGGAAAAAGTAAATATGTCTTCCAATATAAATGAGTTTTGGAATATTAGCAAAAGAGGCAATTGGATTGAAAAGCGATTACCAAAAGATGAAACAGATATTCAATCTGCAATAATTAGGATGATCTCAGATCAACTTGCATTAGCAAATATTCTTGTTTCAACTGAATATGACTCTGGAATTGGGAAAGTTGATATGATTTTTTCTGCACAAGTAAAAGAGTTAGGAATTTGTACTATAGCGATGGAAATAAAAAACTCTCATTCAAATGATTTAGAAGATGGGGTAAATATTCAGTTGCCTTTATATATGAAATCCAAAAAATCTAAATATGGCATATATTTAGTCTTATGGTATAAAGGTGACTGGTTTGATAATCCAAATTTTGATTCAATGGACTTGATGCTATTTCGTTTAAGAAGCTCTTATTTCCTCCCTAAATATCATAAAACGAATGCTCGTCAATTTATAACTATTGAGGGTTTGGATTTAACAAAAAAGATAACAGCAAGTAAGGTAAAGATAAAGGATCGTTAAATATTATTAATTGGTGCTATTAGACAAACAACTAGAAACTTTAAAGTCACTTGCAGACTCATGCTGGACCGAATTTAATACAAGACGATCTTACGAATGGAAAGTCAGTTTTGGTTTATGGACCGCTATTGGTATCATAGCAGGATTTGTATTAAAAGAAGATTTTAAATTTCCAATTAATATTTGGATTCTTGCGATAGTGCAAAAGCCGGACTCACTGACCACATTTAGCCGGTCAGTTTACAATTTAGATAAATAGCATTATTACAATGACTTAAGTCCAGCCAAAGATGGTCAATCTTTTCCAGCTTGCAGTGGTCAAAGTCACTGGCCTTTCCAATACAGAGAGGGAGGCCATACTCTAGAAAGGAAAACGATTTTGTTTCATGCCGCCGTCGCATTAAAGCATTCTTTTTTGCCTGAAAATAAAAACAGTTGATCCTTTTATCAAGCGAGAGATAAGTATATCCAAATTTTGCCTGACATGTCCTTGGAATAACCTTGGAATGTCGGCAACCTCTCAAAAGTGATATTAGGTATTACTTAGATAATATGCCCTTTTAATACACCTTTACTGCCTGAAGCATGATATAAACCTAAAAAATATTGACTTTTTTGTGTTAATTTAGGTGTTAATTTGTTGGTACTAATAAATATTGAACTACTTAATTCCAATGAATGCATTAGAATATGAGATATTGATTACAGAGATAGCGGTAGAATTTACCAATAATCCTTTAGACAAAAAAGAATGGAAAATGGGCGTTCGAAAGACCAACAGAATTGAAGGATTCTCAAAATATAAGCATCAAATTGATGTTTCATTAGAATGTGAAACTGACTTGGTATTAATAGAATGTAAAAAATGGAAGAAAAATGTAACGGTGGCAGAATACTTAGTCTTATTAGGTAGAGTTCTAGATATTTCAAAAATTAAAACTAAACGTGTTCGGGGAGCACTAGTAACAACAAAAGGATGGCAATCAGGAGTTACTACATTAAATTCAGCTTATGATGATTTTTGTTCCTTATTTCAAGTTACTGAAGTAAAGGAAATTCGCCAACGTATTCATAAAGCATTTATTTTCGGCAAAATAAATGCTGGCGGTACAATTACTGGTTCATTAAGTATAAGATAATTGTTACGATTACACTTATAATTATCTGAAAGATCAAAACCTTATTTGACAGAGTTGATTATAATTAATGTTTGAATTAATAATATATAGATATGAATAAAACAGCAGTCTGGCCATATGATATTGTCAAAGAATCAAAGATTTATGCTCGGGAGGATCCCAATCAGCTTAGATGTTTTTTAATCTGTCCATTTAAACCAAAAGATATATTTGATGATCTTTACGGCGTAGTTCAAAATGTCTGCTTTAAAGTCGGTCAAACTAACTCCTGTAAAATAATTTGTATTAGGGCTGACAAAATAAGTAGTGCAGGCGTAATTCCAACTGAAATTTGGGACGAAATTTTATCAGCTGATTTTATTATCGCTGATGTAACTGGTATTAATGGGAATGTGATGTTAGAACTTGGAGTTACATCTGCCTGTAGAGAAAAAGACAATGTAATTATTATTAAAGAAGATATTCAAGAAGATCCTATTTTATTTGATATAGGTTCAGCAAGGCATATTATTTATAACAGAACTTACAGTGGATATAATAAACTTATAAGTGATCTTTATCTGGCGATTGTAAAATGTATTACTGTTGCTCCCTATAATGGAAATTATAAGGATCAATTGCAATTCCCTTTAGAGTTTGATTCTAAAAATGGATTTGATCAAAACTGGTTGATTTGTCCCTCTATGTTACATAGAAAATTGACTTCAAGTTATCTTGAATTTGGTTCATTATTTGTATTTAGGAACTCTTGGCTTAGTATTGCTAATTTGGAATTTAAAAATTTTGAATTAGTAGTTGAAATGCAATTTACTAATTTAAGGGAATCGAATGATCAATCTTGGATTGGAATATCTGTTAGGAATAATGGCGTTTTTGCCAATTTCGGTCATTTGCTTTATCTAAACAATAGGGGCGAATTAAGAAGAACAGTTCCACAGGATGAAATTCACTATGAGGACGAGAAAATAGGAGTGTTCAAAAATTTTAATTTAAAGGAGATTTATAGATTTAAAATCATAGTAAATGATGAATATATGTCAATGTATATAAATGAAATAGGTAATGATTATACTATTGCAAACATGCCTTTTGTTTATTCATCAGGAAAGATACTTTTTCAAACCTTTAATGCTCGTGTTGGAGTAAGTAAAATTGAGTTAAAAATTTAAATAAATGTTATTCCCAACATAAAATCATGGGTGATTAAAATCCAAATTAGGCTACGCTTAATTTTTCTACTGCATTAATGTGCCTCGAACAGTCATCTATTGGAGGAGCCACAACATCTATATCAGTGCTACCTATTTTAATAAGAAAATGAGTTTATCACCACCAGTGCTTCAAACAAAACATCCTTTTTCTTGCCAACCTCCTTTGGAAGGTTAATGAATCCACATAATTAAATGCTTGTCCCCGTTTGGGTGGTATCTAATATTGACTAAAATAGCTTGTATAAAACTATCGGTAATATCGAATGTAGAGGTTAGAATTACTTTAAAAAAATGAAATTGGCTTTAAGATAACTGTACTCTGTATATATTCTTGAGTAACACACTATAATGTAGAATGTATTGTGGCAAACAGATGCAACGCAAATGATGCACATGCTGAATTGTAATGTATTTCTTCCATAAAAGTATCTCAGAGAAATTGAAAATACCCCAGTTTTTCTTTTGCAGCAATTATGTTTTTCGCATCCTTTCCAAATTTAGACAGGTTTTAAGTTCTTGGTCAAGATAGGGAGGGGTTCATGTTAATTCCTTTACTCTTCACCAAACTAATCTACCCAAAAGTTGTATTAGCAAGGCTATTTTAATTTGTTTTGTATAACTCATATATTTAAATTTGATATAAAATACCTAGCAATTTGGAAATGATTATTTTCTATATGCTTAATATACATTTTGGCATATATTTTTGGTAACAACTTAATTCTCAAATTTTAGGATATGCAGGTACCAAGATGGATCCGAAATCGAATTTCAAGTAATGAGCGAGTCGAGAGTTATTTGGAGGGAAAGATTGAGACATATGAAAACGAAGAATATTGTTATCAAGATTTTGCTGCGATTGTTGGTACCACATCAGGAATATACTTTCTTTCTAAATCATTTATATCAAGAGGATTCTCTCATTATAATGCATGGGAGTCTTTCGTAAAAAAGGCTTATGTATTTTCAGAAATTGGTCTTTTTAAATCTAAAATCATAATTAATATTAAAAATTCTCAAATTATTCTGACTACTACAAAATCTGCAGCAAATAACTTTATGGCATATTTTTCTGATAAAAAAACTCAAAGTCTGGATAATCCCAATATTGTTCATTATACAACCTCTTCCGATATTATTAATAGTATTAATTCATTAAAATCTTTGATGGATGATGGCATAATTACAAGAGAAGAATTTGAATTAAAAAAAGCAAGATTGCTAAAAAGACTATAAAATCCTTTTCATTGTACACCCTTGTTGTCCAATTAAATTTGAGTCTTTAGAATTGGTCATATTTTAAAGGTCTGCTGTATCTTCATTTATTCTTTTTTGTATCCTATTTGTATCCCATGAAACGGAAACCCCCTTAATATAAGCTAAATAAGGGGGTTTATTTGTACCCGGAGCGGGACTTGAACCCGCACAGCCGTAATGGCCACAGGATTTTAAATCCTTATGCTAGTAATGTATATATGGCAGTATATCAATCAAATAATTGGTGTCTACAATTTCAGCAGCGTTAAAAACGCAACTTTCTCGATCAAAAGATACCTGCCGATTAATGGAAAAAGCGTATTCTTGAGGTATTGATAACTTAGTTTTCAATAAGTCATCTTTAAAATGCCCCCTTGGAGCTTATTTCCGAGGATTTATCCAAAAATTATGTACATAGGTCTCTTAAAATGAAGTCAATATCTGATGAATTAAATCAAGTCGTGACCAACATAATTCTAATTTCATTTTAAACTCCAGAGTTCATAGAAAGATCTCCAACCTCGATGTACTCATGATTTCAAATAATAATATTTTCATTCTTAATAACGCAATAAGAAAATTTATTAATTTGGCAAGGATTGTAATTGAGGGAATAACAATCATAATCTGACCTATTTTTAAGCCAAAATTGTGCAATGGAGAATGATGAGTCTGTACTTGTGAAGGAATTATCGAAAGGTAACATTTTAGCTTTTAATACCCTTTTCAGAAAGTATGGTGATCGTTTATATCGATTTGCCTATAGCTATTTAAAATCAGAAAGTGAGGCAGAAGAATTAGTTCAGGAAGTGTTCACTAGAATTTGGGAAAAAAGGTCAAAGCTCAAAGAAGAACTCTCCTTTAAATCATTCATATTTACAATTGCATTCAATATTATCAGGAAGCATTTTAGAACCAAAGCAATTTTATCCGGTTATTTTCGCTCAGAGGTCTTCGATGATTTAGATTTGCAAACCTCTCAGAAAATCACATATGATTCATTATATCAATATATTGTTGGACTTGTCGACCAATTACCTGAGCGTAGAAAAATAATCTTTATAAAAAGCAGACTCGAAGGATTAAGCATAAAAGAAATTGCTGATGAGTTGAAACTCAGTCATAAAACTGTTGAAAATCAAATATCAACTGCATTAAAGTTTTTAAGAACAAATATAAAGCGCGAAAATCTATCTGCTATTTTATTCTTTTGCCTGTTTATTTTATAACCAATCCGTTACCAAAGTAATTTTTTTTCATTTACATGTAGGTGTAACCAACCTGATATGGATATTACTTATATAGAATAATGAATTATGATTATCTGGAATCTTGGTTTGGAGTGCATTTATACCTGCCATTATGATTTTAAAGGATTGAGGTTAGTTAGTAATTGTTAGGGAAAAGAGCAGTTCTCTATATTGAGAACTGCTTCTTTTACCATAAATGGGAAGAAGAAAGAATAGGATATTGGGAAAGGTTATTTATTAAGTTATTTGGAAAGAAATATTGTATGGCAGAGATTGGATTTGATGGTGAAAGTATAAGACGATATTTTAAGGGAGAGTATTCTGATATTGATGCATCTTATGTTTCTAAGGTTTTTTGCGATAATGATAAAGAAGATGAATTAAAACATCTTTTATTCAGGCAGTTTAGCGAATTAATGCCCGAAAATGAGGAGGATAAAAAGGATCTTGATCATATTCTTTACAAGATTCATTATGAGATAAATACAAAACAACAAAAATCAAAACGACCATTATCAAGTTTTATTAAAGTATTTTCAAAAATAGCTGCCATACTTATTTTGCCTGTGCTGATTTATTCTGGGATTCATTTTTACAGGACTACAAACAAAGGAACTATTTCCCGGGTAGAAATAAAGGCTCCAGCCTGGACACGTGTTCAGTTTACCCTCCCTGATGGAACTATAGGATGGCTGAACAGCAATTCGAGTATAAAATATAATAAGACATTTTTACAGAACAGACAAGTTTCCCTTATCGGAGAAGCCTATTTTGATGTGTTCAAGGATAATAAAAGACCATTTATTGTGAGTACTAATGAAATTTGTGTCAAAGTATTAGGCACTAAATTCAATATAGCCTCTTATGAAAATGAGAATAATGTCGAAGTAGTTCTTGAAGAAGGTAAGCTAATATTCGTTGATAAAGGGATGAATAAATCTTACAAAATGAATCCCAATGATCTAGTAGTGTATGACAAATCAATCAAGAATTTTTCGATCGCTGAAGTAGAATCTAAAAAATATTCATCATGGATAGTAGGCAAGCTGGTATTCAGGAATGACCCTCTAGATGTTATTGCCAGAAGATTGGGAAGGTGGTTTAATGTTGATGTCGAGGTTAAATGCAGCTCTGCTTATGATCCAAGGTTACATGCGACTTTTATTAATGAATCTCTGGAAGAAGTTTTGGATATCTTAAGTCAGAGCTTGGAGATAAATTACAGAATTGAAGGCCGGAGTCTCAAGCCAGATGAAACTTATTCTAAAAAGAAAGTGATAATTACAGCAAACCATAAAAAACCTTAATCTAAATCTTTAAAAACAGAGCCTATGAAATAATACCTAAAAAGAACAGGAAAGCGATCGACCCGCTTCCCTGTATTTAATGCTAAGTTACTTATAAAATAACCTAACTAAAAACCTTTTAAAGTTATGAAAAAAAATTATTATCTGAGGGTGCGTTCGCATCCAGCCTTAAAAAAATTGTTTATGAAACTTAAACTTGCGGTATTAATTGTCATGGTCAGTGTTTCAAGTGTTTTTGCGACACATTCATATTCCCAGGCAGCAAAAGTTTCACTTAGAATGGAAAACACAACTCTTGACAAAGTAATGGATGAAATAGAAAGGCAGAGTGAATTCTATTTCATATTCAATCAGAAACAGATTGATGTTAGCAGAATTGTTAATATTGATGTAGAAAATAGATTGATTAGTGATATTCTTGTTGAATTATTTAATAAGACTAATGTAAATTATGCAGTTCTTGATAGGAAAATTCTATTAAGTACTGATTCATTGGAAGACGACTTAAGAAATTTTCAGTCAGCTAGTGGGCTACAACAGCAGACAACCGTTTCAGGAAAAATCACTGATGGTTCGACCGGAGAATCTATGCCGGGAGTAAATATCCTGTTAAAGGGAACAACCTTAGGTGTAATTACCGATGGAGACGGGAATTACTCATTATCTTTTTCGCCTACTTCGAATCCCATTCTGGTTTTCTCCTTTATCGGATATGTTACCCAGGAAATTCCATTAAATGGTAGGACAACATTAAATGTTAATCTTGCAGCTGAAGTGACAGGCCTTGAGGAAGTTGTTGTTATTGGGTACGGTACCCAGAAGAAAGTAAATTTGACAGGTTCTGTTGATGCAGTTGATGGTGCTAAGTTATCTGAACGCCCTGTGGCAAATGTATCCCTTGCTTTACAAGGCATGTCTTCAGGCACAACTGTTATTAATAGAGGTGGCGCACCAGGTACAGATAACACAAATATAAGGATTAGAGGATATGGAACATTTGGTAATAAAGACCCTTTAATACTTGTTGACGGAGTAACGGTCAGCAATATGAGTAATATAGATGCGCAAGATATTGCAAATATTTCGATATTAAAAGATGCTGCATCATCTGCAATTTATGGATCAAGGGCTGCAAACGGAGTAATATTGATAACTACAAAAAGAGGAGGATCTGGAGGAATCAAGGTTACCTATAGTAATTACTTTGGAATTCAATCTCTAACTAGGGTTCCAGAAGTGGTAAAAGCTGATGATTACATGATGCTTGTAAATGAATCCTGTATTAATGCGAACAGACAACCTAAATATACGCAGGAAGCAATAGATAAAACTATGGCCGGGACTGAACCATACAAATACCCAAACACTGACTGGTGGGGTATCATGTATAGGGATGCGTTGCAGCAAAAACACTCAATCAATATTAATGGTGGCACGGATAAGTTTAAAACCAATGTTACTTTTAACTATTTAAATCAGGAAGGTGTTTTGATAAAGACAGGTTCAAATCAATATAGGTTAAGGCTAAATAATGATATCAAACTGAGTGAAAAGTTAAACTTTGGTACTGATATTTCGATAGCCTCTAATAGTAGATGGGAGCCAGCAAGAATTTCTGATATATATTGGAATATGCTTCATGATGTTCCAGCAACAATTGTCGCAAAATATCCAGATGGTACCTATCAATTAGGACCGACCAACCAAAACCCATTAGCAACAGCAGAACAATCAGGTTATAATAAACCAATGAGCATTCAAGGGATATTATCTAGTTTCTTTACTTATGAAATCATTAAGGGGTTAAAATTTACGGGAAGATATTCAATTAAAGAAGATTTGGGAGAAACCAAGACTTACTATAATAATTATGAATTTAGAGATCACGAAACTCAGAATTTGATTAAGACATATACAAGTAGTTTAAATGACTCGAGAAATCGTAATCACTATACTGACCTGCAAGGGTTATTGGATTATGATAAAACTTTTAGCAATCACTATTTTCATTTTTTAATTGGTTATTCTCATGAATATAATTATTATAATTCCGTAACCGCGAGAAGACAGGACTTTTATTCAAATGCTTTACAGGAATTGAATTTAGGATCGACTACTGGACAAACTAATAGTGGTATTAGCAACGAATGGTCTTTGTTATCTTATTTCGGAAGAATTAATTATACGTTTTCCAATAAATACCTATTAGAAGCTAATTTCAGATATGATGGATCATCAAGGTTTGCTGAAGGTAGGAGGTGGGGATTCTTTCCATCTTTCTCATTGGGATGGCGGTTATCTGAAGAAGGCTTCTTGAAGGATATTGCTTGGTTAAATAATTTAAAGTTGCGTCTCTCTTGGGGACAATTAGGGAATCAAGATATTGGACTTTATCAATATATTCAGACGATAAGCTTGGGACAATCTTATAGCTTTGGAGGTGCACTCGTGGATGGCGCAGCTAAAACTTCTTTAGCGAACTTGAATATTTCATGGGAGAAAACAACTTCGTCAAATATTGGAATAGATATTGGAATATTAAAGGACAAACTTACCATAATTGCAGATTATTTCATTAGGAATACTAATGATATTCTCTTGGCAAGGGATATTCCAATGACAATTGGATTAAATGCCCCTACCCAGAATGTTGGGGCTGTTAAAAACACTGGTTGGGAATTAGCAACACGTTATCAGGATAATATAGGCAAAGATATATCTTTTAGAATTGGGTTCAATATATCAGATGTTAAAAATAAAATTATAAAATATGGTAACCCTTCCGTTTCGGGTTGGAATGTAACCATGGAAGGAGAATCAATGGATTCTTTTTATGGCTGGATAAACGAAGGATTTTTTCAAACTACTGAAGAAGTTGCAGCCCACGCTTTTCAACATACTATTACCGCTCCAGGAGACATCATGTATAAAGATTTGAATAATGATAAAATAATTAATGATCTGGATAAAAGAGTATTAGGGTCATCAATTCCCCGATACTCTTATGGAATTGATCTTGGAGTAAATTATAAAAATTTCGACCTTAGTTTGTTCTTTAACGGCGTTGGAAAATGTAATGGATATCAGTATGGTGCCCTGATTGAAGGTCCGATTTGGGATGGATTTACTACAAAAGAAATGCTTGACCGGTGGACTCCAGAAAATACAGATGCAACTTGGCCTCGCTTGGTATATCAAACAGTTCATAATCAACAAGCCAGTGATTTTTGGATTCAAAATACCTCTTTTCTTAGATTTAAGAATTTCCAATTAGGATACACGATTCCAATGGCATTGGCAGACAGAATTAAAATAAAGAATTTAAGAGCATATGTAAATGGTGAAAATCTATTCACTTTCACAAAAGCTAAAAACTTAGATCCTGAGTTTCCAAGTGGGAGAGTTAATTATTTTCCACAAACAAAAATATATTCAATAGGCTTGGATATTACATTCTAGTTATCAATGTACTAAATCAAAAAGATCTGATTATGAATAAAATTTTTAAAATATTAGGAATTACATTTATATTAACTATATGTGTAAATTGCTCTGAGGACTTTCTTAAAACAGAGCCAACTGATAGAATAGCTGAAGATTATTTCTGGACTCAGGAAAAAGATGGCATTCTTGCAACAAATGCATGTTATCCTTCACTTGGAGTATTCAGAATATTTGCGTTTGAAGCCTGTTCGGATAATGCAGTAGCCAATAAAACTTGGACTGATGCATATCCAATAGGTAACGGTTCAATTACCTCATCACCAACTGAAGGCGGGGGGTATTGGCCTACTGATTTATGGAGGGAAGCATATCAAGGCATTGGAAGAGCAAATGCTGTTATTGAAGGTATTGAGAATATTACTTATACAGATGAATCGCTTAAAAATAGACTTAAAGGGGAAGCATTATTCATGAGGTCTTATCTTTATAACATTTTGATCAACTTATATGGTGATGTTCCTTATTTTGATAAACCTATTGCATTAATTGAAGATAGTCAAGTTCCTAGAACAAGTAAAGATGAAATCGCCACGAATATTGTAAAAGATCTCGACATGGCGATTAACTATCTTCCTCTTAATTATGACAAGACTAATGTAGGACGGATTACGAAAGGTGCTGCATTAGCTTTAAAAGCAAGAGTGTATCTATGGCAAAACAAATATCAGGAGGCACGTGATGCAGCAAAAGCTGTTATAGATTTAGGAGTATATCAATTATATCCTAATTACAGTGAATTGTTCACATACAATACTGAGAATAATGTAGAGATAATTTTGGATCAACAATACATGCCAACTTTACGAGTGCATGGTTCTTTTTCGGATCTTGCGCCACGATCATGTCAAGGGAATAGTAATTATGTACCTACGCGAAAATTAGTTGATGCTTACGAAAGTAATGATCCTAGGTTAAATGCAACTATTTTGTTGCCTCTGGAAGTGAATCCATGGTTAGATGGTAATATAATATTCGATCCAACACCAGGTAGCGGATCAGTGGATGAAGTTTCAATTTCGTACTTAGCAACTGCTACAGGTTACCATTTTAAAAAGTATGTTCTAAAAGAAGATGTGCAATATCCATCTAGATGTAACATAAATTTAGTGTATATAAGATATGCAGATGTTTTATTGATGTTTGCGGAATCTGAAAATGAAATAAGCGGACCTACAAATGAAGCATATGCTGCAATTAACCAAGTTAGGGCAAGGGCTCGAGGTTCAAGCAGTTCGATATTGCCCGATTTAAATGGTTTAACAAAAGAGGGATTTAGAGAAGCTGTTCGTAAAGAAAGAAATGTTGAACTAGCAGAAGAGGGGCTTAAATATTTTGATTTACTGAGATGGAAAACAGCAGAAACTGCTTTAGTTGGAAAGGTTTATGGAATGGATTATATTGATATAAGCACAGGACAACCAAAAACAGTAGAAGTAGAAAATAGAGCTTTTAATACCGGACGAAATTACTTTTGGCCAATTCCTGAATCGGAAATAAGGTTAAATACTAATCTTACTCAGAATCCATTATTCTAAATGTTATTTAAGGGAGTCCTCATTTTAGAGGACTCCTTAATATTAGTAAGTAAAATAATAATCAAATGCCATGAAGAATAAATTTGGTATAAACACGTCGAAGATTCAGATGACATTTATAACATTGTTAAGAGTGTTCATAGGGTGGCACTTTTTTTATGAAGGCTTGGCTAAGCTCTTTAATCCAAACTGGTCTGCTAGTTCCTACCTCGAATATTCACAATGGTTGTTTTCCGGTATTTTCCATTCTATGGCCGAAAATACAGGCATACTAGCAGTTGTAGATTTTCTAAATATATGGGGATTAATCTTTATTGGATTAGGATTGTTGCTTGGGACGTTTACTAGGATCGCTAGTATTTCCGGTGCCTTACTTTTATTGCTCTATTATACTGCAAATCCTCCTTTCATGACAGCTGATGCTTTCAAGGAGGGTAACTATATGATTATTGATAAGAACTTGGTTGAAATGATGGCACTTTGTTTAATTGCTATCATGCCATCATATTCGTTTTTTGATATTAAATATATTAAAGAAAAGATTAGATTGCTTTTCCTTAAAAAATCAAAAAAAGTTGATAATCAAAACATTCAACAAATTCAGGTAACAGAACCAGTAAAAAAGAATGCAATTGAGCGCCGGAAGTTTTTGATTAATTTGGGAGCTTTACCAGTTTTAGGAGTTTTTTCATTTGGTGCCATCAAAAACTTTTTAGCGACAAATAAGAATGCTGATGTATTTTCAGGTGCAACAACCATAAAATTCGATTTTACTGATGTAAAAGATTTAAAAGGGACATTACCGATAGCAAAAATCGGAGGAGTTGAATTGAGTCGCATGATCATGGGATGTAACCTTATTGGAGGATGGGCGCATTCTAGAGACTTAATCTATGTTCCTTCGCTTGTTAAAAAGTATCACACGAAACAGAAAGTATTTGAAACTCTTCTTCTGGGAGAACAATGCGGTATGAATGCAATTATTCTAAATACCTCGTTGTGTCCCCTTATAAATAGCTATTGGAAAGAAGCAAGAGGGAAAATTCAATTCATTTCTGATTGTGCTGGTGTAGGTGATGTTGAAAAGGGAATTCAAGTCTCAATTGATTCGGGCGCTGCAATGTGTTATATTCAAGGTGAGATTACTGAAAAACTGCTGCGCGAAAAGAAAAGTATGGAAGTAGTCGGAGAATGGCTTGAAAAAATTCGGAGTCACAAAGTTCCTGCAGGCATTGGTGCTCATTCTTTAGAAGTTATAAAACAATGTGTTGAATTAGGAATAAAACCCGATTATTGGGTAAAAACTATTCATAACACAAATTATTGGTCAGCCAGGCCGGATGAATTGCCACATCATGACAATATTTGGTGTACCAATCCAGAAGAAACAGCCCGTTTCATGTCAACACTTGAAGAACCATGGATAGGATTCAAAGTACTTGCCGCTGGTGCGATTAGACCAAAAGATGGTTTTAAATTTGCTTTCGAAAATGGTGCAGACATTATTTGTGTAGGTATGTATGATTTTCAGATTGTTGATGATGTTAATATTGCATCAGAGATTTTATCACAAAATATAACAAGGGAACGTCCTTGGAGATGTTAATCCCAGATTACATTTCAATACTGACATAAACTAATTGAAATTGGTAAAATAGTATTTATAGGGGAGAATTGTGGTTTTTATCTTAATCCTATCTATGCAATAATGTGCAAATTTTTGTAGATGCGATGGTTTAGATTTATCAGGTTTGAGTATTTTGCGATGCTCCATAGTAGTTTTGGTGTATCGTATTAAGTAATCAACTCGAAGTCCACCATAAGTCATATTCACAACGATAAAGATATCAAAGCTGCCGAACTTGATGAATTGTATTTGCAGTTTTCAATCTATAAGAAATATATTGACCAGATAAAGGGATAGTCTATAGTAGTCGGTACAATAACCGATGATTTTTGGATAGAAAAAAGCCTTTGCCATCTACATTTATTTGCATACCCCTTATCGGTGTTGATGTTCTCAAAGAAAATCAAGTTTAAGCAACAGAAACAATTTGATTGTAATAGAAAAGTTTTTGTGAATTTACTAGAATAATCTAGTTCAAAAATTCATATTAAAGTATTTAAATGCAAGTAAAAACCGAAATATCTGATTATAATCAAAAATCATACTTTTCTTAACGACCCAACTATGAAACGATTCCGTTTATATTTAATGATGTTTTTTCAATACCTAATGTATGCCGTCTGGTGGGTACCTCTGGCTGCTTACCTTACTAATATTGATGTTGCCAGTACGCAGAAATCGTTTATCCTAAGTTCTATGGCAATAGGATGTATTGCATCACCAATAATAGGAATGCTTGCTGACAGATATTTTGCAGGACAAAAAGTTCTTTTTATTATGAATATCCTAAATGGCCTGTTGCTTTTTTTGGCTGCAAATACTGGTAGTCCTGATCTCCTTTTTGTAATACTGTTATTTACTATGTTGTTTTATATGCCTACATGGGGTTTAACTAGTGCCATTGCTATGGCACATGCCCCCTCAGATGACTTTCCCAAAATAAGAGTCTTTGGTTCAGTCGGTTGGGTTGCATCAGGAGTTTTCAGTCTTGTTGCCGTGAAACTATTTAATCTTGATTTCGATGGGACCAATCTACCATTTTATTGTGGTGGGGCAACAGCATTAGTTGCTGCCTTAATAAACCTTACTCTACCCAATACTCCACCAATGGCCAAGGGTAAAAAAAGCTCATTGATTGATGTATTCGGACTTGGTACGGTCCATCTAATGAAGAACAGGAATTTTGCAATGTTTATCATACTTTCATTTCTGGCAATGATTCCATTTGCGATGTACTTTTCATATTTTTCTGAATTCCTGTTGCATATAAAAACAAAATATATTACAGTTACCATGAACTGGGGTGTACTTGCAGAGATGGGATTCATGCTATTGATACCTATCGCATCAAAGAAATTTGGTTTACGCAAAGTGATGATATTTGGTCTGATTGCAATGTTGATCCGTTACTTGGCATTGTATTTAGGTGGTGTTATGAACCAGGAATGGTTGTATTATATAGGGATTCTTGTTCACGGACTGATTTTTGGATTCTTTTTTGTCGGTGGTCAGATGTACATTGATAAAAAGGTCACCGATGAACACAGGAATCAAGCTCAGGGTTTTATCTTTCTTGTTACCTATGGACTAGGCCTTTTAGCCGGTAACCTTATTGACGGGGAAATTATTCGGCTTTTTACGGACATTTCAACAGGGGTAAAGGTATATGACTGGAACAGCATTTGGGGTATAACTTTAATATATTCTATGGTTTTATTGATTGCATTCCTTGCTCTATTTAAAAATGATGTTTCAAAAAACCCCGAGTAACCTGAAAATATTCAATCCAAACCACTCAAATCATGCCTGTTAGACAAATGTTCATGTCTTGGATTCATCAATTATTAATCCTTTACTTAATGTCTTTTGATGGGCGGAGATGTATTAAATTGTGTTGAGTATATCCGGTATTTTGAGTTAACGATTCTTTATGAAATGTAAAACGAATGAATATTTGAATTCATTAGTCTACTAGTAACAATTTGCTTTTGATTAAAGATTAATCACAATTTATGAACAGCCTATTAGATAATAGCAAAACTAATTTTTCTAATTTCAGATAGGGGAATTTCATTTGGATATAATAATTGATTGAAAACTAAAGATAAAGAATATCAAATCGTTATTATGCAAATAAATTTAAAACTTGAATAATGAAAGAAGCTACTATTTTACTGATATTGACTTTTCTGGCAGCATCATGTGGTACAACTTCTAATAAAACCGCGAAAGAAGAATGGATCCAGCTTTTTAACGGGAAAGATCTCGATGGATGGGATATCAAGATCAAAGGGTATGAGATGAATAACAACTATATGAATATTTTCAGTGTCCAAGATGGAATATTGAAGGTTAGGTACCAAGGTATTGATACATTTAGAAATGAGTTTGGCCACATTTTTTATAAAGAACCATTTTCTCATTACAAGCTAAGGATAGAATACAGATTTACAGGAGATCAGGTGCCGGGTGGTCCGTCTTGGGCATTCAGGAACAGCGGCGTAATGCTCCACTCGCAGTCTGCGCTCACAATGACTCTTGGCCAGGATTTCCCGGTCTCGATCGAAGCACAGTTTTTGGGCGGTGATGGTGTTGCTGAACGCACCACGGGAAATGTCTGTACACCGGGGACCAATATTGAGATGGGAGGTAAACTCATTACTCAGCACTGTACTAATTCCACATCAAAAACATATCATGGGGATTTATGGGTAAGGGCGGAATTTGTTGTGCTAGGCGACAGTGTGATTCATCATATCATCGAGGGTGATACTGTCCTAACCTATAACAAACCACAGATAGGAGGTGCTTATAAAGGATATCCGGTCCCTGAAGGCACAACGATCAAAGAAGGGTATATCTGTTTACAGGCTGAAAGTCATCCTGTTGAGTTCAGGAAGGTGGAATTACTTGATCTAAGTAAAGACAAAGAATAAACGAAAACCCCTGAAATGGGTCTTTAATTGATTGGATTTTTATACCCCTTTCAGGGACAGGGAACAAAAGAAGCAATTTTAAATAAGTATATTATGAAGAAAATAAAGATGGGAATGATCGGAGGCGGGATTGGAGCATTTATCGGAGATGCTCACAGACGAGCCTCAAGGATATGCAACGATTTTAAACTTGTTGGCGGCGTGTTTGACGTTGATTATAAAAAAAGTCAGGAGTTTGCCGGCATGGAAGGTATTGACATGAGCCGGTGTTACGAGAGCGTTGATGCACTTATCAGCGCGGAACTGAAAATGCCTGCGGATAAACGGATGGAGGTTGTTGCTATAGTAACGCCCAATGCACTTCACTATCCTTTCGCAAAAAGCCTGCTTGAAAATGGATTCCATGTTGTTTGCGAAAAGCCAATGACAATGACCGTTGAAGAGGCTCTTGACCTTGAAAAACTTGTTGCAAAGCATAAACTCACTTTTGCACTTACGCATACTTATACAGGGTATCCGATGGTAAGGCAGATGAGAGATCTTATTGCAAAAGGAGTTTTGGGTACTATTCAGCGTATCGATGCCCAATACTATCAGGGATGGATCAATTCAATAATCCATGGTACCGAAAGCAGGATTACAGGTGTCTGGAGGCTCGATCCAATATATGCCGGCGTAAGTAGCTGCATGGGCGATATAGGAGTTCATGCATTTAACCTTATTGAATATACAACAGGACTGGAGATTAAAGAAATACTGGCTGATCTAAGTTCTGTTAAAGATGATGTTAAACTTGATCTTGATGGTACCGTTCTTCTGAGGTTCGGAAAGAATCTGAAAGGTGTGATTAGGTCAAGCCAGGTGTGCGGTGGGGAGGAGAACTGCCTGACTATTGCGGTTTATGGTTCAAAGGCAACCCTGAAATGGGCTCAGGAGAATCCAAACTATCTCTACATGCTGAGCGATACTGAGCCTACAAGAATATTCAAACCTGCACATGGCTATAATGAAAAAATGGCTGAGAGTGGTCATACAATGCCGTCGGGTCATCCGGAAGGCATATACGAAGCCCTGGCAAATATATATAAAGGTACAGCCAAATCAATACGTGGACAGGCATTTAACCCGGGTGAATTTCCTACAGTTCACGACGGTGTAAGAGGTATGAAGTTCATTCATTCGGTAGTGGAGTCGAATAAAAAAGGAAATGTGTGGGGGAAGATTTAAAGGAAATGTAAAATGAGAAATTAAAACTCTTAGGCTCACTTCCCTGGAAAGGTTAGGAGTGGGTCAATGGAGTCCGAAAACAAAAGATAAAAGGATAAAGACAAAAGTTAAAGCCAGGAAGAAGAATTATGAACCTGCAATCAAATTGTTGCCGGAGCAGTTGTTATGCTTTACGACCATCATAAGGGAGATTTGACGACCAAATCAAATGATATTCAACACGAATATTTTGATGTAATCCTTTCATCTCAGCATTTTCATTTAAGTCATGATAATTGCCTTGAGATAATTGCGGTAAAAGGTAAAGCAAACAGGTTAACCGAATTGTCTGCTAGATTAATCGGAATTAAAGGGATTATTCACGGCAAACTGGTGATGAGCCGGGCTGATAATTTTTTCTTTAACATGGAGTAATACAAAATATAGAAAAAGTAACATACACATACCAGATGGTTATCTCAGCCCTCAAACCTTTATTCCGTTGTTTGGATTATTTGTAACAGTTGCCGCTGTAGCTGTAAAAAAAGTAAAAAAGGAAGTTTCTGCGCGTGATATACCATATCTTGGAATGGCAGCAGCTTTCTCATTTATCATAATGATGTTTAATTTGCCTATCCCTGATGGTACAACTAGTCATCTGGTTGGTTCTGCTGTCATTGCAATTCTCTTTGGACCCTGGGCGGCTGCTATCGCTGTGTCCGTAGCGATAATTATACAGACACTATTTTTTGGTGATGGAGGAATTACGGCTATTGGTGCAAATTGCTTCAACATGACGATATTTATGCCTTTTGCGGCATATTATATTTTCAAACTTCTCAGCTATAACTCTTCAAGAAGAGCAAGAGTGTTTTTTGCAGCATTTATTTCTGGATATCTGAGTCTGGTTTTAGCTGCAATACTTACAGCGGTTGAATTTGGAATACAACCAATGATAGCATCTACTGCTGATGGGAAAGCGCAATATTGCCATTATGACCTTAGTATTGCAATTCCAGCAATGGTAATAGGATATCTGTTGCTTTTTAGTATTGTCGAAGGAATAATTACTGCCTTAATCATTAGTTATTTTTTAAGAAACGAAACTGGGGTAATTTATGCTTTCAGGAAAGGAGGTAAGAATGAAATTGGATAAACCTCAGAAGAAAATTCTAATCATACTTCTTTTATTATGTCTTATAACCCCAGTAGGTATTTTACTTCCTATGTTTTTCAATGCCGGTGATGCCTGGGGTGAATGGTCGGTTCAAACAGTCAAGGACCTTATAGGCTATGTACCTCAAGGACTGACTAAGTATTCAGATGTATGGGAAGCGCCCTTCCCTGATTATACAATTAACAGCGGAGATATTTCAGTTGGTCACCAGTCGGGATATTATATTGTATCGGGGATAATCGGAACCACTGAGACATATGTTGTCACATTATTAATTACTAGACTAATTGTCAGAAATGGGAAATAAGATTCCCTCATATTTGCTCCAAACTTTACATGATCAACATGATTTGGTAAATGTAAAAAGGTCAAAACTTTCCTTTCTTGACTGGACTATATTAAATTCAGCAAGTGCTGTAAAATCCATTCCCCTGCAGGCAGAAAATGCAGCAAAAGAGAACTTCATCCATAAATTCAATCCGCATGTCAAACTTATTTCGCTGATTTATTTTGTAATAGTGATAAGCATAGTCAGCAATCTGTATCAACAAGTGCTTATTACAGTTTTTATTTTCTCACAGTATCTATTAGCCCGGTTTAAAGTCTTCCAGGTATATAGGAAAATATTCTTCCTGGTGTTTATATTTGGCTTTCTTGTTGTATTACCGGCTTCTCTCAATATTATAACCCCTGGTAAAATCATTTTTAATCTTATTACATTTGATAAACCCTCACATCTCTGGATCTATAAAATTCCTCAGAATATAGGATTTACGGAAAATGGAATTCAGGTAATTCTGCTGGTTTTTCTGAGAGTACTTAATTCTGTTTCATTTGCTCTGTTTTTTGTCTTTACAACGCCTTTTTCATCTTTTATTAAATGCTTTAAAATAATTGGTGTTCCTGATACATTTTTGATGATCATTTCACTTGCATACAAATATATTTATATTCTTTCAAGGACTATTGAAGAAACTTACTTTGCTCTAAAATCAAGGCTTGCCGGCAATGTTAAAAGCAAGAACATCAGGAATCTTATCAGCGGGTGGATATTTTTTATTTTAAAAAAATCGAGGATAATTTATGAGAATACTTATTTAGCTGGAAAAGCCAAGGTTACCGGCCTCTCCACTAAACCTACAATCGAGACATTGTAACCTACTTTTTTGAAATCAATCATACGATAACTCATAATAAAAATTCGCTTGTAATTTGCTCGGGAATGATTTCTTTTTCAGCAGGTAAAAATAACTGAACAGGTATCTCCATTTGAGAAAGATATTTGCAGAGCATCGGTCCCACTGTATCCCATTTTAGGTTTCCCAATCCACATCCTAATGCGGGAATCCCCAATGATTTAATTCCTTCTTTCGTATAATTTTCTAATAGCCATTGCATTCCTTTTTCAATACCTGAAAAGTTCGAATCCTCACGCCAATGACTTTTTGTCGCAAATAGAAGAAACCAAGTTTCTCCATTCTCATTTTTTAAACTTTGAGGATTATCCGCAAGTTGGTAATCAAAAGATGATTCTCTTTTATAAATGAATGGTTTACCCATCCTTAGAATTTTTTTACGACACAAATCCTGATAATAAACATACACATCAGGGAATTGATATTTTGCTCGTGATGCCAGCCCCTTTCCCATAATTCCAACCGTATTGACACTTACTGTAAGAGTATGCATTCTTGAAAAAAACATATCTCCTTTCATAATAGAAAGTAAAGGGGTTATTTGTGCCTGTAATGATGGTCCAAAATAAAGGTGAGGCTCAGGTATAATAGAAATTCGTGTACCAATTTTTTCAAACAACCGTGTTCTTACACTATTACTTGACACATAAATACATTTAATAAATTCGGGTGGAATTATATCAGGAACAAGACACTCAGCCATAATTCTTCTTTTTGAACCATCTTCGTCTTTCCACCATTCTAAGCTCAAAACAGGAGCGAGTTCTTTTAAAGCTCGTTGGATATCTTTTCCGGTTACGATATCAGTAGTGGAACTTGCTGCATTTCCTTTTGCAATCATTACACCTGCTTGGTTAACAATACTCCAATCTACCGCAATCACTGCAATTTCATCATTTGGTTTTTCACAAGTAACTCGGTACATCATTGGATTGCGGGGTTGAAAATATAAGTTGGCATATTGCCATAAATTTTTATTGTCAGATACAATTCTTTCCCTTCTTAATGATACTATTTGTCTATCATAAATTGGAGTGA
>Ga0326726_10001226_pt1 | contig 23913 bp, 24 predicted proteins | sample MHFenrmetagenome_2_FD_207603 | JGI IMG/M metagenome (GOLD analysis project Ga0326726, IMG submission 207603) | Lab enriched peat soil microbial communities from Michigan Hollow, Ithaca, NY, United States - MHF15MN | ecosystem: Environmental > Terrestrial > Soil > Wetlands > Peat | place: USA... | reverse complement strand
CGAGATTGACGGAGTACCTCTGGCGAAGCGGGGGAAGATGTCAGGATCGAAACGCGTTCTCCGGTGCCAGAAATGTTTTCAGGATAAAATGATTCCTTTTCAAACGCGGAGAAGAGCCACTCCGGGTGTGGATCGGTGCTCTTGCGGCGGTCGGCTTAAAGACCTCCTCATTCCTTTCATGCAAAGCGGAAAGATCCTTTGGGACCTCCCCAAACCACAGGCCATAAGAGAGTATGTTCTCAAGCAACTCCCTCGTTTCGATCTGTAGAGTCCGCCTCTCTATTCATCAGGACAGATCCTATCCGGAGATAGGAAAGATGACATGAAAGAAGCCATATTTTACAGCCCCGTCGAGGATGCGAAGGTGCGATGTTCTCTCTGCAACCATCGATGCACCATTCCCCCTTCCAAAAGAGGATGGTGTGGGGTGCGAGAGAACCGGGAAGGAAAGCTCTACAGCCTTGTTTACGGCCGTGCGATTTCTCTGAATGTGGACCCCATTGAGAAGAAACCTCTCTTCCATCTCTACCCGGGATCGACCTCTTTTTCAATGGCCGCTGTGGGTTGCAATTTCCGATGCCTCCAATGCCAAAATTACCAAATCTCGCAGATGCCTAGGGATGGGAGTGGGCGGATCGAAGGCTCGGAGGTCTCCCCTTCCAAGATCATATCGTTAGCGAAGCAGCACCGATGCCGATCCATCTCCTACACCTATACCGAGCCGACCATCTATTTCGAATATGCTTACGATATCGCTTGCCGAGCCACTCAGGAAGGAATCAAAAATATCTTTGTCACCAATGGCTATATGACGGAAGAAGTCCTCGAGATGATTCACCCCTATCTGGATGCCGCGAATGTCGATTTGAAAAGTTTCAAGGAAAAATTTTATAAAGAAATTTGTGGGGCGAGACTGGAGCCCGTTCTGGAAAACTTAAGACGGATGAGACAGTTGGGGATCTGGGTGGAGGTTACCACTCTTGTCATTCCTACTTTGAACGACTCGGATCAGGAGTTCGAGGAGATCGCCCGATTCATCGCTTCCTTGGGGCCGGAAGTGCCCTGGCATCTCTCCGCCTTCTATCCGACTTATAAGATGCTCACCCTTCCGAGAACCCCTGCGGCACTGCTTCATCGAGCGCGGGAGATCGGAATCAAAGCGGGACTCCGGTATGTCTATTGCGGGAATATTCCCGGCGAGGAAGGCGAAGACACCTTCTGCCCGCACTGTGGCCAAAGGCTGGTTGAACGGATAGGATTTCGAGTGACCAAAAACGATGTAGTGAACGGAGCATGCCGTCATTGCAATGGAAAGGTCGACGGCGTGTGGAATTGAATAATTTCGTAATGAGCGGGTAAGGGACGAAAAGCCAGCTTCGGAAGCTTTAGAATTGCGGTTCTTGATGAGGTTGTGGATGGCAAACCTGCTGTTCGAGATGATATTTTTGTGGTAAGAGAAGATGCTGAATTTATTCGTTAAAAGGTTCCGCTCCAAAGCTTCCTCAGCCGCCTTTCCGTCTCCAGGCCCATCAGTAAAACTAGGGGCCTCGATTTCTCTGCGTCGTTCCTATCACGGCGCAGCCTTTAAAGGGCAGTTGCGGGATTAAAAAGAGGTTTCAGGGTGGTGCAGGCTCAGATCAGCAATCGGAAGATGATCTGGACGATCGGCGGCGGCAAGGGAGGCAGCGGCAAAAGTTTTATCACTGCCAACCTTGGTATCTGCCTTTCGAGACTGGGCATCCGCGTTGTCCTGATCGACGCCGATTTGGGTGGTGCAAATCTTCACACTTTTCTCGGAATCTCTCCTCCCGCCCTCTCCCTTTCCGACTTCATCAAGAAGAGGGTTTCCCATCTTGCCGAAGTCCTCATCCCGACAGTGGTTCCAAATCTTCAACTCTTGACCGGCGCGCAGGATCTTCTCAACGCCGCCGATGCGAAGAGTGCTCAGAAGCGAAAATTGATTCGTTCCATTCAAAGTCTGGAGAGTGATACGATCCTCGTTGATCTGGGCGCTGGAAACTCGTTGAGCGTTTTAGATTTCTTTTTGATGTCCGATGGCGGGATTTTAGTGGTCACCCCGGAGCCCACCTCCATTGAAAATACCTACCGATTTCTCAAGAGTGCCTTCTATCGGAAGCTAAAGCAATCGGTTTCCTCTCCATCGGTGAAGGCCCTGATCGATGATGCCATGGATCGAAAGAATGAGATGGGAGTTCAAACCCCTCATGACCTCGTTCAGGCGGCGATGCGGATTGACGAGAGGGATGCCCAACGGATGGTCGAGGAAGCTGGAACTTTCCACCCGAATTTAATTCTGAATCAAGTCCGCTCAAAGAAAGATATCGAGATCGGATTTTCGATTCGAAGCGCCTGTCTGAAATATTTTGGGATTCGCCTCCACTATCTGGGTTATGTGGTCTATGATCAGGATGTCAGTAATTCCATCCGGCGTAGGAGGCCTCTGGTTCTGGAAAACTCGAGGTCGAGGGCTGCACAATGCGTGATCGAGATTGCCTCCAAATTAGCAGAGAGTCATTAGATGACGACTGCACTAAAAAATATGTGGATGAAATCCATTAAAGAGCAAACGTACTACGAGATCTTGGAAGTCAGCGTGACCGCTACGGCCAAGGAGATCCAGAGGGCCTATGAGCATGCCAAAGAGACTTTTCATGCCGACTCCATGGCCGTCTATTCTCTCTTCTCCGAAAAGGAGGTGAAAGAAATCGAGGAGGCCGTTGAAGAGGCGTATGGAGTCCTCATGGATGAGTCCTCGCGGAAAAGTTACGACCAGAAACATTCTCGAACGATCAGGGAACAGCCCGTTGAAAAACCTTCTGAAGCCCAGGTGACTTCGAGAGAAAAAAGGGCTCCTCTTTCTTTTACGGATCTCTCCTTCCATGCCGAGGTGGAACATTGTCGTGGGAGGGAGCTCAAGGAGCTCCGAGAAAGAATGGGGCTTGAGCTTGAGACGATTTCCAAGGAGACGAAAATTAATTTAAAAATCTTAGAATCCCTTGAAGAGGAGACCTTTGAAAAACTTCCAGCATTGGTTTACCTCAAGGGGTTTTTGAAAAGCTATGCGCAAGCCCTCGGACTGGACCCTCAGAAAGTGGTCGAAGGCTACCTCCAATCGATCGGAGAATCCAAAAAGAAATAGACCACCAATCCAGACACGTCAAAACAAATCTCATTCCCGAAATACAGATCCCAAGGGGCCTTTCTGTTGGCAGATAGAATCAGGGTTTCGACCTACAAGTGATCGAATGATGGAATGATTGAGTGAGGGGTTTGCCGTCGGATTGGGATGTTCAGAATTAAGGTTTTTCCGAGGTAAGTTCCGACACTTTCCTGGTTAACTCTTGAGCAATCGTGCCACTGAACCCCGCGATTCTTTCTCGGACTTTTCCTTCTTTATCGATGAGGATGGTTGCCGGGATACCGCTTACACGGTAACTTCTTGCCACATCATCTGGTGCGACGACGATCGGATAGGGGATATTCATGGACTTGACGAATCTGCGAACCGCCTCGACGTCTCCTTTGTCCAAGTCCATCCCGATCAGTTCAAACCCATTTTCACGGTTATTGTTATAGAGTTGAATTAAATGGGGGATGGACTCCCGACAGGGGCCACACCAGGTGGCCCAGAAGTCGAGCAGAACCACTTTTCCTTTAAGCTGAGAGAGAGTGATCTGCTGCCCATCGAGCGTGCTGAGGGTGAAATCCGTCGCCAAATCCGCCGAGGATTTTTTCTCTTTGCCGCATTGAGAGAGAAGGAAGAACCCTCCCATACATAAAATTAAGACAAGGATTTTTTTAAGAAACGATAATTTCATGAATTTTAAGTGAGAGCCTTTTCAATCAGGGCCTTCAGGCGGGCCTTCGGTACCGCGCCAACAATCTGATCGACAATCTTTCCGCTTTTGAAAAGAATCAGGGTGGGAATTCCCCTCACGCCGTATTGGCTGGGGGTCGAAGGACTTTCATCGATATTGAGCTTGGTCACCTTGACCTTCCCGATAAACTCTTTTGCCAACTCCTCAACAATAGGACTGATGCTACGGCATGGGCCACACCAGGTTGCCCAGAAATCGACCAGTACCGGAAGATCTGAATTGAGCACCTCGGATGCAAAATTCTTATCATTGACGTGAACTAAGCTCGACTCATTTGCCATTTTTCTACTCCTTTATTTTTTTCTGTATAACCTATTCAAAAGAGATTTCGCCATTCTCCATGTTCAGGCAGCCGCGGCCGCCCACGCTCAGGGATCTTACAGCTTTCTCTCCAACACGTAATCAGCCAGTGTACAGAGTGCTTCTTTCTCTCTCGAATTAGGAAAAAGCTGCAGGCACTCCTTTGCCCTTTCGACATACTCTTTGGCTTTTTCCCGCGTGTATTGAACCCCTCGATACCGTTCAATGATCTCCAATACGCGAAGAAACGCCCTCTCTGTGATCGGTTGGGCCTTCACGGTCGCTTGAATAAGGGCCTTCTCGCCCGGATCACAATTCTTCAGTGTGAAGATCAGTGGAAGGGTGATCTTTCCCTCGCGAAGATCCATGCCCATGTCCTTCCCGGATTCATGAGAAGTATAATCGAGGTTGTCATCGATCAATTGGAAGGCGATTCCTACTTCCATCCCGAACTTGGCCAGTGCATCCTCTTTTTCCTTTGGGGCATTCGCAAGGATCGCACCAATCTGTGTGGCCGCTGAGATGAGATAGGCAGTCTTACGGGCGATGATCGAGAGGTATTCCTCCTCGGTAAGGGAAAGGTCGTTGGTCCTGATCAATTTCTCGGTTCTGATCAACTCCTCCAATTCCCCTTCGGCGATGATGGTGGTTGCCTTGGAAATCGTATGAAGAATCCTCCAATTATTACTTTCCACCATCCGGGTGAAGCATTTCGTGAAAAGGAAATCCCCGACGAGGACGCACGCCTCGTTTCCCCATATCGCATTAGCCGAATCAACTCCTCTTCGCAGCTTGGCGTTGTCCACGACATCATCATGGAGCAGGGTTGCCGTATGGATAAACTCGATGAGGCTGGCCATGGAAATGTGATTTTCTCCGGAATAGTCGCATAATTTGGCTGAAAGCAATAGGAGTTTGGCCCGAACCCGCTTTCCGCCGCTTTTGAGGAGATGCTCTCCGATGACAGCGATGATGGGAACCGGGGATCTCAAGTTATTCCGAAACTCTTGATCCACTCTTTTCAAATCCTTCTCCATCCAGCCGAGGGTCATCTCCTCCGCGGTAGGGACAGTTTCTTCAGAGGGGAGGGGCAATGTGGTCAATTCATCCATATCAGAAATTATTATCCTATTCAGAGCGCGTTGTCAAAATGTTTTATCCGTTGTTAAGAGCTGGAGTTTTTCTTCTCGGATTCATGAAGAACCAGGGGTTCCATGACCTTCAATTCCACGCCGCTGGCTTTGATGGATTCGGCCAGGATGAATTTTGCATCTCCTCCGATACGGGAATGAGCGAACTGCAGCCGCTTTGGTTCCAATTTTCGACTTCTCAACGCTACCAATAAGTCAACGGTTCTCGTGGCGGGAAAGATGAAGTAGCATCTCCCCCTGGCCGGGAGAAGGTAGGAGGCGACGGAGATCAGGTCTTCGATCGTTCCGCTCATCTCATGGCGTGCGATTGCTTTCTCGGCAGAGGGGTTGAGCCTCCCGCTTCGATATTTTCGATAAGGAGGATTGGACAGGACGACATCAAAAGAACCTGGCAGGAGAGTTTTCACTAATTCCCTGAGGTCCTGCTTGAGAACTGACACCCTGTCTTCAAGATGATTCAAGAGCACATTCTTCTTGGCACATTCGGCCAATCCCCCTTGAATTTCAACACCGACAAAAGAACGGGCCTTTGTGGTTTGCGACAACAGTAATGGAAGAATACCGCAACCCGTTCCCAGATCGATCACCCTTTCATCTTTTCGAATCTTGACGAATTGGCTGAGCAGAACTGCATCGATAGAAAAGCGATATCCCTTCTTCTTCTGAATGACTTGAAGCCTCCCATCAAAGAAGGTGTCGAGGGTCTCATCGGCTGAGGCAGGGAATGGAGGCGAAATCATGAGGGACTAACTATCACAGGAGGAGTTTGATTGTCAATTAACTTAACCCCCGGCCTTTACCAGTTCTTCGCCCATGACCAGGGTAATGAGGGGAAGGTTAAATTTTGTTCAAAAATATGAAATTTTTGCACAAAAACTGTCCATCTCTTATCCGCAGAACCAATAAATCCTTTTCTACTTAACGGAGGATCTTCAATATCTTTCAATAGTTAGATAACTCGCAATAAGCTTTGGTATAGATATTGCTTTAGTTTTTGCTTGACAAAGTCACGATAAGGCGCTAATTTTTAATCCAATTTTTATTTCCATAAGGGAGGGAGATAATTATGAGAAGGCCAGTCACTATCTTTTTTGTCATGATTTTGATGTTCTCCTTCTGTTTCGTTCTCCCCGGTTTGACGCAAGAGACGAAGGAAGGGGAAGGTCCGTATACCATCAAGAAAGGAGATACGCTATGGGACATCTCCTCGAAATTTTTGAAAGACCCTTTCCTCTGGCCAAAATTGTGGGAGAGGAATCCCTACATTACCAATCCCCATTTGATCTTTCCGGGAAACCCCATCCTTCTTTCCGCGGCAGAACCGGTAAAAAAAGAAGAGCCTAAAACAGTTGTCGAGGAGAAGCCCAAAGAGGTGGTGAAAGAGGTAAAAGAGGTAAAAGAGGTAAAAGAGGCGGAGGTCCAGAAGGTAGAATCCCCGCTTCCTGCAGTGGAAAAGAAAGAGGAAGTGGTCGTTGTGAACAAGCCTGCCAAAGTGGAGGAGAAACCCCTGTACTTTCCTGAGGTACGAGATGCCGGGTTTATGACCGATATTCCTTATCGGGGAATTGGCATTGTTCTGGAAGGCAAGGAAGGGAAGAGCCTTATGTCCTGCGGCGATATCGTCTACTTGGCGTTCAGAACGTCAGAGCCCATTTTGATGGGGAATAAATATACAGTCCTGCGCGCCGGAAGAGAGATCAAGCACCCCGTCACCGCGAGAACGTTAGGGAGAAAGTATATCGTTATGGGAAATGTTCAGATCATCGACCAGCAAGGCAGTTTCTTTACGGGAAAGATCACCGAGTCTTTCTATCCCATAGAAGTAGGAGATTTGATCCAACCCTACTCGAAGGAAAAGATGGAGGGGGATTTCGGGAAATAGGGATTCTTGCCCGAGCTATCGGGACACGAATTCAATGATTGGAATTTTTATCCGGGCTTTGGAGATTTTCTCCTTGTCTCCTTAGCCTTTTTTTATCACCTGAGGTAGGGTCTGGTTTTCATGTCTTCTCTCTCCTGAGCATCGTTATGGCTGAAGATGTCTCTTACTGGTTGGCCTTAAGTCTCACCCCGGGATTGGGAAGTGTCCTGATCAAGCGTCTTCTGGACCGATTTGGGACGCCGGAGGCCGTCTTCCGAGCTTCGGTGAGAGAATTATCAGGAATTGAAGGCTTGGGAGAGAAGGTGGTGGTTGAATTACGAAATGGGCCACAGGAAAAATTAGTGGAGAGGGAGTTATCGCTGCTGCAAAGGGTCGGGGGAAAGGTTGTTACGTTAAAGGATGATGACTATCCGAGACGCTTGAAGGATATTTACGATCCTCCCGCCCTCCTTTATGTCAGGGGAGAATTGAGGAGGGAAGATGAGTTGGCCGTTGCCATGGTCGGGAGTCGGAAGACCGCTCCTTATGGGAGATGGATGACGGAAAAGATCGGCGAGGACCTTGCCCGCCATGGAGTTACGGTGGTCAGTGGAATGGCGAGGGGTATCGATTCGCTGGCTCACAAAGGGGCAATTCAAGGAGGAGGGAGGACGATCGCGGTGTTAGGTTGTGGGGTCGATGTCGTTTATCCTTCTGAGAATAGAAGCCTCTTCCAACAGATCGTCGAGCATGGAGCCGTCCTTTCTGAGTTTCCGATGGGGTCCCCTCCCGAGGGTGGACATTTCCCAAAACGGAATCGGATCATCAGCGGGCTCTCGATCGGCGTGATCATTGTCCAAGCCAGCGCGGAGAGTGGCTCTCTCATTACCGCCGGGTACGCCCTGGAGCAAGGGAGAGAAGTCTTTGCCGTTCCGGGGAATGTCGGCGCCGAGGGTAGCCGGGGCACGAATCAGTTGATCAAAGACGGGGCGAAGCTCGTGGAGTCGAGTGACGACATTCTTGAGGAGATTTTGCCTCAGTGGAGAAGGGAAGAGGGAGGGGCCCAGAAAGCAGAGACACCGGTTGCTGATCTCAAGGGAGAGGAGGGGATTCTCTACAACCTTCTGGGAGAAACCCCGCTCCATATCGATGCAATCATACGGGAGAGCCAACTGGATCCAGGAAAAGTCTCCAGCCTCCTCCTGGATTTGGAATTGAAAGGTTTGATCTCCCAGTGGCCTGGTAAATGTTTCAGTAAGAAGATGTGATGTGTTACATTAAGATAAGATGATGGGTTGGGAATTGAGGGATTCGGAGGGGCTCCCGATCTGTCATTTTAAACCCGATTCCGATCCTGTCAACTGAGGAACAGTATATGTCGAAAGGTCTGGTTGTCGTAGAATCCCCTGCGAAGGTAAAAACGCTTCAGAAATTTTTAGGGGATGACTATGTCATCAAGGCCTCTGTGGGTCATATCAAAGACCTTCCAGAGGGTGAGCTGGGCGTGGATCTTGAAAAAGATTTTGAACCCAAGTATGTCAGCATTCCGGGGAAAGGGAAGGTCATTCGTGAATTGAAGAAGGCCAGCAAGGGAGTCAAGGATATTTACCTTGGACCGGATCCGGATCGCGAAGGGGAAGCGATTGCATGGCATGTTGCCGAAGAGATTGGAGACGGCGACAAGAATATACACCGAATTCTCTTCAACGAGATTACGAAGAAAGCGGTCTTGGACGCCATTCATCACCCGGGAAAATTACAGCAATCCAAGTACGAAGCCCAGCAAGCAAGGCGGATCCTGGATCGACTGGTGGGTTATCAGGTCAGCCCCATTCTTTGGGAGAAGGTGAGAAGGGGACTGAGCGCGGGACGGGTCCAGTCCGTCGCGGTTCGAATCGTCTGTGAGCGGGAAAGGGAGATTCAAGATTTCGTCTCCGAGGAATATTGGAGCCTCACCGCAACGCTTAAAGGAAAAGATTCACCGATCTCTTTTGATGCGAAACTGGCGAAATGGAAGGGCAAGAAAGTAAAGATGGCCAATGAGGCTGAGACCCTTGCCATCAAGAAACTCCTGGAGACGGTTCCTTATTCGGTTTCAAAGATCGTCCAGCAAGAAAAACAGCGACATCCCTTGCCGCCGTTTATCACAAGCCGACTTCAACAGGAGGGGTACCGGAAGCTCTCCTTCTCTGCTCAAAGGACGATGCGCATCGCGCAAAAGCTCTATGAAGGGGTCGACCTCGGTGAGCTGGGGACGGTTGGATTGATCACCTATATGAGGACCGACTCTGTCCGAGTCGCCAATGAAGCGATTCAACAGGTCAGGACTTGGATCAACGATCGGTTCGGAGAACCTTATCTTCCCTCCAAGCCCAATGTCTATAAAAGCCGCAAGGGAGCTCAGGAGGCCCATGAGGCGATCCGGCCCACTTCGATCGATCTAGAACCGGATAGGGTGAAGCCTTACTTGGACAAAGATCAGTTGGCCCTTTATAAACTGATTTGGGACCGCTTCGTGGCCTCTCAGATGGCTTCGGCAAACTTCCTTCAAACGACTATCGAGATTAAGGCGAACGATGCCATTTTTACAACCGTGGGCACGGTTCCTGTTTTTCAAGGTTTCATGGCCCTCTACGTGGAGGGAGAGGATAACCAAGAGAATGGAAACGGGGAGAAGAAACTTCCCCAGCTATCGGAGGGGCAGCTTCTCGAACTACTCGGCCTGACGCCCAAACAGCATTTTACCCAACCCCCTTACCGGTTTTCCGAGGCAACGTTGATCAAAGAATTGGAAGAGAAAGGAATTGGAAGGCCCTCCACCTATGCCGCCATCCTGGCCACGATCAAAGAGAAAGGTTATGTCCGTCTGGAAAAGGGAAAGTTTTTCCCCACGGAGTTGGGGTGCCTGGTGAATGATCTCCTCGTCGTCAATTTTCCCGATATTTTCGATATCGAATTCACCGCACAAATGGAAGAGAATTTAGATAAGATCGAAGAAGGCCAAAAAGATTGGGTCGGGACATTAAAGGAGTTCTATCTCCCTTTCGAAAAAGACCTGGAGATGGCCAAGGTCTCCATGAGGGATGTGAAGAGAGAACAGATTCCCACGGATACCCTCTGCGAGCGATGTGGTTCAAAGATGGTGAAGCGATGGGGAAAGAGGGGTTATTTTCTTGCCTGCTCCGCATATCCGAAATGCCGATATACCAGAGAGGTGGATGAAAATTTGGAGAATCAGGTGGAGACAGAAGCCAAGTGTGAAAAATGCGGAAGCCCCATGGTCATCAAGAGCGGAAAGTTCGGAAGGTTTCTGGCCTGTTCCAACTATCCCACTTGCAAATTTACTCGCTCTCTGGATACGGGTGTCCGTTGCCCTCAGGAAGGGTGCAACGGGTTGATCGTTGAGAGAAAGAGTCGGAAGGGAAGGACTTTCTACGGCTGTAGCAACTACCCGAACTGTACGTATGCCTTATGGGATAAACCGATTCCGGAAAAATGTCCGCAGTGCGGGTTCCCCTTTCTTGTGGAGAAGCAAGGGAAAGGTGGAGTTACCAAGCGATGCCCCAAGAAGGAATGTGGATATCGCGTCTCAGAATGAACGGGTCCGGTATCTTCGCCTGCCCTCCATAATCTTCTTCTTCGTGAACCGGTGCTGCATCCACTGAAAAGGAAAGTAAGCGAATCGGTTAAGCAACGTGGGAGAGAATTCCCAGTGGAATCGTTTCCAAATCGAGGGGAAGGAATAGAACTCCTTCCAGGCACTTTTCCAACCCGAGAGCAAGGCCTCACGTCCCATCCTCATCGGTAGAAAATGCGGGGCGGAGTCCTCCGGTCTTTCCAATAACCACCATCGATCCTCGACCAGACGTCCCTCCTTTCTTACACGATGGTAGAAGGCCGTTTCCGGATAAGGAGTAAGGATCATAAAGACTGCCGAGAAAAGTTTGGTCCGAATGGCGAAAGAGACCGTCTCCTCGAATACAGAAGGGTCATCCTCATCGAATCCGAAAATAAAAGCACCAGAGATGGCAATGCCATAACGATGTAAGGTATCGATAATTTCTCGATATTCAGATGGATCATTCTGGGGTTTCTGGCATTTCATTAGATTTGTTTTCGAAAGAGATTCGAAGCCGATGAAAAGGCTGATGCAACCGCTCTTCGCCAGCAATTTCACCTGCTCCACGTTTTTCAGTCCGGATAAGGAAACCTGACCGAACCATTTCTTTTTAAGAGGGACTAAGGCCTTGAGCAACTCTCTTGAGTAGGAAGGATTTCCGATGATGTTGTCATCATTGAACATCATCCATCGGTGAGGAAGACCACGTACCTCTTCCACCACTTGAGAGATTGGCCTGAACCGAATATCCTCTCCGAAAAACTTCTGGACGGTACAGAATTCACAACGGAAAGGACACCCACGCATCACCTGGACCACATCCAGGGGAAGGTATCCTTTCTTGGGAAGAATTTCCCGCCGGGGGATTGGGATTTTTGATAACTCCGTGCGTTCCGCCTGTCGATAAAAGGGCTTGGGATTTCCCATCCTGACATCCTCAATGAGTTGGGGCCAAATCTCTTCAGCTTCTCCGATGACGACCGAATCGGCATGCTCTTTTGCTTCCTCGGGAAGGGCGGTCGGATGCATTCCACCCAGGACGATGGGTATTCCCATTTTCCGGTAAGCATCGGCGATTTGATAAGCCCTGAGGGCGGTTTTTGATAAAACCGTGATTCCCACGAGATCGACCTTCTTCAAGTCTCTCTTCAAATCGATGGGGGTCAAGAGGTCATCCGTAAAAGAGACCTCCACATCCGTTGGAGATAGGCCGGCAAGGATGGGGAGGGCGAGGTTGGGGATACGGGCGTTTTCTTCAACCGCCGGGACGATCAGTTCGACCTTCATGACGTAATCCTAACAACCTCTACAACGAGATGTCAAAGTCGATTCTTCGAAAAAAGGGGTTCCTCCAAGGGCAAAGGTAGGGATGCCCGCCCTGTGGACGGGGATGAATGCAGCGATTTCAAGAATCCCATGGGCCGGACATTCCTGTTCGGCACCGCATTTTCGCCGAGACTTCTTGTAGGGAACGCATATATGCGTTCCCTACGTTGAATCCTGGCCGCCCTTCCGGGAACGCCACCCGTTAACGAAATTATTTTGCAATTCGATGATGGGTGGCATAGAATAAAAACCCATGGAACCGATCACGATCATCGGTGCTGGCTTGGCAGGATGTGAAGCAACTTGGCAAATTGCTCGGAGAGGAGGGAAGGTAACCCTCCATGAGATGAAACCCGGGATCTACTCGCCAGCCCATCGCTCTCCTTTCTTTGCAGAACTAGTCTGCAGCAATTCCTTTAAGTCAGAATCCGTTGAGAATGCCCATGGAATTCTCAAAGAGGAGATGAGGCAATTGAATTCCCTTATTCTGAAGGTAGCCGAGGAGACAAAGGTTCCGGCAGGAGATTCTTTAGCCGTCGATCGGCAGGTTTTTTCAAAACAGGTTACGCACGTCCTGGAAAGCTTGGAAAATGTGGAGGTAATCCGAGAGGAAGTCTCTTTTATTCCCGAAAATGGGATTACGATCGTTGCTACCGGTCCTCTTACCTCGGATCCTCTGAGCAAGGACATCCAGAGGCTGACAGGGAGCCGTCATCTCTTTTTTTACGACGCCATCTCACCCATCGTCGCCGTGGATTCGATCGATTTTCAGAAGGCATTTAAGCTTTCCCGGTATGGAAAGGGAGAGGACTACGTCAATTGTCCGATGAATAAGGAAGAATATGTCCAATTTGTGGAGGCATTGAATCGGGCCGAAAAGGTACCGGTTCAACAGTTTGAAAAAAGGTACCTCTTTGAAGGCTGTCTTCCCATCGAAGAGATGGCCGAACGAGGGAAGGAAACTCTTGCATTCGGACCCCTTAAGCCGGTTGGCCTGATCGATCCAAAGACCCAAAAACAGCCCTTCGCCGTCGTCCAATTGAGACAGGAGGATCGGTTCGGAACACTTTTCAATCTGGTGGGATTTCAAACTCGACTGAGGCATGAGGAGCAGAAGAGGGTTTTTCGGATGATCCCCGGTTTAGAAAAGGCAGAATTTGTTCGATTGGGTTCCATGCATCGGAACACCTTTGTCGATTCCCCGCGATTGCTGAGCGAGTCGCTGCAACTGAGGACCCGTCCTGAACTTTTCTTTGCGGGACAGATCACAGGGGTAGAGGGATACATGGAATCGACAGCCATGGGGCTCTTATCCGGAATCAATGCCCATCGATACGCGAGTGGAATGCCCACTATTACTCCTCCGCCGACGACCGCGATGGGTGCATTGGTCCATTACATCACCCGTTCTTTTGCCATTCCTTTTCAACCCATGAACATCAACTTTGGTTTGTTCCCTCCTTTACCAGCGAAACACAAGGGCAAGGAGAGACGACTCTTTCTGGCGAAACAGGCAGTGAAAGAAATGGAAAAGTGGAAGAGGGAAAGTGAGGCGTGATCATCGGAGAAGAGACCAGAGCGAGGAACCGATGAAAGAAAACAATTGCTTCAGGTGCGGAAAAAGCTTCCAGCCAGGGAGCTTATTTTACGTGGTCCACATCAAGGTTTTTTCGGGCTTTGATGGGATCCTTTCGGAACCGGCGGAAGGGATCGACCAACGATTGAAAGGCCTCATTGAGGCGGCTCGAAATATCGATCCGAAAGAGCTGGAGAAAGAGGTCTATGAAGAAATCACCTTGATTGTCTGTAAAAGCTGCCGGGACCGCTTCGTGGATGACCTTCGACATCCCTGGGAAGGTCCTTTTCGAATTCAAAAGGATCCGGACTCCTTCCTGCATTAAAATAACCTGAGTGCTCTGAAATGTGTCCTGAGCCTCAGAACCTCCGTGAGAGAGTCGTCCATTCGATCCATTCATGATGGCATTCTCAAGGTTTGAGAACTTGCCCCGCCTTATTGAAGGCTTCTCTGAAAAAGTTTTTTGCCGGCAGGGGGTGAAACCTGGGGGTAGTCAAGACCACAAAAAATCACTTGACAAAGCCGTAAATTTATGCTCAATTGATTCAACTGAATCAATTGAAGGAGAAGAATGGAGAAGCGAATCCTCTCTTTAAAGAAACTGACCCACCAGCTCTTCAAGAACGGATCGAGGGAGATGACCGGCCGCTCCCGGGGCGCCCGGATTCGGGAGCTCATTGAAAGGATTTTACGAGACGAGAAGGAGTCACTGCGGGTCATCATCGATTTCTCGAGGATGGGTTCCATCGATTTTTCTTGGGCCGATGAGGTGGTGGCTAAAATGGTCTCCCGGTTGTGGAGCGGCGAATATGGAGAAAAATTTCTTGTCTTGAAGAACCTTAATTCTTCACAGGCAGAAAATATCGACGTAGCCCTGGAGAGAAAGAAACTGGCTGTGCTGACCACCGGGCCGGACGGATGGCAAATCATTGGTTCCCTGAATAACTACTTAGTCCATACCTTAAACCGTGTGATGAGAAGAAGCCAGTTGACGCTCAGGGAATTATCTGAAGAGGAAGGGATTGAGATGAACACGAGTGGCACCCGTTTGCTCAATCTTTATAAGAAACGTTTGGTGGTTCGATTGGAAAGGCCGATGGTGAAAAAGGAGGATTCTCATCGAGGAAGGCAATATATTTACCAATCCCTTCTTTCGTAGGAGATCTTGATGGCAGAGCTGAGAAGAGAACCGATTACCAGGATGTGGGTCGTGGTGACGAACGATCACCCCAAGGGGCCACCGGATTACCTTCCTTTCAAACCTCCCTATCGCTCCCAAGAAGCGGTGACTCCTTGTCCCTTTTGTCCGGGCAATGAAGGCATGACCCCGAAGGAAGTGTTTTCATTGAGCCATGATGGAGGATGGTCTGTCCGGGTTCTCCCCAACAAATTTCCTTTTTTCCATATCGAGGGGAGCTATGACCGAAGACCGGAGGGGATGTATGACGTCATGGAGGCGATTGGCGCCCATGAGATCATCGTGGAAGCCCGTGAACACACTCAGGGCTTGGCCACCATGGAACCGAAACAGATTGAGAGAATCCTCTTGGCGTGCAGGGAACGATTGATCGATTTGGAGAAGGACCAACGATTCCAGCAGTTCTTGATCCTGAAAAATTATCCCGGCGTCTTCAATCGCCATCCTCACTCGCACATCATGGCCATGCCGGTCGTCCCGAGGAGAATTGACGAGGAGATCTGGGGGACCTTGGATTACTACCAGCGAAAAGAGCGCTGCATCTTTTGCGACATCGTCAAAGAAGAAATCTCCGTGAAGAAAAGGGTGATTCTGGAAACGGCCCATTTCTTAATCTTTTCTCCATTTGCTTCTCGTTACCCCTTTGAATCCTGGATTGTCCCAAAGGTTCACGGACCTGATTTTCATCGCATTACGGAAGAGAAGATCGCAGATCTTTCCGCTGGACTTCAATCTCTGTTCCATCGTTTTTTCAAGCTCCTGTCCGACCCCCCTTATAGTCTTACGGTTCACACCTCGCCTGTTCAGAATGTCTTTCATCGGCCGGAATACCACTGGCATATCGAAACCCGATTACGGATTGGGTTGAGGGAAGGCTTCGAATGGGGGACGGGTTTTTTTGTCAATCCGACTCCTCCGGAAGATGCCGCAATGTTTTTAAGAGAAATGGGTTAGAAGGGTAGGTGTTCCAAGAACGGGTTTCTAAAATCATGATCGATTTGAAAAAAGAAAATCGCTTTCACGGGCGACCTTTTGAGGAGAAGAGGAAGAGAAAGAAATGGATCTTTCTTTCAGGAGGTCTTCTGGTCAGCTTTTCTCTTCTGGTCTACTTTTTTCTAATTCCACCCTCCCCTCCATCGTCTCCTGCTATTCCCGGCGTCACCCCGAAGACTGCTCAAGAACCCCAGCTCCATACGATTGATGGGGATGTGAGGGAACGAAGCACCCTTTTCAAATCCTTATCAGAAAAAAACATTCCTCTTCGCTGGATTGACCTGATCATTTCTAAGTTAAAACCCTACGTCAATTTTAAAAAAATTAAAGGAGGGAGTTACCGATTTATCACTGACGTCAAGGGAGAATTGGTGAAGTTCATTTATGAAGCGAGCCCCACGGAGATTTATGAGATAGAGAGAGAGGGCCAAGGATTTGTTGCGCAGAGGAAGTTGGTCCCTCTCGAAACCCGTCTCGTGAAGGTCGTCGGAGAAATCAGTTCTTCTCTGTTTGAGGCAATGGATGCCGCCGGAGAACAGGATCCCCTTACCATTGCGTTTGCCGAAATACTGGCCTGGGAGATCGATTTTTATAAGGACGTCCGCGAAGGGGATCGATTCAAAGTGGTGGTGGAGAAGATCTATAAAGGAGACCAATTCATTCAATACGGGGCCATCCATGCCGTAGAATATCAGAGGGGAGAAAAGATCATTCGAGGAATCCGGTACAAGGATAGCTACTACAACGAAAAAGGGATCTCCCTGAAAAAGGCATTCTTGAAGGCACCCCTAAAGTTCAGTCGCATCAGTTCCAGATTCAGTCGGGCAAGAGTTCATCCGATCCTGGGCGGAGTTCGACCGCATTACGGGATCGATTATGCCGCCCCATCCGGAACGCCGATCTGGGCCGTGGCGGATGGAGCCGTTGCGTCTTGCGGATGGAACAGCGGGTTTGGCAACCAGGTGATCCTCCGTCATACGAATGGTTACACCACCTGCTACGGACATCTTTCAGCTTTTGGATCAGGGATCAGAAAAGGAACGAGAGTGAAGCAACGGCAGGTCATCGGCTACGTCGGATCGACGGGCCTCTCGACCGGTCCCCATCTCGACTATCGGTTGCTGAAGGACGGACAATTTCGAAACCCGCTGAGAGAGAGCTTCGTCCCCGGGGACCCTATCGAAAAGAAGGAGATGGAGGCATTTCGCCAAAGAAGCGAGGAGATGACGGGTTGGCTTCAAGCGGATTCATTTTATTCGACGAGAATGGAAGCGAGGGCAAAGTAAAAATGCAAGTGGGTAGAATGAGGAGAATATGGGACAGAAAAAAAAGATTCTCATTGTGGATGACGAGCGGGACATTGTCAAGGGTTTGATGATTCGGCTGCAAGGAGCTGGATATGAGGTCGTCACCGCCTTTGATGGAGCCCAGGGTGTTTTTATGGCTCACAAGGAAAAACCAGACCTCATCATCCTCGACATCCGCATGCCAGCCGGGAACGGATTCAGCGTCGCCCAGAGATTAAAACGCTCCATACATACCTTTACGATTCCCGTTATCTTCCTGACGGGCAGTCCGGAGAAGAATGCGGCCGACAAGGCCATGGCGCTGGGTGCTCGTTTTTATGTCAAGAAGCCCTATGATCCTGAGGAGCTATTGGATGCGATCAAAAGGGCGTTGGAAGAAGAGCCTGATTCCACCTTGAGTTTAGAAGACACCGACTAGGTAGCTATGTTAGAAAAAGATTTTGCAATTCAATCGAATCTCCGACGGATGCTGGTCCGAACCAGCATCAATTACTCGAAGATGGATTTCGGGACAGTGAAGGGTTTGGTTTACATCCGGGGGATTTTCCAGCTTTCCTATGTTCCTCCCGATACGGAGGAGAATAAACTGAACGACTTAACAGCCAACACCCTCTATTCTCTTGAAAAAAAGGTTAGGAACATCCCCGGTGTGAGTGATGTTATCTTTCAACTTTTGAACTGGAGAAAAGAAAGGGGCCGATGGGTCCCGATTGACGTGAAGCAGAAGGAAGAAGTGGATGAGAACAAGACGGAAAAAGCGGATGGGAAAGAGACGGAATCCAGTTGAAAAGCGTATTTTAAGGGAGATCGAAGAAGAGGTCCGGGTTCATCCCGGTTATGCGGACCTTCAACATCTGTTCGCCCTTGCCTTGATGGCTGGAGGGGAGATGGAGAAGGCAGAGAGCCATTTTTTAGAAGCCCTCCACCTAAACCGAAGGTATCGGGAAGCCATGGTCAATTTGGGTTTCTTGAATATTGAAATGGGGCGATTGAAAGAGGCCGAAGAGATTTTCCTCGCCGAAGCGAAAAGGCATCCGAGGGATGGCTTTCTTCAGCATATCTTAGGGATTTTGTGCCTCAAGACCGAAAGGCTCAAGGAGGGGGCTGCCCGAATTCATAAGGCAATCCGGTATCATTCCTATTATCGAGACTATTATAAAAAGAGAGGGGTGTGGCAGAGGGGGAAGGTTCACCTTGATGCAAAAGCAGAGCCCTGGAAAAAAATCCATTCCAGCTACCCCTACGCGCAATGTCATAACTTAATCGGTCTCTATCTGGCCAAGAAAGGGAAGTTCACACAGGCGGTCAAAGAGCTTAGACGGGCTTCAGGCCTGAAACCGGATGACTTTCTCCTTCATGCAAACCTCGGAACGGTTTACTACTATCAGGGAGCTTATCTGAAAGCCATTCATCAATTTGAGAGGGCTTTGAAGATCGACCCCTTTTACGGGATGGGGTATGCCAACCTCAGCTACGTCTACGGTTTGATGTGCCGTAGCGTGGAAGCCCTTCGGTATATGAGAAAGGCAGTTCAGATCCATCCTCAGTATGCAGATCTCCATTATAATTTAGCTCTTCTTTATAGTGATCGGAAGCGATATAAAGAGGCCGCCTCTGAATTGAAGAAGTCCCTTCGTATCAATCCGAACTATCTTTTTGCAAGGATCAATTTGGGTGTCCTGTATGAGGACCAGAAGAAATGGAACGAGGCAAGAAGGGAGTATCGAAAGGTTCTCCAGGTTACGCCGGATGATAATCACGTTCGAAATCGTCTCAAAAGAATCTCCTCACTCAAGAGAAAGTAAATCATGGCTATTAACAGTTTGAAGAAGATGTCAACGGTTGAATCGTCCTTGGTCATTCACCAAGGGGCCCTTGGGGATTTCATTCTCGCTTTACCTGCGCTCGAGACCATTCGAAAAGCCTTTCCGCACGCCAAATCAGCCATTCTGGGGTATCCAAGAATTCTGGAGCTGGTGGTGAAGCGATTCTATGCAGACGAGATCTTTTCGATTGATCAAAGAGGGATGGCCACTTTCTTTATTCGAGAAGGGGGCCTGGACTTCACCCTCTCCGAGTTCTTTAAAAAATTTAATCTGATCGTCGTCTTCGGAAGAGATGGGGAGGGGACGGTCGTGGGCAATCTGAGAAGGGTTTGTCAGGGCCAAATTATTCCTATCAATTCTTTTCCGCCTTGGGATGGGAAGGTTCACGTAACGGACCATCTCCTCAAGCAATTTAGTTCATCGGGGTTCCCCGTCTCTGATTCAAGTCCGAGACTGCATTTGAACGAGTCAGACCGAGACTGGGCAAGGGATTTCTGGAAAAACAAAGGGGTGACCCCAGAAGAGCGATCAAAAACGATCATCCTGCATCCCGGAAGCGGGAGTAAGAAGAAGGTCTGGCCTCTTGATCGGTTTGTAAACCTTGCTCGTACCCTCCAGCAACATTCCGGCTCAAAAATCCTCATCATTCTTGGTCCAGCCGAAGGACCGGAAGTGCAGAGGGCCTTTGAGGGGACGAAGCCAGCCAAATTCATGATGGCAAAAGGCCTGACTCTTCTCCAACTGGGATCTGTCATGGAGGGATGCTGGTTCTACATTGGAAATGACTCGGGTATTTCTCATATGGCCTCGGCACTGGGACTCCCGACAATTGTCATCTTTGGTCCAACGGATCAGAGGGTTTGGTCCCCGAAAGGGAAAAGGACCTTTGTCGTTCGCAGAGAAGTCCCTTGCTCTCCTTGCCCTCAAGAAAGATTCTTCCAATGCAAGGATTTTGAATGCCTGCGAGGGATTCAAATGGGAGAGGTTCTGAAGGGACTGGAAAAGATAGGAGTCGAATTCAAGTTTTAAGAGGAGGAAAAGATGGAAGAGAAAAAAGTAGGAGAGGTTATCAAGTATTTCGGGAAGATCAGTGTTGCGGCGATACGGTTATCAGAGGGGTCATTGAAGGTCGGAGATACCATCCATATCGTCGGCCATACGACCGATGTCACCCAGGGCCTCGATTCCATGCAGATTGAGAACAAAAATGTTCAAGAGGCCGGGCCGGGGGCGGATATCGGGATTAAAGTGAGCGGTCGGGTAAGAGAGCACGACGTCGTCTACAAGGTCGTGGAGTGAGCCTCGTCAGGGCCTCGAGGCTTTGCTTCTACCTTTCCATGAAAAAGTTCATGGCTTATTTTGCGGCATCATAAAAATGGGGCGGGGCCTTTTAAAGAGTTCGGTTCTAGAAGGAATGAGAGTTTGGACAGGAATCGTACGAAATGAAGACCGGGGTTGCCCATCTACCACTTCATTATGGAAAAGCACCCTCCTGGCTCTTTCAAAGAATGAAGAGCCTTGCGCGGGAGGTGACCGCTTTTATCATCGATGAGTACGGAACGGAGGGGATGCTTTTGCGACTGTCAGACCCTTTCTGGTTTCAGGCCTTTGGCTGTGCGTTAGGGTTTGATTGGCATTCTAGCGGTGTGACGACAACCGTCTGCGGCGCCCTGAAAGAGGGGATCAAGGGGATGGAAAGGGAACTCGGGTTCTTCATCGCAGGAGGAAAAGGAAGAACCTCCAGAAGAACCCCTCTTGAAATCGAGGAAATTTGCAATCGAAGCGCCATGAACGGGACGCCGCTGATTTATGCGAGCCGGATGTCTGCAAAGGTGGATAGCGCCGCGGTTCAGGATGGATACCAGATCTATCAGCACACCTTTTTCTTCACCCAATCCGGACAGTGGGGCGTGGTCCAACAAGGAATGAACGAAGAAAGCCGCTATGCCCGGAGATATCATTGGTTCAGCCAGGGGGTAAGAGACTTTGTCTGCGAACCGCACTGGGCAGTCTGTTGTGATCAAAGAAATGGAGGTCTGAATCTGGTTGCTCAGGAGAGTGAACAGACCAGACAATCCATCACAGAACTTTCTCACGAGAATCCGGAATTTTTAGTTTCCGAGGGAAAGAAGATCAACGAACTCTTTCTTCCGAGGACGCATCGTGTTCCCATGGAAGCGATTCGAATTGAGAGATTCGATAAGTCTTTCAAGCAGATTTATGAACGCTCTCCGAACAATTTTGAAGAACTTCTAGGAATCAAAGGGGTGGGCCCGAAGAGCCTTCGGGCGCTGAGCTTGATTTCGGAACTAATTCACGGGGTCGAACCCAGTTTCAGGGACCCGGCTCGATTCAGTTTTGCTCACGGCGGAAAGGATGGTCATCCTTATCCCGTGGATAGAAAGGTTTATGATCAGACGATTCAGGTGTTGAAATCTGCCGTGGAGAAATCGAAGGTGGGAGACCGGGAAAAGATGGAAGCCATCCGAAGACTCAGAGAATTCAATGTCAAATGTCAAAGTTCAAATTCCCAATGAATGACAAAGCTCAAAATTAAAATTTTTTAATATTTGAAATTTGGATTTGATTTGAAATTTGAACTTTGTCATTTGAAATTTACCGCTTTTGGTTATGAGATTTATCGCAGATTTTCACATTCACTCTAAATTCAGTCGGGCTACGAGCAAAGAGATGGAAGTGGAGACCCTTGCGCGATGGGCAAAGAAAAAGGGCATTGCTCTTCTTGGAACAGGAGACTTTACCCACCCAACCTATTTTGCAGAGTTGCGATCCAAATTAGAACCTCTTGGGAATGGTCTTTTCAAATTGAGGAAAGGGGAGCAGGGCGTTCAGTATATTCTGACCACTGAGGTGTGCAATATCTACAGTCAGGGTGGGAAGGTGAGACGTATCCACAACCTCATTTTTGCCCCCAGTTTTGAAGTAGTAGAGGCCATTCGCTCTAAATTGGGAAACCTTGGGAAACTCTCCTCGGATGGGAGGCCTATTTTCAGCTTTACGGCAAAAGAATTGGCAAAAATCATCTTGGATATTTCCGCGGATTGCTTGATCATTCCAGCTCACGCTTGGACACCCTGGTTTTCGATCTTTGGAGCCAATTCTGGATTCGACTGCATCGAGGAATGTTTCGGGGAGCTGTCTCCCCACATTCACGCGATAGAAACAGGTCTCTCCTCAGATCCTGAAATGAATTGGAGGCTGTCGGCGCTCGATCCCATTACCCTTATCTCCAATTCAGATGCCCATTCTCCGAATCGATTGGGAAGGGAAGCCAATGCTTTCGATGCTACCTTGGATTATCATGAGATCGCAGAGACGATTCGGAAAAAGGACCGGAAGAAGTTTCTCTTCACCATCGAATTTTTCCCCGAGGAAGGAAAATATCATTACGATGGGCACCGTCAATGTGGCGTGATTTATTCTCCTTCTCAAACGAAGGAAAACGCTTTCCTCTGCCCGGTGTGTCAGAAAAAATTGACGATCGGAGTGATGCATCGCGTAGAGGAATTATCCGATCGTCGTGCCGGTTTTATTCCGAAGAATGCCATTCCTTCGATCCATCTCATTCCCCTGGAGGAAATCATTGCTGAAGCACTGGGTGTTCGAGTCGGGACGAAAGGGGTCGAGGCTGAGTATGAACGGTTGATTGAGAGAGGAGGATCGGAGTTTAGAATTCTTCTCGATGCGACCCCCGACGAGCTGGCCTCGTTTGCTCCACCAAATGTCCTTGACGGGATTGTACGAATGAGACAGGGCAAGGTGTCAATTATTCCGGGCCATGATGGTGTTTATGGGAAGATCAATCTCTTTCCGGAAAGAAAGCCCGAGGAGGAACCGAAGGATCAGTTAAAACTGTTTTAAAAGAGTTCTCACCTCGATATTCATTACTCAATATTGAGGGATCGTCATCTAGAATTCATTCAGGGATGGATTTCAGCTAAAGCCGGGAGAGGGAAATGGATACGGAAATAAAAGAGAAGATCATTCCGGTCTGTGAGAGCCTGAAGAGTATGCTGCTGTTGGCCTTCGATGGGTTTCGAAGGCCAACAGAGCAATCTTCCAAAGAAGCGGAAGAGGTCAAAGATAGGCTTCATCAATATTCTTCAGAGTTGACCAGCTTCATTATTTTAAAAAGTTCATCGACCGAGAAAGGGAGGGAGTGGGCAAAACCATATCTCTCAATCGCCTCCAGCTTGGATCGCATGAGTTACAATATTGAGGGAATTTTAGATGGGCTTAGAGCGAAGTCTCAAAATCACATCCTCTATAGTGATCAGGCGGTCAAGGAGGTGAATGACGTCTTTCAAGAAGCGATGAGGCTGTTAGAAAACCTTCCGAACCTCGTGACGACCCGGGATAAACTGCTCGCTCAACGGATCGGAGAAGAGGGAAGGGTCATACTCAAGATCGCAAATGGATATTCCGAGGTACATGAGGAAAGGTTGATTCAGGGAATCTGTGTCCCAAAGTCCTCTCCGCTTTATCTGGGAATGATTGAATCCTTAAAAGGGGTGATCGTCCATATTCTGGAGGTGAGCGGGAAGATCGTTGCCGTCTCATCCAAGCCGGGGCCAAGAATGTCGTCCGTTGACCCTTAATGCTCCCGAAAGGGGTTCACTAGAAATTAGTTTGACACTCTCTTTTTTTTACAATAGAATGAACCCCGATTCATAAAGTGAATAAATATTCTTAAAACCCGTCAAAGGTGAATGAGGATGCAGACTGAAAGAATAAGCAGGAGAGAGAGGGAGTATTTGGCACATCGTGAAGAGATTCTTTCGGCGGCCGAAAAGGTATTCGCGGCCAAAGGATTCTTTCCCACGACGATGAGCGACA